>Ga0114974_10001385_pt1 | contig 19226 bp, 19 predicted proteins | sample S_130206_EF_Meta_FD_87318 | JGI IMG/M metagenome (GOLD analysis project Ga0114974, IMG submission 87318) | Freshwater microbial communities from Lake Simoncouche, Canada to study carbon cycling - S_130206_EF_MetaG | ecosystem: Environmental > Aquatic > Freshwater > Lake | place: Lake... | reverse complement strand
GTGATTTTGATATATTTTTTAGTGTTAATTCAATTACAAATGCCGAATATATTCAAAAACTTGAATTATGGGATGCGGATGGAGACAAAATAAAAGATATTCAGTTGAATGAAGAAGTTGATATTCCATTATATATTTTTCAATATACACCATTATGTATAAAGGTAAAATTTGCGGATAATGTACCTATTTCACAGGAAGTTGAGATGATTTATTCCGCTGGATTATTACAATCTAAATATAGAAAAGATAGAACTATTACATTTCCAATAACTATTTCTTATAACCGTAGTGGGTGAAAAATCTTAAAAAATTGATAAATTGTAAAATTCGGCGTTTTAAATATGCGAAGGTTTAAAACGCCTATAAAAATTTAAATGCTTTTTTAATTTTATCCAAATCACATATATCAATTTGAGATGTTACATATTTATATTGAATAGATGGTTTTGATATTTCGCTATCACTTACAATAAAAACAATTATATTATTATAAATGAAACTATAAAAACAATAATACCAATAATCATCAAAATGCTCGTTATACTCTGCAGAGATATAATCAGCAATATGAATTATTGTATCAAATGTTGAATCAGTCCAATTCATAGTATCATATTTTTCAATAATATACTATGAATGCTTACGTATTAAGTCTAAATTTTTAACAAGTTCCAAATCGGTATAAGTTTGTTTATCTAAACCTAATTCAGACAAATAACTATCTGTTATTAATGACTTACTTAAAAATTTTCCATTATATTACTTTATGTATTTATCTTTAAGTTTAAATAATCGGCGTTTTAAATGTGCGAAGGTGTAAAAAAAGTATGGCAAAACCCTTTATGATACTTTTTAAAAAAGTATGGCAAAACTTTTTGTGATACTTTTTTTAAAAGTATATATATAATGGACACATTTACAAAGTTGTTTTGGCTTTTTTTCGTGCTTTTTATTAGTTTATCCGGCTATTTATTATGCTGTACTAAAAAAACTAATATTTTTTATCTTCAAATCGCATCAGGCTGTGGAATGTTCGCAACAAGTAAGATTGGTCGTAACTTTTTAGGACTTGTATAATTTTTAATACTTCTTCTTACCCCTATTCTTTATTTTCTTTGTCCGCCTGCCTCCGCTTTTTTTCATCGAGGATTTTGTTTTACCAAGTGTTTTTGTTTTACCCGACGATTTCTTTGATTTAGGCGAGGATGTCTTCTTTTTTCTAGCTATTTTTTTATAAATCTGGACAAAGATGATTGATTCCGGCAATCTCTCCATTAATTCTTCATCCAATTGAAATAAAGGTTCAGTTTTAGTCACTTTAAAGGTCGAGGGAATGGCCTTTGGATACGCACTAAAAACAATTAAACCTGTCGGGACTAATAACTCATCGATAATCGTAAAATCCATAAACATGAAAGGACAGGTGTTTAAGATGATTAACGCATACGTCCCTTTATATCGGTTAATAAATTCTTTCACACTTATTTCTTCTTCCACTTTTCCATGATTTAAAATTAAAGGGGTTGAGCTTGTTAAAGACAATTCCCCTTTTATATCAACCTTGCCCTTCGCATGTTCGCCAGTGAGAGATGATAAATATTCAATGGATGTGTCTGGACCTACGAGAAATTGAACGAGGTCGTTTATTTTGGGGGCGATTTCTTCTTCAATCTTTTGGGGGACTTCCTTGCCGGCGTAGAATGGTCCGGCCTTTCGTTGGCACAAGACGAGGACCTTTTTCATCGGGGACATATATATTACCTTTAGAAAACAAACAACCTTTGAGAAAGGTTGAGCCAAACCGTACCGAGATTAAAGGTATAAACTTGGATATAAGGTCCGCTCGTGTTCATCTTCTCAATCTCGGTACGGTTTTGCTGTACTTTTGTGAAAAGTACTTTGGCGCAACCTTGAACTTGTTCCACGGCGAAGGTTGTTTTTTAAAAAGTGCTATATATATAGCATGAGTCTAATTCTACCGCAAACGGTTGGTCCTGCTTCCATTCCGCTGAAACAAAATCTGCCAAACAATCGCACGGACGTGGTTATGGGGATGCCCTTTAAGCCTGTTCAAATGACCCAGGGCAGTTTTTTTGCCATGTCCCGCGCCGCTTATAACCGAAATGTAAATCAAAATGTAAATCTAGTCGGGCAAATAACCACGCCACCGCACACAGTGCCTCTAGGGACACCTCCCTCCGGCAAAAAAAAATGGTATGGTGCGTCGGGGTCCCGCAGTTGCGCCGAACATATTAATTTAAAGGGGATTGAAGCGACAGGAAAAAGTTCAACGAATTATATTAATACCCAAATGCTATCTTTTAGCGGTCCTGACCAAACATCTATAAAAACGGCTTTAGCGCGTTGTCGGGGAAATGGATGCGTGGCACCCAAAAAGAAAGGCGCAATTTAAATATATAGATAATATAAAATGGGAAATTCACAATTACAACCCACTCATTTTAACAAAAAAGCGCATCATAAAAAACGCGGAGGCGCACCTGGAGTAGAAGGAGATGCGGTGGCAGCAGACCAGGTGGCAGCACAAGCAGAGCAGCCAGCAGAGCAGCCAGCAGAGCCTGCACCAACAAATGATAAAAATTGCCCCTGCCCCTGCCCTTCTGGTGAACCAGGTGCGGAAAAACCGAGTGTGGCCCAACAAGCCGAAAACAAGGTCAAAGAGGGTCAAGCAGCCTTAATAGGCGCAGTTACCGGAAAAGCTGCTGACGCAAAAGACGCTGTGGTAGGAAAATTTCAAGACCTTGTCGGCAAGGCGAATGCCTTAGTCGGAAATGACAAACCAGAAGCCGCACCCGCAGCAGTAGGTGGAGGCCGACGCACACGCAAACGCAGTCGCAAACACAAAAAGACAAAACGCAGCCGCAAACATAAAAAGGCAAAGCGTAGCCGAAAACCTAAGCGCAAGTAATATATAAATTAAATAATATATAAATTAAATAATATATAAATTCAATAATATATAAATTCAATATTATTTAATTATTTTTTTCGCAGCATTAAGCGTAGTAAAATGTACATACCTAACAAGCCAAGGATACTGAAATAAAATTTAATGATAATATCGTTAGGCATGTTGCTATAATCGATGGAGTTCTTTAAGCTCGCACCACGCAAGCTTGCCGGTCGCAAAACTGATTTAGAACTAGCCCCATCAACATTAGACTGATTACAAAAGCCATCTTTGTTGTCATCGCTGGTATCATAATCGCCTTTTCGCTGCCCATCGACGTCTGGGAACCAACTTTTGTTCATCATATCAATATCCCCATTCATAATATAGCGGGTATCACTGCCGACTGCGTTTGTAACGGCATCGACGGTGGGCATTGTCACCGCCTGGCATGTCGGGCTGGCTCCGGTGGTAAAGGCGGTTAAAATTTGCATCGGATGGATTTGTGCTACATTACTCATAATGCCGGGCACAAGACCTGTAAATTCATCAAAACTAACCCCATCACCCATATTAGAAATAAAAGGTATTGTGCCGTCGGGCACATTATTAATATAAATCGAACGGGTCACTTCATTTCCACTTGCTTTATCTTTGCATTTAACCGCAGTATCTAGGAAAAATTTATTGCCTAAAGGCCCACCTGTTTTGCTCGCGCACTTACCTAATTTACACTTCCCGCTGATTAATAAATCAATATACCCGAGTAGCCCTTTTATATCATTCGTCAAGGCGCCAAAATTACCGGCAGAACTCATACCCATTTCTTCGGGGGAATGTATCTGACCAGCATAATCATATGAAGGGCCTAATAGTTTATCTTCTAAGGCTGTTATACCACCAGGTGCTTTCACTTGGCCCATTTGACTACCGCTGTCTATGTTCTCGCTAGATTCGTCGACTGGCATTTATTATTAGTGTATATTTTTATTAGTATATATTTTATAATTTTATATTTTTATTTATATTCGTTGCTTTCTCGCTTAATTGAAATAATTCGGTCATTTTTTCTTGTAATTCACTAATAAATTTGGCATCGCCCGCATGGAGTTCATAATTTTCGACGGCGGAAGGTAGTGTGTAGGCTATTTCTTCAACGGCCCTTTCCTTCTCGGCTTCCTCGGCTTCGGCCTGCCAGAGACCTTCATGCTCTTCATGCCCCTGCTCCGCTTGCCATTGCCCTTGCTGCTCCGCTTGCCCCTGCTCCGCTTGCCCCTGCCCTTGCTGCTCCGCTTGCCATTGCCCCTGTTGCTGCTCGAAGCCTTCGCGCCCATCGAATTTGCTGGCAAAATAGTCCCAATTATTATAAATAGCAAAAACGATAATGAGCAATAATATGGCAATAAGTGATTTTACCAGTATCATATATATATAATTTTAAGATTATTCTAAAATATCTCTCTATTATAAATGGCCTTATTACCCATCTCACCTTATATAACATGGAAAGGCTTGGCCACAAATAGTGCGGTACCTTCTTATTCGCGCCCTGATTTAACCGGCGGCGGCACACCTTTTAAGGCCAATCCCATTCGGCACTGGCGCAAGCAGTTGCTACCCACAAGCGGCAGCGGGGTGCCGGGGCGGCGCGCGGGCATTGGCATGCCGATGGATATACCCGGTGGCACCGTTTATTTAGGCGACATCGCCGCCAATACAAACTGTTTACTTCATGCCACGGGCGACACGACGGGTCTCAAAGAAAATATAGTGAAAGTGAATAATACCAATTTTTCTAGGATGCTGGATGCCAGCGGGTGTTTAACAGGCCCGTGCAATCCCGCGCTCAACCGCATCAAAGCTGCCACTACACTTTTAAGCAAAACGTATTACACCGACCACCAAAGCTATATGCGCAGCCGCGGGAACTTATACGACCAGAAATTAACCGCGCTACCGGTGCCGGGTATCACTTATTTGGACGCCACCGGTAATTTATTGCCAGTGACACAGACCAACGCTACCAGGCAAACGCAAGATTGTATTACATGCCCCGTTGCGAATACTTTCTCGGCCAAAACCATTTATAAACCCAACAATGCGCAATACGGGAAACAAGGCGCGGTGGATAGCAGTGACCGCCTGACCCGCTTAAAATTAAACACGGTGAATAAGAATGCGGCCTCCTATAAAGAGGTCTTTGGTTCGAGTGCCTCACGTTATCTCGGGATGGCATCGACGCCGTATTTTACGAAATCGAAGTACCAGGTATGCGTGCCGATGAGTTTATCGGGGCAAAAAACCTTGTGTGTAGTCTAAAAACCTTGTAGGTGGTGTAAAAACCTTGTAGGTGGTGTAAAAATATATCTTTATAGAATAAATGAACCATCTCTTTGCCTCCTATCATAAAAATACGGCGACGGGCGATGGTACACGTTTTGCCGCGCGGCCGCTGAACCAATGGCGGAAACAATATCAGACGAGTTTAGGCTATAGTCGCGCGGCGACGGGGATGCCGATGGACCGGCCCGGGGGCTTAGTGCCAGTCGCCACGCCCACCATCCAATGTCGTACGTGCCGCGGCGCTTTACCCGCCAGGGTCGACGTGTTTAACGAGTCCATATGTACAGCGTGTCGGCCGATTACGACGCAAGTGAAGCCTTTGATTATACCGGAAAAAAGATATAGTCTTATTCCTGGAGAGGATACCGCTTTCACCGACAATGTGGCGTATTTACAGTCGCGCTGCACTACCTACGAGCAGAAATTGAGCACGGCGCCGGTGCCTACGATTACTTATTTTTCGCCGGCCGGTATCCCCTTAGAGCCCTCTATGGCCGCCGATGGCCCGCAAGTACGCGAAAGGACAAATTGCTTTTTACCATCTCAAAAACTTGTTGCGTGTAATACAACCATCTATAAACCGAATAACACCCAGTTCGCCCAACAAGGAGGCGTGACATCGAGTTCGCGCATTGCTAGACTCAAATACAATACATTAAATAAGAACGGCGCAGAATATCAGTCGGCGTCGGGGGCGATGGGCGTCAACAGCGGCCGCTATCAAACCGAACCGAGTCCGTCTTATTATAATAAATACAAACCGCAGGTAGTGACCTTTCCACATAAATCGGGGTCACGCACCTATTGTAATGAGGCGAATACGACGTGTAACGAATACGACGTGTAACGAATTTGACGTGTAACGAATACGACGTGTAACGAATACGACGTGTAACGAATTTGACGTGTAACGAATTTGACGTGTAACATGCGTATAAAGAGAGAAAAATAAAAAAGGGTTTAAACCTCTTTTTATTTTTTTATAATTTATTTTTTTTATCATTTATTTTTATCATTTTTTAAAACGGTCCGGGGTGTTCATAGTCAGGTACGCTGCCGCAGGAAATCTGGCGAGGCGAATTGCCGCAGGAAACCAGGTCAGGCATATCGGCGTAGAAATCTTCATCTTCGGGCTCGGGCGCTGGGCTTCGTCGTTGGCGTTCTTCAATTTCACTGCGTTGCTGAATATCATGGCGTTGCTGAATATCATGGCGTTGCTGAATATCATGGCGTTGCTGAATATCATGGCGTTGCTGGGCATTCATTTGTTCGTAACACTTCACAATTCGCCAGCGGATGGAATTCATGGCTTTGACGATTTTGAAGGTGGACGCGGCCCAGAAGAGAAACATATGGGATTCAATGTCGTGCCAGATGAAATAAGCTTCGCATAGCGTGGTGGTCATCTTGAAGAAATAACCGTTGGCGCCGATGACTTGCTTGACGATGGTTTCATTCGGCGGCGCGGGAATATAACCAAACATAATCGGCTTGACTTGGTGGTGCTCGCGCATCGTTTCCTTTAATCGAACGAGATAGGCGGGCGAAGCCAAATCAAACTTGGTTAAATGGTCGATATGCGCGCAGACTCGGTCGACGGGGGCTTTGATTAAATGGTATTGGACGGGCGGCACCATGATGGCTTGCTTAGGCATGATAGGCTGCTGCTTAGGCATGATAGGCTGCTGCTTGGGCATGATAGGCTGCTGCTTGGGCGTGATAGGCTGCTGCTTGGGCATGATAGGCTGCTGCTTGGGCATGATAGGCGCGGGCTCTTCTTCGTCCAGACGCTCTAAAACCAACGCAGCTGGGCGTTCTTTGTATTTTAGTGCTGGAGGCAGTAAAGAGCGCCGGGTCGGGGGTGGGCTCTGACACAGAGCATCGGCGGTGCACATAGATTCGGTAGACATACTTTCGGAACGCGTGATAGAACTCATTTTGCTTTAGTTGGCTGGGGTTATCATCTATTAAATGGTCAAAATGCATTTCAATTTTATGGGGGGCACCCGCCGTTTCACAAGCACACCCCCGCTGGGCGGAAGCAGAGGGCGGAAGCAAAGGGCGAAAGCACTTTCGATTGGGGGACACCCGCCGTTTCACAAGCACACCCCCGCTGGGCGGAGGCAAAGGGCGGATGATTTTACCCTGCGTATCCACTCTCAGCATCCGCCCAGCGGGGGTGTGGGGGTGCCCCCCATAAAATTGAAATGCTTTTCAAACATAGGTATAAGAGTAACCCAAACCAGAATGAACCCAATTGAAGTCGAAATGAACGTTGAAGCCCAAGTCGTACCGGTTATCATGACCACGACTAGTATAGGTATAAACCATAGCGTGCCGACCGAACCCTCCGGCCTTATCAAGTCGCTCTGTAGCAACTTGAAAGAGATGCGCAAGGGGCGCTGTTTATTGCTGCCCATTAAAAAAATAAATAACATCAGCGTGGAGGTGTCTATTACCAAAGAAAACAAATCCAACTACGTCTTCAATATCGGCCCGACGGAATTTAGTGTGGACGAGGATTCCTTATACGAAATGGTATTCGATAACCGCATTGCTGGCAGTACAATGGAGGAGGACAAATTTATCGACTACGTCGTGAAGGTGTCTTTGGCTAACTTGAAAAAAATAAAAATCGATAAAATGAACGGATGCCTGACCACGACCGAGCCGGCGCCGAAATCGCAAAAAATGGATGAGATGTGGTCAGAATTTTGTCAAGAATTCAAAGACGAGGAGAATATGGAATTGACCATCAATGAATGCTGCGTGTGCTTTACAATGACGAAGACGTTGACGAACTGCGGACACACCGTCTGCCTCGAATGTATTGCCAAATTGAAGACTGATGATGTTGCGGAAGACGCCGTGATGCGAAATGCAAAGCATATTAATTGCCCGATGTGTCGGCAGCGGATTTTGTTTCTCCTATAAAAGGGGCTCTGCCCCTTGAACCCCGTGGGGCTGCGCCCCAACCGAGAGACCCTTAATAAATTATAAAAAGAGAAAAAGATGTTTAGCCTTTTTTATATGTTTATATACTGTAATGCCTCGTTCAAAAAAAGCTAGAAGACGCGGTAGCCGAGGCGGTAAACTATTTAACCAAACGTAGGACGAATCATTATAGAACTATCGCACGCAGAAGTAGCAGTCCGTATCGTGATAGTGATTCAACTCCTGCCAGGTCGGCGAAGAGGGTGAAGTTGGAGGAAATGACAAACGAGTTGGCGGTTATGGAAACGGAATTGAAAGATAAGAGAGATTTCATGGCGAGGGAGCTAGCTGATGATGTTGATTTTAAGAGTAATGCTACTAGTGCTCGGATAAACGACCTAGAGGGTGATATAATTGCTCTACAACGTAAGATAGAAGTATTTAAAAATCAACATAACCTTAACGGAGGAGGCAGAAAAACGCGGCGGAAACATAAATCTCGAAAATATTAATTTTACACCTTTTTATATTTATCAGCGTAGCAAGTAAATATAACATAAATTTTTTATATACATCAATTATAAATATATGGAGAGATGTCTCAAAAAAGATCAGCTTTATAATGCCATGACCAAACGCTGTTATAAATCGTGTGAGCAAAAAAAGAAAGATACACACCCCATAACAAAAAAGTGCCGTAACAGGTGCAAGAGCGAAAAAATTAGGCGTGCGGAAGATTTTAGATGTGTGAAAAAAACATCAAAAATATATAAAAAAAAGACGGCTAAAAAAGCAAAAGCACCTACTCCAAAAGCACCTACGCCCAAGGCAATAGAAGAATTAGTGCCACCGCCTTTACAAAAAGAGTTACAAAAGAATTTCCAATTTTTAGATGAATTGATTCAGAAGGGTCAAGGCAAAACGGTCAAATATGATGGAGATATGGTATCCGAATTTATGACAGTCTATTTTCACGAAAAATATAAACAACATTGCCCCATGTATCCGATCAAAACCTATAGTCGTTTTGAAACTGAAGAATATAAAGAAATGTACAAAAAATATATAAAACAATATAAAACAGAAGCAGCATTGAGATCATATTTGTTAAACGGCAACAAATACGCTTTTATTGATTGGAATAAGGATAAATTTTTAAAAAATCTGAAACTCTGCTTGGAAACAGGCGAAGAGTTAATCCTCATCCCGCTCCGCATACCACTCCATTTAAATATGTTAATTGTTAAAGCGCCAACGCGAGAGATTATTCGGTTTGAACCCCACGGTTCAAGATTTGCTGATGATTCGGAAGATAACAAAACCAATACGTTTTTAGAGAATTTAACAGCAGAGATAAATGCCTATTTAAATCTGGCCGACAATAGAAAGTTTACGTATGTTAATCCCAATCAACTTTGTCCCAATTATAATGCTAATCGCTCAAATTATAAAATACCTGGTTTCCAATCTATGGAAGCATACAGAGAACTTGTTAAAGGTGAAGGCAGCGGCTTTTGTCAATTATGGAGTTGGTTTTTTGCGGAATGCGTCATCCAAAATCCCGAGATGGATGTCAAAGAAGTCTATAAAGAAGCTTTTAATGCATTAAAAACAAACGAAAATAATTTTGCCACCATCATTCGTGGGTATTTTTTTAGTATTAATGACGAATTAAAGAAAATGAAAAAAACATTTACGATTGAAAAAACAAAAAAGGCAAAATGGACCGAAGCCAATATTTTATTGGAGTATTTAAAGCAAAGTAAAGGGCGTTTGCAAACGAAAGAACGAAAAACGTTTCAAGACGGTGGAAAAAAACACGCATTTATCTTACCGAAACCCAATCCTAAGGCTTCACCAATGAAATTATAAATAATACATCCGCCTAGCGGGTGTTTGGGGCATGCGCAGCCCTTAGTAGACAATATGGTCACTAATCCATTTCTGGATTTGATTATGCACCGGCGCCAACATGGTATTAATGCCATTTATATAAACTTCATATCTCTCCGGATTTTTTTCCAAGAGAAGGAGAGATTGATACAGGATTATAAATTCATGCGAGGTATACAGTTTGCGAATATGAATGAAAATATCATCAATACTACTGTTCCCGTGAATTTTATTGACTTCCAGTTCTTCTGCCTCTGTAAAAATAATCGGTTTATCGAGGAGAATGCGATACAATTGTAAAGTGTGGAGCAGGGCCGGTTGGTCGGTAGTGGCATACGTCTGTAATAATTTATCAATACCGCGTTTCCCTAATTGCACGAGTAGGTCAAAGAGGTCGGAATACTCGTCGGCTTCTTTCTTTAAGTAGATATAAAAGCGGTTAAACCGTACAATCGCATTAAATAAAAAAAATAAATCTTCTTTCATATCGTGGTTATAAGAACGCCATAGACCTTGACCCCAGGATGGCGCTTGAATGGCCAACACGTTATTCGCAATCGTCAATTTGCTGCCTTTCGGACAGAACGACAAGAGCGCCAATTGCGTCACAGCCTGTAAAGGTTCAAGAATAATATCAAATCGTTCTTTTTTCTTTTCACTTTTCATGAGATTATAAAACTGCAGAATTGTATTCATTACTAGAAAACACATAATATAGCTTTATGTGTTTTTTTTCAAAAGGTTTCAAGGGGGGGTGCCCCCCCCCAGCCCCCCGCTTGGCGGACGCATTGAGTGGACGCATTGGGCGGACGCATTGAGTGGACGCATTGGGCGGACGCATTGAGTGGACGCATTGAGTGGACGCATTGAGTGGACGCATTGAGTGGACGCATTGAGTGGACGCATTGGGTTGCTAATAAACATCATTTTTTCTATTAAACGCATCCGCCTAATGCGTCCGCCATCCGCCTCGGTACCCCTCCATCAAACGCGTCCGCCATCCGCCTTGGCACCCCTCCTTCATACATCTCCGCCATCCGCCTCGGGGTGTGGGGGGCAAGGGGGGGCACCCCCCTGATGAAGAGATTATTACTTTGAATACTATTATTATACGGAATGCCATACTTCTGACACCACGTAATACATTTTTGGATATTCTTTTTCTTCATATGTTCAATCTTATCATACTTGTTATTGTTGTCAATGAGGTAAATGGTCGACACAATCGTATCGATTTGCTGTTGCCCGATAATCGCATTAAATTCCTCGATTTTGTTGGTGAATAAATAAGGCAATTCAAAATCAAAAAGCGAACCCACTATCGGCTCGGGTTGTTGTAAGATTTTATAGAACTGTTTCACAATCTCTAAAGTCGTGGTGCCGCGAAACCCTTTACAAACCACGTATTTTTCGGAATTCGCATACCGGCTGGTATTGGGCTTGATAATCGAGACTTGGTCGTATAAATTCGCTAAGAGAAAGAGCAAATCTAAAGAAAAGCGCGTAAAAGTATCATAGACCTTTAATATAAAAGTGCCGCCGACCTTTTGCATCGCAATCGCAAACCCAATTTGACAGGTAATGAGTTTGGTGCTAATTTGTTCTTGCTGGGGATACTGAAAAGAGAAATCAAATCCACCGTCACCGGTAATCAAATCCATTTTGCCGTTGTATTTGTCGTAACAATAGCGAAGATTATCGGGCTTGGTCAAATCCCCGTTGCCTTCAATGCCTGTTTCAATAATGACATTGGGGTTATTGATTAAAAAATACTTACTTTTGCGCCAGCCTGGCACATTTTGATTCGTATCGTCAATCAAGGTCATCCCATAATAGGTATCAGCGGGATTTTTCCGCATGTAGGCCATGGCTTCGATGAATCCCCCGGGTCCTTCGGCCAGATGAAAGGTCGAACAAACGGGCGGCAGTAACTCGAGCAAAGCCATGGATTGACAAATTTCGACCATTTTAAAAAAAGAACGGGAGATGGGTTTTAAGGTCGCGATAGACTGTTTGGTATTGGGAATGAGAGAATGGATATATTCGTAGGGGTTGGTACATTTTTTATATTTATCCCATTGCTCGAGCCGGCAATCAATTTGTTCCTTGATAAAACTCAAATACTTATAGAGCGTTTTGTTGATTAAAATGTCGGTGCTAAGGGTCACTTCATTTGATTCTGCGTTTGCTGCTACTGCGTTTGCTGCTACTGCGTTTGCTGCTACTGCGTTTGCTACATTAGGAAAAAAAACCGACCTATACGGTATACATAAATTCTCAATTTTTATATGTTTATGAATATCATTGTTACATTGAATGCTGGGGAGATTTAAAAAACTCATCGCTAAGTAATAATACTATTATTTGTTTATGTCGTTTTTTCCGACATAAACATCGTTGGGCACATAAACATCGTTGGGCACATAAACATCGTTATACTATTAAAACTTCATAAAAGGCCCGTTTGCCATCATAATCATATTCGATTTTTATTTCAACCCCATCTCTCAAGAAAATAGCCCAATGGTCAGCTCCATCCCCATAGCCTTCACGTTTATGTCGTAAATATAAGCCAGCATACTCGCGTTTTACTGATTTCTTTGTATAATGTTTCTCGCCAGGACAAGTCCCTGTTCGGCGGCTCCAAAAGGTTGCTTCATAATATTTCCCTACAATAGGTGTTCTGACCACTGCGATTTCATCATCTACTTCGACTTTGTCATCTACTTCGACTTTGTCATCTACTTCGACTTTGTCATCTACTTCGACTTTGTCATCTACTTCGACTTTGTCATCTTCCATTTTCTTATAATGTATCTTTTTGTCTTTAAACTTTTTCAATTTTTATTTCTTATACTTATTCTTTATACTTATTCTTTATACTTATTCTTTAATCGTTATTTTTAATATCCGTTTCGCTTTGGTCACGGGCTTTTTTACCACGATTGCTGGCGGTTCCACTAAGGTAGCAGGGGCTTCTTCCATTAGGGTAGCAGGGGCTTCTTCCACTAAGGTAGCAGGGCCTTCGGCTAGGTTAGCAGGGCCTTTGGCTAGAGTACTGCCTTCGGCTAGGTTAGCAGGGCCTTCGGCTAGAGTACTGCCTTCAGCGATGGGCGGCAAAACTTTCAGTTTTAAAGTTTTCTTATTCGGCTTTATCACTTGCGTTTTTTTAGTGGCCGATTCCTGGATGGCCTGCGCGGTCTCGGCCAGCGCCTTTGTTACCGCTTCTTTCGCCGTTGTCGTCCCCCGGATTTCATCCTGTATTTCTTCGGTCGTTTTATGCTGAAGATTCGTGGCTATCTTATCCGCATTACTCACCTTGCGGACCTTTTTATAGATAAAATATCGATTCAAGAAGGAAATCTTGCGTTCATCATCGGTCATTAAAGGCGCATCCTTATAAGAGGCCCGTGCCCGTGGATTTTTCTTTATTTCTTCATTCATCTTATTAAATAAATCACTGAACATGCCGGTAGGCGTCGTAAATTCGGCATGTAAATTCTTCAGGTCTTCGGTCGAGGCCAAGACAAACCCATAATTTTCGAGAATACGCGTCAAATAGGTATAGTTCACCAAATATTCCGGGAATGATTTATTGATGGATTCTTGAAACACGTCGATTTTGTAGCCGACGCAAGTTTCGTCGTCTTTAAATTCCGCTCGGTCGTATCGTTTCGTGAGTTCCCATATCTTTTTATCATCAGCCATGATGACCTTACTCTCGTTTTCTTCGACATTTTTCAGCATATTAAATAATTTTTCGCCATCATAACTGGTGCCAATAAAATAGCCTCCTTCTTTGGTCACTTCTGTCACATTTCGTAAGAAGTTTTGTAGGGTTTCTTGGTTTTCAAACATATAGTGTACGGCGAATTGGATGGAGCAGACATCAAAGCCTTCGGCCGCCACCCCGTACTGTTTATAGACACCTTGCCCTAGAAGTGTCGCATCCTTAGGGCCTTGCCCGAACACCGCCTTGGTAATTTGTTTATCCTTATCAACAATAATACCAGTTGTATTCCGAATATTCACCCTTGAATCGCCATTGACAAAGAGCGCCGCGGGCATCACTCTATATCTTTTCTTGTTAGAGAGATAACGCGCATATGCACCATCCAACCGATTTTGAATATTGTCGCGGGCAATATCGACCCCAAAGACAAATTTGAGTTTCGCGTCAATCCATTTCGGCCAGTCCCCGCCTTTGCCGACCGCCAAATCAATCAAGGTGCCACCCGGCTTAGTGACGCTTTTAATTAAAAGGGATTTCACGTAGAGATTATGAAAATTCCGCAAGGCGCGCGTACGCGTGACACCCGCACCCTTATTGTAATACACATCGTCGTCGCCTAATTCTTCTGGTATATTATCGCCGGTCATCAGCATGAGTTGCGTAATGGGGTGATGAATCGAATGCCAATTGCTATTCGCGACGTGAAACGCATTGCCGAACATTTTTTCCCCGGCACGCCGTTGGGCGGTTTTATCATAACGTACTCGCAGCGGTATCCAGCGCCATTGGTCTTCTTTCGTTAAATCATAGCGAAATTCCACAATCATATCGTCTTCAATAATTTCCTCATTTTCCGTATACATCTGTTTATCGGTTCCTGTTAAGGGAATATGACAGATGCCCGCTCTATAGTCACTCGGCTCGGTTGGATAAAATTGCATCGGCACATATTTATTCTCTTTATCTTCATACGTCGTGTATTCCGGGTTCGCGTAGTTCGGTAATTTATCCTCAATGACATCTTGGTAAGGATTAATAAAGCCGTGCTTAGACTCGTCAAAGCCAACGCGGAGAATAACGGTTTTGTAATCGGCAATTTGGCTCGAGGAGCTGACATCGATGCCGTCATTAAACGTGCTATTCACCATATCTAACCCATTCGCATCCTTTTTCACCGAGACGTAAAAATCAATCGTGTTAAATTTGGCAGGTTTCCATTTGAATGAATATTCCCAGGTCATTTTATAGGGTTTAACATACGCGCCAATTTTATTCGACGCGACACCCATATTTGCTGGCGTGAAAATCAACCCATCGGTTTCGTATTCAAAGAGCCCATCATGTTCTTTTTTCAAAATCGCCGCACAACATTGAAAGATGCTCTCGGTCGCAGAGGCGACTTCAAAATGTTTTTTCGTGATTTTTAAAGGCACGGGGGATTTTTCATTGACAATAGAGACCGCATTCATTTTCGCAATAATGGTCTCGAGAATGGGCAAGCGAAAGTTCGTGCTGATGGCGTCGGGGTCTTGCGGGACAAAGCCCTTGGCGCGAATATCTTCGCCTCCCACGTAATAAATATCAAAAGCCGCATACATATTGATGAATTTCTTTTTCTTGTCGTATAAAACGTGCTCACCGTCGAGCAGGGTATTCCACATATCTTTATTTTTGGCCACCGTGCCGGTAAATTGAACCTCCATGCCGGTGCTAATCAAATAGATTTTGCCGGTTGGCGCGATGAAAAGTAATTTGCGGTCGCCGTCGGCCTTATCGGTCACGGTATAATTTTCGCGGATATTGGGGGAAGTGGCATCGGGATTCAGGGGTCCAATATTTTTCAATTCGAGGGTGTAAGAGGAGGGGCCAACAAAATTGGAAGATTCGATGCGCATATTTTCCGTATAGGCCTTGCCCCAGAGTAATTTCATATAGGCTTGCATCATCTGGTCTTGTTCGGGGTAACTGACGGGATAATTGGTTTCTTGGAGACCGCTCAAGACGTATTTAATAACGGGTTTAAACACCTGCGTATTTAATAATTCGGCGGTTGGAAAAGGCGTCCCTAATCCGACCAAACCGTTGAGGCATTCGATTTCAATTTCATATTTTTCAGTGGCGGTAAAGACGCCGGAATCATGAATATTGTATTCGGGTATATAGTCGCGGTTACGTATCTTGGAATTTTTCACAATACTCATATCCACAAGGACGGGTAAGGTCGGGTGACGCAATTTAACGCGATGGAGGTAGCGGAAGATTTTCTTGCGGTCCGCCCATTTTTCTAAAGTGGTACGTACCATGGGCACATTTACATCGAGTTTGCTTTCTTTGGCCAGAGAGATGCGAAAATTGAAATCATTCACATTGACCGAGGTGGGCAGGTCGGTCGATTGGAAAGGGGCTTTTTGAATATAGGTGATACCAGTATCAATCGTATCGAGACTATTGGTTTGACAGTATTTGCGGATATTTTGTAGGCCGTTGATTTCTGTACGCATATTGGATAAACGCGGGCCGCCTGTGCGCGGGTCCATGTACTCATTTTGGATACGCAGTAAATAGACATTTGAATCGACGGTAAACCCACTCGCCAAGAGTTTTTTCATCACATTGTCGTAGTTAATGCGATTGATGGGTTTAATGCCTAGGGTGCCAAATTTGACCTCTAATTCCAATTCTTCGGTGGGGGAGCTTTTGGTGACATTTTTCAAATACAAATGATAAAGGTTGTGTAAATTTTTATCAGTGTTGTTCTTTGCGGTGGCGCTGCGACTTGGCGGGGCTTCGCGCTTAGACTCGGCCATTTTTATAGGCTCGGCTTCGCGCTTAGACTCGGCCATTTTTATAGACTCGGCTTCGCGCTTAGACTCGGCCATTTTTATAGGCTCGGCTTCACCCTTAGGCTCGGCTATACTTTCTGAAACTGGCGTATTGATTATCTTCAATTTTGGCTTAGATACGTTTTTTTTCGTATTATCAGCCATGATGCTTGTATATAAATATTAACGATAATATTTATATCTTTTCAATTTTCTTTTTTATAACCCTTGTATTATTTCTTCATATAATTTTGTTTTGGTTTTCGCTTTGTTTTTCTCTGTTAGGGTTGTAATCTGTAATTTTCCACAAATATCTTGTAATTCTTGCAGTGTATAGGCCGACGCAGCCTTTAAAGGTTTTTGGATGTTTTCAATAAGCCAATATTCCTCTTTTATTTGAGTTAAAAAATCCGTAGGCGGTTCATTGCTGGTCCATTTCAATGAATCTTCTTTTTTCGCATTTTGAATAATAATGCCCTTTTTATTCTCTACTTTGCTTGCTGCTTCGCTTGCTGCTACTTCGCTTGCTGCTGCTTCGCTTGCTGCTACTTCGTTTGCTGCTGCTTCGCTTGCTTCTGCTTCGCTTGCTGCTACTTCGTTTGCTGCTGCTTCGCTTGCTGCTGCTTCGCTTGCTGTATTTATTTCACAATACTTCCGTCCATAAATATACGTAATTGAAACATCATGCACCAAACAAAGCGCATATAACCCTTTCAAAGTAATCATTGGTTTATTCACTAATTCATCCTCTAATTCGGTCCGCTTTAATTTCAATTCTTTTAATTTCTCTTTGATGGATTTCAGCTTTTCGACGGTTTCAATTTTAATTTGTTTCTCCAGACTAAAGGACGCGGAATGATTCATTTCATATGCTTCGTACCCATTTAATATAATGTAAAAACACCAAAATAATTTATCTTTTTGAAAGGGGATAAAGGGCTTGGCGCCGTGTTTTTTTACGGACGTCGGCGGAGCAGGTAGTTGCATAGGCGTAAGCGGAAGAGGCACTTGCATGGGCGTAAGCGGAAGAGGCACTTGCATGGGCGTAAGCGAAAGAGTCACTTGCACATTTGGCACTTGCGCATTTGGCACTTGCGCGTTGGTTACCGGTACCAGTTTTTGCATATTCGCTGAATTAAACATATATTTTTGCATACCCGACAATGTACCCGCCAAGGTTTGCCGCATCGTTTCTTTATTTTGAATTAATTTAATCATATTACTATATCATAATAGGGTTAAATCTTTATTATCTTTTATTAAAAAAAGGTTTGTTCAATGACTTCTTTTTCCTTCTCCACCTTTTTCAGTAATTTTTGTTGTTCATCGACGTAATCCGCATATCTCTCCAAATCTTTAATTATCTCCGCCGATAATTCGGTTAAATTCACAAAGGTGCCATTATTATTTTCATTGGTTTTTACTGAAGTAAAATTACTTAAAATGCGCAATATTTCAATTTGGTGGTATTTTTCCATTCTTTCAATACGTTCTTTTAAGGCATTCACTGACATCTTGTTTAAGTATAAACTGTTGTATTTAAACCAATTATTCAACCGTAATTTTTGGTTGTTTAATACGCAGGGTCGCCTTTTTTTTACTCACTGTTTTGATTGGAATATTGGTAATGGTATCTTGGGGCAATGTAGGCTCCTGCAATGTAGCCTCGGGCAATGTAGGCTCGGGCAATATAGGCTCGGGCAATGTAGGCGCAAGCAATGTAGCCTTGGGCAATGTAGCCTTGGGCAATGTAGCCTTGGGCAATGTAGCCTTGGGCAATGTAGCCTTGGGCAATGTAGGCTCTGGCAATGTAGGCGCAATGCCGGAGGCTACAATGGTAATATTTGCCGGCGAACTTTTCTCATTTTCCTCCGCTTCCACTATTTCCGCAATAATAGAAATATATTTGTCATTTAATTCAAACCTTTGTCCAATCACCCGCACTTTAATCTCGTCGTTATCTTTCACATCGGCAAACAGGGGAGACGCATAATTGTGGTCTCGCGCAATAAAGATGACAACCGGGCTCGGCGATTCATTTATTTCGGCTCGAATACCGGCTTTGTTAATATGTTTGGCGATACATTTGATATGCATGCCTTCCACTGGTGAGCAAACTTCGCATTGAATGACAACTTCAAAAATCACATTGGAACCCATGACCAAGCCGCTGGAGAAGGTAATAATTTCTACAGAATTGGGCTTGATATAGCCATCGACAATACATTTGCCTTCAATTTGCGTAGCGATGGCCTTGCCGAGCGTTTCTTTGATGGTGCTGCCGATATTATTGATGCTAATCGGTATCGTCCGCGTAATTAACAATTGATTATAAAGATTTCGCTGGGGTTGTGTTTTTTTTATAGTCAACATTTTTTTAGTGTTTTTTATCGCGGGCTTGGTCCCGACAGGCTTGGACCCGACAGGCTTGGTCCCGACAGGCTTGGTTGCAGCAAGCTTAGACCCGACAGGCTTGGACATCTTACTATTAATTAAAGAGATTATTTCTAAATGGTTATTCAATTTTATTACATTTGATACTTGTTTCACTTGATACTTGTTTCACTTGATACTTGTTTCACTTGAT
>Ga0114974_10001380_pt1 | contig 19253 bp, 44 predicted proteins | sample S_130206_EF_Meta_FD_87318 | JGI IMG/M metagenome (GOLD analysis project Ga0114974, IMG submission 87318) | Freshwater microbial communities from Lake Simoncouche, Canada to study carbon cycling - S_130206_EF_MetaG | ecosystem: Environmental > Aquatic > Freshwater > Lake | place: Lake... | reverse complement strand
GTATATGCTAACCCACTACAACCAGTAGTCCTTACACCCAATTTAATCCCCACGCCTTTGCCACGTTTGATTAACTGTTGTTTAATCTTTTTAGACGCTGTGTCGGTTACGGTAATCATTTACAGCTGCTTTGATAGCATCCTCTGCTAGGATAGAACAATGTATCTTAACTGGAGGCAGTGCTAGTTCTTCGGCAATGTCGGAGTTTTTAATTGATCCTGCTTGGTCGATGTGCATGCCTTTGACCCACTCCGTAATGAGGCTCGAACTCGCAATAGCCGATCCGCAGCCATACGTTTTAAATTTTGCATCTGTAATAATTCCATCTTCAACTTTAATCTGTAACTTCATCACATCACCACATGCTGGCGCACCAACCATACCAGTACCGACTGTTGGGTCGTCTTTGTCTAGAGAACCAACATTTCGTGGGTTCTCGTAGTGATCAATGACTTTATCACTGTATGCCATTTGTTCTTTCCCATGCTAGTCCGAATTTATTAAATATCTTAAACCACATCCAACCAATGTCAAATTCAAACCACTTCCTACTCAACTTAGGATTAGCTGGTTCAAGATGGTGGTTATTGTGAAGACACTCACCACCAATAAGAATACCAATCGGAAAAATATTTCTAGACTTATCTTTAGTTTCACCATTACGATAACCTACCCAGTGTCCAACCCCATTAATCACTCCTGCTGCCCAGAATGGAATCCATATCATTTGGATGCCCCAAATTAACAAACCTATCCATCCGAATAGTAGAATGTTAATGATCAACAGTAAGCTAACACCAAGTTTACTATGTTTAGTGTAGAGATTATTTTCTATCCAATCGTCTGGTGTTCCAGCACCATAACTCTCTACCATTACAGTATCTTTACTGGCAGCATGGTATAAAAATGCACCTTTAAACAATACACGCCATATACCATACACATGAGGGGTATGTGGATCGCCTTCTTTATCGCTGTATCTGTGATGTTTGCGATGTATGGCTACCCACTGTTTCGTTACCATTCCAGTAGTCATCCACAACCAGAATCTCATAAAGTGACTCACAGCTGTATGAAATTCAATACCTCTATGCGCTTGGGCTCTATGTAGAAAAAGTGTGACGCATAAAATAGTAATATGCGTCACAACTAAAACATATAAAAGTTCCAACATTACGTTAGAAGGTGAATCGCTTCATTGTAATGTTTAATACGATCCTCCAACCCAATGAAGCCACCATTAATCTTACGTGTCATGGTTTTAATATCACCAGAGTCCGCTTCTTTGTTTAATCCGTTTTTATTCCAAAACCAGATAGCTGACATTAAAGCAAAGTCACGATCTGCAGTAACCCAATCTGGATTTTCAAATATGTTTTGCCAGTCATCAAACATTTCTTTGGCAAATGCCATATAGTTTGCTTTACCAGTTAACTGGATCGGACCACGTCCACGATATTTCCATCCATCACCTGATGATTCTGGTCCATTACCCATACGACCACCATAAACTTTATTGGCAATCATTTCTGGCTTGCGTGCATAAGGTTGTGCTGATTCAAGTGTAGGGAAATACTTTTTAAAGATACCATTTAATCCCTGCGCAGAGTAATTAAGGTTTTCTTCAAATGTCGTCCAACCACCAGACTCATGTCCGCACTGAGCAAGGAATGCTGCAATACGTTGTGGCGTATCAATGTTATATGTTGGGAATACATTATTCATTGCATCAACCCAACCCTGTGGGTCTTGTGCTCTTGGGAATAGATGTGCAAATTGGCTTGATGTAATCATTTAATCTCCTATGTCTTCGTATTTTAGTTTTGCTAGGATATAATCCTTAACAAGAGAACTGCGTACGATATCGTCGGGAGTAAATTCAACTCGAGTAAAAGCACCCATGTGATGGGCAATATCAAAAAATTTCAAAATTCCAGACATATCGTTCTTCTTCTTATTTAGATCTGTCTGACGATAATCGCCACACCAGATAATCTTAGAACGATAACCAACACGAGTCATAACTGTGTCGATCTCTTCAAATGTTAAGTTCTGCATTTCGTCAACGATAATGATTGCATCATCGAATGACATACCACGAATAAACGATGTAGAGATAAACTGGACATGTCCTTGTTCTTCCAAACGATCCCATGCATCTTTACGACCAAATAAGGTTTCACATATTTGACGATATGGTTGTTGGAAGATTTCCATCTTCTCATTAACATCTCCTGGAAGATGTCCGATTTCACGTGACTGTACGGCAGAACGTACTACAATAATTTTGTCAAATGGATTTCCTTTATCCATTACTTCTTCAATTGCTTTGTATAAAGCGCAGAAGGTTTTTCCTGTCCCCGCAACTCCATGTAATGCTACGAAATAATCACCACGTTTGTATGCATCAAAGAAAATCTTTTGATTGTTCGTTAATGGTTCAAATGTTTTTAAGTCATCAAGTCTTAGTCTTAAGTGATTGTTTATTGTTTTGGTTGATGATCTAGCAGATGGCTCACATTGTACATTATCAGGTGCTATTTTCTTTGCTGTTGCTCGAGCCATTAGTTACCCTTATATTTGAGATGAGAAATTACTTAAATTACTTCCTGGAGTCTTTTCGTGAATCTTTTGTAACACCTCCTTAAATCCCGTGTCTTTTTTAATGACGACATGATCACCAGTGAATGCAGGTGCGCTTAGCAATGCTTGTTCGATATTGGGGTTTTCAATAAGATATTGCTCTTTATCAGCAATTTTCATAATTCGCTCGAACACTTCACCAGTGTCTTTGTTTCTAAAATCATACGTTGGCATAATATCTCCTCTTTTGTATTTAGCAAATAACTATGCTGGAACTGGAATCATTTTGAACTTTACTTTATTTTCAGCAATTAAAGCAATAGCCTTGTGGTTTTTGTCACGCCAAGCAGATACGAACCAACTTGGAATTGGTCTATTTGTCCAAACAGCAAATGGTTGTTTATCATTGATGTAATAATTATGATATGCTTGGATAGAATCGCCAATTACTTTATATTGCTCTGGCATACACTGTGGCATTGGTGTTGCAATATTGTTTGTTATATTAGTTGGAGCATGAGACAAAAATGGAATCAATCTTTCTGCAACATGATGTTTTCCATAACGGAATGTATATTCTTTCATAAGATCTCGCCACAGATTATACAACCACCAGTAATTATCTAGTGATTCACGACACCAAATACCTGATGGATGTTTCATATGTGATGCCATATACAAGTTATCTTCACGAGCATCATCTAATTTCCATCTCATAGCTTTGCGACCAGAAATGGACTTACCCTCATACTCATAGCCATCAAGAAGACGATGAGCAGTAGAGAGAAGTTGTGCATACTCCAGAATCATCTTAACGACATGTTTGTCGAGATGTTGTTTCGCACATTCTTTAGTATCTTCGTGGAGATAAAATATATTCACTTTAACATTTTCCAAAAATTAAAAGCCATTGAGACTCTTTCACCATCACCATCGTTCGGTAAAACACGATGCATTAAATCATCAGGAAATAATAGTAACAACCCTGCGTAGGGTTTAACTTGAAAGATTTCTTTTTTAATCTCATACTCAAAGTTACCAGCATTTTCTGGAACTTGAAGATAAAGGACTCCACACATTTCATCAGTAGCACCTTTATCGTGATCATGCCACTCATTGTAATCACTACCAGTATTAATATTATACCAGTAAGTTATATCTCCATCAACATTAACTGCTCTTTGCACAGAATCTACAACTTCTGCTGCCCATGGATATGTTTTCTGATTACAACGATCACTTTGCCATCCACCTTTATTGCTTCGTTTAACACATTCAGCCACACCACGTAATGCTAAAACATTATTAACGAAATTTTCTGGTAAAGTAAGGTCAACTAATTTTATACCCATAACATTCGAATTAAACCGACAGTATCAATCGTTGTTAACAATATGTAGTTAGCCAACATGCCAAAAGATTTCCTAGTCCAACTAGCCCAAGCATACAAAGCACAGCCAGTGATCCAAACGGGATAAAGAGCCAGTAGAGGAGGGTTGGGGACTGTGAGTGCCATAGTAATCGAGCACCCAATGCTAATAGCCCAAGCAAGCAACTCAACAGCAAAGCGAATTCTGTTAGACTTAAAATCATCTTTAATCCATTGTAAAGTGGGTTGAAATATATCAAGCATGAGTCATTGCACGAATTTGTAGGATTGTCGTATCAAGATTACGAATTGTATCAGAAGAATTCGTATGAAGAATACCATGACCACCTGCGGTATTGAATGGATCAATACAACCAACAGAGTCATCAATCAATATTGATGTGGGTGTCGCATACTTAGCTTTCTCTTGTTTGCTATGAACAAAATTAGCTTTGTATGGAATATTGTGTTTGTCGAGCCATCTTTGTTTTTGAGACTTTGCTTCACTGGCTTGGAATGGTTCATGAGTTCCCATAGAAGTAAGAATCTCAATACGCACTCCATTTAATAGAGATACGTGATTGAGAAGCACTTGCGTATCAGGCATAAAATCTAGTTTCTCAAAAATCTTATGCGTTAATACAGAGTCACGAAATTTCTTTCGGTCTTCTTTGAGTGGATCAAATTTGGCGTACTCTTTATTAAAATCAGCGAGTACGCCATCCATGTCGAGGTAGAGTGTAATATCAGTATTCATAGTATAATTATACCTCAAAAAATCTTGCAAGTCAAACGAATTTTGAGAAATCTGGTGGTTGCCAACCTTCTGGTTTAAGAATCTTCCCATCTGCACGACGAATAACAAATCCAGTTTTCTTATCAATTTTAGCTAGATTACTTTTTGCACCTTCATCCCATGCTGCTTCGCAATCCCAACCACGTGATTTCATATAACCAATAATAACCCAAATCATATCAAAACATGCATCAAGTTGTTCAGCATTATCTAAATCTTCATAAGCATCTAGAAACTCTTGATATTCTTCATCAATAAGTTTTTTATATAAAGCTGATAGTTCGTTCCGTGCAACAGGAGTTGAGGCATGGCGTTGCCCACAAGCTGCAAGAAATACTTCAACATCGGTAAAAGTTTTACACATTATTCTATCATCCTTAATAGTTTTTTAATTTGTGCTTTTAATTCTTTGTTTTCTTCTTCAAGATTAAAACACTTTTTCATATAATGCTCAAGTGCAGTTTCTGCATATTCGCACATGTTTGTTTCAACTGGTTCAGTCATCGGTTTCTATCTGTATCATAGTAGTACTTACTATGTTCTTGTTGTTTTGAAAGACTCCATGAACCATCTTTATTATCAGTCCAATCAAGTATATCACCTTCTTTCCATCCAGCACTCTCTAGTAATTCTGGTGGCAGTGGCATAACTAAATCACCACTACCATCATCTGCTTCTTCAAGTGTAATAGTCCATTGTGTCATAATTCAACAACCTTTAGTTTAAAATCATCGGCAAGTTGTTCATATCCAATATAACCACGTGGATTACAAACAACACGAGTAACACCAATCATGTAGTCAAACAACTCATGAGTATGACCATGAGTCCAAAGTTTGATTCCTGGACGATCTAAAATAAATTCAGATAGATCGCTATGGTATCCACCATTCATCAAATCATCTTTCGCATAACGAGGATGACATGACGAATGAGAAGGTGTATGATGACCAACAACTACCATTTGTTTCCATGGTGGCATGTCGGTATAGATGTGCTTAATATATCCAAGCATTTTCTTATGTTCTTCAACAGAATCTTCTGGACAGAAAATAGCTGGACGAGTTCTGAAGGTTGGTTTATCTGGATTCTCAACATCATCGTAAGTTTTATAATTAACTACACGATTACTGTTATCAACGCAACGGAAGTCATTCATCATTGTACGAATAGCATGAAGAGTCAGAGGATCTTCTTTGTTCATATCAGTCCAAAGAGTACCACCAACAAAAATAGTATCGTTTAACTCAAAGATTTCTCTATCAAGAATATGCAAGTTATCGATATACGCAAGACGAGATTTTAAATCAGAAATGGTATCTTTGAAGTCACCATGATAGTGTTCATGGTTACCAGCCACATAGAGCACATGTGGGAATTCTTTACCACAATTTTGAAAGAATGTGTGATATCTAGAAGACTTACCAAAGTCTACAATACCCATTGGGTCATGTTCCATTAAATCACGTGCAACGCAGATGTCTCCACTAAGGATAAGAACATCTACATCTCCTGGATTTTCTAAAGTGACTGTACCAAACTCCAAGTGCAAGTCACTGCATACTGCTATCTTCATTTTGTTTACTCTTATAATAACGAAACAGCTTCACGCATTGTGCAAACTGTTTTGGATAATGTTCAAAGCTGGGAAGTTTATCACCATAATATTCTTGCAACTCTTCGTAGAATTTCAATGCTTCTTCATCAGTCATTGTTTTCTTTTTTCACATGTTCAGCCAAGTACATTAAGGCAACACGTGCCATAGCTTGAGCATGTTCAATTGATACTGGAATTACCACTTCATCTCCAGAACGAATTCTATCGCCTCTAAACAGAACATCACCCACATCACGTGGAAATGATGACCCATAAGATGCAATAAATTCCGAGTCTTTATCTTCGGAGGTAGGACTGAATGCAGAGATGTAATATCGAACACCATCAAATGGATCATCAACCATTACAATACCAACATTCGTTCTTCCGCAGAACCATTTTGAATCAACAATGCTCATTTCTTTTTCCAATGCGAATGATGCCCTTTATTGAGTATCACACCATTCCAAATCATAGTTAGTGCCACACCGATCTGCTTAGTTGCAGCGTCCAAGTAGTATGACCGATAAGATTCATTATACTCTACTTTCTTCTGCAAAGCAAATCTTTTTAGCCTAGTCTTGTAGCCTACTTTGTGTATCGGCTTTTTGAGCCTTACGTTCCGTTTTCCAAAAAACACGTTTCCAGTCCTTTAAATGTTTCCACCATTGAGGTGACTTAGTCAGATTGCCCTGTTTTACGTTCGCCATATAATTCTCCACCAAAGTAATTTAAGATATCATCCATCTGTTTAATCAGCAGTTGGTTGTTCACAACATCCTCTGGGTGTAACCAATAAGGATTCTCAGTACCCTGTGTATCAAAGAACTGCTTTAGTTCTTTCTTCATAGAATCTCGTGCTTCTGTTAGATTCAATCGTGTGATCAAATCAGCAGTTTCAAAATCAATTCCCAACATTTTCATAATAACTCCAAATTAACATTCAACATCTATATTACGACCTTTATCCAAACCAAGTCTAATATTACGTGAGACTCGCTCTGCAATTATTTTATCAAAGTTACGTCGTTCAACAACCTTGCGATAATCTTCATCTCGTTTATCTTGTAGCTGAGTACGTTGTGTACGATCCAGCTGTAGATTGTGGGTAGTAATCTTAGAGACGTTCATTTAAAATTCCCCGATGCCAGTACTATCTTGCAAATATGTTCTAATCTTTCTATGTGCTCATATGCACGCCATGGACTTGTCTCAATGGAAACAACGCCATGTCCTTTAATGCCAACAATATCATAGCTAATATTACCGTAGTCATCTAACTGTAGATTTTCATGACAACGATCCGCCAGTTCTTGACTAATGGGTGGAACATCTCCCACATTGGGTGCTACCTTGGTATATCGATTCAACTCTGGAAACGAATCACTAATCTTACTGAGGTCAATACCTGCATGCATTGCGGCAATACAATAGGTAGGATGCACATGAACCACTACTCGAACATCGTCAGAGTGTTGACCCATATTCTTTTGTAATCCATAGTGCAAGGGTAATTCACCAGAGGGTTTTAGTTTACTGCTGATATCGGAGTAATCCAATTCTATACAGTACTGACTTAATAATGAACTGCCAAGTCCAATCTTTTTAAACTGATCAGGTTGTAATGTTTGCTTACGTACTCCAGAGGGAGTAATGTAAAAGTGGTCTCGATCATGATGTCGAATACTAACATTACCATCTCTAGAGGTAATCCAATTACGCTTGTAAGCGTCAACCATAATATCACATATTGTTTCTAACATTATTCTATTCCAAAGTGTGTTTTAATAAACTTTCCAGCAGTACTGGGTGCATCATATGCTTCATTCAGTGTATCAATTAAATCAACACATTCCTGTATAATCATACCAGCAAACCTTTCTGGATCTATTTGTAAAACAGATTGCATCTGACCATCCACTATCATTGTTTTATATGACTTGGATAGTTCGGCAATTTGTTTAATACGTTCGTTCATAGCGTTTCACCACAATGTGGACAAAGTTTAGCATTGGCATGACGCATTTCTTTAAGTGTCTTGTTTAGCTTACGAGCATCGGCAACACTACGACGTATGGCTTTCTTATCTCGCTCATGTTTGGCTTTACTCAGTTCTTCCTTGAGACGTGCCTTCATCTTATCCAGACGACTCTCGAAGATCTCAATAAATCCAGTTATTTTATTTGGAGAACTCATGCTTCTATTCCAAATTTATGTTTCATTTCCGCCACACAATCTCTGCGAAACGCATCCTCAATCTGATCTCTATAGTCTTTATATCCAGGGGAAAGGTTTTCTACAACCCCAATGCATTCCTGTATAACGATATTGGCTAACTTTTCAATTTCGTAATTAAAGTTATGTCCATCAATAAGATCATTATGCATATTAAATCCTGCTTGTTCAGCAAGTTCTTTAATTCGTTCATTCATATACTATCCTTGTATAACCATCGGCTAAATCGTGTTGATACTATTGTTAGTATCTTTACACCAATAACAACAGATACTAATATAATAAGAATAGCGTCTATCATGTGTCATCCCTAAGAGAATCATACAGCTTTGATAAACAATCTAGAGCATCCAGTGCTAGTTCCCTTTGAGCAACAGAACCGAATGCTTCTATATCCTGTAAGACTTCTGTAATAGAGTTCTCAGCATGAGAGATGGTGGAAGCCATAGAGTTAGACTTGAGATCTCCCATGGTGAGTTTATCGTTGGCCATAGCTACCTTAGTTTTAAATCCAGTCATTATACAGTTCTTTCTACAAAGGGTTTTACAGTGAAATTTTTCTCGGCGATATTTTTGGTGGAATGTGAAATCAAAGTCATGAGGTGGAGCTAACAATGGATAAGGATGGACAGATAAGTACCGCCCACTCTGCATGGCTGTCTATGGGGAGGAGTCCCGAAGTTTCTCCTAAGTCACTCAGCATACCCCTACCCCCTCTTTATACAGTAGCATTAGCAATACTCCAGATAAACCACACCCAGAACACCACTGTTACTATCCTGACAAACCAGCTGTCTAGGAATGATTCAATCTTCCCCATAATATCCATAGTCTTCATCCGTACCAAATCCAGCAGACGCCATGGCAGAGTCATGATCCCCATCCATAGAGTCATTGTATTCCTGTTCCATCATCTCATCAGCAATTAACTCTACGTCTTCCCGATTGATGTTATAGCGTTCAGCAATTGCACCAAAGGACAAGATACCATCAGCGATATCGTCTTGTATGTCCAGAACCATATTAGCCATTTTACTCATAATTAGTCCTTAAGCAGTTAACATGTAAGTAGCAAGATCTTTCCACTCTTTGTTTGCAGCACGAATCTTCGATACAGCAATCAGAGTACGCAGGGATACTTCTTTAACATCATCCTTGATCTCACGGATAAGACCAAGAGCATCAGCCTTAACCTTAGCATCATACTCAGGCAAGAATTCAGCAGATGCAGCGATAAACTCCATACGATCGATCTTCTGGTCCATAGTCATAGACAAGTCAATCATCATAGAACGACTACGGATAGCTTGGTCGATCTTGTCCTGTGTCATGTTGCTAATAAAGATAACACGACCTTCGAAGCTAAAAGAACGTGGCAGATCATCGTCCTTCATATCAGCATTCCAGCTAATGATACGCTTGCCGTATGAGTCAAGAGCAGACTTCAACAGGTTCAACGCAACAGGGTCTTTCAACACTGCATCACAGTCATCAAACACGATGATAGACTTGTTGTTCTCAAACAGGGTACGATACAAACCCTTGGCAGTAGAATAACCCTTAATCATAGTAAAGCACTTGCGAGCATTCAACACAGTACCAACTTGGAACTCAGCCAGATCAGAGATGTCCTTGAAACCTTTAGTCTCAAGAGTCTTAATCACAGTAAACGTCTTACCCAAACCACCTTCGCCAGTAATAACAGCAGAGGGTTGAACATTATCAGCAACCATCGAAACCAGCTTCTCAACGAAACCAAAACGAGCATTGATACCAAACTTTTCAGCTTTAGCTTCTTGCTTTTCAGCAACTGTAACGAAGTCGATCTTGGAACCAGCCATCTCTTCGAGACGACGTTCAACGTAAGCCTTACCAACAGATCGAACCACGACTTTACCGTCGATAGCACCAACAAACTTACCAGAGACCGAATCAAACTTCACAGAAACATTCATTTTCACATCCTTTTTCATAACAATAGAGTTATTATACATCCAGAGAGAATTAAAGTAAACATCTTTCTGTAATAACCTTCAAATTTGGTAGGGATTAGCTATCTCATCAACCCTAACACAGTTATTCTAGCCTCTCGTCAAATAAAAGTCAAGTATTTCTGTGTTGCAAATCGAAAACTAAGGTTTACCAGTCATTTTCAGTCCAAATATCACCATCTTGCACGAATTTCCCGTCTGGTAGGGTCTTTACCACTGGTGGCACCAACAAATCCTCATAATTTAGCTCTTGTAGGTCGGTGTCCAGTGGGTTAAGTGCCTTCTTACGGGCATGTTTCAGTACAGCGACGAAGTTTTCAGTGTGTTCTTGGTGTATACCAGCAGCATGATTGGCTTTCGCCTTTTGTGACAGCACTTCTATGTGTGCTCGAGTGTGTGTGCGTGAATTACCACAGCTACGTGAGCAGAATGGACCACGTTTTTTATGCGCAGTGCCACATGTTGGGCATATTTTTTCTTTATATCGAGACATTTTGGGCAGTGTAAACGCAATCCTCTATTTAGTGACCACTGCGATAACTACCATAGAGACACGACTAAATAGCATCCGCATCTTTCCACTTAGCAAGCATCTCTGCTACTTCTCTATCGTATTTCTCTTTCTCTAGCGGATCATAATCCTCTATGTAACTCTTAATGTATGTCATGGCTTCTACAGCTTCTGCATCAGTGCATTCATAGACTGCAATTAGTTCTTCTTTGGTTATACCCAATGCATCTTTATATGGAATATCAATTGTTTTGTCTATAGAGTACCATAGACTAAGACATCCATTTACATTGTAGAATGCATACCATGCAGAATTAGACCAGCGAGCGTAACTCATTTTCTCTCCATTAATTCGTTTACAAAGTTCAGTAGTAGCTTATGATGTCTACCATCGTTCCAGTGTTTCTCTATGTATTGCCATGGCTTTTCGAACCAATATCTCGGTGCTTCTGGATGACAACCAATTAAACCTATTCTGCCCTGTATGATAGCCATTGGATCATTGTTGGCGTATCGGGCAATGATCTTAAAATCGTCTTCCTCTCCGAGAATAGAGCAACCATCATAGAAGTACATTTTTTCTGGTGTGCCATTCCAAATAACATCGGCAACTGTACCATAACTACGTCTAACATCGGCATCGTGTCTTTTTATGTACTGAGTGGTATCGGCATTAATGAGTAGATCAAAGTACCTGCTTCCAGCCCAGTACGCACCCATGCAAATGCCAAGGTAGTGACCACCACTTTGTATGAAGTCGGAGATTCGATTCGCTCTGGTTCTGGTAAAGAAATTAAGATACGAGTCGCTATCACCAATGCCACCAGGAAAGACAATGACGTTAAGATTAGTAAAGAAGTCGGGATCATCTAGTTCGCTTTCTTCAAATATTCGTATCTGGTACTCTTCCGAAAGTGCATGTACAAGGGCATATACGCAGTCCTCGGAACACTCAGGATGACGCAGGAATATAGCCATTTTCCTTAGTGGGTAGTTACGCTTTCTTGCAAACTCTACTTGTTTCTCTAGCGTGGACTCACTGTATCCTTTATCGGACATGAAAGATTCAGCAAGTAGGATATTGTTCTTTGGATAATGGGTGTTTGTCATTGATTACTCTTATTGCCCATACGATGTCGTTTATGTCTGGTCTTTCTCGCCATGATCCAACAAATACTCCATGCACTTGTGATAAGCCACGTATTTGTTCTACTTCATGCAGATAGACATGCGTGTTGGTTGATTTATTAATGCGCTTTAGGTAGTCGAAGTATTCTCGTGAATCTCCGCATATAACGTATTGTTTCATCCACACTCACTTTCGAATCTATCTCTCACGTCATCCATACGTGCACATTCCCATGCGGCTTTGAACCACTCAACCATACGAGCAGGATCCATGCCATTGTCCCATTCTTCTAGGAAACGATCAGAACGAGATGAGAAGTTTTCTCTCTCATCGAACCAGTCTTCAAACTTTTTATACTTCATAGTAATGTTTCTCTATCATAGTAATGTTTCTCAATCTTAGTTACATGCACAACACGACGTTTGATTGAAGGATCTGGATTCCACTCCTTATGGGCATCGTTGACTTTCTTTGCTTCTTCATACGTTTCGTAATGCGAAATGTTATACTTGGTTACTCCAGTGGTAAACCATGATATGCCACCAGACCATCCAGTGTTCTGTGGCTCATACCATGAGTTTTGATTTGTGTAATTCGGTTGTCTCTTCATCTTTATTATGCAAAATCTTTACTGGCTTTCCAGTTGTCAAACTTATTGGCTTGTTCTTTTAACCAGTCCTCAGCTTCTTTTTGACTGTTGAAGTATGGCGACAGTACACTCTTTCGGTCTTCACTGGCATAGAAGTATGTATACGTGTGCATACCAGCATCACGATATTCAACGAGTTGCAATTTTATCTCCCAATAGTAGTTTTGCTTCTCTACTTATTCGTATATTACCACCAGCTATCGTAGTAAACCACTTTGCCTTCTTTGATAGCAATGCGACACTTTTGAACGAACATTAGGTCATCACGCATTGATTCAAGATCAGGTGGATTATCACCAAAGAAAAATCCCGACGTGCGTGGTAGATTGTCGTCCAATAAATCTTGCTGAAGCGCATCTAAATCAGCCTCAGTCAACTCGACAGGAATGCAGTTGAAACTATCAGCATCACCACCTTTGTCACGATAGAGTCTCTCCATCCAACCATGAAGGTCATGATGCTTACGCCAGTAATGCAATTCTTCTCTCTCGCAGTCCCGTGCCATTTCAAACTCACTAATTGCGTCTCGTTTTGAGACAGCGAATGCGTACATATCTAAACCCATAATATTCTCCTTAAACTTTACTCAATTGAATATCAAACGAATGTTGCTTCATCTTGTGGTCATAGTAACGCACAGTGGTACCAATACCTGCATGTTTACCCATCAGATCAAGCGCATAGTACAACGCATCGTTCTGCAAAGAAAAGTCACCAACACGACGTTGTTTGATAGCAGTGGATGTGGTGTAAAAAGAAACACCATTCACAATTACACGTAATTTCATTCTCTATCCTTCAAGTAAGAAACACCAATGATCATGGAGCAGATGCCAACCATGGCAACAGAAAACAATTGAATCGCATCAAACAAACCGATTTCTATAGTTTGCTCAACACCACCAACAACACCCATCAAGGCAACAATGCCGATGAAGAAAAACAAGAAACCTTTAATCATTTTAATATCCTTTTCAATAAGACTGGTGAGAATGTCCGATGGCAAACAATGGAGTACCATCGTTATCATCGCCAGCAGGACGTGGGGTGAAACAATCTGCATAATCATCATATGCATAGTAACCAGTCTGAGTCACAACCAAGCGAGCATCGGCAGGCAAGGCAGACAAAGCAGTAATCATATCAGCAACAGTAACAAAATCAGTCATAACAATCTCCAAAAATTAAGCAGGGATTCTAGCATCCATCATCTCAGACAAAATAAACTTTGCAATGTTTATGTTTTTGCGAGCCTGATCAGTTGCTTGAGCATGACCAAAAGTCATCAATTCTTGCGCATCAGACAAAACACCCATTGCAACCATTTCCAAACCACTCACACGAGCAGTCAACGAATTCATGTATTCATCACGAATGTCGGCTTCGGTCATACCGTAGCAGTTTTTTTCAAATTCAGTCATTTTCTTTCCTTTTCCTAATCAGTATAACTAATTATACACCTGAAATGAATTAAAGTAAACACCTGTGTAAGTTGTTGATTTAGAAGGGAAAAATAAACCCTACACTCGGTAGGGTTATTCGTTTACTTGGGTTTTAGATTTGATCAACTGGCATGCCGTTGCTTCGTTTGTCTCTTAGGCTTTCCAGTTCCTGTAGGTGTCGCTTTTCTTGGATTGTCAGTTCCTTGAACGTCTTTCTTGGGTTTGCGCACATCACGCACTTTGGATTCCCGCAACTTACTGGGCTGTGGTCTAGCAGTTCGTGTGGATTCTTTACTTTTATTCCGTGTGCTTTCGCTATCTTTGTCTTTCGTGCTACGACGATTTCTTTTTGGTGGATTCTCTTGCTGTGCTTCAGCTTGCTCTGCTCGTCCATAAACATGCTCCTCGTATTTTTCTTTAGTTACTTCGTACCAATCAGTCGATTCAATCCAGAAAATACTTTCACTGAATCTAAGTTGAGACTTGAGGTTGTACCCACGACTGGGTACAATGTGACTGAACCCACTCTTCCATTTTGTATCAATGAAGAAGTAAGAATCAGATGGCACTTTGTTAGTATACATTATATAAAAGTCTAAGACAAAAAATCCTGCTATTGCAGGATTAGTTTTTAACCACCACGTCCAACATTGCGTTGAATGGGTCGACCAGCAATTTTATTCACAGTTTGCTTGACTAGCTTTGTTGCTTCACCATGAGAAAATCCTTTTGTTTGCAGTTGTTTTCTTGCTTTCTTTTTTGCTCTCTTCAACAGCTTCTCAGCATGCCACTTTTCGCTAAACTTTTGCTCTACAACTTCAGTCATATTTTCTCCTATAAAATTTGGAGCGGGATAACAGAATCGAACTGTCAGCATTAGCTTGGAAGGCTAAGGTATTACCACTATACGAATCCCGCATAACACTACTTATTATACTTAAAAAGTTCTTGTAAGTCAAGCAACCTTTTGATGTGACATAATGTGTTTTAATCTATCAGCGCAGTAACTTGCAGCGAATGCCTGTGGCTTGACCATAGGGATCACGTTACACATACCACGAATATATCCAGTTGCTTCATTGATTACACAAGAACTACCATGCATTTCGTTGGGGTTGATATCCAAATGAATCTGAACATTTCTTTCTTCCAAAACATCATGTAACTTATGGTACAACTCTGCAACTTTATAAACTTCATTCATCAAACGCATACGTGGTCTACTTTTCTTTTGATCGTAGTCACGTTCACGTTGAACTTCTCCAAAAATCTTACAACCATGTTTACCATCAATATGAACTACAATAACAAGAGTATAATCAGCGTACCACTCACTACCAATATTGAATCGTTCAGAATCTGCTCCAAGGTAGATCTTTGTTTCGGGACTCTGTGCGTCGATGAATGCTTTAACTTCATCAATATCGATACGCTTCATGATTACTCCTAATTTATCATTGTTATTAACTCTTTAGCTATCTTTTGTCGTTTCTCTGGAGTTGGCTCACCAAGAATAACAATAACGTATTTTCCTGCTCCTCTTTCAACAAACAAAGCTAAACATCTACCAGCTTTGTTGGTAAATCCTGTTTTACTCAATGCAATGTCATGATACTGTTTTAAAAGTATAGTGTTTGTATTGTGTAATGTATAATGTGACTTTTTATTTTTATAAATTGTTTTCTCGGCAGTTGCTGAAATTTGTTTTATTAATGGATACTTCTCTGCTTCAAGTACCACATCAACATATTCTCTTGCTGTACTGCGATTGAAAACACTTAGACCACTTGCGTCATGATAAAAAGTTTCATGTAAACCGAGTTTGTCAGCTTTACGATTCATTGCTTTGACAAATGCATAACTACCACCATCATACTCTTTGGCAATCGTTTCAGCTGCTAAGTTGTCAGATCGTATTAACAATCTCTCAAGCAGTTCTTGTTTATATTTGCCACTATCGATGTAAACCATGGCAGTCATGAGTTTAGTCAGACTGGCGACTGAACTAATGTCGTGGTAGTTTGAACCAGTAACAACAACATGTTCGCTAGCATCATATAAAATATGAGACCTACCGAAAGCATTGACACTAATCAACAGTAATATTGCTACTAGTAGTTTCATTTTTTTCCTTGGAGCGGGTAAGGAGGCTCGAACTCCTGACATCTTCCTTGGCAAGGAAGTGCTCTACCAACTGAGCTACACCCGCATTACTTGGCACCCCTCCAGGGACTCGAACCCCGACTAATGGTTTTGGAGACCATCGTGCTGCCATTACACCAGAGAGATTTAAAAACTTATTTTGCCACTAGTGCTTCTTTTTCTGCAGTAATTTCTTTACGACGTTCACGGATTGCTTTACTAATCTCTTGAAGTGCTTTACGTGCACGTGCCGCAGATGCTTTCACACCCTTTGTTGCGAACTTTTCATTCTCTGTTTTATAAACTTCAAATTGTTCTAAAAGTGTATCGTGGTTGCTCATTATTTTCCTTACGTTTAAAAATGGTGCCCATCACATGATTCGAACACGTGACCTCCTCATTACTAATGAGATGCTCTACCAACTGAGCTAGATGGGCTATTGGTCCGAGTAGTAGGATTCGAACCTACGACCCTCTGGTCCCAAACCAGATGCGCTACCAGACTGCGCTACACTCGGATAAAACTTGGTGCCCCATGACAGAATCGAACTGCCGTAACCTGATTACAAAACAGGTGTAATGCCATTATACTAAAGGGGCATTAACATATTCATAGTTTACCGTCTCTGTATTCTCTCGGTAAACAATTGCTCCATTCTTTAAATGGAATCTTCTTGCCATTTCAGTCCTTGGACTAAGTGTAACAAATCGTTTAATGTCTTTGTTATTCTCTTTGATGTAATCAACAGCGTCAAATATTAAAGTTCTACCAGCACCTGGAGCATAACTCCATATGGTATAGAAAATAGCAACACTTGGAGTATCGGTAAATTCAAACAAACCAGATTCTGCATCTGGAATGGTTAATTGGTAACTGACACAAGTGATAGCTTTCACTTTATTTTCTTCATCTCTTAAAACGAAAATGTCTTTGTTACTGCCAACTCTATCCATATGTGGAATATTTGGTCTAACTGGATCTTCACTTATAAGATTAAAAAAACTGTCGCTTATCGATTTAATTAAATGTAACATGGCAATCTAATAATTTATACATTAAAAATGGCTCCAGTGGCAGGGATCGAACCTACGACCAATTGATTAACAGTCAACTGCACTACCGCTGTGCTACACTGGAATAATACTTACTACTTATGTGGTGGTGATAAGTGGATTCGAACCACTGACCTAATGCGTATGAAGCAATTGCTCTACCAACTAAGCTACATCACCATGTTAAAACATACTAGCATGAGCCTGTTGTCATTTATCCCTGCGGGGAACTAATATGTTTTAATATGGTGCCCCAAGCGAGACTCGAACTCGCAAAATTTGGCTTCTAAGACCAACACGTATACCAATTCCGTCATCGGGGCATTGCTTCCTCTCTGCGGTGGTAATTATAGTACAAAAAGATATGACGCTATCATACCCCTCACACGTACCTTCCACCCACTTCCCGACCAGAGAGAACTCTCGTATTGCCAACGCTAGTTTGGTTTAACTAGAACCACCCGTAGATGTCACTCTACTTCTCATCATGCGGGTCACACTAGCCGAAGACACTCGGCACGTTTGGTAGCGGGACTTGGATTCGAACCAAGGATGGCAAAGGCTTATGAGACCTCGCTGGTGACCAGACCCTTCCCGCAAAACTGGCGACTCGTGGGAGAATCGAACTCCCATAAGCGGATAGACAATCCGCTGTAATGACCATTATACTAACGAGCCAGAATTTGCGATAGTTTCTATATCACCCATTGAAACTATCAAACATTGAGCATAGTTACCTATGCTATTTGTTCTTGGTGGAGGCAGTTGGAGTCGAACCAACATTGTTTACCACACGGGAACGGATTTACAGTCCGCTGCAGAACACGCCATATCTACAATGCCTCCATGGTATTAGTTTAGCTGACGCACTATTTGCTATGCTCAACGGATTTGCCAGCTGGACTTACCGTTTATGTACATAGTTACTTAGAGTTGACGTTTACTCAATGGCTTACGTCAGCTAAACTAATACCACATTTAATTACACTGGGATGGTAGACAACACCCACTCAGGGTTTACCACGTCATCGTCTGACGATTGGTTGTTACCACATTACTTTCCAGTTTTGTCCAGCGTCCTCCTGATATTATCTCAAGGTTTCATGTAATCTAGCGAGCGATACTCCGTCAAGTATCCTGAACTCCTAGATTACCTACTGGCACTGGCAACCCAATGCAATTAAATCTGGTACTCGGTGGGGGAATCGAACCCCTCCTTCCTGCCGTGAAAGGGCAGTGTCCTAGCCGATAGACGAACCGAGCATATTGGTAGCTTTTTGTGTCAGGAAAAACTACCGAACCTTTTCTAATGCCCCATGCTTCCGACTATACGTAAAGACTCAGAGAGGACTTCAGAACTCTTATTATACATCAACAATCAATTAAAGTCAACAACTATCTTGGAGTGAGTGACAGGACTTGAACCTGCATTGTACGGATTTGCAATCCGCTACCTAACCATTCGGTGCACACTCACATAAACTTGGTGGGCTGACTGAGAATTGAACTCAGACTCGACCGATTATGAGTCGGTTGCTTTACCATTAAGCTATCAGCCCAACAACTGGCGTCTCGTGAGAGATTCGAACTCCCGACCTAGTGGGTAGAAGCCACTTGCTCTAATCCACTGAGCTAACGAGACAAACATGGTGCGGATGGTGGGACTCGAACCCACAGATTAGGGATTTTAAGTCCCTTGCCTATACCAATTCGGCTACATCCGCATTCATACACCTATTATACCGCATGCAACTTT
>Ga0114974_10001379_pt1 | contig 19258 bp, 16 predicted proteins | sample S_130206_EF_Meta_FD_87318 | JGI IMG/M metagenome (GOLD analysis project Ga0114974, IMG submission 87318) | Freshwater microbial communities from Lake Simoncouche, Canada to study carbon cycling - S_130206_EF_MetaG | ecosystem: Environmental > Aquatic > Freshwater > Lake | place: Lake... | reverse complement strand
ACGCTGGCGATCCAGATGCCAGTGCTGGCCGCCGACGCCAAAGGCGAAGACTATGCGGCACTGTTTGGCGACGCCGGCGAACGTCTCGCCGTAGCGACCGCCTGGCTCAAAACGCAAGGCCACAGCCGCATCGCCATCGTCTCGCACAGCATGGGCGCGCACATGAGCAATCGCTTCCTGGCCAATACCCCGGCTAACGGCATCGCCGCCTGGGTTGCCATCGGCATCAGCAGCGGCGAGTTTGCCGACACCGCGATGTTGAAGCTACCGATCCTCGATATTTACGGCGAACGCGATTTCCCGCAGGTGCTGCAGAAAGCCGAGGCACGCGCCGCGGCAATTTCAAAGCTGAAGGGTTCCGCGCAGATCGAGGTGGCGGGCTCTGACCATTATTTCACCGGCAGCGAGACCGCACTGACTGCGCACGTCCGCCGCTTTCTTGATCAAAAATTCAAATGAGCTTTTATTTTTCGGTGGCGCCCCTACGCTTGCCACCCTGTTAGAGTTACCGAGTCGATACAGCGGAGCCGCTCCGAACCATGACGCCCCGTTTCAAACTGGTCGTTGCAATCATGTGTGTCGGGGCAGTCATTGCCAGCGGCACCGCCGCCGTTTTTTTTGCCGTGCTGTCGGGGCTCGAAGGTACGCAGCGCGAAATATTCGCGTCAGCGATGACGGCACGTCTCGACCTCGCGGTGATCGCCGGTGCGCTCGTAACCAGCTTCGCCGCAGTTGCGGTTACCGCGCTGTTTCGCGCCTACGTTCTAGCGCCCCGGCGGCTTGCCGAAGAAACGCGCCTAATTTCCCACGCCAACCCAACGCATCGGCTGGCGGTCGATGGTGCCGGCGAACTCGCCCTGCTGGCCGCCGAAATCAACGTGCTGGCCGACCGCCTGGACAAACTGTCGAGTGCTCTGGATGAACGCGTAGCGACAGCACGCGCCGACCTCGAGGAAGAACGCAACCGCCTCGCCGCGCTGATGGAAGAACTTGCGCAAGGGGTACTCGTCTGCAATATCGAAGGCCGCATCCTGCTGCATAACCGCCGCGCACGCATGCTGCTGGCGCCGCCGGATTCAGCGGCTGGCGCTGGCGCCGGCCTCGGTCGTTCGCTGTTCGGCCTGGTCGACCGCAATTTGATCGTACGCGCACTTGAACAGGTCGCAGCCCGCCTCGAGCGCGGCGAAACAAACCCGGTCGCCAGCTTCACCACCACGCTCACCGACGCAAACTCCGTGCGGGTACTACTGGCGCCAGTGGCCGCCGCAACCGTCGGTGCGACAGATGCCCGCAACCACACGACGGTGACTGGCAACGCACGCATATCTGGATACGTCCTGACGTTTGAACACCCGCAGGACCGCGATGACGCCAGCGCGCCCGCCGAATCCGCAGCCGTGCGCGCACGGCCGGTGCTCGCCGTGATGGTGTCGCCAAGCCGCCCGGCGTTTTACGATTTCGATCTGTTCAGACAGACCGGAAGCAACGCCGAACTCGACGATTGCCTGCTGCGCGAATTGATCTATACCGTGTTCGATACCGAGACGACCGGCCTCCATCCCGCCGAAGGGGACGAAATCATTTCAATCGGCGCCATCCGCATCGTCAACGGCAAATTGCTCCATGGAGAAATTTTCGACCAACTCGTCGACCCCAAACGTTCACTGCCGCCGGCATCGGTGCGTATCCACGGTATCGAGTCGGGGATGCTGGCGGGCCAACCCGCGATTGGGACGGTGTTGCCGCGGTTCAGCAGTTTTTGCAGCGAGACAGTACTGGTCGCGCATAATGCGGCGTTCGACATGCGTTTTCTCCAGCTCAAGGAAGCGGCGACCGGCGTGTACTTCAATCATCCCGTGCTCGACACCATGATGATGTCGGCAGTCGTTCACCCGCATCAGGAAAATCACAATATCGAAGCGATTGCGGCCCGTCTGGGCATCAATGTCATCGGCCGCCACACCGCGCTTGGCGACGCCATCGTCACTGGTGAAATTTTTCTCAAGCTGCTGCCACTGCTTGCCGCCGCCGGCATCACCACCCTGCGCCAGGCGCGCACAGCCGCGCAGCACACCGCTTATGCAAAAGTACAGTATTAGTCCGAGCCGATGAGCCAGGCCGAAATCGATCCGCTGCAACAATACTCGATGGCAAGCCCGCTGTCGGCGATCGTAGCGCGCGCACCGGTGAGTTGCCTGCCGGACGCGTCGTTGCGCTCGGCGCTGACCACCATGACGGAAATGAAAATTGGCTCGATGATCGTCGCCGGCACGGACGGCAGGCCGCTCGGTATCTTTACGCTGCGCGACGTGCTGGTGCGAGTGGCGCTGCCCGAACGCAGCCTCGACGAACCGGTGTCGGCGGTGATGAGCGACAGCGTGTTTACGCTGCCGCCGCAGACCTCCGCCTACGAGGCAGCGCTGGCGATGGTCACCCGCAGCATCCGCCACGTCGTGGTAGTTGATCAAGGCAAACTGGTCGGCCTGGTGTCGGAAAAAGACCTGTTCAACTTGCAGCGGCTTTCGCTGCACCAACTGCCCCACGCACTGCGCCACGCCGAATCACTGGCGGTGCTGGAACTGCTGAGCGCGGATATTCGGCAGCTTGCTCACGACATGCTCGAGCGCGGCGCCGCCGCCGAGCAGCTGACCTATCTGATCTCGACGCTCAACGACCTGCTGACGATCCGCGTGATCGAGCTCGAGTTGCACGCATCCGGACTTGCCGGCGTACGGCTGTGCTGGCTCGCCCTCGGCAGCGAAGGACGTTTCGAGCAGACCCTCGTCACCGATCAGGACAACGGCATCGTGTTCGCCACCGATGGCGATACCGACACGCTGCGGGCGCGTCTGCTGCCGTTCGCGCAACGCGTCAACGAAACGCTGGCGCGCTGCGGATTCCCGCTATGCAAGGGCGGGATCATGGCAGGTAACCCGCAGTGGTGCCTGAGCGTCGACGAGTGGCGCCACCGCTTCGACCTGTGGATCGACAGCGGCAATCCCGAAGCGCTGCTGCACTCGACCATTTTTTTCGACTTCCGCGGTCTGCATGGCGACACCACGCTTGCCGACGGACTGCGCGGCTGGCTGCTCGGACGCACCGCTGCCAATCGACGCTTCCTGCACCAACTGGCGGCCAACGCGCTGCGCAACCAGGCACCGCTCGGCTGGCTGCAGGACTTCGTCACCGCCCACGACGCAGAACACCGCGACACGCTCGATCTCAAAATGAGCGGTGCCACACTCTTCGCCGATGCGGCACGCATCTACAGCCTTGCCCATGGCATCGCCCGCACCAACACTGCGGCGCGCCTGAACGAATTCGGCGCGCGTCAGGGCGTGGCGGCGCGCGAAGTCAAAGCGTGGACCGATGCATTCGATTTCATCCAGATGCTGCGCATGCGCCATCAGCACCTGCAGAAGGCGCAGGGCAAGACGATGGACAATCGCGTCAATCCCGCCGACCTCAATGCGCTCGAGCGCCACATTCTCAAAGAGGCCCTGCGCCAGGCGCGCGAGCTGCAACGGCGAATGACTCTCGATTACATCTTGTAGGAAGGCCGCAAAATTATGCCAAAGTGCTAATTTCATTGAATTTTTTCGCCCCAGCCACAGAGATCGCGCAAGGTGAGACATTTCAGTCATAATGGCAGTGCTATAAAAACAAGCAGGCCGTCATAGAGCTCTGCTACATCGGGAAAATTCGATACAACCTCAAGGAGGGGCGCATGGAGTTAACCGCAAAACATCACGAGTATTGGCACAAGAATCTAATCGTCACTGCCATCCTGCTATTCATCTGGTTTCTGGTCACCTTTGTCGAAGGCTGGTTTGCGCGCGAGTTAAATACGATTTCCATACTCGGCTTCCCACTCGGCTTTTACATGTCCGCACAAGGTTCTCTGATCGTGTATGTCGCGTTGATCTGGTATTACCAGCATTACATGAACAAACTCGATATTGAATACGGCGTGGAAGAAGGAGAAGACGAATGAGCGAATCCATGATCGGGCATAAGGCATTCAAAGCCCAACTGCAAAAATACTACACGTGGTACACCGGCGGCTTCATCGCCTTCCTGCTCACACTCGCAGTCGCCGAGCAGATGGGGCTGTCGAAGCAGTGGATCGGTTACTGGTTCCTGTTCGCGACGATCGGCCTCTATGCCGGCATCGGCATCATGAGCCGAACCGTTGATCCTGCCGAATATTACGTCGCGGGGCGACGCGTGCCGGCATTCTTCAACGGCATGGCGACGGGTGCGGACTGGATGAGCGCGGCATCGTTCATCGGCATGGCCGGCACGTTGTATCTGTCCGGTTTCGACGGGCTGGCGTTTGTTATGGGCTGGACCGGCGGCTATTGCCTGGTTGCGTTTCTGCTCGCGCCATATCTGCGCAAGTTCGGCCAGTTTACGATCCCCGATTTTCTCGGCGAACGTTACGGCGGCAACATCGTCCGCAGCGTCGGCATATTCGCTGCGATCCTGTGCTCGTTTACCTACGTAGTCGCGCAGATTTACGGCGTCGGCCTGATCACCAGCCGCTTCACCGGTCTTGAATTCGGAGTCGGCGTATTCGTTGGCCTCGGCGGTATTCTGGTGTGTTCTTTCCTCGGTGGCATGCGGGCAGTGACTTGGACGCAGGTGGCGCAGTACGTCATTCTGATCATCGCCTACCTGACCCCGGTCATCTGGCTGTCGGTAAAACATACCGGCAACCCGATCCCGCAAATCGCCTACGGCCAGGTATTGCAGAAGGTAACTGACCGCGAAAAAGTGCTGACGAACGACCCCAAAGAGATCGAGGTCCGGGGTATCTTCAAGGCACGCGCAGATGCCGCTACTGAAAACCTCAAGGATCCAGCCGCCGCGTTCACCAAAGGCAAGGGCGCCCTGGAAGAGAGCGTGGCCAACCTGACCGCAGCCAAAGCACCTGCAGATCAGATCGCCGCGGCAGAGAAAGCGCTTGCAGCGTATCCGAAGGACGAAGCTGCGGCAAAAGCGCAATGGGGCAAGGATAAAGGACTGGCTGCGCGGGCGGCACCACCTCGCCCTCACGCCGAACCTTTCCCTGGCAAGGATGAGGCAGCACGGAACATTGCCCGCAATAACTTTCTCGGCATCGTGTTCTGCATGATGATCGGCACGGCGGCCCTACCGCACATTCTGATGCGCTACTACACCACGCCCAGCGTGCGACAGGCGCGACAATCGGTATTTTGGTCGCTGTTCTTCATCTTCCTGCTCTACTTCACGGCACCTGCGCTGGCCGTGCTGGCGAAATACGACGTCTACCACCTTCTGGTCGGCAGCACGTTCGCTGATCTGCCGGCATGGGCGGCGAACTGGGCCAAGGTCGATCCAACACTACTATCGATCACCGACGTCAACAAAGACGGCATCGTGCAGCTCGCCGAAATCGTGCTTGGCACCGATATCATCGTACTGGCAACGCCGGAAATCGCCGGCTTGCCGTATGTCGTATCGGGGCTGGTTGCGGCCGGCGGTCTGGCGGCGGCGCTGTCAACGGCAGACGGCCTGCTGCTGACAATCGCCAACGCGCTGTCGCACGACCTCTACTACAAGATGATCGACCCGACCGCGACAACAACACGCCGCGTCTCGGTGTCGAAAGCCCTGTTGTTAGTGGTGGCACTGGCCGCGGCCTACGTCACCTCGCTCAAGCCAGGCGATATTCTGTTCCTGGTCGGCGCGGCGTTCTCCCTGGCGGCTTCGGCATTCTTCCCGGCGCTGGTGCTGGGGGTGTTCTGGCGACGCGCCAATAAATGGGGGGCCATCTGCGGCATGCTCGCCGGCCTGGGCACCTGCATGTATTACATGGTGCAAACCTATCCGTTCTTCGGTGGGGTGCCTGCCAACCAGTGGTTTAACATGAGCCCGATATCGGCCGGTGTCTTTGGCGTACCGGTCGGCATCCTCACCATCATCGTGGTGAGTCTGCTGACCCCCGAGCCTTCGAAAAAGGTGCAGGAACTCGTCGACCATGTGCGCTTCCCGCACTTGCGCGGCGACATCAATACGCAGGCGGTCTGAGTTCAGGCTTTATCCGTTACTGGAACAAGGCCCGCTCCGGCGGGCTTTGTTTTTTTGAGAGCACACCCGTTTGCTAGGATCCACCGGCATGAAACTTAATCCTTGGTGGCACTACCACCGTGCGCGCCTGTTTGCCCTGCTCAAACGCAACGAACAGGCTGTTAGCGATCTGCGCGAAGTGTTGCGGTTGGATCCCGCCTGCGTGCGCGCCGCCAGCCTGCTGGGATTTATCTACGCGAAACTCGGCCGCCGCGAACTCGCCGTCGAGCAGTTCAAGAACGCCCTCAAACTCGATCCCGACAATGCCGTGCTGCTGTTCGATCTCGGCTACATTTATCATATGCAAAAGGATTTTGAGCCGGCGATCGCGGCCTTCCAAAACGCTTTGCAGCACGATCAGAAAATCGACCGCGCATGGTACGGCTTGGGACTCGCACTCTCGTCACTGGGTCGTCACGAAGAATCGGCCGCAGCGTTTGATCGTGCAGCCGCCCTGCAGCCTATGAACGGGCACGCCTGGTACGAATTGGGCATCGCTTATCACACGCTCAATCGCCGCGACAAACTTGCGGAAGTCACCGCGCATTTGAACCGCTTCGACCCCAAAATGGCCTTGCATCTGGCCAAAGCTACCGAAAACCCCGTCGCTGCACCGCCGGGCGTGACAGAGAGGCGCTAGACATGTACGAACTGGTGATCGTTCTGAAGGGTCTCAACGAGGTCGCATTGATGGCTCTGCTCGGCCAGGGCGCGCTCTTTATTCTGGCCGGCGCCCGGCGCGACAGTAACGTCGTCTATGCCATGCTGAAGACGGTCACCTCGCCAATCATGAAGGCCACGCGCTGGATCGCGCCGCGCTTCGTCATCGACCAGCACATCGGCTTTCTGGCGCTGTTTTTCCTGCTGGCTTTAGAAGCGGCGCTGATCGTCGTCAAGGTCAAGCTCTACCTCGCGGCCGCGGCCAGCTAATCCGCAGCCATCATCACGCCGTGGAATCCGGGCGCGCGCCCGCCGCCGCCCGCATCAGGCGATCATTGACCGCCGCCCAGGCCGGCAGCAGCGGCGGTTGCTCGACCAGAATCACCGCACAACCGGCGGCATCGAGCGCGCGCAGGTTCGCATACAGAGCGTGCGCGTAAGCGCCCGCTTCGGCTGAGGCGGCCCGCCAATGCAGACCATCGAGCAAGGGCTGGCGCGCGCTCATGGCCAGCACGGCGACCCGCTGGCCTTGCTGCGACAGCGTGGCGGCAAGCTCCAACAGCAAATCAGCCTCCAGCAACAACAACGGGGTGGCCGGTGCGTAATGCGCCGCCAGTGCGCCCGAAACCCGCGGTGCGTCGACACGCGGCGCCTGCAACGCAGCGCCGGCGGCCGCTTCAATATCGCCTACGCCAATATGCCCCGGCCGCATCAGCACGGGCTCGTCGCCGCGTACGTCGATGATCGTTGATTCAATACCGATGTCGCTGGCGCCGCCATCGAGCACGTAGTCAACCGCGTCGCCAAGTTCTTCTGCCACGTGTTCAGCCGTCGTCGTGCTGACGCGGCCAAAGCGGTTGGCCGAGGGCGCGGCGATGCCACCGCCGAAGGCGCGGAGCAAATCCTGCGCGACCGCATGCGAGGGCACGCGCAAGCCCACCGTATCCTGCCCCCCGGTGACGAAGTCACCGACGCCGGCAGCGCGACGCAGAATTAGCGTCAACGGCCCGGGCCAGAATTTTTCAGCCAGCTTCTTCGCCAGCGGCGTGACCTCGGCCGACCAGTCGGCCAGTTGTGTTGCATCGGCAAGATGCACGATCAGCGGATGATCCGCCGGCCGGCCCTTGGCCGCATAAATACGGCGCACGGCGTCCGCGTTGCGCGCATCGGCGCCGAGCCCGTAGACGGTTTCCGTCGGCAAAGCGACCAGCCCGCCGCGCCGCAAAATCGCGACGGCATGCGCGATGTCGCGGCCGATGGTCACCGTCATGGCAGAAGGCGGCGCCGGCTCAGGCCGGCAGCTTGAATTGCTTGGCCAGGGCGAGGCCCTGACGCTGGTAGGAGGAGCCGATATTCACGCCGTAAATTTTCTCCGGCACGCCCAACAGCCGGTCGTAAATCAGGCGCCCGACATCCTGGCCGTGCTCGATCAAGAACGGCACGTCGTGCGAACGCACTTCAAGCACCGCACGGGTTCCGGCAATATCGTTTTCACCATAGCCGAAACCAGGATCGAAAAATCCCGCGTAGTGAATACGGAACTCGCCGACCGACGGGTCATAGGGCACCATCGATGCGGCGTAATTCGGCGGCACACGGATCAGCTCGCGCGAGGCCAGAATATAAAAATCATCGGGGTTAAGCACCAGCCCGCGCGACGGCGTGCGCGTGATCGGCTCCCAGAATTCGAGTGTGTCGTAATACGCAATTTTCGAGAGATCAACCAGCGGCGCGTGATTCTTCGCGCGGTAGCCGACGATGCCGTTATCGGCATTGCCTTCAAGATCAACCGAAATCCACAAGCCATCCTTGATCACCGCCGCATGCGGGCCATCGGCCTCAAGATAGACCAGCGGTTCGCTCTGATCGAGCTGGCCGAGCTTGATATCCGAGGCCGGCGGGTTGCCACGCACGAAACGAATTTGATTCAGGCGCGCGCCCTGCTGCAAAAGAATGCTGAAGGTGCGCGGCACGACTTCCAGATAGAGCTTGCCGCGATAGCCCTCGCGCACGCCCTCGAATTCATTGCCGTTATCGGTGATCAGGCGCGTAAAGATATCGAGACGGCCGGTGGTGCTTTTCGGATTGGCCTTGCCGGCAATGCCCGCCGGCAGTTTCAGCTCTTCCATCAGCTCGACAATGTAGACGCAGCCTTTTTCCAGCACGGTTGGGCCGGTTAGATCGATTTCGTGCATCTTCAACCGCTCGATCTTCGACGCCACCGTCGCGCTGCCCGGCAAAAAACTCGCGCGCACGCGCCAGGCCTTGGGGCCGAGGCGCAGATCAAGGCTCGCCGGTTGCACCTGCTCGCGCTCGATGCCCGATGCGGCATGAATGCGACCGCCATCGATCAGGCGACAGATTTCCTGAAACGGCAGGATGCCCGTCGTTGCTTCCGCGGTATACGGCTTGAGGTCTTTTTCAAGCTCGGGGAACAGTGCACCGAGGTCGCGTTTCATGACGGGCGCCGGCGGCTCATTGGCTCAGCAAGGTCAGAACTTCGCGATACTTGGCCGAGGTATTCGCCAGCACTTCAGCCGGCACGCGCGGCGCCGGCGGCTTTTTGTTCCAGCCCTGCGTTTCGAGCCAATCGCGCACGATCTGCTTGTCGAACGACGGCGGACTCATGCCGGTGCGATATTCAGCCGCCGGCCAGAAACGCGACGAATCCGGCGTCAGGATCTCGTCGATCAAATGCAGCTTGCCCGCCGCATCAAGACCGAATTCAAACTTGGTGTCTGCAATGATGATGCCGCGTGTCGCCGCATAAGCAGCGGCTTCGCTGTAGAGTTGTATCGACACGTCGCGTACCTTCGCCGCCATCTCGGCGCCGACAATCTGCGCCGCCTCATCAAACGAAATGTTTTCATCGTGCTCGCCGGCAGGCGCCTTGGTCGCCGGCGTAAAGATCACCTGCGGCAGTTTTTCCGCTTCTTTCAAGCCGGCCGGCAACTCGATGCCGCACACCTTGCCGGTCTTCTGGTAATCCTTCCAGCCCGAACCGATGATGTAACCGCGCACCACCGCCTCGATCATCAGCGGCTTGAATTTGTGCACGACCATGGCGCGACCGGCGACCTGATCGCGCTCATCGGCGGCAACCACGGTTTCCGGCGCGATCCCGGTGAGGTGATTGGGAATCACATGACCGAGTTTCTTGAACCAGTAATACGACATCTCGGTGAGTACCGCGCCCTTGCCCGGAATCGGCTCGGACAAAATAACATCGAAGGCAGACAGGCGGTCGGTCTGCACCACCAGCAGTTTGTCGTCGCCGACGGCGTAGAGATCGCGCACCTTGCCGCGATGCAGGAAGGGCAGGCTTTGCAGATTGGTTTCGAGTATTGCGTCGTGAGCCACAGTGGTGTCCTTACCGGAAAAATTAAATGCCGTGATGAATGAACTGCGCCGTTTAAGCGGGCAGTTTGGCGTTCTTGACCGCCTCGGTTTGCTTGTGACGGAAGGCGGCGAGCTTGTCAGCCATGGCCTTGTCGCCCAGCGCCAGCATCGCCACCGCAAAGAGACCGGCGTTGGCCGCGCCAGCGTCACCGATCGCAAAGGTCCCCACCGGAATGCCCTTGGGCATCTGCACCATCGAGAGCAGCGAATCGAGACCTTGCAAATGCTTGGACGGCATCGGCACTGCGAGCACCGGCAACTGTGTTTTTGCCGCCACCACACCGGCCAGATGCGCTGCGCCACCGGCACCGGCGATGAAGCACTGCACGCCGTTTTTTTCGCACTCGTCGATCCATTCGAACAACAAATCGGGCGACCGGTGCGCCGACAAGGCGCGCGCGTCGTAACTAACGCCAAAATCCTTGAGTTGCTGGGCGACATGCTTCATCACATCCCAGTCGCTGGTGCTGCCCATGACGATACCAACGGAAATTTTTCCCACTTTGCGTCACTCCATGTGTTGTGAAGGCAGCATTTTAACGTAACTCGCCGGCCGGGCGCGGCGCGCTGGCGCGTTGTGCGGGGGTATCGCGACTGATAAAATTCAACGCAGTATCAGAGCGCCTGTGAACACCTCTGCGCGTGTGCAAAACGCCGCCGGGGCGACGACTGCGGCAGCGCCGCGGCGGTCCGCACAGACCTTGACGCACCCTTACAACCAGCCCCGTCCGCGGCACTCAAGGCCACGGCCAGAATCATGCTCAAATCCTCCCGCGTCGGTGCCATTGTTCTGGCGCTCCTCTCTGCCGCCGTCTGCGCGCAAACCTATCCGGTCAAACCGGTGCGCGTGATCGTGCCCTTCCCGCCGGGGGCCGGCGCCGATATCGTCGCGCGCACCGTGTTACCGCGACTGGGCGAAGCGCTGGGTCAGCAATTCATCGTCGACAATCGCGCCGGTGCGGCCGGCAATCTGGGCGCCGAAGTGGCCGCTCACGCGCCGGCCGACGGTTACACGCTGTTGTTTACGCCCGCCTCGGTGGCGAGCAGTCAGGCGCTCTACCCCAAGCTCGGCTACAACCTGGTCAAAGACCTCGAACCGATTTCGATGGTCGCCGCCGCCCCCTTCGTGCTCGTGGTGCACCCCTCGCTGCCGGTGAAATCAGTCAAAGACCTGATCGCGATGGCGAAGGCCAAACCCGGCCAGCTGCTCTACGCCTCGACCGGCAACGGCGGCAGCCCGCATCTGGCTACCGAGATGTTCAAGCAGCAAGCCAACATCGATATCACGCATATCCCGTACAAAGGCACGCCGCCGGCCGTCACCGACCTGATCGCCGGCCAGGTGTCGCTGATGTTCGCCAACACACTCTCCGTGCTGCCCTATGTAAATTCCGGCCGGTTGCGCGCGCTCGCCATCAGCAGCATCAAACGCAGCGCCGCCGCACCGAGCCTGCCGACGATCGCTGAATCCGGCATGCCCGGTTTCGACTCGGTCACCTGGTTCGGTCTACTCGCGCCAACGGGCGTCCCGCGCGAGGCGATCAACCGGCTGAACCCTGAGCTGCGCCGCATCGTGCAAAGCAAAGCGCTCGCCGATCTGCTGATCGCGCAAGGTGCCGACCCGATCGGCAGCAGCGCTGAAGAGTTCGCCGCGCGCATCAAAGCCGACATCGCCAAATTTACCGTCATCATCAAGACGGCCGGCGTGCGTGCCGAGTAAGCGGCGATGAGTGAAACCGCAGAAGTCACGCGCATCCTGGCCGACTATGTCGTCCATGCGCAGCCGGCCGACATTCCGGCCAGCGTGCGGCATGAAGCCAGCCGCGCCCTGCTCAACGCGCTGGGCTGCGCGATTGGCAGCGCCCGCCATGAAACCGTTGAAAACGCGCTCGCCGCGATCCGTGATTTCGCCGGCCCGCCGCAGGCCGGCGTGTTCGGTCGCCGCGAGCGGCTCGACGCGCTCAACGCCGCGCTGATCAACGGCATCAGCACCCACGTCCTCGATTACGACGACACCCACGCGCGCGCAGTGCATCCGAGCGCACCGCTGTGGCCGGCGCTGCTGGCGTTTGCCGAATGGCGCAAGACCAGCGGCGCCGATCTGATCCATGCGTTCGTGCTGGGCGTGGAAACCGAATGCCGCATCGCGCTGTCGGTGTTTCCCGAACACTATGACCGTGGCTGGCATATCACCGGCACCGCCGGCATCTTTGGGGCGGCCGCCGCCACCGGTCGCTTGCTCGGCCTGAATGAACAGCAGATGCGCTGGGCCCTGGGCATCGCCGCCACCCAATCCGCGGGCCTGCGCGAAATGTTCGGTTCGATGTGCAAGAGCCTGCATCCCGGCCGCGCCGCGCAGGGCGGCATGACAGCGGCACTGCTGGCAGCGAAAAATTTCACCAGTTCGGAACGCGTGCTCGAAGCCGAACGCGGCTGGGCGCATGTGACCTCGACGCGCTTTGAGCCGACGGTTATCACCGGCGAACTCGGCAGCCGCTTCGAGCTGATGTCGAACATGTACAAACCCTACGCCTGCGGTCTGGTCGTGCACGCCACCATCGACGGCTGTATCCAGCTGCGCAACGAACATCAGTTGCAGTCGCAGGACATTGCGCGCGTCGAGCTCACGGTGTGTCCGATCGTCATGGAACTCACTGCGATCAAAGAACCGCAGACCGGCCTGCAGGGCAAGTTCAGCATCTTTCACGCCGCCGCCACCGCCATCGTCTTTGGTGCCGCCGGCGAACCGCAATTCGGTGACGCCGCCGTCAACGACCCGCGCGTAGTAACGCTGCGTCGCCTTGTCACCGTGGCGCCGGATGCCGCGCTGAAAAAAATCCAGGCGCGCATCAGCATCACGCTGAAAGACGGCCGCCGCTTTGAAAAAACCGTCGAGAACGCGCTCGGCACACTGGCGCGGCCGATGAGCGACGCCGATCTCGAAGCCAAATTCCGCAGCCTCACCGACGGCATACTCGACAACACCGCAGCCCGCACCTTGATCGATTTGTGCTGGTCGGCGGAAAGCCTCGCCGACGGTGCGGCCGTGGCCCGCGCCACCGTGCCGCACGCATAACAACTAAACCCGAATCCCGAATTTAACGACTCACGGACAAACCCCATGAAGAGCAAAGCGAAACCCGAAATCTCCCCGGTCATGCAAAAGGTCAGCGCCTACATCGCGGCCGCCCCGCGCAAAGCGCTGCCGGCCAAAGTGCTGGAAAAAACCAAACACCATGTGCTCGACACCCTGGCGGCGATGGTGTCCGGTTCGCGCCTGTTGCCGGGCCGCAAAGCCATCTCGTATGCCAAAACGCTGGGCGGCAAAGCAGAGGCCGTAATCGCCGGCAGCCGCATCGTCACCACCGCCGCCACTGCGGCGCTCGCCAACGGCATGCTGGGTCACGCCGATGAGACCGATGATTCGCACGCGCCTTCGCTCTGCCATCCCGGTTGTGCGATTGTGCCGGCCGCACTCGCCATGGGCGAGCGCGAACGCGCCAGCGGGGCGGCGCTGTTGCGCGCCGTGGCCCTTGGTTACGACATCGGCACCCGCATCAACATGTCGCTCAATGCCTATGAGTTTCGCGAAGACGGCCATTCGACGCACAGCTTCGGACCGATGTTCGGCGCCGCCGCTGCCGCCGGTTCGCTGTGCGGCTTTGATGAGCGCCAGGCGCGTCATCTGCTGTCATATACCTCGCAGCAGGCCTCCGGTGTGTCGTGCTGGATGCGCGACGCCGAGCACATCGAGAAATCTTTCGACTTCGGTGGCATGCCGGCACGCAACGGCGTGACCTCGGCGGCGATGGTGGCGCACGGCTTCACCGGCGTTGACGACATCTTCGCCGGCGAGCGCAACTTCTTCGTCGCCTACGGCCGCAAGCCCAACATCAAAGAGCTGGTGCGCGAACTGGGCTCGACCTACGAAATCATGAACACCAATATCAAGCGCTGGTCGGTCGGCTCGCCCATCCAGGCGCCGCTCGATTCATTGCTGGATTTGATCGTGGCGCATCAGATCAAGGCTGCGGACGTTGAAAAACTCGTCGTGCGCGTCGCCCATCAGGGTGCGAACACCGTCGACAACCGCCACATGCCCGACATCTGTATGCAGCATATGTGCGCGGTAATGCTGCTCGACAGCACCGTCACCTTTAAATCCTCGCACGACGAAAAACGCATGCGTGATCCGAAAGTGCTGGCCTTGCGCAAACGCATCGAACTCTATGGCGATGACGCGCTGTCGAAAGTCATGCCGAGCCGGCAGGGCATCGTCGAAATCACACTGAAGGACGGTCGCAAGCTGCGCCACCACACCAAGGCCGTGCGCGGCACCAGCGACAATCCGATGACGCGCAAGGAAGTCGATACCAAAAGCTACGATCTGCTCGCCCCCATCCTCGGTCCGTCGCGGGCGCGCAAACTCTGCGACACGGTGTGGGCGCTCGACAAACTGCAGGACGTGCGCAAACTGCGCGCCCTGTTGGTGGCGTGATGCGGCAGTGCCGACGTCGGGCGCTTGCCGTCGCGCTGCTGGTGGCGGCAGGCGGTGCCGGCGCCCAGCAATACCCGCAAAAACCGATCCGCATGCTGGCGATCTCCGCGCCCGGCGGCGGCACTGATCTGCTGGCGCGCACCTACTCGCAGGGCATGGCCGACGCGCTCGGACAAACCATCGTGATCGATAACAAACCGGGCGGCGGCGGCATCATCGCCACCGAAACGCTGGCCAAGTCGCAGCCGGATGGTTATACGCTTCTGATGACCAACACCAGCCACTCGGTGTTGCCCAGCCTGCACAAGAAACTGCCCTACGACGTCTTGAAAGATTTCGCGCCGGTGAGTCTGGTCGCGCTGACGCACAGCCTGCTGCTGGTGCATCCGTCGATGCCGGTGAAATCGGTCAAAGAGCTGGTCGATCTGGCCAAGGCGCAACCGGGCAAACTCAATTACGCCTCCGGCACCACTGGCGCCTCGGCGCACTTTGGCGCCGAATTGTTGAAGCTGATGGCCGGCGTCAACATCGTGCAAGTGCCGTACAAAGGCACGGCGGGCCAACTCACCGCGCTGCTCGGCAACGAAGTGCAAATGACTTTCTCGACCATGCCGCCGGCGATGCCGATGGTGCAGGCCGGCCGCCTGCGCGCGATCGCCATCGGCAGCCCGAAACGTTCGCCGGCGCTGCCCGAAGTGCCGACCGTTGCCGAATCCGGTTACCCGGGCTTCGATGTCGGCGCCTGGAACGGCATCCTCGCCCCGGCCGCTACGCCGCCGGCGATCGTCAACCGGCTCGCCGCGGAAATTGCCAAGGTCGCGAAGAACCCCGAGGCCAAGGAAAAAGCCTCCAGTCAGGGCGCTGAACTGGTCAGCATGACGCCGCAGGAATTCTCCGATTACATCAAAAAGATGACCGGTCACTTTGCCAAGGTGGTCAAAGCCACCGGCATGCGTCCCGACTAATTACCGCACACCGCCAACCAGCACTCTCAAGGACAGACAGCATGGATTTCAAACTGAGCGAAGAGCAGGAAATGTTTCGCGCCGCCGTGCGCGGCTTTGCCGAAAAACATCTCGCCAAGGGCGCGCTTGAACGTGCGCATCAAACCGATCATCCCTTCGACGTCGCCAGGCTGATGGCCGAACAGGGGCTGATGGGTATCGCCATGCCGGAGGCCGACGGCGGTCAGGGTGGCACGCTGATGGACGCCATCATCGCGATCGAAGAAATCGCCGCGGTCTGCCCGCGTAGCGCCGACGTCATTCAGGCCGGCAACTTCGGTCCGGTGCGCGTGCTCGCCGAATACGGCACACCGGATCAAAAGCAACGTTATCTCACGCGCATCCTCGCCGGTGAAGCGGTAACCTGCGTCGGCATGACCGAGCCCGACGCCGGCAGTGCGGTCACCGATTTGACCACGACCGCCACGCCCGACGGCGACGGCTGGCGCATCAACGGCGTGAAGGTGTTTCAAACGCACGCTTCGGTCGCTGAAATGATGCTGACCTATGTGCGCTTCGGCCCCGGCATCGGCGGCATCGGTTCGGTGCTGATTCCACGCAACGCCGAAGGCTTTCGTCAGGGCAAGGCGGCGAAGTTTTTCAACGGTGAAGAATGGGTGCAAACCTATCTCGACAATGTTTACGTCGGCCCGGAAGACGTCTTGTTGAAAGAAGGCGGCTTCAAGAAACAGATCGCCGGCTTCAACGTCGAGCGCATCGGCAACACCGCGCGTTCATTGGCGCTCGGCCGCTATGCCTACGAAGAGGCGCGGCAGTGGGCGATGCAGCGCAAACAATTCGGCAAACTGTTGTGCGAATTCCAGGGCCTGCAATGGAAGTTCGCCGACATGAAGATCAAGCTCGATGCCGGTCAGCTGTTGATTTACCGCGCGGTGGCCAATGCAGTGAACGGCATTCCGTCGGGCGAAGACACGGCGATTGCCAAGGCCTTCTGTAACCAGGCCGGCTTCGATCTCTGCAACGAAGCGATGCAGATCATGGGCGGCATGGGTTACACCGAAGAAACGCTGGTCGAATACTGCTTCCGCAAATGCCGCGGCTGGATGATCGCCGGCGGCTCGATTGAAATCCTGAAGAACCGCATCGCCGAGGGCGTGTTCGAACGCAGCTTCTCGCAACGCCCGCCGAAAGCGGCGAAATCCTGAAACGTTGAAACATTTTTAGCCACAGAGGACGCAGCGTTCACAGAGACCCGCAAACCCGGTAGGCGAGAAATAACAACAATTTTTCGCGGCGTGCCGGACGCCCCCTGTGAACCATGACTTTGACCCCATGACCACCAATCGACTTGCACAACTGCTCTTCAATCCGCGCACCATCGCGCTGATCGGCGCCTCCGGCGATCCGAAAAAATACACCTCGCGCCCGCAACGCTTTCTGCGTCAGTACGGCTACGCCGGCAAGATCCTGCCGGTCAATCCGGGGCGTGACGAAGTGCTCGGCGAGAAAGCCTATCCGAGCGTGCTGGCGGTGCCCGATGAAATCGATCACGCCTTTATCATGGTGCCGACCGATGCAGTCGAAGCCGCCCTCGTGCAATGCGTCGAGAAAAAAGTCGCGGTTGCCACCATCTACAGCGACGGCTTTGCCGAAACCGGGGCGGCCGGTCGCGCCAAACAGGACAAGCTGGTTGCCATCGCCAAAAAAGGCGGCGTGCGTTTGATCGGACCGAACTGCATCGGCCTCTTCAGCAGCGCACCGTCCTGCGCGCTGTCGGTCAATGCGGTGCTGGAAAAACTGCATGTCACGCCAGGCCCGCTGGCGATCGTTTCGCAATCGGGCAGCATGATGGGCGGTTTGTTGTCACGCGGCCTCGGCCGCGGCGTCGGCTTCTCGAAACTGATTTCCGTCGGTAATGAATGCGATCTCGGTGTTGGCGAAATCGCCGAGAGTCTGGTCGATGATCCGCACACCGAAGCGATCCTGCTGTTCATGGAAACCATCCGTGGCGCGGATCACCTCGCACGCGCGGCGCGTGCTGCCTATGCCGCCGGCAAACCGATGATCGTCTACAAGCTCGGGCGTTCGAGCGTGGGCCAGGATCTGGCGGCTTCGCATACCGGCGCACTGGCCGGCGACGATGCGGTGGCCGACGCCTTCTTCCGCGCCCACGGCATCCTGCGCGTCGACACGCTGGAGAATTTGTTTGAGCTGCCGCCCTTGCTGCGCGGCCAGCGTCCGGCCACACGTCATCGCGTGGCGGTGATGACCACCACCGGCGGTGGTGCCGCCTCGGTGGCCGACCGTCTGGGCAGCTTCGGCGTTGAAGTCGTCGGCCCCACGCAGGCGGTCATCGACGGCCTCGCGCAAAAGAATATTCAGATTGCGGCCACACGCCTGACCGACCTCACGTTGGCCGGCACGAAAAAAGAAATCTATAGCGGCGTGTTAAACGCACTACTCGCCTCCGATCATTGCGACATGGTGCTGGCGGTGTCCGGCAGTTCCTCGCAATTCCAGCCTGAGGTGTCGGTGCAACCGCTGATCGAGGCCGACCGCCACGGCAAACCGTTGGCGGTTTTTCTCGCCCCGCATGCCGAGGCCTCGTTAAAGCTGCTTGCCGAAAACCAGGTGGCTGGTTTCCGCACACCGGAATCCTGCGCCGACGCCATCCGCGCCTGGCGCAACTGGCTGCCGCCGGTGGAGATGCCGGCCGCCGATCACACACGACTGAACGCTGCCAGCAGTTTGCTCAAAACAATGCCGGGTAAAACCGTCAACGAATACGACGCCTGCAAAGTATTCGGCGCGCTGGGCATCGCACCGGCGCCAACAGAAGTCATCACTGATCCGGCGCAGCCGACCACGGTCGGCTTCCCGGTCGTCGCAAAAATTCTGTCGCCGGATATCCTGCATAAAACCGATGCCGGCGGCGTCGCGCTCAATATCGGCGATGCCGCTCAACTCGCCGCAACAGCCAAACAGATTCTCGAGCGCATCGGCAAGAGCCACCCGCAGGCGAAGTTGAACGGCATCCTCGTGCAGCGCATGGAAAAGGGGCTCGCTGAAGTGATCCTCGGTTTCCGTCGCGATTCACAGGTCGGCCCCGCGGTGGTGTTGGGCGTCGGCGGCATCCTCGCTGAAATCTACAAAGACGTCTCGATCCGCCTCGCGCCGGTGGATATCGACACCGCACGCGGCATGGTCGAAGAGGTGCGCGGTCTGGCCGTGATTCGCGGTTATCGCGGACTGCCGCGCGGTGATTGCGAAGCACTGGCACGCGCGGTGGCGGCAATGTCGCAACTGGCCTGCCTGCCGGAACGCAGCGTCGCCGAGGCCGAAATCAATCCGCTGATCGTCAAGGCCGACGGTCAGGGCGTGGTCGCGGTAGACGGCCTGATCGTGTTTGCAGAAAATGCCCGCTCTTAACCGGCCCAACTTGTAGGGTGCGCACCGCGCACGCGTTACTGTCCTGAATGGTGCGCAATGCGCACCCGACGCGACTGTGGCTAAATTAGCGTTTCCAGATTTACAGTTCCTGTGAGGAGAACCCCATGCTGGTACACCAACTCGCCGAATATGCCGTCAAAGAACAAACTTCGAAACTGCCGCCGGAAGTCTGGCACCACGCCAAGCGCGCGGT
>Ga0114974_10001370_pt1 | contig 19321 bp, 20 predicted proteins | sample S_130206_EF_Meta_FD_87318 | JGI IMG/M metagenome (GOLD analysis project Ga0114974, IMG submission 87318) | Freshwater microbial communities from Lake Simoncouche, Canada to study carbon cycling - S_130206_EF_MetaG | ecosystem: Environmental > Aquatic > Freshwater > Lake | place: Lake... | reverse complement strand
GCCTCATTCCGATGGTGGACAAAGGCGAAGACAGCGATCTGATTAAGCGCATTCGGGCCATTCGGCGAAAGTTTATTTCTGACATGGGTTTTCTCACACCATCGGTGCACATTCGCGATAACTTGCAGCTGCCGCCCGAAACTTACCGCTTCTTAATCTATGGCGGTGAAGTGGGCCGGGGTCAATGTCTGCCTGATCGTTTGTTAGCCATCGCCCCTGAGGGCGTCGACCCCATGCCAGGCTTGCAAATTCGAGACCCATCGTTTGGCATGCCGGCCACTTGGATTGAAACCAGCAGCCGAGAATTTGCCATCAGCCGAGGCCACACAGTGGTGGAGCCAGCCGTGGTGATGGCCACGCACCTAGACACCCTGATTCACCGTCATGCCAGCGAATTGTTAGGACGACAAGAAACTCAAGAGTTGCTTGATCACTTCAAGGGCAGCTTTCCCAAGTTGGTGGAAGATGTGGTGCCCAAGGTGGTGTCTTTGGCGTTGCTGCAGCGCTTGCTGCAGTTGTTGCTTGAAGAAGGCATCAACGTGAAGGACCTGCGAACCATTTTGGAAGTGGCCGCAGAGCACGCCCCCAAAACTCCCGAGCCTTTGGACATTCTGCCCATGGTGCGCCAAGCATTGCGCCGAACCATTGTGCAAAACGCCTTGGGCAGTGGCCAACAAGCCCGCGTGTTGGGTGTACAGCCCGAGTTTGAACGCCTTATCGAGCAGGCCATTGGTACCGCGGCAGTCGCGCCCGATGGTGTGATTGAGCCTTCGCTCATGCGTCTCTTGGTACAAGAAATTTCTACGCACGTGGACGACATGGAGGCTAAAAACTTGCCGCCAGTGATTGTGTGCAACCCCCGCACACGACTGACGTTTGCAAGAATTGTGAAAAAGATTCGCAGCCAAGCCCATGTGTTGGCCATGACAGAGTTGCCGCTAGACACGCAACTCACGTTTGAGAAATTCTTGTGTTCTCAAGCAAGTGCGGGCTAAATCAAATATAAACACCACAAAGCGGAGTAACTCTTTCAAATGGCCCCCCACAAAATCATTGCAGCCACCACCACCGAAGCGCTCAAGCTGGTTCGCGAGCAAGTGGGTGGCGATGCTTTGGTTTTGTCCACCCGAGATACAGCAGAGGGTGTTGAAATTGTGGCCATTTCGCCTGAAGCGCTGGCCAAAATGTCGCAGCGCTCTGAAGTCAAAGTGGCGCCTGCTGTGAAACCGCCCGCAACGGGGCCCGCTTCCAGTGGTGAAGGCAGTTTCAAGTCGCAGGGTCCTGGCAATTCCCCAAGTTTTGCAGCAGCAACGCCTGCAGCGCCAGCATCTGAAGACAAACGCGTCGACAAACTGTTGGCCGAGTTTTCTGAAGTAAAGCAGTTGCTTCAAACGCATTTGTCTGCCCGAGCCTGGGACGATATGCAAGCGCAGTCCACAGAAAAAGCCGAAGCTCTGCGGGTCTTGCTGAATGCTGGTTTTTCTCCTCAACTGTGTGGCGAAATGGCCGATCAGTTAAGTGCTCAAGGTGCCTCCGATGTGCCCCTGATGGACCGCTTGCAAGTCTTGCTCGAATCTAAAATTCAAACGCTTGACCCGCTCTCTGTGTTTGACCCCGGTGGTGTGTTCGCTTTCATTGGCCCTACTGGCGTCGGCAAAACCACTGCCATTGCCAAAATTGCGGCACGCTGTGTACTGCGCTATGGCCGCGACCAATTGGCTTTGCTTACCACCGACACTTTCCGCATCGGTGCGCAAGAGCAACTCAAGGTTTATGCCAAAATCATTGGCGTACCGGTGGTGTCGTTGCGCGACAGTGAAGACTTGGCCTCCAAGCTCAGCAGCATGAAAGACCGCCGCGTTATTTTGCTAGACACGGCCGGTGTGAGCCAGCGCGACACACAAATGCTGGAGCAATCACAACTTTTGCTAGAAGGCGCGCCCGCACTCAAACGCATTTTGGTGATGAGCAGCACCACCGATTTGCGCACGCAAGAAGATGTGATCTTGATGTACCAAATGGCCGAGAAAAATGAAAAATCTCGCGCTGTGACTGCGGCCATCATTACCAAAACAGATGAAGCCGCACAAATAGGCCCTGTGCTGGATTGCCTCATTCGCCATCAATTGCCGCTCATGTTCTTGGCCAATGGCCAGCGTGTGCCAGAAGACTTGAGCCAAGCCAATACGGCGTACCTCAGTCATCGAGCTTTGCGCCCGCGCATGCTTTCAAGCCGCTTGAACATTCCAGACGATCAAATTCCTGTTCACATGGCTGACCAATTGAACGATTGGGTCAAGGCTTCATGAGCGAACCGGCTACCTTGAACGGCCTCAAAGACCAAGCCGATGGTCTGCGAGAGTTGTTTGGTCAAACCTCGCCACCCGTGCATGTGGTTTGCTGTCCCAGCCGGCCCGCACTTGCTTTGTCTTTGGTCAGTGAACTCAGTCAAAGCCTCATTGCACTTGAACGCACCGTGATGTGGGTTGACGAAATTGACTTTGCGCATCGCGAGCAGTGGCCTTTGCCTTGCAAAGTGAAATTTGATTTGTCTAAAACACTTCAAGGTTTTGTTGACCTTGAACAAAGCGTGACGCCCCTTCAGCCTACGCTTTGGTATGGCTTGTCATTGCACACATCTCGTATCAGTGAAGGCGTGCAAACGCTGTCGGATCGACTCATGCGAAGCGGCGTTGAATTTGACAGCGTCATTGTTTCAACGGCCGCACTGAAAGCCGAGAGCTTCAAGCACTATGGCAACCGTATTCACTGCACAGCACTGACGGGGTGTGAACCTCAAGAGCTCAATCAAACCTTTGAGTGGCTGTCGCACACCCAAGAGCAAACTCCTGTTGCCTCATGGAGTTTGGTACTGGCCGGCGAAGCAGGCAGCGCAGAAAGCAGTGTGGGTTGGGCTGAAGAAAAAGTACGAACCAATTTGGGCCCCCACGTGAAAGTCCTCGGACACCTTGAAACACCGCTTGTGCAGCTGCCTTTGAACGGTGCTTGGAACCGCTGGCCCGAACTGACCGCCAAACTCGCCAACCACCTTTTGATTCACTAGCATGCCGCCAAAGTATCAACAAGATCTGGGCGAGCAGCTCAAACAATACCAACCCTTGGTGAGGCGCATTGCTTCGCGAATTGGTTCTAAATTGCCAGCCAATGTGATGCTGGACGACTTGATACAAGAAGGCATGACGGGATTGCTAGATGCGTTGCAACGTTATGTGCCTCAACACAACCAAAGTTTTGAGGCCTATGCCAGCATGCGCATTCGAGGTGCCATTTACGATGCTTGCCGCAAAGAAGACATCTTGCCGCGCAACCAGCGCGATCAACTTGATTTGCTTGAAAAAGTAACGCGGCGTTTAGAGCACAGCTTGGGCCGACTGCCGACGGAGCAAGAAATTGCCAAAGAAGCGGGCGTGTCCATTGAAGAATATTTTGTGGTCATTGACACCTTCGTGAACGTCATGCCCATCGACGATGTGCCCGAGAATTTATTGCCCACCGATTTTTCTGCAGATCCTTTAGAAAAGGTGTCGGGGCAACAGTTTTTAGGACAGGTGGTGGGTATTTTAAAAACGCTGCCAGAAAAACAGCGTTTGGTGATGGCCTTGCATTACCAAGAAGATTTGTCTTACCGAGAAATTGCGGCAGTGTTAGACCTCACGCCGGGTCGCATCAGCCAGCTTCACACGCAGGCCATGATTGCCATTCGAGCCATGCTCAATGTTTAGAATTTGCCCAGCAATTGCCCGCCGCCTAAAAGCGACACACCGCCTTCACTGGAATAAGTAGCGCCAGCAGAAGACTGCGCGGCGTATGCCTGAAGCGCAGCATTGCGCTGCATGGCCAAGCGGATGAGTTCACCGTTGACGTGATGGTCTGAACGGGCCTGCGCTAGGCGATCGTTCAATTGTTTTTGCTGTGCTTCGGGGTAAGTGGCGATGAGTTGTTTTAAACCGTCTACGCCACCAGGGTGATTCTCTAGGCCTTTAAGAGCCATTTGACTGTTTAAGATGGCGGCCTCTAGTCCGGGCAATGCGTGATTTTCTAAGGTAATGCGCAACTCACTCACGGCCAGAGCCACTTGCTCTACCAGGGCGTGAGTGCTTTCAAATGTCATGGAGCCTAAGCGTTGTCTGTCAATTATTGGGGTGTTACTTGGATTTACTTGCGTCCTGCGCGAACCGCAGCGACTGCATCGCCCAACAAGTTGCCAGCCACTTTGTTGTAATCAATTTCAAAGGTGCCATCTGCCAAGCGCTGGCGAATTTCTTTGACCAACTCAATGTCAAATTTGTCGCTGGCATGAGCTTGAACGGCAGCGCTGGTGCCGGCGTTGGCTTGTGCAGCCACGGCTGCATCACTGATACCAATGCGCACGGCTGGCTCAGATTTGTTAGGTGTCGGTTGTTGCAAAGACGCAGCAGCAGGGCCACCCTGAAGGCCAGGCGCCTTGGGTTGTCCCAATCCACGAATGTCATTTTTAATCACCATGATTTACCTCATTCCATCACAACTTCAACCACGCCCTGCGAAACAGCGGTGCCTTGAATAATTTTGCCATCAGAGATACGTACTTTAACTGATGCCCCCAAAGCCGCGTCAGCCAGAGCTTGTCCTGACGCATCGATTGCAAATCCGCGGCCCAATATAGCCACCCGAACTTGGTCTCCCAGTTTGATTACGGACATTTGTTTGAAATCGTTTAGTCGAAGTGGATTTCCAGGCTGTTGAGCCCGGCTGAGCTCCATGTTTTTGAGCCAATCTGGGCTGTCCACCAAGCTGTCGCCCATCTTGGACAGGTCGCCGTCCACCCATTTCCAGTCGCTGGGCGAGAGAATTTGCCCTGACTTCAAGGGTCTGGCGGCAACCAAATACCGACCATTGACCGCCACATACAGACTCAGCAGCCGGGTCCATCCCCGGCCTGCATCACACTTCAAATTCAAGTACAACTTGCCCCAGGCCTTGTCTTTTCTCAAGAGCTCAACCGTGGGTTGTTTAGAACAAACAGGAAACTCCAGCTTGCTTGGCTCCCACTGAATGCTGAATACCCGCCCTTCTAAAGAAGGATGCTGAGCCAGAAACTGTTTTACGGTTTCTTCCGACTGAACGCTTAATGCGGCTTGGGCGGTGCTTGCCAAGCAGAGGATGAATCCAAAAATGGGTAGAAAAGTACGCATTACCGGGCCCGTCAAGCCATGCTCAAGCAGTAATAAATATCGCCCATGGCATCCAAAGCCACCCCCGAGATGCCTTCAGGCTTGGCCACGTCCTGCGGCACCGCAAAAATATTCATGTTTTGGGCTGGAAGCACACGGTCCACTTTCAGTGTTCTGGTGGAGAGGCCAGAGCAGACAGTTAAGGCGCCGTCAAAGCCTGAGCCTTCTGAATGGGCGTCAAACTGGATGAATTCACCGGCGCCCACGGCATACCGCTGACCATTTTGAAGGTAAGGCGTCATGCGCATGCGAGCAAGGCTGCAAGGGAACACCAAGCGGTAGCCTTCTGCCAAGCGCTTCACGTGGCCTGAAACACTCGACATGCACTTTCCCAGTGCTTGAAATTCTTCATTGCTTAAGTTCAAACCCAGCCAGTCCATGTAAATGGTGAGGCTTCGAGACTGCGCCTGAATGCTCCCGGCTTGGGCTCCCAACTCTCTCAAGGGGTCTAGCAAATCCAGCAAATTGGTATCAAGCCAAACGTCTTGCATGGCTTGCGCAGAGATGGGAAAAAGTTGCGACAAAGGCACCTGACCCACACGCAGGGTCCAGTCTTGCATTTCGCTGAGCAGGGCGTCCATTTGAGCGACCGTGCGCTCGTCGTCGCGCTGGTTCACAATGCGTGCGTTTTGAATGAGGCTCAGGCCTTTCATTCGCATGGCCCTGAAGCCAGGATCGGCAGGGCTTAAGAGTTGCAAATGCGCAGCCTTGGGGGCGACAGCTTCAAAGCCGCTCAGTGATGCTGTATCGCGTGATACCAAAACTTGAAGTCGAGAGGCCCAAGGGCTGAATACTTTCAGTTGTTCATCAGGCTGCGCAATGTGCCCCAATTGGATATCCTTCAAAGCGCTTGTCAGGTGCGGCAGCAAACCTTGGGCCACATCCAAAACACTGGGCTGCCCCAGTGTCAGTTGCCTTGCAACGTCTTCAACCAAACTGGTGGCCGTGTCCATGCCCAAAACCGACAATGCGCCTGCCAAATCGCGGGCATACAACGCACCCTGTTGCATGTCCACGGAGCCTACTTGAATGCTGCGGGATAAACCCGCCAAGCTGAGTTCAGCATCCGACACCACCAAAGACAAATGGTCAAACTGATGGGTTGCCATGCGGCCTCCCCATTGATTTTTGGCGACTTGCACCTTCAAACCGTTGGCCATCGGGCACATCTTCCACGGCAACTTGCAATTGATTCGAGAGCTCTCGAAGTTGTTGGGTCATGCGCTTGACCGAATTTTTGAGATTGGAAATTTGCAACATCATGGCCACCACTTCTTGGTCGTTGCCCGTGGTCTCTGTTGTCTGCAAGTGTTCTTTGAGAATGGCAAACGAGCGGCCCAAATCGGATGCGGTGGTTAAGACGGTTTGAATACCCTCCGTCGTGAACGCCAAGTCGTACACCAAGTTTTCATGGGTAGCACCCGAACAAAATTGAAGGTGAATATTCAGGAGTTTTTCTCGCAAGAGCATGAGCTCATTTTCCAAGTCGGCCTGCATCCGTGAAGCAGCTCGCCATGCTTGATCTTCTAAAGATTTTTGAGGCGTTTCCAAGGGCTTGTTCATGGCTTGCTGCAGAAGTTTCGACTGCTCGAGCAGTCGATTGAAGTCGGCAATCAGGTCTTCTTGTTGGGTGACCGAGGTGGCCAGGGGTTGCGTGACGTCACGCAAGGTATTCTCCAATTGCTGTGAGAGCGAAAGCCATTTTTGGGACAAGATTTTCAAATGCTGTTGGCGCGAAATGTTGCCCGCCAACAGCACCGAAAGACCTATCACCAAAAGACCCATGGCACCCATCAAGCCTTCTGCGGTATTGCCAGGAAAGGCCAGTTGCGACCAAGAAAAGGGGGCTGGCGCAAGAACAACTTGGGGGACTGGCGGCAACTGGTCAAGCGAAGCCAACAAACGCTCGTGAGCTGACCACACTTTGCGCAGTTGTTCATCGGCCGTCCGAATGCTTTGCATCAAGTTGTTGGGGTTTAGCGCGTTCAGCAGAGCTTGCGCAGCCTTGGCCTGAACGGCGTTGTCAGTGAGTTTGGCCTCGCTCTCTAAAGCGTCCATTTGCGCGTTGATTTGTTGCCAAGGGGCTTTGGAATTGATGAGCATGGCCCAAGTCAATGGGGGCGTGACTGTGACAGACTTGGCCGCACCGGCCGAAGGCGCAGTGAGTTTGACCCACTCTGCAACTGCCACACTGAACTCACGAAAGGCAGTGAGGGGTGCAGATGCCTGGGGTGAAATTGCGCCCTTGGGTTTGTAAAGCGCGCTCAATGCATCTCGAGTTCGCAAAAAATGAAGCGTGGACTCTTTGGCCAGGAGGAGGGCGTTGAGATCTTCCAGAATGAGGTTGGCGCGGCCTGGCCAAGTTTGGGCGTCGCGAGAATCTTCGGGTGCCTGAATGGCTTTGGCCGAGGCTTGAGAAAAATGGGTCAACAAAGCAATCCATTCCCCCATGTCGGCAAACAACTCGGGTGTGAGTTCTTGATCGGCAGCCAAGCTGCTCTTCAAACGCCCCATGCCTTCAATCACTTTGGCATGCGCTTGCGCCATGTTGTCTTGTGATTTGTCAGGCGGCGGCGGGGCGATGGCCACGCCAATCCAAAGGCTGGCCATCAAGAGCACACAGCCGATTGAGATGAGCCAAGAAAGAAAAGTCCAAACGCGGCCGTTGCTGTTGCGCTGCATCTCGAGGCTGAGTTTTCTTCCTTCAAGCATGCATCACCCCAGATCGGTGAACAACCGTCCAACTTTGGCCATCGTGATCTAAAGATGCCAAGCCAGACTTTGCCCAAAAAGGACCGACCACCGATTGCACGCGACAGCCCATGATGGCGGGCATTGCGGGGTGCAACACGAGAGCCCATTGTGTCGACTCATCTGACCCTTGAGCGTTATGCTTGGAAGACGTGGCGAAACACTCTGAAAAAGCCGTCATGAAGATCACGCAGCCATCATGCACCGCGACATCTAAATCGATGTTGCTTGAATTTGAGAGGCTGGTTTTAAAAACGGCTGAAATGCTGTTCAGAGAAATGGCATAGTTGCTACCTTGCCATTGCACGCCTAGCCATTGAAAAAGGGGACCACTTGAAAGTGGCCTGTTTTCTAGATCAGAGGGTATGTTTTCAAGCATATTTTCGTTTCAATATTAACACCGCCGCTGCCCAAATGAGTCGATTCCCTCACTGAGAGCGGATGAGGTAACTTAGGAGACAAGATCTTGCACACAATTGAAAGAGGCTAGACAATGGACTTTTCAAGGGGTGTGAATGAAAAAAGACAATTTGATGTGGGGACTATTTGGCGCAATCCTCTTGCTGTCCGGTTGCGGAAGCTCTGGCCAAGCTCAAATGACGCCAGAAAAATTCAAAGACATGTATTCAATCCTGTTGAAGCTGGATGAATTGAAAAAGAAAGAAATCATCACTGAGGCTGAGTTTCAATTGCAAAAAAAGAAGCTCTTGGGGGATGAAAAGGCGCCTTGAAAAAATACCTTTTTAGAGCACAAAGAAAAACACCGTAAGCACTTGCGTACTTACGGTGTAAATTTGGTGGCCTGGAGTGGAATCGAACCACTGACACGCGGATTTTCAATCCGCTGCTCTACCAACTGAGCTACCGGGCCTGAGAGAGAAGCGGGATTATAGCATCAGAAAATTGAGCTTTCTAAGGGGTAATTCGGGGGTCTTTAAGGGCGTATGGAGTGATAAGGTCAGGGCGTGAATGCTACCTCTTCCCCCCACGCCGACATCGCCCTCATTGACTCTGCCTACGCCGCGCGCCGGCTCTTCTTCACCCTCTTGCTCATGACCCTTGGGGGCAGCAGCATGTATATGGTGTCTGTGGTCTTACCCGAAGTTCAAAAAGAATTTGGCATCTCAAGGGCGGATGCTTCTTTGCCTTACACCCTCATGATGCTGGGCTTTGGTGCGGGTGGTTTGGCCATGGGCAAATTGGCCGACCGGTGGGGTGTGCATGTGGCGTTGTGGTTAGGCAGCTTTGGCATTGGCAGCGGATTTATTTTGGCCGGTCTGGCGACCAACATTTGGTGGTTCGCATTGGCCCATGGTTTGCTCATGGGTTTGTGCGGCAGTTCCGCCACCTTTGCGCCTTTACTTGCCGACACATCCCTTTGGTGGAACAAGCGCCGCGGCATTGCGGTAGGTGTTTGCGCAAGTGGCAATTATTTGGCGGGCAGCATTTGGCCAGCGCTCACACAGCAAGGTGTGGAAAGTTGGGGCTGGCGCGAAACTTATGTGTGGATTGGTGTGGTGTGTGGCCTGGGCATGTTGGTGCTGGCTTTTTTCATGCGCCAGCGGCCGCCCCTGCTAAGCTTGAGTGCGCCGGGCAGCGTGCAGTCCATGAGCTCAGAAAAACCTTTTGGTTTGTCGATTCCAATTGCCCATGCGCTCTTGTGTGTGGCGGGCGTCGCTTGCTGTGTGGCCATGGCCATGCCCCAAGTGCACATCGTGGCCTATTGCACCGACCTTGGTTTTGGCGCAGCACGGGGCGCCGAAATGATGTCGATCATGTTAGCTTGCGGTATTGTGAGTCGACTGGTGTCGGGTGCCATTTGCGATCGAATTGGCGGCTTGCGTACTTTGCTCTTGGGCTCGGTGTTGCAGGGCCTGGCTTTGCTGTTGTTCTTGCCCTTTGATGGCATGGTTTCACTGTATGTGATCTCTGCCTTGTTTGGTTTGTTTCAGGGCGGCATTGTGCCCTCGTATGCCATCATCGTGCGGGAATATTTTCCGGCGCAAAAAGCGGGTGTGCTGGTGGGCGCAGTCATCATGGCCACCATGATTGGCATGGCGCTGGGAGGTTGGATGTCGGGCAAGGTGTTTGATTTAACAGGCTCGTATCACGCGGCCTTTCTGAATGGCGTGCTCTGGAATGTGCTGAACATGAGCATCGTGGTGTTTTTGATGTGGCGGCTGAAAAAGAGCGCTTTGCTATAAGGGGCCGCCTGTCAAATAAACTGTGGCATGTGTTTTGCATCAAGGTTGTCAAGTACCTGATTTCTCCCTTTAGGAGTCGAAACTTTGACACATTCTCAAAAACGCCAACTGGCAGCTTCATCCGCGCTCACTCTGCGTCCTGTTTATTGGGCCAGTGCCTTGGCCCTTGGGCTGATGTTCAGCGCCACGGGAAATGCTGCCAATGTCAATTTACAGGGGCTGAAATCTAGCTTCAGCTACACGCCATTTGCGGGCGAGTCCTTGGAGCGAATCATTGCCAAAACCATGCCCAACAGTGAATTGACACCTGATTTGTTGGTGGAAGCTTTCAAGACGCTCAATCCCCAGCAGTTCAGCAAAGACGCTCAAAGTGTGGCCAAAACCAATCTGGCCATCAAGGTACCGAATCAAAATCAGCTTGCAAATTTGGTGGAATCGCAATTGAGCGATCAAAAAACAGAGAAGACCCCTGCCAAATCAGCCCAAGTCGAAGGCCGCCCGCAAGCCAAAGGCATGTTGGCCGGAACAAAAACAGCGACGCCCAAGGTCAACAGCAAAACGGAAAGCTGGGTTCACTTCCCATCCAAAATGTTGGCCTTGTCGAAAAAAGTAGAAAACTGGGTGCGCTTTCCCAACATGGCACCTGTTGAAACGGCTGATAGCCAAAACTGGGTTCGCTACGCAAGCGGCCATGTCAATGGCAAGCTGCTTGGCGAACAAGCCAACTCACCCTCCGCCGAGTGGGTACGCTACCCTGTGGCCAGCGCTGATTAATTCGAAAAAATCTTACGCTCGTTCAAAGCTTGAATGGGGCGGGCGTTCATCTTGAATGGGAACTGCGTGATTTGTTCTTTGCCAATGTTCACTTGCGTCTTCAAAATGTAGAACTTCACTTTTTCCGTGCAAGGGGGCGTGGTCAGTGAGCCATCGTAGTGGAAGAATTCCATTTCGCGTGGCAGCAAGTTGGCAGGATTGAAAGCCACGTTGTCGGGTGCTACTTCGGGACCTTCTTTGGTGGGCGCATGCGTCCACAAGGTTTTGATGCCTGGATTTTCATTGCCCTCTTGCAACAACACACCCAACACTGCCAATTCGCCACCTTCGTTTTTGTGCACGAAGTGAATCACCATGGCAGAGGGCTTGCCATTGATGTGCTCTTCGCTCGGGCGGTGGAAGTGAAATTGCACGAGGTCAAAGGCCTTGCCGTCAATTCGAATTTTGCTGCCGGGCGCTACATTCACCTGAATGGTATGGCCGTTGTTCACAATTTTCAGCGGGCCGAGTTTGTAGTCGGGCAACACACTGAAGCGAACTTTCTCAAAGGGGCCCTTGATGTTCAAAGGCGACTGTGATTTGCCTTTGGCGCAGGTAGGAAATTCTTTGCCCCATTTGTCTGGGCCCATTTCACCTTCGTAGTCCCAATGGGCCACGTGTTTGTCTGCAGACTTATCATCTTTGCTGTGCGCATCTTTCTTGGCGCCATGACCGTCGTCTTTTTTGCCTGCGTCTTTGGCCGGCGCGCTGTGGGCGTCGGCTTTGCCGCCTTTTTCACCTTTTTCAGGTGCCGGATCTGCCGCGCACTCCGACATCACTTTCACTTTTTCGCCAGAAGCGACCAAGGCTTTTTGAGCTGCGCAAACCAATTGCTGTTGACTTTTCCAGTCGGTCATTTCCAAAGCTTTTTGAAAGGCCTCGACAGTGGAAGGATCTTTGCGGCCATTTGTCAGCATGCGAATGCCAGCCAAGCCCAGTTGTTTGTCGGTGGAGAGCTTTTTGTCTTTGGCGTACAGCGCTTCCAAATCTTTCAGCACCGCGCCGTTGGCCAAAGCACCTTTCACCGCATACAACTCTTTAAGCTGAGCTTCTAAAGGTGGCAATGCCTCTTCAGCCGCTGTCAATTCTTCAGCGGCCGCTTCGACTTGTTGCTCAGCCTTTTCCAGTTTGTCAGTCAGCTCTGCAATTTCTTTGGCGGCATGGCCGTAGGCGCTCTTTTGAGTCAAGCCAAAGTAGCCCGCACCCGCTAGAGCGAGGATCAGTAAAACGATGGCAATGGTTCTTTTCATGTCAATTCCTGAATATCTACGTATTAATTTCGGCACCACAGCGCCAAACTTGAGCGTTTCTGCGCTATCTGTCTGCTCTGAAACTCACTCCACGACCGTCGGCTGTCGTTGCCAACCATTGCAGGCGCTGGGTTTTGCCTGCCACGGGGCTGCTGCTGATGTAGGCCACGCCGGTTAAGGCTTGGTTTTTGATAAAACACTGGGTGGCGTTGGGTGTGCTGAAGCTCACATTGAACAAATTCACGCCGCCAGCGGCAGGCGTGGTCTTGCCCGATGTAATTTGGCAGTCTTGTTGAAAATACATGCTGCTGGTGGCAGACATGTTGTAGGGGTCGATGGTGGAGGGGTCGGCTGTGAAGTTCAGCGAGAAATTTTCGACATAGCCCATGCCGTATGACCAACGCCCATTCCATCTGCCGACCAATGCGCTGGGCAGGGCGGGCGTGTCCATCTTCAAGGACTCGCTGGGGTTGGCATACCATTCGTAGGTTCGTGCGCCGTCTGCGGGGATGGCGGCAAAGCTGGCCACTGTTTTAAGCAGGCCGGCGCTGGGCAATGACAAGGCGGCAGAGCCCGTGCGCAAAGTACCCGAAATGTTGGGGAAATAGGTGAAGCTGCTGATGTTGGCAATGTTGGCGCCGATACCATTGAGCGTGCCAGCGTAAATGTCGGGATCTTGTGCAAGCATGTCGCTTGCCGAGTTGAAGCGCAAAACATACATTTTGCCGGTGGTGCTGATAGCGGTGTCGCGTGTGATGACAAATGTCAGCTCTTTGCTGTCCCATGTGGCTGAATAAACACCGGGAACCAAGGTGGTGCTTGTAGAAGGATTGCCAGTGGACGGTGTTGTAGGGTCTGTGGGTGGAGGGTCAACCGCAACCCCCCCCGAACTGGCGCTGCCACCGCCACAAGCCGACAGCAAGCCCGCAGCCAAACAGCAAACGACAGCCATGCGCCAAGTCGCTGAGCGAGTCGGCGCTTTGAGGCTGATCAATGGGCTGTCGGTAAACATAGTGAGGGTGCTTTGCGTTAAAGAGTGATTACTTTATAGTCGAGAGATGAACATGCTGACAAGAAATTTCAAATACGCCCTTCAAGCAGCGGTCTTTGGCCGAAGTTTTTCCGCTCTGGCACTTTGTTTGTCGCTCACCTTGCTTGGCACTGGCCAGGTTCATGCCGAATGGACCAAGGTTGATTCTTACGATGCTGGTACGTATTACATTGAAGCCAACAAGGTCAAGCGTTCGGGCTACTTGCGCAGTTTTTGGAGCGTGCTTGACTATAAGTACCCGCAAAAAACGTCGCGCGGTCTGCCTTACCAGTCCACACGCACGCACATGGAAATTGATTGCCGTCAAAAAACAGTGCACATCTTGTCGTTCTCCATGCACGCAGGTTCCATGTTGGAAGGCGAGGTCATTGACACACAGGGCATCATGCGCGACTGGCAGTCTATTCCGCCAGACACGCCATTGGAAAAACTGCACAAAGTGGTTTGTACACGCTAACAGTCGCTTGCCTTGCAAGCTCATGGTTTGACCCATCCAGCCTGAAGCCAGTGCCAATAGTTGGGCTTGAAAGCCCAAGCCATGTTGTGAACCGATATCTCTTTGGAAAACACTTGGCCAGTGAGGTGATCTAGCCATGGGCTTTGCGCTTGAATCCGGGTCAGCCACTTTTGAGCGTCCTCCCCTGTGTCTAAATGGCCAGAAGCTTGAGGCCAATGAAAGCCTTCCTCTGAAGACAAATCTAACGCACCGCTCACGGGACCCGACATGCGATCGTGTACGCTGCCCCATTCGCGGCCTTTCAAAGCTTGCACACATCGCGCAATATTTTTCTCTACCCCTTGGATGTCGGAACTGTTGAAGCGAAGTTGCCCCAACACATTGTCGAAAAACACACAAGCTTGTGGATAGGTTTTTAACAAGTCTGGCAAGTGGGTCAATGCGTTCTGTGTGTGACATGTCAAATGCACGCCCTGAGCGCGCAACTTTTTGCCGTGCCGCCATTGAAACAAGTAGCCTGCCAAGGGGTCAATGTCGAAGGTGTGAATTTCTTTGAATTGCCGCAGCCAAGCGTTGGGCATCATCCAGCCTGCGCTGGCACCCATGAGCAACAAGGTGCTGGGTGTTTGGGGTGTTATTTTTGCAAACAACCAAGTTTCAAGGGCATCGACCGTGGGTGCCCAAGATTTCTCAGAGCGCCAAGCTTGCCAGTGCCAGGCCGGGCCGCCGGTGAGATTGGTGTTGGACATGGCTCAGTGCTGCGGCTGCAAATTGAATTGCATCACACCCATTTCGTCCATTTTCTTTTGCTCACGTTTGTTGAGTGCTTTGAGAACTGCCGTGGCGTTTTGATCTGCCAGTGTTTGCATTTTGATCCGCTCGCGCTCGGCTTCAATCAAGCGCTCTTTGATGGAGAGCAGCAAATTTTCTGTGTGATAAATGTCGGTTTTCACGCGCTGCATGAGCACCAACAACTGAGACATAAATTGTCTTTGGTTCATGGCCTCGCTCATGCCCAAGCTTGCATTGCTTTGACTGTTGATTTTTTCTCGGTACTCGTCGTACATGGCCTGCACCCGCTGCTCACTCGATTGCAAACTTTCAAGCCGCTTGCGTGCTTGGCCCAATTCTTGTTGAATGGCCGTCACCTGATCTTCAGCCTTGTCGGCCAAAACGGTCCAGCAGGGTCTGGCGACCACGTTGTCGTTCATGAGGGAGCTCCCAGCAGCGTGCGAACTTCTTCGCGGGTTCTGTCGGCGTCATGACCTTCGTGCATGTCCTGCCTTAAGAAGTTGTCCATGTCCTCGCGCAATCGGATGGCTTCGTCTAGGCTGGGATTGCTGCCAGCTTCGTAGGCACCTACTTGAATCAAGTCTTGGTTCTGTTGGTACAAAGACCACAGGCGTCTGAATTTGTTGGCCATTTTCAAGTCATCGGGGGGCAACAAGGTTTGCATCACCCTGGAAATAGAACCATTCAAGTCAATGGCGGGGTAGTGTGCGGCATCGGCTAACTTGCGAGACAACATCACTTGGCCATCCAGAGAGGCGCGCGCAATGTCCACTATGGGGTCGTTGGCGTCATCGCCTTCTGCAAGGACGGTATAGATGGCTGTAATGGAGCCATGCCCGTGTCGGCCAACGCCCGCACGTTCAATGAGGTTGGGCAAGAGCGCAAACACAGAAGGCGGATAGCCTTTGGCGGTGGGGGGCTCGCCAATGGCCAAGCCAATTTCACGCTGAGCGTGGGCCACACGTGTGAGGCTGTCGACCAGCATCAACACATTGAGGCCTTGATCTCTGAAATATTCGGCAATCACATGCGTCAAGTGCGCAGCCTTCAAGCGCAGCACCGGTGACACATTGGCGGGCGCAGCCACCACCACCGACTTCGCTAAACCTTCTTCACCCAAAGACTCTTGAATGAAGGCTTGTACTTCGCGGCCGCGTTCGCCAATCAGGCCAATGACCACCACATCCGCTTTGGTGAAGCGGGTCATCATGCCTAAGAGCACGCTCTTGCCCACGCCGGAGCCTGCCATGAGGCCAACCCTTTGGCCACGGCCCAGTGTCAATAAACCATTGATGGCTTTCACGCCCACATCGAGCACGCTGTCGATGGGTCCGCGCTCCATGGGGTTGATGGGAAGACCCAGCAAGCTCAAGCGCGACTTGCATGCGGGCTTGGGTTTGCCATCTAAAGGTTCACCGCGGCCATCGATCACACGGCCTAACAACTCAGGGCCCAGGCAGGCGGTGCCTAAGCTGGAGGCCAAGCGCACCGAAGCGCCTGGGCCAATGCCCACAGGTTCTGTCATGGGCATGAGGTACAAGGTTTTGTCATTGAAACCCACGACCTCGGCTTCAATTTTGTGACCATCTTGGCCAATGATTTCACAGCAAGAACCCACGGAGGCCATGATCCCGCGCGCTTCCAAGCGAAGCCCTACCAAGCGCACCAAGGTGCCACAGCGCTCGGGGCGAGGTGGCCGGGTGTGCGCTATGCTGCGGGCTACTTCTGCTGCAAAGTCACTCATGGTCGGGGTCCGGTTTCAATTCCAAATCGGGCAAATCCATTTCAGCCAGCGCCATCGGTTTGGCTGTTTCAATGGGTTCTGACTCAAAGTCTGAATCGGAACTGTCGTGGAAATCTTGAGTTGTTGATTCGCGTGGCAAGGCATCTTCGACAAGGTTGGCTTGACTGCGACGCGCACTTAAACGCTCAGGTTGGAAGGCGGATTGAGATTGCCAATTCTGGGGCTCTGCCAATAAGCTTTGTGCCAGTGATTCCAATCGGTGTTCAACCAAGTCAGTCACGACCGCGTCGTCGGCACGCACGCGCACGCTACCCGGCAACAAAGAAGAATCGGCCTGAAGTCGCCAAATGTGGGCTTCCTCGCCAGGTGGTGTTGTTCGTGCTTGCAAGATGGCCATGTCGCTCGGGTTGAGTTCCACCACAATGGGTGAACTTTGAACAATGTCCAAGGTGTCAATACAGCGCAAGACCAAGGCTTCAATGCTGTTAGAGGACAAGCTCAACTCAGTCAAAGTCAGTTGCTCGGCCAAATGAAGTGCTAAGCGTTTGAGAGGTTCGTGCAACAGTTTAGGATCTTGCTTCAAACCGGCCATGTCGGCTTGAATGGCTTGCATCAGCTCATAAATTTTTTCATCGGTCGAAGTTTCAAGTTCCAAGCGAACTTTAGCGGCTTCTTTTTCTGCATAGGCTTTGGCCTTGTCTTCGCCTTCTTGCAGCCCCTTGGCATACGCCTCTTTTTTTTCTTTCTCTAAAAGTGCATTGTCAATTTTGGGTGCAGAGGGGCCGGCCTTGGCCGCTGAGTCTTGGGGTGATGCCACTGTACCCGAATTGCCCGAGTTTGAAGATTGTGATTCGGTTGACGCGTCTTCAGGTTCCCACTCTTTGAAACTGGTGTTGCGCGGGCGGGAGTAATCGTCTTGTAAAAACCTTGCGTTTTTCAAATCCACATTTTTCAAGGCAGCCATGGGCCGCCAGATTGGCTTGGCAACTTGGCCTTTGCTTAGATTAGACAAAGTCTTCGCCTCCGCCTAAGACCAAATCACCCGAATCGGACAACTTGCGTGCAATGCGCATGATTTTCTTTTGTGCGTCTTCCACATCGGCAATGCGCATCAGACCTTTGGCATTCATCTCGTCGCGGAACATACCGCGGGCGCGTTCTGACATGTTGCTGAAGAAGCGATCTTGGACGTCGGAGCTGGCGCCTTTCATGGCCACCATCAGCAAATCTTGCTCCACAGCACTCATCAATTTCTGAATACCTTTGTTGTCCACAGCCACCAAGTTTTCGAAGGTGAACATGTTGTCTTGAATTTTTTGCATCAAGTCGGGGTCGATTTTTCCCAAGCCGCCCATGATCTGTGTCTCGAGCGCGGTCTTGGTGGAGTTCATGATCTTGGCAGCGGCCTTGATACCGCCGAAGCTGGAAGAACCAGAATTAGAACTCTTAGAGAACTGCATTTTCATAATGGCTTCAAGTTCAGCCATGGCAGACGGCTGCACTGTTTCCAAGCTTGCCACGCGCTGAATAATTTCGGGCCGCGTTGCCGCTGGCAAAAAGTTCAGCACATCGGCTGCCACTTGGTGTTCCAACACAGACAGAATAATGGCGGTCACTTGTGGGTGCTCGGTGCTGATCATCTCCGCAATTGAACGAGCGTCCATCCACTGCAAGACTTCCAAGCCCTTGCTGCTTTGGCCGGGCAAGATGCGGCCCAACACGGAGGCTGCTTTGTCGTCGCCCAATGCGCGCTTCATGACTTTTTCCACATAGTCAGTGGTGCCCAGGCCGAGGTTGGATTGTTTCTTGAAAGTGGCCACAAAGTCGTCAAGGATGGCATTCACGGCTTCTTGCGAGACATCGGCCACTGACACCATGGCGCCGCCCAAATGTTGAACTTCTCTGGGGTCCATGAATTTGATAATTTCAGCGGCTTGCTGCTCACCCAAAAGCAGCGTGAGTACGGCTGCGCGTTGGGTGCCGGTCATGTTGGTCAGCTCAACGCGCAGGGCCTCGGCGGCGGCGGCTTCCTCGGGGGTGAGTACGGTTTCTTTGGTTGCCATAAGTGCCTCGAATGTGTTTCTCTAAAGTGTGTTCTAAATTACATGCTGGCGCGAATCATGCCCTTGAGCACGCTGGCCACGCGGGCGGCGTCTTCCGCCACAATCATGCGCACCAGTGCCACTTTGTCGTCGTAAGAGTTGGCAGTGTCCAGCATTTCGGCAGAAATATTTGATTTCTTTGGCTTGAGCTTGGCCTTGATTTCTTCCAAGGTCTCGCCTTCGCCCATCTGAATCTGAGACATGTCTTCTTCTGACAACTCGCCGTCGCCCAACGGTCTGCCTGGGCCAGCCAACAAGGCGGCGTTTGGATCTTCTTTTTCTGGCAAGAACGATGCAACCACAGGTTTGATCACCACAAAAATAAAGGCCACCAACAACAAGGCCAACAAGCCAGTTTTTGCGCTGCTCATGACCGTTTCGTCTTTATACCAAGGTGTGATGAATTCGAAAACAGGTTCAACGCCAAATTTCTCTTGAACCACAGTGACCACGTCACCACGCTTCTCGTCGTAGCCCACCACACCGCGCACCAAGCTTTGCATGCGGGCAATTTCTTCTTCGGTATAAGGCTTGCCTTCAAGTGGTTCGCCTTTGTCATTCTTGGCGCCAGGGGCCGGCGTGCGTTCGTTCACCAACACCACCACGCTGAGTTTTTCAACTGTACCAGAGGCAGGCTTCACATGACGCACTGAACGGTCAAGTTCAAAGTTGCGAGTGGCGCGTGAGGTGGTGGTTGTTTTGTCGCTGCCGCCGCTACCAGGCGCTCCTGGAGTTTTGCTTTCTTGGCTGGCAGAAGGTGCAGGAGGCGGCGTATTGGACAAGGTACCTGGAACGCCACCCTCAGATTCTTTGCCTGATTTTTTGTCTTCGCTTACCACTTCAGAACGAGTCTTGGGACCCTTGTCACGCGTGTCGTAATCTTCGGTGGTAATTTCGGTTTGTGTGAAGTCCAAAGTCATGTT
>Ga0114974_10001368_pt1 | contig 19338 bp, 19 predicted proteins | sample S_130206_EF_Meta_FD_87318 | JGI IMG/M metagenome (GOLD analysis project Ga0114974, IMG submission 87318) | Freshwater microbial communities from Lake Simoncouche, Canada to study carbon cycling - S_130206_EF_MetaG | ecosystem: Environmental > Aquatic > Freshwater > Lake | place: Lake... | reverse complement strand
TCTTATGCCGCAGCAAATCCGCGCCTTGATCGGGGCGGTATCAAATCATACATCAAGACGCAGTTATCTCGAGGTCCGTACTTAGTAGAATCAGATGGCCCCAACTCATATAAGGGCCGCAATCTGGTCGTCTCGAACATCACTTCTATAGACGTAGGCTCCAATGCGAAGATCAAGAATGTTTTAGGCTACACCAGTCTGATAAACGATGTCTTCGGAGATATCGATGGTATCCCTTATGGGGTCGATGATAACGGAACCGTTGGAAACCGCGATAAAACCAAGCAATTTTCGAACGAACTTCAATTGCTGGGCGAAGCAGCAGGTGGTCAACTTGAGTATGTTACTGGCGTATATTTCTCGTCGGAAACTAACCGCAATATAACAGGTAGTGATTTATTCAACTTCCCGCTTATTCGCCAACTGCAGATTAATACTTCAAAGACGGGTAGCAAAACTTACGCTGGCTATGCACAAGGCACATATGACCTGTCGGGTGCTACCGGCGTAGAGGGTCTGGCAGTGACGGCAGGTCTGCGCTACACCAGCGAGAAACTGCGAATCCAAATGCTGCCCGATGATCTTTCATTTGACGATCCGGCAGCAGTTCAGGCTACTTACAAGCCAAATCAAAGCAAGACTTACAATAATCTGAGCTGGACATTGGGGGTACAGAACCAAGCCAATTCTGACCTGCTACTTTACGCGGTTACCCGCCGGAGTTATCGCAACGGCGGTTACAACGGGGTGGTTCGGCCGCGACCAGGCCTTGGGACCGTGGGCGGCAATGGCTATGACGTAGAGACGGTGACTGACGCTGAATTTGGTTTCAAGTTAAGCGGTTCCGGTTCGACCCGGTTCACCTTCAATGGCGCGGTCTATCAAAACTGGATCCAAGATGCGCAGCGGGTGGCCTATACGCTTGTTGGTGGCTCGCCGGCGGCAATTACGGTCAATGTACCGAAGGCGAAGGTCAAGGGTTTGGAGTTTGACGGTACGGTTGAGCCTTCAGATTGGCTGAGCTTGGGTGCTTCGCTGTCTTACACTGATGCTAAATTTACGGATAACAAGGTATCGGTTGCAGGTGGGGCGCCAGTCGCTTTCGGAACATATCCAGATGCGCCTAAATGGTCGGGTTCGGTATTCGGCGTCCTGACTACTCCAGTCGGCGAAGACATGGAAGCATCGTTGCGTGCCGACTTATACAAGCAGACGTCGACCTCTTTCAGTTCTACCGGCAACCTGAACCAAGGCACCGTCCTGCCATCATATGAGGTTGCCAATTTGCGTTTGGCGCTAAAGCACCTTTCCGCAGGCTGGACAGTTGCAGCTTTGGTCAAAAACGTCTTCGACAAGACCTACTATGTGGGTGGCGTCGCGCTGGGCGAATTGTTCCAGTTCAATACTGCGGTACCAGGTGATCCTAGAACGTACATGGTCAATGTACGGTTCAATTTTTGATCGCACTGTCTAAAACGAATTGATTGTCGCCTCGGAGAGGCGATATCGAATGAGCGCCCGTATATTCGTTACATATGACGAATATACGGGCGAACTCTTTTGGGCTCTGGCTTTGGCCGCTCTTTAATACAGCCTTTGGCTCTCCCCAATAGCTTGGTGATGCTGGCTATTCTGGTATTGATTGGAGGCGTCAATTGGGCAGAACTGCCGAATTGTGAGATAAAAAGAGAGTCGGGTGTCGGTTACCAAGCCGCCAAGGGTAAGTTTTCTGGCTGCAATTCAAAACCGAATGAAGCGGTCCATTGTCGATTTTGCGCGATCAGCACGCCAAGTTTCTCAAGGATGACCGCCTCGAGATCCGCCTGATAAGGTTGGCCGACAGCGGCAGCGGACAGAGCTGTGACGTGATCGCGCAATTGGCGGCTAATGGCTTCGATATCAGCGCTGTCCGCCTCAGGGTCGGTCAACACGCCAACACCAGCGGCTATCGCTTTTGCCATATCATCTGGCACACTAACAATCTGAGCCGCGTCTTTCGATAAATCGATCCAACTTCGAAGGTCCATGCGATAGAAACGGCGGGCTTCAGGTAGCCGCGCCTTTACGAAACCTATCGTCGCGATTGAGAGCATCAACTGCTCGATCACATGATTGTCTGCTCCGGAAAGGGCCGGCGCGACGATGTCCTGCAAGGCAGTGAGGACAACCTGTAGCTGAGCATCAAAATCCCGGATCATGTCACAACTCCCAAGTAATAATCGCGAAGGTCAGCCAAGGCGGGATAGCCAAGCCCGACAACATAATTCACCAGAACGTCCTGATGCGTGCCGCGGCTTCGTGAAGCCCGTGCGGACGCTGCCAAGGTCAATATCGCGATCAGATAGCGATTGTAGATATTGAAATAGGCGATCCGCACCGGATCGACGGTTAGGCCGGACGCCTTTTCGTAAGCGACATAGAGGTCATTCTCTGCCATCATTCCCGATCCCAGAAGCGTCGCTTCGTCCTCCGCGAGATGAGCAAATGACGGCATAATGGCATAGGTCAGGTCCTGATGCCGATCGCCTAACGAGGCACCTTCCCAATCGAGCCAGGCCGTTATCTTACCCTGTTCCTCGTCGAAGAGAAAATTGCCGCTGCGGTAATCACCGTGAACGATTGAAACATGGTCCAGAGGCGGTGCATTTGCGATCAACCAGCGATAGATTATTTCCATGATCGGTTCTTCCTCGATCCGATCTTCTTCCCAAATGCGCCGCATCGAATTGACCTGCCGGATTATGGACTGGTTGCTTCCTACGGTTGGTCGGTCAAAATGCTCCATGCCGTCTATGCGTGCCACATCAATCGTATGCAGCTTGGCCAGCAGGCCAACAAATTGCGGCGCCAATTGGGCACGCAGTTTCGGTCCATAATTTTGACCCAATCCGGAAACCTTGCCGGCATCATAGGATGGCTTTGCGGAGCCCGACGCAAACGCGTAAACCATAGCGGGATAGGGAAGAAAACTGCCATCTGGATCAACCCAAAAGGCGCGCGGCGCGGGAATGATCCCATTTACCGCATGGATAACTTCGAATTCGCGTGTGCGACTGGACTCGGTGACCGAGGCCGCAGGCTCCATTCGCAGAACCAGCACGTCGGTGCGCTCCTCGCCATTGGGCTCGGTCCAATCGAGTTCAAACTTCATCTGGATCTTCGAGGCTCCGCCAGACAACCATTTGGCGTTAGAGATCTTCACCGGTCGACCAAGACGATCGGAAATTAAATTTGATGTACCTTCGACCAACTGGTTCAGAGTTGCGGCCTCGAAACATTTGCCCGCTTGGCGACGTTTCATCTTTGTGGTCAAGACCCGGTCGATTTCTGGCTCGGTGGGATATCGGTCGCGGATTTGCGCGATTATCGCATCGTTCGGCCGCTGGCGTTGTCCTTCATTGATTATCTCATATTCACCCATCGTCATCTGCTTTCTCAATCATAGAGGTCGTCGGCCATGCTGAGCGAAAGATAATATTGCCCAACAAAGTCAGCGATATGGCTGTGCCCTACCCGGTCTCCGGATGTCCATCGCAACAGACACTGATAGCCCACACTGGAGGGATTGAAATTATACCATGGGCCTGCGGCAATGGTCTGGCCAACAGCCTCATAAACATCGCCTTGATCGTCTTCAAAGCGGACCTTGGCGCTGGTCACGAGCATGTCAGATCGGGTGGCCGTCATTTCGCCGGACAGAAGCGGACGGCGCTCACCGCCCACGAGAACATATCCGTATTTCAGCGAACCATATCGAACCTGACGCCCCTCAATGTCGAGATCGAGCACAAGAAACGCAGTAAGGTCCTCACCAAGATCAACGTGGATCCAACTCGCGCCCTTGTTGCCCCAATCATTCCGTGGACCCCAACTCTTGTTGACCCCTTCAACACAATCAATCGTGTAGCTCTTGCCTCGCAGCTTTAGTGTCCCGACGACTCGGCTTTTGCCTTCGAGGTGGCCATTATTCCAGCCAGCATACCCTTTTACTTCACTATTGCTCGCTTGAGGAACTTGATTGGGATCGCGAGCGTCAGTGGGATCACAAACCGCTGAAGACTTCAACTCCAGCGAACAAAGTCCATCGCGAGATTTATAACTCCACTCTTGCTCGCGCTCCGAGTGCGCTTTGAAGGTCAGGCCGTTGGGAAGGGTGAAGTCAGAAAAATCCTCCGGGCAGCGCATATGCATCTGCGAGTCATTATGGTGAAGCTGCCATGGATGCATGCATAATCCCTGATGGATCTCGATTGAGCAATGGCAAACCCCCAAATTTGGGCGCGTGAGCACGTAAATATTTCCGCTGATGCCGAGTTCCGGAACCGAAAAGATCTGGAAGACGGTTTCGGTCCAAGTGTCGTCGGTGCTATCCCGCTCATGAAATTTGTAATCTGCAGCTGTAATCATAGGTTCACCCTGGTTTGCATCTAAATCGCGCGAATCACGGGACGCGAAGGTTGGAAATAATCGAAGGCCATTCCGGCCCATTTCATCAAACTGAACGTTTCAGATAATGCCTCAATAAAATTGTCATGAGACACCCTTCCTTAGCCCAAAAAACTCGCATCTGCCTCATTCGGTAAAACTAAAGTATCAGTATTATACTTGCAACGGTTTGGTTCCGATCACTTGAGATTTTATAACTCCCTTAAGGAGACCAATCATGGGGATCAAACATACGGGGGATTTCAAGCAAGAGGCGGTTAGGATTGGTCTGAGCAGCCGGTTTCCGCACCGTCGGGTGGCACTCGATTTAGGCGTGGGCCAGTTCAGATGCGCGAGCAAGGTATTAACCGCAGCGGTCGAAGATTACGTCATAATCGCGCTTACATGATCGCTGGTCGGTAAACGCCTTGCCGAGGAAGAGTAACCGCCTTTTTATGTTGCCCTGTATGATTTTCACCGCATTCTCTCCTGCGCTGATGATATATAGTAAATACGTTTACCGGAGTAGTCACGGAAGGCTCTTTTGATAGAGTAACTTCCGACTGCCGTCAAGGCTATCATGATCCCGGATTGGAGCGATTCTCGGCCTGAAGTTGGGTTCGAGTCAATAGCAGCAAGAGTGAATTGACTTGGCAATCTGTGTTTAGTAACTTGATTGATCAAAAGGAAGTGTGAATGCCTTTTACAACATTGTTCATATCCGTCATCGACGGACAGGCTCGGCTGACGCTTACCAACCCGGGCAAGGGTAATCCGATTAACCCTTTTCTATGCTCCGAGATATGTGAAGCGGCGATAAAGGTCTCCGAAAGCTCCCAAGTGCGCTGTGTGTCCCAAATTTCAAAGGGTGTTGATTGATGTGGCCTTATCCTGAAATCCGAACGCTGGGCGATTATCCCGATTATTGGGCGCGGCACGACCCGGAACGCACTGCATTCAAAACGATGGGGCGGACTGTTAGCTTCGCTGAGTTTGATCGGCTCGCCAACCGCTCCGCCCATTTTCTGTTAGGCGAAGGCGCACAGGCCGGCCAACTTATCGGCTATATGGGAAAAAATAGCCTGGATTTTTATGCCGCATTCTTCGGTTGCACACGCACGCGTGCGGGGCTGGTCGCGCTTAACTGGCGTTTGGCGGCGCCCGAACTGGCCGAGCAAATCGCCGATAGCGAGATAGAATTTGTGATTGTGGAGAGAGAGCAGGAGCCACTCTGGACAGCGGCTTGCCCGCTGATGGCGAGCCCACCGCGCGCGATCTGGATTGACGAGAACGATACATATGAGGGACTAGTATCTGGCCAAGCTGGGACGCGACCCGATGTTTCGGTCAGCGAAGACGATACTGCCTTTCAGCTCTACACGTCGGGTACCACGGGGCGGCCAAAGGGCGTGATGCTGTCGCACCGTGGCACCAACATGATGCGGCTGTCCGAACATTTTGAGCCAGCCTATCATTGGGAGCGTAACGACAGCTTCATCAATGCCCTGCCAAATTTTCATCTGCTGCATTTGGGGATCACGCTGCAATGCCTGTATAATGGAGTGTCGATTATTATCGTTCGACAGTTCGATCCGGCTTTGGTGTTAAAAACGCTGACCGCTTTGCAGCCAACTTTGCTGACACTAACCCCGACAATGCTGCAAATGCTGCTCGATCATCCCGACTCAGCGGCGACGGACTTTTCTTCGCTGCGACTTACTCTTTATGCCGGTTCACCTATTTCTCTGGGACTCATTAAGCGCGCAATTGCCAATATGCCGGGCAAGTTTATGCAATTCTATGGCTCGACAGAAGCTGGTGGGGCCTCCTCGATTCTGCGGCCAGACGAACATGATTTGAATGACGAAGCAAAACTGCAAAGCTGCGGACGCCCGTTACCTTTGGTTGAGTTTCGTATCGTCAATGCGGAAGGCAAGGAGGTTTCGGACGGCGTGCCCGGCGAATTGCTGATTCGCCAACCGGCCATCACCAAAGGCTATTGGCAACAACCCGAAACGACGGCTTCAGCGCTGCAAAATGGCTGGTATCGCAGCGGCGACATTGTCCGCCGTGACGCCGAAGGGCTTTATTATATCGTTGATCGCGCGAAGGACATGATCGTGTCAGGCGGGGAAAACATCTATTCCGCCGAGATTGAGAATGTTCTTTCGACGCATCCGGACGTCGCCGGCGTCGCCGTCATAGGGGTACCAGATCTGCGATGGGGAGAAGCGGTGAAGGCCATCGTTATCGCCAAAGAAGGCGGCGCGATCCCGGACGACCTTATCGCTTGGTGCCGCGAACGGCTTGCTGCCTATAAGGTACCAAAGAGCGTCGACTTCGTTGATGCTTTTCCCTTGGTCCCATCTGGCAAAGTGTCGAAGAAGGATTTGAGGGCGATCTATTGGGGCAATGAAGGGCGGAGCGTTGCATGACCGAACCGCAAAACTTGAATTAGCAATGGATTTGCGCTTGGTGAGGTCCGACGCTTGTCGTGCTGTTTGTGCTGTTCTGGCGATGAATCGGCGGTAATCTGCCACCTGCGACTCCGCCCTTTTACACATACCGCCGAATATGAGCGATTAAGGGTATGGACATATTGAACCGCGACCGCTGACGCCGCCGATATATGGCTTGCCAAAGCCCGCCCGGTCACATGAATAAGCGTCCACCGTCGACGATGGCGACCTGTCCGGTCGTATAAGCCCCGCGCATGAAATACATATAAGCCTCGGCAACCTCCGCTGGCAGGCCCGGGCGCGGCAAGGGTTGGCCATCAACCATCGCCTGCATCGCGCCGTCTGGCAGGCGCGCCCAAATGTCAGTAGCAACTAGACCGGGGGCGACAAGGTTGACGCGCACTGGTGCCAGATCGACCGCCAACCCCCGCATCAAATGCTCGGCAGCGCCCGCGATAGCGGTGGAAAGGGCTGAACCCTTTTGCGGGCGATGCGCAAGCACGCCCCCTGTCAATGTTATCGATCCGTTCAGCGCGATATGAGGAATGGCGTGTTTCACGGCCAGTATGGCTCCCCAAAAGCGCACGTCGAAGCCGGCCTGTGCGTCGGCAAGGTCAAAATTGGTATTGATGTTGGTCTTGCGCCGCTGCCAATCACCGGCAGTATAGACCAGATGGTCAAACGGGCCGACTTGTTCGAAAAACACCGCAACGCTGGCTTCGTCGTTCAGGTCCAACATTTGACCGGTCGCCGAAACACCAAGCGTGACGACTGCAGCATCCACCCTTTCGGCGTTGCGCGACCCAACGATTACCGACGCACCATTTGCAACTGCCGCCTGTGCCACCGCAAGGCCAATGCCAGATGTCCCGCCGATGATTGCGACTTTACTACCTTTCAGGCTTACCGAGGTCATATCACTCTCCGTTTCAATAATGGGATGCACCGGCTCCCCAAGCACTTCGAACTGCATCCGCCGCGCGGCCATTTCTTCCATGAGGAATCGTACTTGCAACGTTGCCAAACGCGGGCCGAGGCAGCGGAGGACTCCGTAGCTGAAAGATAGATGTGTTCGCGCATTTTCGCGCTGTATGTCAAGCTGGTAGGTACTAGCAAACACGCCCCCTTCACGGTGGGTAGCTAGAAACTAACCAATATAGACCGTGTTTGCTATCGGAGCATTAATGCACCGGCGCATTTTTACGCAGCCAGCGAAAGGATTTCTGCTAGCGATGCTCGGCAAAAAGCTCGGCGCGGCTGACGTCGAGGTTCATGTAATCTGGCCAGTTTTTGTAAGATGCCGTTCGCGCATGACGAGATATAACGGGAAGGCGAAGCAGGTGCCAAGGAAGGAGCGCGCGAGGAATATCCAGCCATTCTTTGCGCACAAGCCAATCTTCGTGGCATCGCCCTCAACCCAGATCATATAGGCAGCCCAGACGACCGCAATGTCGACGGCAAAAAACGCGGCAGCGCTGCCCGAATTATCGCTATCAAGGAAAAAGCTCGGCAGGTTTAGCAAGTTGCCGCCGCCCGCCATCCATTGGAAACCCCAAGACCAAGCCCAGGCGACCGAGACAAGCGAAAGCGCAATATAAACCATGTTTCTAATTGACATGTTGCTCGCCCTACTAAAGCTTAATGATCCGCTTACCCTTATTCTCGCCGCGGTACAGCCCCGCCAATGCGTCGGGACAAGTATCCAGCCCGTTTAAGATATCTTCTTGATAGCGGAGCCGGCCCGAGCGAACCCAATCAGCGAGCTGTGCCACCGACGCCTCATATTTGTCCATATGGTCAAAAATGACAAAGCCCTGCATCCGCGCGCGTTTGAGTAGGAGATGACGCTCGACACGCGGTCCATCTGGCCACGGCGACCATGAAGGTATTGCTGCCGTTCCGCATATCACTACGCGCGCATTAAGCGATAGATGAGGATAGACTAGGTCACTGATAGCGCCTGCCGTGTTGTCGTAATAGACATTCACGCCATCACTACATGCGGCGGCCAGCGCCTCGGCAAAATTGGCCGCTTTATAATCCAGCGCGGCATCATATCCGAAATGTTCGGTGCACTGCGCGACCTTTTCGGAGCCGCCGGTTATACCAATTGTCCTGCAACCGAAAATCTGTGCAATCTGGCCAACAGCAGATCCGACCGCACCTGCGGCGGTTGATACCAGCACCGTATCCCCAGACTTAGGCTCACCTATCAGCGTCAAAGCAAGATGCGCGCTTACGCCATTAATCCCCAGAATGCCAAGCGCCAGCGACAACGGCAGATCAACTTCGGTTATCTGGCGCACAATATCGGATTGTTCAACGACCGCTTCGTCTTGCCACCCGAACCAACCGACGAGAAGCTCCCCTGGACGGTGTTTCTCTGTCAGACTTTCTACCACCTCACCTACGGCAAGCGCACGCATGACTGCCCCAATCGCCACTGGCGCGGAATAGTTACCGGTGTCGGCGATCCAGCCGCGCATCGCGGGCTCGACCGACAGGTATCTGTTGCGGATACGGATTTGACCGTCGGCCAATGGCAGGGACGATGCATCGACAATCGCGAAGTTTTCAGCTTGCGCCACACCAGTTGGCCGCGACGTCAGGATGACTTGCCGGTTCACGCTTTCATGCCCAACGCGGCCCGCGCCGCTGTATATTCGCCAGCGAGCCGGTCGATATAGGCTGTCGCGGGCTCAGCGTGTTTCACCACACAAATGCCCTGGCCAGCACTCCAGATTTCTTTCCATGCCTTAGCATTTTCGCCGCCGCCATCGATGTTGATGCCTTTGCCTTCAGCGCGTTTGAGGTTGGTGGGGTCAAGACCATTTTCTATGAGTGACTGTCGCAGGAAGTTGGCGTCGACCCCGGTAAAACAATTTGTGGTAACGATGTCAGCCGCCGCACCGTCGACGATCATTCGCTTGAAACCGGCTTGCGTATTTGCCTCGGTTGAAGCCAGAAACGGCGAACCGATATAGGCCAAATCAGCGCCGAGCACTTCGGCTGCCAGCACAGACCGGCCACTGGCGATACAGCCGGAGAGCAAAAGCAATCCGTCCCACCACTCGCGGATTTCTTGTACCAGCGCGAAAGGCGAGAGATCACCAGTATGTCCGCCAGCGCCTGCGGCAACCGCAATGATCCCGTCAACGCCCATTTCCGCGCATTTCTGCGCATGGCGGTTTTTGATTACGTCCTGAAACACCAGACTGCCGTTGTCTTGAAGCCGTTTAACCAAATCGGGATTGGCAGCCAGTGCCAGCACGACGATCGGCACCTTGTATTTCAGGACAACCTCGAGGTCGGCTTCCAATCGGGAGTTGCTGGCATGTGCAACCAGATTGATGGCATAAGGCATGTTGGCGACACTTGCGGCTATGCGCTCCACATCTTCACCCAGTGCCTCGGTAGAACGTGGGTTGAGCGCAGGCATTGAGCCTATGATACCCGCATTGCACTGGGCTATGACCAGATCTGCTGTAGAGGCGATGAACATTGGCCCAGCCATGACCGGTATGCGTAGTTTGGAACGAAGATCAGACGCAACGCTCATGCAGGATCCCATGTAAAAATGTCTGCCGAACGATCTAGTGGATAGAAGTCTTTGGCGAACTGATCGAACACTCGCTCCGCCACGGTTTCCGGGGTCCAGCCATCTGCTGTGTGCGCCGCGCGGATCGGACGTGGTTGGGAGAAAAGGAAAATCTCGTTGTTACGCACGGCGAAAATCTGGCCGGTAACTTTAGCACCTTGATCGCTGCACAAGGCGACAACAAATGGCGCGATTTTGTTGGCATCGAGTTTTTTGAGCCCATCGACGCGCTTTTGCTGTTCGGGCGTGTCGGTTGGGATCGAGTCGATCATTCGCGTCCATGCAAACGGCGCAACCGCGTTAGACCGCACGCCAAAACGCTGCATATCGAGCGCAATGGATTTAGAGAGGCCCACAATACCAAGCTTTGCGGCTGAATAGTTGGCCTGTCCGAAATTGCCAACAAGGCCCGAGGTCGATGTCATGTGAACATAAGCGCCCGAACCCTGCTCTTTGAAAAATGGCGCGGCAGCACGGCTGGTGTTGAAGCTTCCTTTTAAGTGGACGGCAATTACCGCATCAAAGTCTTCGGGGCTCATCTTATGGAAATAGACGTCGCGCAGGTTGCCTGCGTTGTTTACCACCGCATCAATTCGTCCAAAATTATCGACTGCGGATTTGACCATAGCACAAGCCCCGTCCCAGTCGGCGACGCTGTCATGATTAGCGACAGCCTTGCCACCCAGTGCCTTGATTTCGGCGGCAACTTGCTCTGCTGGCGATCCCTCGGCATTCTCCCCGGTAATCGATACGCCTAGGTCATTGACCACTACCGCTGCCCCAGCCTTTGCTAACTCCAGCGCAATGCCTCGCCCGACCCCACGACCCGCGCCCGTGACCAAAACGGCTCTGCCATCCATCATTCCCATAACCTTGTCCCTCAATAGCTTTTTGGAAGCCCAAGCACCTTTTCAGCGATGAAGCTCATAATCAGCTGTTCGGTAATCGGCGCTAGCCGGGTCAATGCGGATTCGCGGTAAAGCCGTTCGACATGATATTCCTTGGCATAGCCAAAGCCACCATGCGTCGCGACTGCCTGCCAGGCGGCATCATGGCATGCGCGGGCTGCGAGGAATTTGGCGGCGTTCGATTCTGCACCGCACGGCAATCCCTGATCGTATAGGCGGGCGGCCTTTTCGCACATGAGCCATGCAGATTCGAGATACATCCACTTTTCAGCAAGCGGGTGTTGAATGCCCTGGTTTTGCCCGATGGGGCGATCAAATACCACGCGGTCTTTGGCGTATTGCGTGGCACGGCGCAAAGCATCGCGGCCTATGCCGATGGCTTCAGCGCCAATCAGTATGCGTTCGGGGTTAAGGCTGTGGAGGATGTAACCAAAACCTTTGCCCTCTTCGCCGATCCGGTCCTCGTCGGGGATGAACAAGCCGTCGATAAAGATCGCGTTCGAATCGACCGCTTTACGGCCCATTTTCGGAATTAAGTTTACGTCGATTTTGCTGCGGTCAAGGTCGGTGTAAAAAATGGTAATGCCGTCGGTTGGTCTATCGCAATCCTCATATTTCGTCGTGCGCGTTAGTAGCATAATCTTGTTTGCCACCTGCGCCGTCGAGGTCCAGACCTTTTGGCCGTGAACGATGTAGCCACCAGGAACTTTTTCGGCGAAGGTCTTGATGCGCGTCGTGTTGAGGCCAGCGTCGGGCTCGGTAAAACCGAAGCAGCATTGGTCTTCGCCCGACACCAGACGCGGAACCCAGCGTGCCTTTTGCTCTTCCGTGCCTTCCACCACAATCGGATGTGGTCCGAACAGATTGATATGAATGGTCGATGCGGCTGCAAAGCCGCCGCCGTGGGACGACACTTCGTTCATCATGACCGTGGCTTCGGTGACGCCAAGGCCCGAACCGCCATATCGCTCAGGCATCGTAATCCCAAGCCAGCCACCTTCGGCCATGGCGCGGTGGAACTCATGCGGAAATTTCCCGTCATCGTCGCGGGCGAGCCAATAGTCATCACCGAATTGCGAACATACGGCACGGACGCCTTCGCGAATGACATTGAGATCATCTTCGGTCGGTAGGGGACGGGATACGGACATTTTTTGCTCCTAATTTACTGAGGCGAGCGTTTTCTGCGCGGCCTTTAAGTGGGGTATATCAAACATCTTGCCATCGATGCCGAGCGTCCCAGCGCCCGGATTAGCGGCGAAGGCATTTACAATTTTGAGGGCCTCTGAAATTTCAGCATCCGACGGCGTGAAGCAGCGGTTGATGATGTCTACTTGATCAGGATGAATGGCGATGCGGCCCAGAAACCCATCACGCCTTGCGCGTCTGCAATCGGCCTCAAGCCCCTCGGGGTCGCGAAAATTGGCGTAAAGCGTATCGAGTGGCAAGACACCGGCTGCTGCGGATGCAAACAGACACATGTTGCGCGCCATTTGATATGGCGACGTCCATTGGCCATCGTCTTCCTTGTTGCCCGTCGCGCCAATGGCTGCGGCTAAATCTTCAGCTCCCCAGGTAAGGGCAATCAAACGTGGATGGGGTGGGGTGTAGCTCGCCAGATTGAACATCGCGATCGGCGTTTCGGTTGCAACGACCGCTATCTTGACCGTGCCGATTTCCATGCCCGCCAATGCTTCCAGTCGGTCCAGTTCTTCACCAATGCGAACGATATCATGTGCGCCGTCGGCTTTGGGAATCAACAGGCCGTCAAGACCGGGTTTCACAACGGCCGCCAGATCATCAAAAATTAGCCCGGAATCGAACGGGTTGGGCCGCACGCAGAATGACCAGTTTCGTGGAGCATCAGTATCGAGCAGCGAAGCGACATGCGAACGCGCTATTGCTTTTTGTTCCAGCGCAACCGAATCTTCCAGATCAAGGATGAGGGCGTCCGCCGCAGTCCCTCGCGCTTTGGCAAATTTCTTTTCGCTGTCGCCTGGGACAAACAGCATCGACCTTAATTTCATGCTGGCGCCTTCATCATCAGCGCAGCGCGGACTGTGCGACAGATTACCTCGTCGCGCTGGTTGAGACCGATATGTTCGAACGTCACGATACCTTGCGTCGGTCGCGATTTGCTCTCGCGTTTTTCGACAATCTTCGTTTCTGACCGGATCGTGTCCCCCGCAAAAACTGGCTTAGGAAATGTCGTATCCGTCATGCCCAGATTGCCGATTGTGGTGCCGAGCGTGGTATCCTGAATCGACAATCCAATGACGAGGCCGAGCGTAAAGATCGAATTCATCAGCGGTTTGCCGAACTCGGTGCCTTTGGCATATTCATGGTCGATATGGATCGCCGCCGGATTGTACGTCAGCGACGAGAACAGCATATTGTCCATGTCGGTGACGGTGCGGCGGATTTCATGTTTGAAAACCTGCCCAATCTCGAATTGGTCGAAGTAAAGTCCAGCCATTGTCTGATTCCCTAATTTAGTCGTCCGAGGATAGAGACAGCCGCCACGCTATTGGCGGGCTGCCCGCCCAGATTATGCGTAAGGCCGAAATCTACTTTGGCCAATTGCCGATCACCCGCGCGGTCCAAAAGCTGGCTATAAACCTCATATGCCATCCGCAGGCCCGAAGCACCAACCGGATGGCCGAAGCATTTCAATCCGCCATCGGTCTGGCACGGAACGGCACCGTCCTTGTCATAGCGGCCATCCAATATGTCGAATATGGCGCTGCCTTCAGCTGATAGGCCTAGATCTTCCATGGTAACCAGCTCGGTGACTGAGAAGCAATCATGCACTTCTGTCATCGACAGGTCTTGGGAGGAAATCCCCGCTTCGGCATAAGCGCGTTTAGCGGCTTCTTGTGTGTTGCGGATAGATGAGCCATCCCATTCATGATAACTTGCTTCCCAGCCATGGCTTGCCGATAATTGAATTGCCTTTACCGTCACCGGATTGGCAATGCCAAGACCCTTGGCAATTTCAGGCGTTGTGACAATCGCGCAGGCGGCACCGTCGGACACCCCGCAGCAATCGAACAGCCCGAGCGAGTCGGCAATCATCGGCGCTTTCAGGATGGTCTCCATGTCCACCGCTTTGCGCAAGTGTGCCTTGGGGTTGAGCGCACCGTTTTGATGGCTCTTCCAGCTGACATGCGCCATTGCGCGCTTCAGGTCTTCAGACGAAACGCCGTGGCGCGCGGTATAGGCCCCAGCCAATTGCGCGAAGGTTCCCGGCGCTGATCCATAAGGCATCCACAGATCGTTCGCGAGACCTTTGGTGCGTAGCGGCAAGCCGCCATAGCCCGTATCCTTCAGTTTCTCGACACCCAACGCGACCGCGAAATCAACTGCGCCTGCGGCAACCGCATAAGTGGCGGCGCGCAATGCTTCGGTTCCCGTCGCGCACATATTCTCAACGCGCGAAACGGGTATGGTTTTGAGGCGCAGCGCGTGTGCCAGCGGAAGGGCGCTGTTGCCGACATTGATGTCGTCGAGCGCATTGCCGATCCACGCGGCTTTGATTTGTCCGCGCGCAATGCCCGCATCTGCCAACGCTTCTTCAAACGCCTCGACGATCAGGTCTTCGGGCCCTTTGTCCCACAATTCACCAAATACGGTGCAGCCCATGCCGATTATGGCGACGCGGTCTTTGATCCCACTGGCCATATTTACGCCTCCATTATCGGACGGAGAGCGGGGGCGGCTTTCCAGAAATAGGTCCGAAAGCCACGCCTTTTGTCGTGCGATTTAATCCGCAGCCGCATCGCCACACTATCCCCCACCTTAAAGCCATCGGCGTCCGCATCAGTGAATTCCATCATCACCCGCGCGCCGTTTTCGAACTGAACTAGACCAAACCAGAAAGGCGGGTCTGGCGTGAAGTTCAGCCGGTCTGCGGTCACCGAAACGAGTTTGGCAGGCACATCGGCCAACCGCATATCCTCCATCGGTTCGGGGCCATCAGCATCAGGACGCACGGGAATTCGGGATTTGGGGAACTGGACATTGCCTCTCGTATCGCGTCCACCGATGAAACCGATCATGTCGCGGCCATAGCGTTCCAGCACCGTTGCTTGGGTCTTTTGCTCGAATTCGGACCGGATGCCCCAGTCCAGATCGATTGTTCCGGTGAGTGAGAGAAACCGCACATAGTCGGCGAAAATCAGGCCTTGTGTGAGTGCGGCGCGTGCTTTTGCTGCTCCAGCAACCGCTCCGATCACTTTAAATATCAAAGTATCGCAACCACTTCCAAATCCAGCGAGCAGTATTATTTCGCCCGGCTGAGCTGCGTCCAAAGCGAGTGCGAGCGCGAACAGCGGATGCGCTGCGCCGAGATCACCAGCGGCGGCACTCAGGTCGCTTGCATGATTGGGCGCGGTGATGCCAGTTGCTTTGCTGATATCCCGCCACATACCCGGCAATGGCTCGCATATAGCGGCATGAGCGATATCCGCTGACGTCACACCCGCATCAGCAAGCGCCGCTTTAATGGTGGGCGCAATGACATCACGCGTCGCAGTTTCTTTTACGAAGCGTTCTTCGTACGCATAGGGCGTCGGATGTTCGCGTGACGAATACAGGTCAACATAATCACGCGCAAGACTGGCATAGCCTATCAGGGCAGCGCCGCCATCATCCGTCACGACAGCTGCACTGCCACCATCGCCCCACGCAGTATGAAAAGCACTACCCGCCCTGACTGGCCGCTTTTCACCAGACGCAATCAGCGTATCTCCCTGCCCCAATAACGCATCAAGAAGTGCAGATACGGCGCAGCGCCGGTTACCCGATACGTCGATAGTGCGGGCATTAGCAGGCAACGCCAACGCTTCGAGCAACATTGACGCATGGCCCCGTTCAATAAAGGGTGACGAAGTTGACGCGAAGCAAATCCGGGTTGGCGCAACCGTCGAGGTAGCATGTCTCGAAGCCTCCGCAGCCATTGTCAGCGCATCTTCATCCCATCCCGCCGTTGTGCGGTATCCCGCATTACGCCCACCAAGGCCAGAAAATTGCAATCCCTTGGATGCAGCAGACCGGTCGAGACGGAGCAAGGGGAGATAGCCCCCAACGCTTGCAATTCCCCGCTTGCCCGTATCCTGTCCCATGATCATCCTGTTCGGTGCATTTCGTTGATATGTATTTCTTGACAGCTTTCGCGAAACTTGTAAACAGGTTCACAATAAATAGCGTTAAATAGCATTGAGCGCTCAATCTTTTGAGGACCGATTACCTATGAGCATGCCATTGGCGGTCGAATGGGGCAAATATGGCATGCGCCCGACCGTACCCGGCCCATTCCCGCACGAAAGTGTATGGGAAAAGTTGAACCCTATACCCGATGCGCAAAGGTGCGCACTCGGCTTCGATACGGTTCCGCCTGGCCGCTATGGCGATATGCAGGAATTACAGAGCTTAGCCATTTTTCTGAAGCCCAATGGCTGTGATGACACAAATGGCCAGGCTATCGCGATTAATGGCGGCCAGCACCTCGCCCAACCGAGTACCTTTGTTGATCTGTCGGGTTTGACCGATGCACAATGGCAGGCTGCATGCGAAGCGATTCAGGAACCCACACAAAGAGACAAGGCCAACGGTTCATGATCGAGCGTACGTTATTCAAGGAAGAACATCACATGTGGCGCGAAACGGTGCGTCGTTTTGTCGAAAAAGAAATTGTGCCCTTTCATGATCAATGGGAAAAAGAAGGCGTTGTCCCGCGCTCGCTTTGGCTAAAGGCCGGTGAGCAGGGAATGCTCTGCTGCACAGTGCCCACCGAATATGGCGGTCTTGGACTCGATTATTTGTTCGATGTCATCCTGTTTGAGGAATTGTGGAAAGTCGGCGCAAGTGCCCCCGGCTTCCTCATCCATACCGATTTAGTCGCAACCTACTTATTGTCGCATGGGACGCCTGAACAAAAGGCGTATTGGCTCCCTAAAATGATCAGCGGAGAGGCGATTGGTTCGCTTGGCATGACCGAACCGCATGCGGGGTCCGACTTGAAGGCGATACGCACCAAAGCGGTTCGCGAGGGCGACGAGTTTGTCATCAATGGACAGAAAGTTTTCATCTCCAACGGCCAAAGCTGCGACATTCTTGTCCTTGCCACCAAAACCGACAGCGCTGCAGGCGCAAAAGGGGTCACGCTGTTTATCGTCGAAGGCGACCGCACCGGTTTCAAGCGTGGCCGTAATCTCGAAAAGCTTGGCATGAAGGGTCAGGATACCTCAGAGCTGTTCTTCGAAAATGTCCGCATTCCGGCGTCGAACATGCTGGGCGAAGAGGGCGGCGGTTTTGGCGTAATGATGAGCAAGCTTCCTCAGGAACGGCTTGCTCAGGCGATCCGTTCTGCAACGGTAACTGAAACCGTCATCCAGTGGACGGTCGATTACACTGCGGAGCGCAGAGCCTTTGATCAAACAATCGCTGATTTTCAGAACACACAGTTCGTGCTGGCTGATTTGAAGGCGCGCTCGGTAATGGCGCGTGTGTTTACCGATAAATGCATCGAATTGTTCATGCATGGTAAACTTGATCCAGTGACCGCTGCGATGGCGAAAATGACTACGTCCGAGTTGCACTGCGAAGCAGTAGACAAATGCCTGCAGCTTTTTGGCGGTTGGGGCTACATCTGGGAATATCCGATTTGCCGAGCTTATGCCGATGCCCGGATCGTCAAAATTGCCGGCGGTTCGATTGAAGTCATGAAGATGATTATTTCGCGCGAAATGTTCAAAGGGCGGCTGAAGGGCCGACCAACGGCCTGAAGTATGAATTCGGGGGTGAATCTTGATGCACTTTCACCTAATGACGGTCGTTCAATAATGGCTGAAGGTAAACCTGTGCAAAAAGATCTTAACTCTAGCCTCCGGTTTGGCTTTCTTATCCACGACGTATCGCGTCTACGCCGCATCGTTGTCGACCGCGCGCTCAAGCCGCTCGGTATCACGCGCTCTCAATGGTGGGTTCTCGCTTTCCTGTCGCGACGCGACGGCATGACACAGACTGCGCTGGCCGCTGACCTTGATCTTACAAAGGTGGCCATCGGTGGATTGCTCGACCGGATGGAGGCATCAGGCCTAGTCGAGCGCCGCGCCGATCCGAAAGATGGCCGAGCGCGTCGTGTCTATCTGACCAAGGCCGGTCAAAAGCTGATTGCTACAATTCGAGAGAATGTTGAAAATGTTGAAGTCGGCATTTTGACAAAGATCCCCGAAGCCGACCTCCATCAGGCGGCGGACACGTTGCTGGCGCTCAAAAACACTTTGCTCGAAATGGTCGACAGCGATGACGCGGACGATGACCGGGCGGATATCAATATTCTCGAATAAAATTTTAGGAGATTTAAGTTGCGCGGATTGAAAGACAAAGTGGCGATTGTAACCGGCGGCGGACAGGGGATTGGTCGCGGCATCGCACTGCGCCTTGCTGAAGAGGGCTGCAAAGTTGCTCTTTTTGATATGAACCCCGATGCTGGCGCGGAAACCGAGGCGCTTGCAGGCGATGCCATGGTAAAAACCTACGCAGTCGATGTCACGGACTATGACGCAATCAAAATTGCCGTCGATGCAGTCGAAGCCGATCTCGGCCCGATCTGGGCGCTGGTCAACAATGCCGGTTGGGATTTGCCTAAGACCTTCCTTCAGACGGACAAACCCTTGTGGGACAAGATTATCGCGATCAACCTCTATGGCCCGCTCAACACGCACCATGTCGTTGCCCCTTTGATGGTGTCGCGTGGCGGTGGACGTATTATCAACATCGCCTCCGATGCAGCCCGCGTGGGGACGAGCACCGAAGCGGTCTATTCGGCCTGCAAAGGCGGCGTGATAGCGTTCACCAAATCGGTCGCGCGAGAGCTCGCGCGGAATAACGTACTGCTTAACGTAGTCTGTCCGGGTCCTACTAATACGCCAATGATGGCGAATGT
>Ga0114974_10001365_pt1 | contig 19350 bp, 11 predicted proteins | sample S_130206_EF_Meta_FD_87318 | JGI IMG/M metagenome (GOLD analysis project Ga0114974, IMG submission 87318) | Freshwater microbial communities from Lake Simoncouche, Canada to study carbon cycling - S_130206_EF_MetaG | ecosystem: Environmental > Aquatic > Freshwater > Lake | place: Lake... | reverse complement strand
GTAGTCCACACCGACCGGATGGCATCGGCACCTTCGCCTTCAATACCCCCATATTCCAAAACGAGGTCCAATGATTTTTCATAGGAATTTTCGGTATTACTCAAGCAAACTCGAAACAGAATGTGTTGCCAACCTGCCAATCCTACTTTCCGTGCCCCAACCTTGGGTAAGGCTTCGGGAAAACCTGCCTTTCTGAGTTCAAGACATAATTTTGCCACTTGGTCATTCGTCACCGATGGCTGGCTAGCCTTAAGAGACCAATCGGCCCCCCGAGATAACACAACAAGCTCAGGTTTCGGATTAGTAGGATTAAAGGTGCATGCCCGAAGCCGAAGATACAAAATTAAGTGCCCAAGGTTATGGGTTGAACCTTCGGTAACCTCCAATGATAGATCTAGACTCAAGTTTCCCATCAAATTGCTCCTTGCTCACTGCCAAAATTAACCCAAAGATGGACAGGTAGAAAAATACAAAAATTCCGAACTGGAATACCGCTAATTAATCTCACTGTTTTGCACCATAGATTTACGTTCACTTTCACGCCTCCGACATCATTTTTTCTAATCGCCGACGGGTTTCGAGGAGCACTTCTGGCGGATTTGGCCATTGTTCGAAGACTACTGACCCTTCGAATTTCCGTTGCTTTAAACGGTGAATCAAACCCCAAAGGCCTGAATCGTCTGCGGACGATGGGCCAGTAAACAACGGCAAGTGGCTATCCCTATCTCCCCAGTTCTCGTGAGCATGCCAGTGAATTATCGGGACATGTTTTTCCAATTGATTTATGAACTCTAGGTAATTGTTATGTGTTCCCTCAAAAAGATTCGCATGTCCTGAATCAAGGCACATCCCAATTATGTCGGCACCGAGTCCCATTCCGGAAAGTACACCAAAAACAGCGTTGAAATGGTCTGGAGATGTTTGAGGGGTATTCTCCAAGCTAATACGGATTCCCATCCGATGCCCTAACTCCAAAAGGGGGAGAAGAGATTCAGCAAATTGTTTTGCTTTATGCCCTGGAAACATGTGAACATTGACTACATCAGCTCCGATGTCTCCTCCGAAGCGGATGCTTTTCAAAATAGCCTCAGTACCAGACTGGGTGGTAGGATTTGCGGCGTGAGGAGCATGAACACTGAACTTGATCCCATGTTTCATTGCGGCGCTATGAAGTTCAACCCGTTTTATAATTGAAGTGTCATCCTCACACCAACCAAACTTACCTTTGTCACTGAACCACTCAAAGGAATTAAACTTATGTTGAATCGCAAACCCGTAAGGCACATGCGCTGGTACATTGCAGCATGTTTGATTTCCAATTCGGATTTTACTTAAGTCCATTTTGTTTAGCCTTTCTGCTGTAGAATTTGTTGTAGTGTTCCACAAACGAAGGCATTTGCCTTAGGCCCCTGACAAATGGTATCGATTGAAAACCAAGCTGCTTCGAATATTTTCTCAAAAATACATAAACGGGCACTTACAGTCCAGTTATTGCCAAACCCAATTTTCAAAGCTGTATCCCTTAAATCTTTTTTATACAGGCATCGGATTTAGATTTTTTTTCGGGATAAAATATCATGTGGCGAAACCTATGGAAACAAATCAAAAAATTAAAACCCACAATTAAACCACCGGTGATAGAGGCTCGTAACGCCTCCTCGTTGATTTCAAAAAGGTTGTTAACAGCAAAATTAATTATTCCGGATATTATTACAATTAATAAAAAACAAAGCACAATGCGACCTGGTCGTATATGCCATGTACGATGGTTTTTTTCATCTATATTTTCTAGCTCAATCAATGTCGGTTCCCGAAATGTATAGGTCACAAATCCGCCAATAACTATGAGCGGGCCAAAAATGACCATTGCTATCCCGAAAAATGCCACATTGAGGTTTAATTCAGGACCAATTGAGCCAAATAACACAATAAACCCACAAATGGTTACTACTAACCCCCCAATTAAAATAAGAATTGCCATTTTCATTGGACTGAAACCATTTTGTGTGTTGGAAATTTCAACAAACTTTAACCCTACCGAGTCTGTTAAGAAAGATACGCTATAAGTCCTAATTCATTAGGACTTATTTGCAAAAAATCTAATTCTATCCAGCTTTTACCGTTTATTCCTGAGCCGACATTGGATTTCTTGTTTCCCTTGACCATTGTTAAAGCAGTTTACTGAGAATGGCGAGACTGCCATACGCATGTCCCTTGCCTGGCGGTACTTGTCTTCTTGGTAGGAAACGTCCATTTGTCAACGCAGTTGATTATAATCCCCCAGTGTCTCCTTGTGACATTTGCAAATTCCACAGCTTTCCGCTATAGACTCATGATGAAATTCGGGGTAGTTTTTGTGAACTTTCCATCCTGTATCGTCTCGCTGCTGACCACCCCAATTGCCTTCACCCCCCACCCATTTTTTACTTTATTACACATCTTGAGGACGGGGAAACAAATAGTAGCTTCGCTTTTCCACACTTCAGAAACCTTTATCCTTCGTATCGTGAGCGGGTTACCTAACCTGAAAAGGTAACGGGCCTGGCAACCCTTTCATTTGGGTTGAATGCGTTCATAGACAGCGATAATGTTCCCTTCCTCGTTGAAATTGTTAGGACGACTGGTTCTCCTTTTTTCTGAATCGAAAAAAATCACTACCTGCATTTCATTACCCTTGATCTCGTATATCCCTTGGATCCGCATACCCTTATCGTCAATGAAATCGATGTACTTAGGAGTCTTTCCGGGATCGACCTCAAATTTTCTTTTACTGAAAAGTTTCCCATCTTTGGTTATCTCTTGGACTGAATTCTTGCGGATAATTCGATAGTTTGCCATGATCTCTTCTTGGTTTAAATTGCCATTTTCGAGGTACTTGATTAGTTTCCATACCCCGTCTATATCGGTATCCTTCTTTGCGTCGGCACCATATCCTGTTAGGAACTGCATGCCGATCAAGGATCCACAAAAATAGATCAATAAAAATTTAACATTCATAGCAGAACCTCCCTCGGTTGTTTCACTTGAAACTATAGATTTTAAAACAATACATTCTGAAAACTCCAATTTATCTAAGCCAAGTCTTTCCGCCAATTGCCTACCCTTGTCGTTCTTTCTTCCAATATCGTTTACTTGTTTAAATTTTCTAGGGAGAGCATAACAACTCCCTGCTAGGGAAAAAGTCGAGCTAGCACCCCGATTTAGTCAAGGGAGAATTTCAAGTGGCAAGAGATCCACGGCATAAGATTGAAATAAATTTTGGTTTACTGATCGCTTCGTGCCGCCCCCAAGAACCGAATCGGAAAGCATTCGACCCAACGGTGTTTCAATTTGCTTTTGACTTGTAGCAAGTGAACGGCGGGTAGGGGAAAGTGCGGTAAATTCAATGGGATCATTACCCTTGTTTTCAACAGCAATCACTACGGCATATTCATATCCAAGAGTTTTATTGCTAATTTTAGAAATGATTAAAGGTTGCAAAGCCTCGCCTGGAGTGATACGATTTTTCTCCCCTTTAACTGGGAATACTGCATCAATTTCGAAATTAGAATCAAGATAAAGAATGGTTACATCGATTGGTACATCGGATTCATTTCTTAAATCAAAGGCAACAAAATCCTTTACATGAACAGTTTTTAAGGCTCCTTCGATTTTATTTCCGGTGGTACTATTTTCGGTGGCGACTTTCAGGAGATTAACTCGTAATCGGATTGATGGATCACGAGCAGCCTCAGCATGCAGTCGAAGTAATGCTTTTCCTCGTCCTATTTGTTCCAATTTTGTTTTAAGCCAAGGATATAGGTTTTCATCAATTTTGTGAAAAGTTTGGATGGGTAAAGTGTGTTTTACTTTCGAATCCGAAAAGTTTAAATCGGTAAAGCAAACATCCTTCTCATTGAATTTTAATACTAAATTGGCCTCTGCTAATGATTCAGTAAACCGAAATGGTTGATTTATTGGATTGACTATGTCAAGAAGCATTTTTTTTACCTGCATTAGTAAATCGACAGGAACATTTTGACCATTTAAATTTATAGGGTCGATGCCAATATTAATTAAATTCTTCGAATAATTTAAACGAAACAATTCGGCTCTTCCGTTAATCAAAATTGCTTTCTTCGCAATTTGTCCAAATTCATCCTCATAGGGTTCCCCAATAGAATTTGCAGGATCAATTCTAATAATTTTCAGGAGTCCACGTTGATCATCGCCTTGCCCTGGAGGTGGAAATACTGATAAAAGGCTTCCTAGTGTTACGCCATGAAGGAAACCGGCATTAATGGTCAAGTTTCCCTCATCAGTTTCGCTAACAATAAATGAATTCTGTTGAATGACCTTTTGACGGAGGACCTGCTTGTTAACCGCACCACCCTCAACCAATGGAGTAGGAGAGTTTCGTCCTGAGGCTGCAATTAATTTCACTATCCTACCATTAAGTTCCCGGTAAGTGGGAATGGAGGAACTGTTTAGCAAAATCTCTCCAAGTGACCGAGTAAACAGGCCAATAATTGGCGAATTCTGATCCCCTGAAATGGCCGGTTCCTCAAGAGTAACCTCATCCGGATTACAAGCATACATGCAGGCAACATTATCATAATCTGGCAAGGGAATTAGAGACTTTTGGACTGAACCACCTCGCCGAGCTTCTTGCTGAAAAGCTTCCAATGGAACTTGCAACCCACCTTTGATTTTGGGGTCTGTAGGAATTTGACGAACTTTAGTTATGCTGCCCCCTCGAACCATTCTTCCTGTGAAGCAGGCATCAACAATCAACCAAAGGTTGGCTTTTTTTTCGGCAATCGGCCGTAACCATGCACCAATCTCAGTTCCCGGAATTGCATTAGGAACCAGCCCATTTCCCTTTTCACCTTTCCATGGAGAAACATCCCGCGGCAGAAAGTGGCCTGCTGGGCCCGTGGAAGTCGGAAGTTCGGTGCCGTGACCGGCCAGAAAAACAACCACTTGTTCCCCCTCACAAACTCCAGTAGCCAGTTTAATAAAAGCTTCTTCGATGTTTTTCTTAGTTGGCAATTTATTTATATCTTTTTGACCAAGTTTTTCAGAAAGGATAGTAATGTCTTGTTTTTTAAACCCGAATTTTTCAATTAAAACCTTAGAAATAACATCTACATCGTTATTTCCACCATTAAGCTCAAACTCTTTGCCAACATTTGGGTATTTTGTAATTCCAACCAATAATGCCCTGCGAAATATGCCCTCTTCAGCAATGATATTTTTGGGAAACCCAATTATTAGTGTCATTACGCTAATAATTATGGCAAATCGGAAAAGCATTCAATCACTCCTTAGGACTTGGGGCCAATTTGGGGATGGCAGCAGGAGATTCGTTTACTTGCAGGCCAGGGAGTGCAAATGGAAATTTAGTGATTAGGGGAGATATTGGTTTTTTTACAACACTCCGTGTACGTGAATTAAATTCACCTGCTAAAAAAGTCTGCCTGTTTGTCCCCAAGCTATAAAGCGAATCAGTCCATTGTATCTGAAGGCAGTCTGTTGAAGGTAAATCTTGTTCGGCAGATAAAATTTGTTCAACGGATAAAACCAAAGCTTTTTCAAGCTTAAGGTTCGCTAAATCGCTTGTCAATTGCCGGGGAAGTGGTAATTTTCTTTGATTTTTTTCCGCATCTTTAAGCACATCTAAATCTACTCCTTCATCAAACAGATATTCTTTACTAATACCTTTCGGAACGTCTAAAAACGCATGAAACCTGTTATCAAGGTAATAAAATACCAAGCTTGGGCCTGATCTGCTCGGTTTGTTATATGGGCGAGCAATCCTAGCCTCATAGGTAGCTTCGATGATTCCTTGAACATGTTTAGGCTGTGCAGCAATTATTGCTCTAATTGCTGTATCAAAATAATGACGAAGATAACGCTGAGTTTCTAGAGGATCGCTTCGCATGGCATGCCGACAAAGCAAAAGCAATAATTCGGAATCTGCCAACAACATATATCGATCAGCCTTTCCAAGATCTTCAGTAATCAAGACATCAGTTGCAAAAAGTAGAACCTCCAGATTGTCACGATGGATCGGACTATTAAGCTGTGGCCTAAGATCTGCAATTGCTTTACGCAATACAGATAGTGCGGTATTACATTTTTCTTTCTTGCTTGCCATATCGCCCCCTTCAGTTTCCACCAATTGGAATTCAACCCCCAATTGAACAATGGCGCAGGCAAGATTGCGGTGATACCTTAAAGCAATCTTTTGATCATCATTAAGTTTTTCAAACAAGCCGTCACCTTCTTTAAGGCAACCTAAGGCAAGATCTAAGTCTTGGTAAATTGATCGTTTTCCTAGGACTAATGCCAACTTGTAAAGTTGGGTCGCCTTGGTGGGATTTCGCTGACCCAAAGGTAGAAAATCTGTGACTCTTATCGCTCGCCTCAAATCATCAGCAGCCTCCTTGAGGTCGCCCTTGTCTTGGAAGAGGTTGCAATCCGCCTGTCTTTCTAGAGTATTCACCAATCGTACGGCAAGTCGCTCGCGCACATCTCCGAAGTTTCTTTCAACTCCTTGGCTGGTCCTGAGTTGGCTAAAAATACTACGAATTGATGTGGAAATTTTCCGATAGTCGGCCAACGCTTCATCAGGATCACCGGTAAACCTCCGGGCCATTGCCAGTCCGTGCATGTTATGAAAACGAACAATTTCTGCTTCTCGATCATTTTCTTTTCCGAGAAAATCATTTGCCTGGGCAAAAGCTTCGGCTGCTTTAGTAAATTTCCATTGTTCCATGTAAGCCCAAGCTCTTCGTGAATAGGCAAATGCAGTTAGAGGAGAGCTTAATTCATTTCCAACAAGGGGCGTTGCTAAACGGATAGCTTGATCTAATTTCACATCCGCCTCGCCCCAACGGCCAAGTTGCTGCCAAGCATTTGCTTCGCTTGCTAGCACATATACCTGAAAGGGTACAGGGCATAGCACCCGCTGCGCTAAAGCTCGCTGATATATAATTGCAGCTTGTTCGTAATCATTTTCCTGAAATTCAAATTGGCCAAGGTCGGCTAAACAAAGAAGTCTGAGTGCCTTGCTCTGCTTCCCACCAGATTGCAATTCGCGTTCGTAGGATGAAATGGCTTTTTCGTAAGTTTCTCGGGCTTTGCGCGCCAGACGGTGTTCAATCAGCGCAAGTAAATGAAGGTCAGTCGATTCCAAAGTAAATTCCTTTGGCCCCTTAAGGTCATCGGCAATTTCCTTGAAAACATCTCCTACGCTTTGTCCATTGGTTAAGTCAAGAAGAAGTTTAAGGTGCCTAACCCTCATTTTAATAAGCTCATTCGGTTCATTCTCCATTGCCCGAAGCAAATCATAAGCACTTTTCTTAAGGTTTTCCTTTCGGACCCATGAATTCGTAGTACTGCGGTTCTTATCCAAATCAGCCAGAATTCGAGACCTTAAACTTGGTATAAACCATGGCATCTCTTCAAACCACCATGCCCCATAGGTACCCGGGGCCATCGCAATCGCTTTCAACATTTCATCATCAGTGTGGCTGGAATAACCACTGAAATCACTTTTTGTATCTGGAAAAAAATGAAACTCACCTTGGTTATTAGATAGCCATCCCCATTGTGCTTTTTGATCAGTAGAAGGTGCTTGCTGGTGCAATTCGGAAACTAGAAATGTAAAAAGATCGCTTGTTTTTATTGGATCGCTAACTCCTTGCTGCCTAGGTATTACTGTAAGTGCACTGATAATTGAAGCTGTAAAGTAGGAGTGCCCATTTTTCCCATCCGATGCTTTTTCTTCGCCACGACAGGATGCAATTGCCTGAAATGCAGGTGTAGAAAACAAGCCCGCATCAAAATGAGAATCCTTCTCACTTCGCCGCTCCGCTTGTTGCTTTGAATTAAAAATATATCCAGAATGGCAACAATCCAAAATAGCCAACTTATGCCGAGCTGGTGATTTTTTCATAAAACCTGCAACTTGGTCTTCCATGGGGATGCAACTACTTTGAACCGGGATGTCCCCATCCACTTTTACATCCCAGGGAAGCAGTTCACCCGCGCGCTGTTCTTTTGCATTATGATAACCATGTCCAGCAAAAAAAAAGAGTACGCTGTCGTTTTCACTTACCTGAGATTTCTTTCCCAAAAATTCCCCTGAAATGGCATCCTGTATTGCCGTCCGGGTAGCTTCTTTCCCAAGAAGTAGCTTCAAGGTGTTTTTTTCGTACCCGTAATGTTTTATAAGAAGGTCAGCAAACCCTTGAGCATCATTTTCAGCGTTATTAAGAACTGGAACAATTTTGCGTGAACCCTCCGGAAGGTTGCTATCTGTGTAGTTAATGCCCACTACAACTGCCCACCGCTTGGTATAGTTTTTTAATTCTACATTAGGTGGCACTCTATCAAGAGCACGCAATTGGGGAACTGGTTCTTCCCCTTTAGACCCGCCAATCCAACAAAAGGAAAACAATAAACAAGTCAACCAAAAATAACATGAATATTTACTTCTCATTGAAAACTCCTGAATTATATTGCTACCCTAGTAGGAATCACTAATACCTCCTGGGTAGCAGTATTTTCTTCTTTTTAACCTTTAATTAGACATGTTATTGTTGTTTAGATAAATCTAATCCTGAGTCACTCCATACAAACTCATACTTTGTTTTTGGCTCGAGGAGATAATCCACTCTCCTAAGGCCATTTCCAGTATCAACATCGAAAGATATGCTAAATTTAGGAAAATTTGCAAAAGAACTATGCTCGTAATATCTACCGGGCAACAAACGGAATCGCTGAAATCCACCTTCATTAATTCTAATAAAATAATCTAATGGCACCTGGGTTGAATTAGCGATTAGGACTCTAGTTTCTGGCCCCGGGTTGGTCCTACCGGGAGTTCCTGTTCCTGTTCCTGTTCCTGTCCTACCGGGAGTTCCTGTTCCTGTCCTACCGGGAGTTCCTGTTCCTGTCCTACCGGGAGTTCCTGTTCCTGTTCCTGTTGGGTTGGTGTTGGCGGGGGCCCAAATATCGTAATCATACAACATGACCGCACCGCATTTTGATTCTCTTTTAAACTCAGGAAAATGGCCTGGATCATGCTTTGAAAACCAAGTTCCTGGTTTAACACGAACATTTTTAATTTGTATTAACCAACAGTTTTTATTCATTACAATTCTTTCCATTTCCTCCCTAGATTCATTGCCTGAAAGACTTCCAGTTAAAATTTGGGTTGCTGAGTTGTAGGAAGCCCCAAGGTCTCCTTCTATTTTGTGTCCGGTTTTTCTTTCTATTTGGGCAATATTCAAATTATTAAGACTGTCCCTAAGAGGAGCCATTGCATCAATTATTGCTTCTTGCATGCTAAATTGTCTAACTGATTGTTTCCGATAACCATATTCTGCATTTTTGCCACTGAAGACAAGTGTAGCCCCACCTCTTGATGCACCCTTAAATTCCTTGAGGATCAAATCAGCAGAAACTTCTTTTATTGGAAGGCTTTCAATACATTTTGTAATAGACCCCAGAAGGAAGGCCTGTAATTTTGCCTCAAGTTTTGATTCCGTAACCACTTGTTTCAAATCTAATAGCTCATCCTTGGAATTCATTAGAACTGCGTTATTGCAGGCAGCCTTAACAGTATCAGCCAATTCAATCGCGCTGGCATCTATTTTTTCAAGTGAAACAATAGGCTCATCGCGGGAAGCAGCGCCAAACTCTTTGATTTCAGCAACCAGCTTGGCCCATTGAGGCTTGTTAATTACAGCCGCTGCTTTGGTAATTCGCTCTAAGGCAACTTTATCTTCCGACCTAGACGCAAATCGCACTGCCCTGCCAATAATGTCGTCCGAGGTGAGACCGGATCGGTGATTCCTAACAAGAATTCGCTCACCTTCAGCTAAGCCTAAAGCCAAATCGGTAAGGATTGATAAATCTGGCTTAGCTAAACCTAATCCATCAGAAAGCAAAGAAAGGTCAACGAATTTAGCAAAAGCAGGATCTAGGGATGCATATTTATCTGCGGGGCCACGACTTGCCCCGATGAACTCAATCGGCCTTTCATTTGCTTGATCAACTATTGGTTTTTGGTTAAGACTCCGACTATTGTAATTAAACTCAATTGGCCTTTCATTGGAATTCTCGATTGGTCTTTCCAATGGTTGCCTGCTTACACCGTTGAACTCGATCGGCCTTTCCATGGGTTTGGAAACAGGTTTATTTTCAGGTGGTTGCTCAACTGCAAACAAGTGAAGGCCAAAACCCACAATTGCAGCAAGGCCAAAGGTAACGAGAAGATTCTTTTTCATGGAAATAATTCCTTTAAAGAAAAACCATTTAGTGTAACGATTAGCGTCCTGCTGGAATAAAGGGGTGTTTCCTACTACCCCAACAAAAACAATCATGGCTTAAAACAAGTCCTGTCATCCCCCCAGACCGAATAAACAGCCCAGAAGTAAGGGTGAGTAAAAAAGCGACGCGGTTCAGGAAGCTCTCGGTATTTTTTAATGAAATCTCGTTGTGCTCCCCCCAAGGCCAGTGCTGCTCCATCTCCTTTGGTTAGTTGCTGAAAAAAACCATTCATTAACTCTGGAGCTTTTCCATCATAAACATCCCAAAAACCCGAGATAACGGTTTTTGCGCCTGACTGAAGGAATGCCCGCTGTAATCCAAACAGATCATCTCCAAGTAGAGGAGATCGATCTGCGCGGCCCGAGTAACAAGCGCTCATGACTACCAGGTCAGAAAACACATTCCGGGCAAAGATTTCAGCCGCAGTTAAGGTGCCATCTTCACCTGATGACCCTGCTGTGTCAAAACTCAGTTTTCCGTCTAAGGGACGATCTGGCTGATCCTGCCCATGGCTTCCAAAAAAAGCCAATCCTCTAGAGTTTAGCATGGATTTGGCATTAGCTTCGTGAGCGGCACTCCCGGTATGGATGTCCTTTACCTTGGAACCGAATGCCAATTTCAGATTGTTTAAATCCTGCGCTACTCCTGGTAAACCCGATGATTCTGGATCGCCAATCGCCCGAACTTCTTGAATTGGGGAAACCGGTGATTGCCGCAGGCGATCCCAAATTGTCAAGGAAGGCACTTGCACAAGAGCTGGGACTTCTTCAATCAGGAATTTTGGCCTAGGTACTTCGTCTAAGCCCCGCGAAATATCCACCTCAGGAACTAAAGCAGCAAAAGGCAAATAGTTAAGCAAGTGGTGCGGAACAACTATAAGAATGTCTGATTTTTTTAAAGCTTTAGATGCCGCTAGAGGAACTAATATCTTATAAAGCTCGTGCAAATCCTGTTGCCATCCATGATCATAGTTTCTTGCCAGCACCCGGTTTACTTCGCGGGCCAAAAGATGATCCATATCTCCAATAAGCCGACGAACCCGTTGAATAATTTTGGCGGGCGGGATCACTTCACCTTTATTATCTAAAAGGGGGAAGACATCTACTCGCCCTGGAGATGTCACAACAAATACCCAAGCTTTCTCGGAACCTAGATAATATTCTAAGCAAATTGCGTCCTTGGGCCATTGTGCTAGGATCTCAGTAAGCCCCTTAGGTGCCGGAGTTATACCTTTAACAAGGGTGCCCGCATTTAAAAAGTCTTGAAGAGACCGCGCACGGCCCTGTTCAACATAAGCCAAGGCTTCGGCTGGTTTTCCATCCTCCAATAATAATTCCACAATCAAATCAACAATTGGCGCACGCCGGGCAAAGAAACCCGATCGGCTTGCTCCGGCTTTGCCAGCAGGGTACCTTTCCCGAAGAAACTCACCTAGTTCCCAAGCAATTTTCAAATGTCGCAAAGACTCTTTCCTAGCCTCATCACCTTTTTCTTTGCGATAAGAAATCCCAATCAGTCGGTGAGCGGTTTCGATTCCCGAAACAGAGCCAGCCTCAAGATAGTATTTTCTAGCCTGCCAGGCATGCTTCCTGCACCCTGCCAAGTCTTCCTGCCTTAGGGCGAGTTGCCCAAGGATCGATTCAGCAAGGCCCCTCACAACTGCATCATTATCCTTCGCCCCAACAACAAAATTCGCATACTTTTTGGAAGTATTGTTAACGGAATCGATAACCAACTGAAGCGAATTCTCTTTTTTGGGGGGCGTTAAGGTGGACAAAAATTCGGCCAAAGTAGCATAAAGCCTTGCCAGATTTACATATACCGCTGTTCGGTCAGAATCATTCAGCTTACCAGCCAAGTTGAGCGCCTTATTGTAATGGCTTTCCGCCAAAGACCAAGCCTCAAGGGCGCTAGTCAACGGGTGCGCAGTTCCAGATGCAGCCTGAAAAGACTGATTGTGCAACCGGTCTAAAGCGCGGTTGGCTTGGAAACCAGCGTAATTGAAATTAGCTCTAAAACTGTCTACATCTGATCCGTTAGATTCAAGCAGCCTGATTGCTTCTCGGAAATTATTTTCGGCATCCTCTTCCCCCTTAAAACTAGATTCCGCTAAGATAACTCCCCGATACATCTTAGCCAGGGCTTGGGATCTAGGAGAAATGGCTAAATCCCCTTCCAAGGCATCAAGACGGTTTAGTGCTTTCCCCCAGTGCCCAACAGCTAAATAGCCGCGAATTTCGTCAATGGACTTTTCGCCAGTTGGGGAATCAAAAGGAAGTAACTGTACTAATCTTTTTGGCTCTATCAATTGTTGTTCTGCACTTTTTAGGGCGCTTTTCAAATAAGGAGTCCGATGACTTTCTGGAAGTTCATTCAACAAATCAAAAGCATCGACCAACCAAAGGGGCCCGCTATCGGCTGGCTTATGCAACATTAACTCTGAAGCAATTAATGGGATCAAGGGGTCCGATTTTCCAAGTAAACCCGATAAGATATTAACTTTCTTCAATGCAACTTCTTCTACAATAGTCGGCTCAACAAAAAAAGTAACAGTCTGAGGACCTAAGTCGGTTTTAGCATGTAAAAAATATTTACCGGAAGGCAAACCTTTTTTCCAAGAATCCGGAAGCCCTGTCAATTCCTCCCATTTAACGGAAGCCACATTTTCCTTAAACAATACTCGTATTTCTCCACCTTCGCCTTTCAGGGCAACATCTGCGGGTGGCAGCGAAAGGTTTTTATCGGTCCCCTTTCTCCTAAAAATCGGGCGTGAATTAAGAATATGCGCTTGGTCAGGTGGGCTTAAAAGACGCCACCCCTTAAAGGTTGGAGAGAGCCAAATCGGCAAAGCAGGTTGATTTAAAATCCCCAAATCTACGGAAGCTATATTCCCACTTCCCGAACGACTGGTAAAACTCGAAACTACATCAATGTCAAACAAATCGGAGATTACGGGAATCGACCATTTTCCTGTAGCTATTTCCCAAAAATCCTTTTGGCCATTCGACCAGAATACAACGCTGGTTCGAACAGAACCCAAGGATATAGAATCCGTTTTTCCATACGTGCTAACCTGAATTGTATTTGTCTCATCAGTTTTAATTACCACTACCGGGGGTTCAGCAGAATTACAAATCCCAAGATTGTAAAAACACACAATTATGCATAAAGGAGCTAGACCAGAAAACAATTGATTTTTCATGATCATTAATCCAAAACCTTGTGAGGACAATTTAAAAGTAATTTTCTGTTTGTACCGAATACTATTTATCTAAAAACAAATCCAAGCCGTTAGGAGTCCAAACAAAAACGAAGTTTCTGCTATCAACTTCATACTCAATGGGGTAACCATTGCCATTGTCAAACCCAATCAAAACTCCTGGTATTCTTCTATCACCAAGGCTCGCACCCAGCGTCAACTGTCGTGTTTCTCCTGCACGCATTATTATTTGTTTATTGTTGATAGAAACATACAGAGGGCCAGAGGTTGCATTACGAATATTAGCGTAAGACATAACAGCCAAACGGGAAGATCCACGGCTTGCGCTTGTGAATTCCCCCAATAACTTGCTTGTTTCGCTTTTCTTTTCGGGAAGACTTTTAATACAACTAGCCGCCATTTCTGCCAAATAAGACTTAACTTTTACATCAACCCCGGATGCAGCCATCTCTTTTATTAAGGCATCCAATTCTTCCCTTTGGCCAGTTAACTCAGCTACACTACAAGCATGACGTACTGATTCGACCAAGGCGACAGTCTTGATATCAATTTTCCCCATAGCCACAGTCAAACCATCACGCGAAACTCCTGAAAACTCTTTATTTTCGGAAACTAATTTTGCCCACTGGGGCTTGTTTTTTAAGGCTGACGCCTTGATAATCCGGTCCAATGTTGCTTTATCATCATTTCTGGATGCAAGCCTAACGGCCTTTCCAATAAGTTCGTCAGACGAGATTCCAGAACGGTGATTTCGAACAAGAATTCGTTCTCCCTCAGCCAAGCCAAGTGCAACATCTGTTAGTACAGAGGCATCAGGCTTTTCCAAAGATAAAGCAAGTGAGGTCAAATCAACGAATTTCGAAAATGAAATATCGACTGTAGCGTAATATACCTCCGCAGGGCCACGACTTATTGAATTGAACTCAGCCGGTTTTTCTTTTAAACTTTCTATAGGCTTCTGAAGGTTTTTATTTTCCAGTGGAGTTTCCGCTGCAAACACATAATTACATGCAACAGCCGCCACAGAAATACAGATTGAAACCAATAAATACTTTCTCATGGTACCCTCTTTCTTTTTAAGACAATAAGTGCTGGTCGCTTTAGAGGTTGTTTTCAAACCTTGGCAACGACATATTTAAGTACAGGATAAAAATCGTTTATCTATTTTCCCTATTAGGGAATACGAACCCAAAGCTAAAAGACGACAAAAAATATTAAGAAAATTGTAAAAATTACAATTTTCTTGTGCGGTATTTGATTAAATTGAATTAAACCCTCTAACAAAAAGGCTTTCAGGTCAGAGGGGTAACGATGTAAAGTTTTGTTGCACAAGGATTTGCGGCCATAACGAAACAAATGTTGGGCAAAGAGTTGTGGGAATCATCCAGCCATTGTTGCCCGCCCGAAACCATGAAGGTCATTTATCCGGGTAGGAAAAAGGTAGATCAAGGGCCTTGGAAGGGATACTCTTTATGTTGATTTCAAGAATAGGATGGGAATATCTACCCAAAGAAATTGGATTTGGAAGCGGTATGACCTTCTGGCGGAGATTAAGGGGCTGGAACCAAATGGGAGCATGGAAAAAGCTCAATAAGCTGTTGCCGCAATATTTGCAAAAAATATCGACTGGTCTCCCATGATGGTAGATCCTTCCTCGGTGCGAGCTGTTTTTGGGAATTCAGACAAGACCAAGTCCAACATACATGAAAAAATCGAAGTAAACACCACATTCTTAGTTATGGCCAAGGCACTCCACTTGCATCGAAAATCACATCAGCTAATCGGCACGATCTAACTTAGGATTTGTTTTGGACGATTCTGTTCAGCACATAGTTCGGTAACCTGGTAAACCCAGATTTTGATCAGAAATTTTAAAAGGTGCCCCGCCCAATGATTCCCAGTCCTTCAAATTGGAATTGATAAAGCGTGATATCATCCCGAAAATAACCAAAAGATATTTACCAAATATGAGCGAGTTGGGATTACACGCGGGAAGCAAGCGAACCTTAAGTTAGATCTACCAATTCAGAAGAATTCGTACCAATTATGAAAAAAGACTTTATATCCATCAGGCTTTCCTTATCATCAACTGCTGTATTATCTGCTTCAAAAAACTGATGAACGCTTTTTGTAAGAAGCTCTTAGTAAAATTTTTACTTTACCTTCAGTGTAAGTTAAGGTACTTTAGATTTTAGCTCTTGCTTTCTTTTAGAGAATTTCAGGATTAGTTTAATGGATCATGAATTGCCCCCTCCCGGACCTATGAATTATAACGATTCAGAAGAAATTATCCGTCTTCTGAAAAGATTGATCCCTTTTGCCCTGACTAAAATTGACAAGCTTTTAGTTTCCAAGTTAGACCCAGAAGATATTGTTCAATCGGTTTTTCGTAACTTCTTTACAGCGTTGCAAAAAGGAAACTTCAAGCCTGCGAGTTGGGAGGAAATGTGGTACCTTCTTGCCAAAATGACCATTTGGAAATGCAAAAGTAAGCTAGAGTTCTATTTGAGCCAAGCGCGGGATGTGCGAATTGAAAAACCCTTTGATGATAAAGACGATCTGAGCACTGACTCGCTGATTTTGGATGAAAAATTAATACTTGAGGAATCGCTTGACTTAGTGATGATCAAGCTTGGAGATGAAAATAAAAAGAAAGTGTTTTGTTTAATTCTTCAGGGCCAATCCCCTGCAGAAATTGCGGAGGAGTTGGGGATTTCTAAAAGGACGGTTGAAAGATTCAAAAACGATATCGACGAAATTCTTACGCTGGAAATTAATCATGGTTTTTAACGAAAGAAATGTCACAATTATTAGGTTCAGACAACCCATTGCGCGCGTTTATGACAAATTTTCAATGATTTTTTTAACAAAGTCCTTTGTTAAATAACATATTGGGCTACCTCAATTCAAACCGCTTTCTATCAATTTTGTTGCTTCAGAAGAAATCTCGTACCGACACCCCCAACCCTCCGCAATACGAGCAGAATCTTTGTATTTGAGAACTAGTCCCGTACCAGTACCGACAAATTCCCAACTCAATCCCCCATATGGAAAGGCAAAACTTCCTTGTTTAACACCAGCACGGTACAACCGGCTAGCTTCCGGAAACTTGGGTGGTGACGATCCGTCCCAAAGGCGACCAACTCGCAACTGGATCAGATCTTGAAACCTTTGCTGGATTGCCGCCAACCGGTTGACCGCCTCGTTGTCTAACGCACGCAAGGAAGGGGTGACAGACGCAAGGGGGATAGCATCCTGCAAAGTGCGGACGATTGCACACGTGGCTCGAAGCCCGTTAAGCTCTAGTTCATAAGCCAAATCATGGCGGTCAGAGGTGGAGCTCCCGGAACATTGCACCATGTATGATTCGTCGGAGAAGACTAAAACGAGTGCCTTTCCCCGTTCCGCCAAACGAAGCCAGACTTCATCTATTACCCTGTAAGCAGAAAAACTATGGACTCTCATTGCGGACAAATCTACAATAATTGAGGATTTCCCACGGTCCGCAAGGGGAAAAAGCGCATTCGCTAGAGAAACTGCAGGATAATTTTCCCAGGTTTCTCCCATCGAGGGATATTTGAGAAATGGAAAAAGGAGGACAGCAACACTCGCATTGGGGTTAGAATCGTCCACCAAAATATGTAATTTTTGTATTTCCTGATTGGTGTTAGAATCATCCATCGAAATCAGTGGCGTTTTTATTTCCTGATTCATGCAGTTTTTCAACCCTTTCAGGTGAATTCCAATTGAGCCAGCAATCCAAATAAAAACAGCTTCAATAACAGAGATATGTATTAGTGCGCCAATTTTTGGCTCAGTGTTCGCAATTAATGAAATTAATAAAGGTAACCCCAATGGTATAAAATAAATATTCAAAGCGTTTTTTTCACCAAGGGTAAATCCAATCAGGCTGTTGGCAAGACCAAAAAAACAACAGGTTAATAAAATAAGTATTTCGTACATGCCAAAAGAGGGAATTGGTTCGTTGTGATAAAAAGCTATGGCAATAATCACTAAAATAATCCCACTTACTCCTATTGATGCCCCTAGCAAACCTACAATCCAATTAAATTTATACTTCATTTTTAATTCCTCATTTTCTTAAGAGGTAGATTTAATTTATATCATAAAAGAAATTCATTTTTAAAAAATAAATTACATAAGTTTTGAAATACAAACTAAGTTTTTAAACACGTATATTTACTCAAAAAGGTCAAACCACCTATCAGTAATTCGGAATATATTCTTGTCCTATTCGAAAGATATTTTAGCAAATTCTACGCCTAATATCGCAAAATAACTCTAAACACTTTTGCCATTCAAGTAATCTGAAAACCTCGCGTTATTTCACTTTTTAGCACTGGTAATGTGCAGAAGGCTTACCGTATTTCTAAGATCGTAAAGAGAAATATTATAGTAAAGAACATAATTCATATTGAAAATTCATTTGCGTGGTGTAAGTAAAAGGAAGCGCTCTGATTCACCACCTGCGAGCCAAAATTCAGTGTGCCATCGCCCCCATGGCTGATAATGCGGAGGGTATCCAGCCCCTTACGGTTGGCCAAAGCTTTGCTGATTTGGCTAATCACATCTTGGCGAAGATCCAACGTAACCACGGAAGCGTTTGCAAGTTCCTGCTGGGGAACCTTTTCGATCAAATCAGAGGGGATAATAACGAGGTTATTTTCGGGCAACTGAAAGGCGACATAAGGCTGAACAGCGGGGGTGATACGACTTTCCAGTAGTTCAACATTGAGAGGACTTAAAGAAGAAAACTTTCGTTTATTAGCTTTTTTGCTTTTATGGCCTGATTGCGTTGAATTAAACCATTTGGAAAATAAATTACCCATAGAATACGCCTTAAAAATGATGATACCTTCTTAAAAATCTCTAAGCACAAAGGGTACAAAAAGATTTCTGCTATATGGGAATAAGAAAGCTGAGAATAAAACGACAAAATTTGTTGAACTATTTTTATTAGTCAAATTTAAAGAATTAAAGAGTTTTATAACTGGGTTTAAATTGAGGCTGCAAGAAACGAATTGAATATTTTTAGTTAGGCTACTATTGCTGTTCCAGTAAGCGTTCGCAGTCAAGTAGAAGATCGTTGCCGAGGTTGGCTCTTATAAGCCACATCCCAAAGCTTTTGCCTTCCTCCAACTCTAATAGTTATAAGCCTATGGCAAAAAAGGATTTGTAGTTGATTTTTCGCAGGGCGGAATCAAACCTTATTATACCCTCTCGGAAAACACTCTAAAACTTCATTTTGCAGCACAGCGTATTATTTCAGAAGTGTTACGAACTAATTTCGCTAGCGTTAATACCAATTGCTACTTTAATCCTGCTGATTCCAAGCTTTTTGGGTTAAGAGGTTTCTACCGATCGTGAAGACGATCCATGCAAAATTCACACTTTAGACCACAAAAAAGATTCTTCTGGCAAAAAACTTCTCTATAATTCTATTAATAAGTATAGCTATAAGTAATATGCCTCTTTTTAAGTAGATGGCTGGAATAGCAATTTAATTCTGACGCCTAACAGAAAAGATATTTGTAATGCTCACAAATACCCTTCAAAAATCTAAACGAGCTTTCACTTTAATTGAATTACTCGTGGTGATTGCAATTATCGCAATATTGATAGGGTTATTGTTGCCTGCAATTCAAAAAGTGCGGGAGACTGCGGCCCGCATGACTTGCGCCAACAACATGAAACAACTTGCGCTTGCCACCCTCAATTTTGAGGTCACTTTTCAAAAACTTCCGCTAGGGAAACATGGCACGGCCTCTACAACGCAAGCCACCGCG
>Ga0114974_10001364_pt1 | contig 19368 bp, 16 predicted proteins | sample S_130206_EF_Meta_FD_87318 | JGI IMG/M metagenome (GOLD analysis project Ga0114974, IMG submission 87318) | Freshwater microbial communities from Lake Simoncouche, Canada to study carbon cycling - S_130206_EF_MetaG | ecosystem: Environmental > Aquatic > Freshwater > Lake | place: Lake... | reverse complement strand
CATTGAATCGCCACACACCTTTCCGACGCAGGAAAAAGCAGATTTCGCGGATCGGCCCATTGAATTCGCGTAGCGGAAAATTCATTGTGATAGGTGTCGTAGATGGCTGCGTGATCGCATCTGGCAGATCAAAGCGCGCATAGCTTACGGGCTCATACATGAGTTCGAGTGGTGTTCGCAAATAACTGCCTCTTAGTGGATCCTCTGTCTGAACCACACCGACTAAGACAGTGACGTCCTCAAACCCAGGGGCTACAGTCGGTAGCGTGTAGGACCAGGGGACCGGTGTGGCACCTGTTTTATCCAAGAGCACGATCGTTTCGCCCAACGGGACTTCACACGGTGACGCCCGTGGGACAGCCCGCCGCCGCACTACGTCGGTAAAGGGACGGAAGGTGATATTCACGCGTACCTCCTGTTCGCCCATCGCGATCAGCGGAAAGGCGGATTCCGGTCGCCTCAACATGCAGAGCGGCAGCCAACAATAGATGTAGCCATCCTCTGTCGGTTCAACCGTGGTCCATGGCGGTCTTCCCGTATCTCGTATCACACCAGGCGGCAGCTTCCCGTACATGTCAGCGTCCCAAGTGCCGGCACGGCCACCATCCATCCATGTCCTCGACCAGATATCCATCCATTCACCTGGCCAGGTCTCCACGAGGGCATCGCCGATCTCGAACTCCACTTTCTGGATCGCTACGGTCCCCAGCGACGACGCCCAAGTCCATGCACCACTGGGATCCTGATAGTCCCAGAGACCACTACGTATTTTGCTATCGTGATCGCCGAGCCACGATTGCGGCTGTAAGCGCACGCATAGCCACTGCAGAAGATCACCCGAGTCCTTCCGCGTCAGAGTGACGGTGATGCGCTGCCCCCAGCCGGCATTCCCCTGATAGCCGATTTCGACGAGTTCGGGAACCACGTTGTGATAGGGCCTGAATTCGCGATGGAAAATCGTATTGTTCGACGACGCAGGATAGAAAAGGTCGTCTTCTGGGCCGCGATCCACGAGATCCACAAGACGTTTGATATTGGGTGCGGTTGTCATTCTCTAATGGCTGACACCGAATCTGTTTAGCTCTAGATCAAAGGCGGTATAATCTTCGGCAAATGTCAGAAACCCGTAGTCGATGCGGTTATCCAGATACTGGGGCACCCCTGCCTTACGGAGCCCGTGACTGAAAATCACGTATTCATACCGATACGATCCATCATCGTATGTCACATGCGGTAGTAGACGATTATGGATAAAGTAGGTGCAGTGTACAACAGCGACCTCTACGATACCTTTTAGTCTGCGGCTCAAGAGCTCAGCATACTGTGGATGGTCCTTGTAATAGCCGTTTGGATCTACGTCGTAATGAAAATTGGAATACATCGTGGAACTCCGCAACATGGGTGCGATAACACCTAGATCTTGAATTTCTAAGAGCCGCTGCAGCGTCGTCGGCCCAATGAAATTATCGCAGTCGGCGACAAAATAGTGTGATCCCAATTCTCGTGCATAATCAACAGATGCCTGGCGAATGGCGCCGAGCGCCTTGAAGCGTTCCACGTTCCATTCATGTTGTCCGAATGTGGCCAGCTGATCCGAAACACTGGCGGCATCGAAGAAAACGGAGCCGTAGGCAGAGCCATGTTCGTCGATGAAGCCGCGGAGAATTGACTCTGTATCGTCTGTGTTATCGTTCGTGCGAACATAGAGATGTATCTGCTTTTTATCGACCGTCTGTTCTAGCAGACATCGCAGATAGTATGGAAGTACGTGCGCCTTCTGTTTGGCTAGTATAGCAAAGACAATGGGGCAACCGCTCCGCTTGCCCTGGCTGGCTGCTCCAGCAGCCGTCCCCGCTGGGGACAGCTGGGGTTGCAAGGGCATCTGAGCTACAGGCCTGTGATACGTTTAGGCTGAAAAGGTGATGCCTGACAGACCTACTGTCTCTGTAGTAGGACAATATGACTTGTACTATCTGCACGGATGCCTTTACCAAAAGTCGTCAGCCTGTGGCCTGCGCTTCTTGTAATCACGAGGCCTGCACGCGTTGTGTTAAGGCCTTTCTACTGACGACACCCGAACCGAACTGCATGAACTGCAGGGTGCCGTGGAATCGCGAATTCCTTGACATGCATGTCAGCAAGAGCTGGCGGGAGGGGCCGCTGAAGGAGCACCGGGCTACCTTTCTCTTTGATCACGAGCGCTCCATGCTGCCGGCAACGCAGCCGGCTGTTGAGATCGAGCTCCAGAAGCGCGCCTATGCGGCAGAGATCCCTGAGCTGTCGGCGAAATGGGCCGCCTTAAAAGAAGACCTGCGGGCAGTGGAGGCAAAGATGACCAGACGCCAGTTCTTTATCCGTTGGGGTCATCATATTGGATCAGAGCCCAAGGAAGAGAAAGAGAAGGAGAAGCGTAAGTTCGTCGCAGCCTGTCCCGCAGACTGTCGCGGCTTTCTGAGCACGGCTTACAAGTGCGGCACCTGCCAGACCCAGTATTGTGCTGACTGCAGAGAGCCACGCCTTTCTGCACCTGAAGATGCGGTCCATACATGCGATCCTGGCCTCGTCGCCACCATCGCAGCCATCGTCAAGGATTCCAAGCCGTGTCCGAACTGCGGTACCGCGATCTCCAAGGTCAGCGGCTGCGACCAGATGTATTGCACCTCGTGCGACACGGCCTACTCTTACGAGACAGGCAAGGTCGCAACAGGTGTTATTCACAATCCGCACTACTTTGAGCGTATGAAAGCCCTCCATGGCACTGTTCCGCGCCAGCCTGGAGACCAGGTGTGTGGTGGCTGGCCGGTTTTCCATAATCTGCCGCTGGACATCCGCAAGCATGATCTCGCGCGCAACCTCTTCCGTCTGGCCCGCCACGTTGAGGAAGTGAGCTTGCCATCCTACGCTCGGCAACCTGATAACACAGATCTCCGTGTCAGCTACCTACTCAAGGAACTGGACGAGGAGGGGCTGAAGCGCGCGCTCCAACAGCGCGATCGCAAGCGGCAGAAGGAACTGGAGATCCGTGCACCCCTGGAGCTCTTTGTGATCACGACCATGGAGTTCTTTCTGGATGCACCGACGGTAGCCAAGCTGCCGTCCTTTACGGCACAGATAGAGACACACGTGAATATGCCGCTGCGGGCCATCGGTGTCCGCTACGCGAACAAGGTGCCGCAGATCAACTTGATCACAGGCGACTTTTAAGGCGTCTAAGGCATAAATGCAATCTCATTCGTGACCGTATTGTAATATAACTGTTTCCAAGGCGATGAGCCCGTTGCCGTTCCATTTACGGGTGCAATGAATAGGCCGCCCGTGGCCCCAGGCACACCTGGCGTATTAAGTGGGGTGCCAGATGCATTCAACACAATAGAATTAGCATACTGATTGGTTTGACCGGCCTGAAAGCCAATTGCTATAGAACCTAGCCCTTGAAACGTTTGGCCGGCCCCATTGCCAATGGCAATTGCAGATGGAAGTTGTAATGAAGCCCCTGCCCCAATACCAATAGCAACAGCATTTGGCCCTTGGGATACAGCCCCTGCCCCGTAACCAATGGCGATTGCAGCTGAAAGTTGCGATGAAGCCCCTGCCCCAGAACCAATAGCAACTGTGCTAGGCCCTTGGAACACAGCCCCCGCCCCGTGACCAATAGCAACTGCATCCACTAATTGTGTTGAAGCCCCTGCCCCCTTTCCAATTGCAACTGTGCTAGACCCTTGTAATGAATTGCCTGCTCCATTACCAATAGCAACTGCATCCCCACCTTGAAAAATGCCGCCTGCCCCAGAACCAACAGCAATACCGTTGGTGTTTTGATTCAAATGACCAGCTTGAAAACCAATCGCGACAGCAGATCCTCCTTGAGTAGTTTTACCGGCCTCATTTCCGATAGCCACTGAATAACCACCCTGACCTGTTAGACCAGCATCGCAGCCTATATGAATTTTTTGACCGCCATTCTTCCACGTATTTGCGGACACATCCCAGTACAAATAATCAGACTGACACAGCCCTGGGAGGATCACATCGTTTACAAATGTCGGTTCAATATGCCCGCGACTATCGGCAAACGCCAACACAGAATTCACTGACGGAAAAGAGCCATCGGCATTTTGCATAACGAGCTGTCGCGTCTTCAGCGTATGCAAATCCTCCGTTCGCTTGTTGCCTGACATCTCTGTTGTTCCTCAGCGGTTTATTTTCCTAGCTGCAGCGCGAGACCCGAACCCACGATGACGAGCGCCCCCAGGACCGACATCCAGCCAGGCCGTTCCCCCAGGAAGGCGAGACCAAATATGTAAGAAGCCAGGAGGCCCGAATAGCTGAGGATCGAATAGGTCACGGTCGAAAGACGGGGCACTGCATAAAAGCGCAGCCAGTAGCCGCTAAACAGCGTGATACCATGAAAGGTTGTGAGTAGAACAGCGTCCCACCAGGTGCCTCTTTCTATAACTGGATCACGGCTGCCGTCGTACAACAACTCCTGCACAAACAGAGCCGCACCGAACCAAAAAGAGGCCGACGAATTGACGACCCATACAGACTTGGCGGGGTCCATCCAATTTAGCTCCTTTAGAATTGTATGCATGCCAGACTCTGTGAGCGCCATTATGAGACCCATAAAGAGCCCCCATGTAGGTCGCGCTTCTCTGCCGAGGGCCGTGGTCGCAGCGTGACCGGGGTCCAGGTTGAGTAAGACCGATCCTATGGCCGCGAGCCCCATGAGGCCGTATTCACGCCGCTCAACCTTCTCATTATTGAAGAAGCTAACAAACAGTAGATTCCACAACGGATAGGTATAGAGCAGACTCATCGCCTGGCCGGCTGGTAGATTCCGAAAGGCCTCGTAGCTGCTGGCCACGTGCAGTAGATTCGTGTAGCCGAGCGCAGCGGCACCCGCCCATTCCTTATGGGGGAAAGTGCGATCACCCGTAAGCGCATAACCAAGAAAGGCGGAACTCAAAATACGCGACCAGATGGCCGATGTTGGATCTAGCGGCGTCTTTTTGATAGCGATCGGAGTTAGTGCAAGAATCGATTCGGCAGAAACGATTGCAGCGCTAGCAAGTGACATGTCCCTTATTATAGGACTACGATTAGTATTGGTGCATGTGCGCCACGGTGGCCTGACATCCTCCAGGAGCACATGGATAGAATGAGTTGCGTTTTTCGCAGGGGTCGGTGCAGTCAATACAGGGCGCGCATGCAGGACAGTTATCTACAGGGCCAGGTTCGATTTCGGGGCAGGGGCATGGAGTATTAGCCGCCTCCCCGTTGAAAAGCACTGTGCTAACCGCGAATAGATTACGATCAATGCGACTCTTCTTGTCGAGGGCGCGGGCGCTACGAAAGTCGGTAATCTGTGCAAGAATCTTGGCACGCTTCATACGCGTGCGTGTGCCACTGTCCATCTTACTCTGGATCAACAAAAATAGATGGTTTAACGAGGCGATTGATTGAACGCCGGCGCTTGAATACGCCAACCGATATTGCGAAGAGCGGTGAGAGAAGGAGTGGTATCATGATTTCCAGCATACAACTGCTCTTATGGGGCAGTAGGTCGGTCACGTTTTACCAGCAGCACCACCAAGGTGGTCGTGACAGGCGCCCCCATTCCTGCACCGTATATTGTGATCCCATCGACAGATTGCAACGCGCGCAAATGGGCCGGAGGTTTGCAATCTCTGTTGCACCGCCTTGGGATTCTGGAATATCATGACCGACATGGAAGTCAAACACGGTCATCATATTCGCGCACCAGGGCACCAAGCATTTACGGTTAAATCGCTTGCCGGCATGGGTAATCCATACCTGCTCCCGCAACGCCTTGGGGATAGATGCCTTGGTGTAAGTAGGTTCAGGCGTCTTAGAGCGTCTCATTCATATACTAAGTGGCTTCTGGTTTTAGACCTTAAGAAGAAGGCATCATCATAAGTCCCAACATCGCCAGAAAGAAGACGACCGTGTGCAGCAGTAGGCCATTGGGCGTCGCCGCGCCCATCGGATGAGCGACCTCAAAGAAAGATCCGAATAGCAGCTGCGTGAATTTGTAGGTCTCGGGGTTGGCCACGATGAAGAACACCAGTGCCGAGATGAATGAATACTTGGCCTTTAGCATCAGATTAAGCATCCTCTGCTTTGGGGGGAGGGTTTCAGTGTCCGTAAGCATCGGTTATGTCATTCCATTCCTCTTCTATTTCGCGCAACCGGCCGGCATTCGGTGCAGTATATTGAGCCTGCAGCCATTGACCGGGCAGGACATAGGTCTGTAATAATCGCATAAAAGGACCCAGAAGAGCCTTCTTCTCTTCAGGTGTATCTTGTTGTCCCCAATTTGCGAAGAGACCATCGTCAGGATCATATAGCAAATAGATCAATGAGCTGACATAGTACTTGTCGTCTTTCTGCACTGCAAGTCCCATATCTTCGAGGAATTCAAATTCGATTCGCGTCAGGCCGTGATCCTCGATCTTGACGGCCAGCCAGCCGTCATCTTCAATGTCGTCTGCATCCGCAAAATCGACAATAAAAGGATTTGGGAGCCATGTCTTGAAACGGCGCACAGCAAAATAGGGTGCATCGTATGAGTTTAGCGTTATCTTTTCAACTGCAGCATAATCAAGGCTACTAAATACGGTGGATGTTAGTCCGGTAAAAGGGTTTAGGACAGATGCAGCCATTACTGAGGATTCAGGTTATATTCAGGCTCTGCGAACAAGCGGTGGTAGAGCGCCGAGCGCCCGCCCAGGCAGTACGGGTTTGAAACCACCGAGCTGTCGTGGAACAATAGTGACATTCGTTCGAAGTGGTTCTAGAGCAACGGGTGCACGGGCTCTAGGAGCTATATCTTTTACTAATGCCGCTTCTACTGTAGATGCAGGAGCAGAAGAAGAAGGAGCAGGAGAAGGAGCAGGAGAAGGAGCAGGAGAAGGAGCAGAAGAAGGAGCTGCCACAGCCGCCTTCTTTTCAGGACGAGGAGGGAGAGCACTCTTGTCTAGTGAAAACTTCTGCGTACCAGCGATCGCCTTCTTTAAGGAATCCAACATCAGCTTTACCGCCGGCCAACCGTGATTATCAAGAGGAGTTTTTTCTCTCTCCAACTTGGTGCCACCCTGAGATGATAGCACCATCTTATGTGTCTGGTACTCTCGTAGCTCCCCCAAGAGACGGGCAGGGAAACAGCGCGGGTCATTGCTAATCGTAGGATTCTGCCCGCAGAACCACAAGCTTTCTAAGATAGCGATCGTCATTGCTTTATCAGCGATAATCTGATTAGGGATTAATCTCTTAACGAGCTCCGCATTCTGCGAACGCATTATACCGCCGGTATCGTATTTGCTTGAGCCACTAGGATTAGCAAAACTGGTGACCTCCTCACGGTAGCTGAACGCCCTGTAAGGATTAGGCACTTTGAACGGATGATCCTCACCGGTAGCATCGCGAATCATCACGCTGCGCGAAGGATATTTATTATTAAGCTCCAACTTCAGCGCAAATCTCTTTCCAGGTTCAGTCTCCGCTTCTAGTTCTGACACGAGGCGTTGGTATTCTATTAAATCTGCATCGAGTCGCTTTGATAGGCGGCCTTCTTGCGCATATTCATCGGCGACCCGAATATCATTACCGACAGTTCTTGCAACACACTCGCTGGTCACAAAGCCAGTGGGCGCGCATGCCTTAGGCACTTCTGATTCAGCGAACAGGCCGGCCGTCCAAGCGGGCAGATCGCGGGTAGCGTGATCGCTGAGAGTTGATATGCCGACTGCCTTGCCTAAGAGCCGAAGATTATTCATGAATGCAACCGTGCTGTATGCAGAGCCGGCTGCACTGTTCAGCCACTGACGCAGACTACTGATCTGCGCCCAGTAATATAGCACAGGTTTTGGTGCAGGGGCAGGGGCCTTAGCATCGATCTCTGCTACAGGTGCCTTAATAATCTCAGCATCAGTATTCTCTCCCTTAATTCCAACAGCCTTGTAATCAAATGCCTCTATTCCATCTGGTTCAGCAGTCACCTTCGGTTTAGCGGTATATGTTCCATAGAATGAAACTTCGTCCTTCGTTTTATTGAAACCGGCCAAGTCAGATACCTTCAGTGATGGATCAATAGTCACCATCTCCTGCAGTCTGGCAAAGGCTGCAGCAGCAGAGGGAGGAGTATCACTAGGTACCGATATCTTCCCGCTGGCTTCATCCATATGAACTAAGACTTTGTCGGCCCAAACAACAAAGATGGAAGCCTTAGCTGTTACACCTACAACTTCCTCCTCTGCATCCGTAGAAGGAGAAGGAGGAGGCCGGCTCATGAAAAATGCCAGCTTGTTTTTAACGGCTTCTGGAAGAGTCTTTGTAGGTGCTGTCGGCTGTCTAGCAGGCCTGGGCGGCTGTGGTACTTGAGGTGCAGCATCTAGTCTTCTTCCAACTCCTACAGCTGCGGCCGCGCCTTGAAATCTACCGAGTGGAGATGCAGAGGCAACAATAGGCCTGGCCCCCAACGGAGATGCAGAGGCAGTCGAAGCTGATAACAATAATAAAGATGCTGCTAATGCAAGGTTATCCTCATTTTCCTTTGTGAGAGCCATAGGTGGAGCTGCTACAGGAACAATATTGCTAACTGTGATAATTCTCCCAAAATGGCAGCGATTACCACCTTCGGCTTCTATCATTTTCCCATCATACGATATGGGAAACTGTCTAACGACTGTACCCCCATCAATATCTTGCATTATTTTTGCTCCTGGTATATTAGGATCATCTGCATCAGTTGTACCACGGCCAGGATCCGAAATGCTACTCCGAGGAACAACACGTGTCATCGTCTTTCCAGACGGCACAAGATCCCATTCCTTATGATTTGATAGTAATACCACAATAAATTGCTGTAGTGGTATATACGAATAAGTTCCTAATGGGCTACCGTCATCAAAATCAATTCTAATATACGGTTGAGTCATATCATTGATAGTATTGTCAACCCCGATGTCAATCGGGTTTGCGACTACATCCGCCTTACACTCATATACTACATCATGATCAGTGTATTTCTGCACCAAACTATCCTTAGAATATGATGCAGTCAGCGTATTGTAATAAAAAATGATATTATCATCAGCCAAGGCGTCGGCCCTACTTATGTCGCCTTCTTCAAGGCTATACACATTTTCAGGTAGAACCTTCTGTTGAGGGACAATAACTGGAATATCACCTGCGTTATTCAACTCTGGTATGAATTCTGGTAGAAAATCTACATCGACTTCGTACGTAGTCATCCTCTACCGGGTTAAACCGAAATTAAGTACGTAGTAAAACGAAGTACGTAACGTGAAGTACCCTCTCTTCGCCGCCTGTGCCCCATCTAAACCTATCCAACCAAAGAAACAACAAATGGACCCACAGCGCCAAACCGCCAAGAATCGTATCCAGGGCAAACAGGATTTCATTGTCCGTTGGCTTCAGGACTTCTACAATCAACCGGGACGCCTCGAAGAAGTGCTACCGATCTTGACCGGTGTGTCAGCCGTAAGCCTCCGCCTGATCGATTGGTTCGTGACGAACTATTCCAAGAAGTTCAACGTGGCCTACGCACATGAAGATCGCCAGTTCATGGTACATTTCCACTACAAGCGTGAACTCAAGGCCTATTCTAAGCGGCTCTTCGACCCTTTCTGCCGCCGAGAGCGCATCAGCTTCCAGATCCGTGGCCAGGCACCGATAGAGGAGACCACAGTAGGCCAGCTGAATTTCTTCCGCTGGGCCATCGAGAAGGGTGTGATCAATTATATTCTGAAGAACGTCGTCGATATCGAGCGCGACATGAACGTCAGTTTCCGGGAGCACTATAGTAAGGACACTGAAGTAAAAACGTCTACAGGTCGGCGAAAGCGCAAGGAGATGAGTCATTCTGCGATGAAGGCGGTGAATCACCACGATGCGCCAGTCACGGTGAGTTTTGATTAAGCTTAATCAAAAACAAGGCTTTACTCCTAAAGGGCGGAGCCATTAGGCCGCAAATAGTTCTGGCGATAATCGTCCTGAGCCGGCCGTAGTAGTTCCGACGCCTCTATTTTGCGTTCCGCAATCGTCCGCGACGCTGCCGCTGGAATCCACTGATGCTCGAAGGTCCGCCCGGCCATGCGCGCCGATGCATCTTCCACCGCAAAGCGATTTGACTCCTTAACAGTCCCTCGAAGCTCACGGCAAACGTCGCCGCTCTCAATATCGTAGCCATTGGCCCAGGGATTCTGAAAGAGCGATCTGGCAGGCAGGACAGGACGATCCTGCGCCTGCGCCACCTTGGGTGCTGCCGCGTCGGGAAAGTACTGTGTAAATCCGTGATAGGGACGATCATCCTTACGAGCCGATGCAGGCTGCATCGTTTCAGCACCATGCGACGCGTGTGCAGCCAACATGGCTGTCGTCACCGCCTTTGGTCCGGCATCCATAGTGTCAGCCCAAAGCCGATTATTAATGGTATCACGCGTTTCCCATTCGAGACGCTGCCGTGGCCCATCGACAATACTAAAGGACACTGGTGCGATTACCGGAGCAGTCCAGGCACGCGTCTGCTCTTCGCGACCGGCCAGTCGATTTTGATGATCTGCGTTGGATCGACCGGCATGCATCTTACCACCAATAACGATTTTAAGGCAACGGGCTAAACACGATGTTAGCAAGCGATGCAGGGATGGATACAAGGCTCATTAGCACAGGTGCCGGAATGATTACGGGTCTCGAAATCTGGCGGCAGAAGGGCAAGTTCATACTGATTGATCAAAGCCCCGACAAGCGATTTGCAACGGATGTAGGGGTTTGGTCTGCTTCTGCTTCTGCTGCCGGTCTAAACGCTAAGTCACCAAAGAAACGTAAGGATGCAAAGAAACAAGACGCAGCGTCGCCGTGTAGCCCCAACACCAACTCCTGACGTAGCCGGTCCCTTCCAGGGCGACAATGTTGCCAAAGCCACCGAAGATAGCCTGGACGCTCTGTTCGCAGCCGAGACCACTAACACCTTCCAGCAGACCTGGCAGAAGCTCGATCGTGGATCACGCCTGGATCGTCTCCGCAAATTCGTCCAGATCTTTAATCCACCTGCCCCTGCAGCCCATTTGACACCTGCCGAACGTGCATCTCTCCTGACAGCTATCCTGCAGGCCTTCGAGCTCAGGCAACTTAACACCAAACTTGCCGTTGAATACGACCCTATAACAGCGAACATACTCAGTATTCGCGGTCTCCGCGAACGTACGGCACCTTCAGGACTCCGTACTTTCCGCATCGAGGCAGTAGCCGTAAGAACAACTCAGAAGCAGGGTCGCAAGACCGCTAATCTAAACACAGCGACCACTAATCCCGTTAGTGAGCCAGTATGACAGATATAGAGACCTGGTGCGATGAAACACTCCCTGAACTCTATGATGAGGGAATGTTTGATCTTGAAGAGAAATCTGAGGATGTGTGGCAGGAGGTGTTAGCCGCTATGGAACCGCTCCTAGATGCAATAGATGACGAAGATGAGAGGGAGAAGCTTTCCGATGATCTCACTGAAGCTGCAACCGCCTGGTTCAGAACCTATCACAATACTGTGATTGACCTTATAGAACCCGTTGCCCCTGAGATAGTATCGTCCCTCTGTAATAAACCGCAGACCGCCCAGCATTCGGCCGACTGGTACAACCAACGGCGCAACCGGCTCACGGCCTCTGAATTCAGCCAGATCTTGGATGGGCGCCGCGGCGCCCTTCTCAGACAGAAGCTGGCCAGCGACAAGGGCGATCGTGTTGGTTTCTCGGCGCCGATCGGTATCTGTCAGGACACCGGTGAAATGAACGCAACGACCTGGGGACACCGCTTTGAATCATTGACACGGCGCATCTATGAGCTGGAGATCGCCGGTCTAGACACCGTGAATGACACGCTGGGCCGGTTTACACATCAGACAATTCCGTGGCTTTCGGCGAGTCCGGACGGCCTCATTACAAAGGGGCCACTCTGCGGCCGTCTGGTAGAGATCAAGTCACCGAAGACCCGACAGCCGGGAGAGTTCGTCCCAGATGAATACTATGTACAGATGCAGATCCAGATGGAGGTATGCGATCTCGATGCAGTAGATTTCATTGAGGCGCAGTTTGCCCAACGGCCGGAGATTAACATGTCGCCGAAGGATATTGAGGCCTGTACCGCTGCGGCATGGAAGGGTCGCATAGAGGTTCGCGGCTATCTAGATGACTCTTCTACATGGCGCTATCGGTACACCGAGCCGGTAGAGGACCTGGAGGACGCTGTCTTCCAGTCGAATGCGGATCTAGAGGCGCTTCCAGTTCTAGAGTCATCTGTATGGTGGCTTCTCAAGGGCGGCTGGCATCCGCGTACTGTGCTTCGGAGCCATTCCTGGTGGACCTCAGTGGGCTGGCCGAATGCCCAGCTCTTCTGGGCGGAGGTCTGTTCGCTCCGCGATCAGCAGATCGAAATCATTGAGCATGAAGTTAGATGGATCGGATCGTCCTAAATCCTGACCCAAAGATAGAGCTATGTTGATCTATCGTTTTTTGTTAGCTATTGTAATCAGCATCGGATCGCTACTGATTGCAGTAATTGTAGACATGTTGTTTTCGCCGTTTCCAACAGTCTTACAGTTCATTCTCCAGATCCCTGTTCTGGTCATCGTTATTGATGAGTCGCGGCGTCTGCTTCTGTCGAACATGGGGGACTCACTTACAGAGGGAGAGATCAATAGTTGTTTCTTCTTCGCTGCCCCGATGGCGGCGTTTGGGTCGCTGTCGCTGTTTCGCGAACTTGAGAAACTGCATCCGTTACGTTAGCACTGACCATCACACGGGTATAGTTCTGTGGATCAGGTCGGTACGTTAGCACTGACCATCACACGGGACTGTTAACCCCACCCCGCCCATCTTAGGCTTGTAAAAGCCGCCGACAAAGTCCGATAAAAGCGACGAACAGTGATCGGGATACTCCCGCCGATAATTGTTGGTACGCTGGACATACTGACCGCCGAGCTCCGCCTGTCGCGCCGAATCTGCTGCCGCGCAACCACCGGCACCGAGATTGGTGACACCCGTAGAGACTTCGAGAACATCGGCTAGTAGGAGCCCCTGACTGAAGTCAGCGAGATCGGGCTTACCTGTCGGCAAACCCTCTGGTGTCGGTGTGCCAATGAAATCCATGTAATGCTCTACACGATCAGGGAAACCGTAGTCGGATCCCTTCATGTGCAGCACATAGGCGGCCGTGATCACGAGCAAGAGCAGCGCAATTCCTAGCAGTAGTTCCATTCCTCTAATCTAGACTACTTATTTCTATTGATGCGCTTGTCGACCGGAACCTCTACTCTGCCGTCTGTGAGAATCCGCACATTTTTCTGCACGCGTTCGAGGATTGCCGGTGTCAGCCGACCGTATTTGGCAATCAGCATCTTATGGAACTCCGCCTCGGTGATCGTAACGCGCTCCACGGGATACTGGCTTTCCACAGAAACGCCCGCCACCGTCATATTCTCGTAGTTCGGCAGCTCCAGATTGTAGTATTCGATTTTACCGGTCATCGCCTTTCTTGGAAGACAGAGGTGGCGCGCCTCAATCATCTTGTCGCCGACCGCCACCTTATGATCAGGAGAGATCGGCAGATCCTGGCAGGCACCGTGGCGACCCTTGGGGATCACATAGGGGTTAACCGCGTCGCTCGCGACGACAGAAAACCTCTTGACGGTCTGGATAGCCACGGGCCCGCTAGCCGTCTGAACGAGATCGCCGACGCGGAGCGAGGCGATAGGGCGATATCCACCAGGCGTCAAAACGGGTGCATCGGCCAAGAAGCAGCCGATGCCCGTATAAGGCAGGCCGGTAGAATATGATCCTGAACCAAAGTAGTTGGCCGTAAGAGGCACTTCAACTGGCGCTCCTGCAACCGTATATGTAACAGTGTACATATCTCCCAAATGAAGGATTTTATCAGTCATGTTAGTGGACGCGCCATTAAAGACTTGCTGGCCGCCACCGATAGTCAGAGTATCACTACTGTTGGCAAAAGTATACTTAGTAATAGAGTCAGAACTGGATATAGCAATAAAGTATGATCCGGATGACGGCGGGTCAGGAAGCGTTGTACCAGTTGGCCGAACAACCGTGATAGGAGTTGCAATAGTTCCGCTTGTACGTCCTGGTAGAGATTCTAGAGACTGGGCCAAGACTTGCGAATCATTTTCAGTCATTATTAGTGACGTCACGCTAGCATTGTCCAGATACTGATAGAGGTTAGGAGTACTGGCTGCAGCGAGTAGTACCGATGCTAAAACGGCTGATTTAGCTGTAGTTGTCGCTGCACTGGTAATGTCGGTTAGTGCCAGAGAAGGAGTATAAGCATATGCTTGTGCGACAGTTTCTGCAATGGCTACGGCAAGAGAAGGTGTTACGCTTGCAGATGCGGCTGTAGGGGCACTAGAACCTATAGAATTACTTGCGACAAGAGATACAGTATAAGCCTTATTTGAGAGTCCTGATATAGTTACTGTACCGGCTGTAGTGGTACTAGCTGTAATACTGTCTGGACTGGTAGTTGCAACATAAGTAACAGTGGGTGCACCGGCTATAGACGATGCCGTAAAGCCCACCGTAATACCTCCAACTATAGGGGTTACTGACGTTATTGTAGGTGTACTGGGAATGCCATATATCGTAATAGGATTAGATATTCCTGCCATAGAATTACCCACTGAGTTTGTAGCAACAACTGAGAATGTGTATGTTACTCCTACAGTTAAACCGGTCAGGGTTCCAGATGTTCCACCTGTTGCAGTAAACGCAGGGCCAGAAGGATTAGATGTTACAGTGTAGCTTGTAATCAAACTATTAGGAGCGGTCCATGAAATTGTAGCATTGTTAGCTCCAGGAATTGTGATAACATTGGTCGGCGCTTGCGGCCATGCCGTGGTATTAAAAACGAAAGTGACCATACCCATCTGCGACTTTTCACCATATCCAGTGTGACTAACTGTATTAGATGGTATGCTATAGATAACAGTATTATCAAAGAATGATGAGCCGCCGCCACCACCACCGCCGCCTTCGGTTGCGGTTGAGCCGCTACCGCCCTGACCACCCGCGTAGCCACCGCCACCGGCACCGCTCTTGGGATCTACCGATGTGCCAGTTTGAGACTGATTAGCCAAGGTTGATCCGCCCGCGCCGCCAAATGAATTTCCACCATATACAAAGAGACCGTTTTGACCGGCGCCGCCTGCAAAAACATTATTAGCCAGAGTAGTAGCTGGGATAGTGATTTGTCCACCTCCGCCACCGGTGGCACTGTTGGTGCCGCCACCTCCGCCGCCAGCAATTAAGATCTGTCTGCCGTTTAATAGAACAGCTGTATAGTTGCCGCCATTAAAGTAATAATTTCTGTTGGGGGCTGTAGTAGCAACGCCCATACCAGAATTAAATGATACTCCTAGTGTATCAGTTGGCGAAATCAAAAATGTACCGGCCACGTATCCACCGACGCCACCGTTAAACATATTCTCACCACCACTGCCATATACATATGCAGTAACGCTGCTCGCACCGACAGGCTTGCTAATATTAGAAGGGTTTGCAGTAACTACATCACATACCAGTGTGACACTAGCAGTAGATGCGGCAGCAAGAGGAGTTACACTTGCAGATACTGATGCAGTACTATTACCAATCGAATTAACAGCAATCAAGCTAACAGTGTATGGTTGCGTCGTAAGACCAGTTAAACTTATCATGCCGCCCATAGTGTTAGTAACGGTTGTACTAGCAGGAGTGGTAGTTACAATATAGCTTGTAATAGGCGGTCCATTATTTGACGGCGCAGTATAGCTAACATTGATTCCTCCATTTATAGCAGTAACAGACGTGATAGTAGGTGCATTAGGAACATTCCATATAGTGACATTATTTGATGTAGCCGACTGTGCAGTGGATCCTGGCGATACAACGTAGAAATTATAGCTAGCACCAGGCGTCAATCCAAATACCGTTATAGGCGACGCTGTAGAACTACCGCTAAACCCTCCTGTTGTAGAATACGCCGTATAGTTGCCGGTTGCTATTCTATTTGAATTAAAAGTGATAACCGCGCAACCATTGCCAGCTGCAGCAGCTACATTTGTAGGAGGTGTCAGCATTGTTGTAAAATTTGCTGTAGCAGAATTTGTTAATGATGAGATTGGATCAGTAACACGTATATTGATTTGATAGCTAGTATTTTGATTCAGGCCACTAATTGTATTTAATCCATTAACAAATGTTTTAGGAATACGGCCAACACTTCCAACTATAGAATAAGAACTATTTGTAGCTATATTAAAAGTAACACTTTTATCCAACGGTGTTATAGCAGTTATTGTTGGCGTTAATGGCGGAGCCCATGGTGTTACACTTGCAGTAGAAGGGGCGCTGGAGCCGACTTGACTAATAGCAATAAGGGATATGGTATAAGGTTGCCCTGTTAGTCCGGTTATACTTATTGTACCGGCCGTAGTGCGAGTAGCGATTATACCGTCAGGACTGGTAGTTGCACGGTAGCTGGTAATGGGCATTCCACCATTATTCGACGGAGCCGAAAAGGTAAGATTGAGTCCCCCGTTAGTAGGTGTGACTGCTGTGATCGTAGGATTACCAGGAACATTGAACGTAATGACACCGGCGTTTGCTGACTTTACAGTAGATCCAGGCGATACAGCATAGAAATAGTAGGTAGTATTATTAGCTAATCCATTCACAGTAATGGGTGACGATGTAGATGTAGCACTAAACCCTCCTGTTGTAGAATATACCGTATAGTTGCCAGTAGCAGAGCTATTCGGAGTAAAAGAGATAACCGCGCAACCATTGCCAGCTGCAGCAGATACATTCGTAGGAGGCGACAATATTGTCGTAAACGTCGCAGTAACCGTAGTTATTAATGTTGATATGGGATCAGTAACATTTATAGTAATTGTATAAGGGGTATTTTGGCTCAGGCCGCTAATTGTGTTTGATCCATTAACAATAGTTACAGTACGGCTGCCAACACTTCCCGTTATAGAATAAGAACTATTTGTAGATAGATTAAAGGTAACACTTGTATCTAGTGGTGTTATAGCAGATATTGTTGGCGCTGACGGGGGCGAATATGGTGTTACAATTGACGATACTGAAAAGTTACTGAGTCCTATTTCATTAATAGCAACAAGGGATATCGTATAAGGTTTTCCTGTTAGACCGGTTATACTTATTGTGCCGGCTGTAGTGCTAGTAGCGATTACACCGTCAGGACTGGTAGTTGCACGGTAGCTGGTAATGGCCGTCCCACCGTTATTTGATGGCGCAGAAAAGTTAAGATTGATCCCCCCATTGCCTATAGGGACGACTGACGTAATTATAGGTGCATCAGGAACGGTGTTTATTTTAACAGAATTAGATATAGCTGTTGTAGAATATCCATAAGAGTTTGTAGCCGTGATATTAATGATATATGTGGCATTTATCGTTAAACCACTATAAATCCCTGATGATATATCAATGAGTGCAAACGTCGCTCCAGTTGGAGCAGAAGGAGTAGTGGTTACAATATAGTGTGTAACTGTACTTACTGGCGTAGCCCATGAAATTACAGCAGTACCATTTCCAGAAGTTGCCGTAACAGCAGCTGGCTCCCCAGGCGTTGTAGCATTGCTGAAAACTAGCGTGACATAGCCATTGCTATTAGTAGAGGCAATAACAGGAGGTATTAAATATATAGCAGTGCGATCAAAATAAGAAGAGCCACCCGCGCCTGAACCGGTTGAGTTTACATCTCCTCCTCCACCTCCTCCATAATAGCCACCACCACCACCACCGGCTCCACCCTGTAAGTAGCTGCCGATACTGCCACCGCCGCCACTACCACCAACCGTGGACCCGCCAATTGCCACCCTGGAGTTAGCGCCTGATGCAAGATTATTAGTCTGAGCGGTTACAATTCCAGTTGCGCTAAAAATTCCGCCAGCACCACCGTCACCATAATAGGAGGCACCACCACCGCCAGCAATTAAGATATTATTACTGTTTAAATTAATAGCCGCATAACCGCCGCCTCCATAAGAGCCTGCACCTTGACCTACAGAAACTGTCAAGAGATTTTGATTTGTAACACGAAATGATCCTGCTACATAACCGCCTATGCCAGGGGTACCCGCCTGCGAACTACCACCATTCGAACCATACACATAGGCCGTACAGCTTGTTGAACCGATAGGTATGGGTATGTTAGTCGCATTTGCCGTGTAACTTGCAGTATAGGGAAAGGGGACAGATAATGATACTAATGGTATTACGCTTGAAGATGGAGCGGATGGAGTGCTGGAACCTATGCTAGACGTAGCAACAAGAGTTACCGTATAAGCTTGCACCGTCAGACCGGTTATACTTATTGCACCGGCTACATTGCTAGTACCAGTTATACCGCCTGGGCTGGCAGTTGCAGTATAGCTAGTAATTGGAGACCCATTATTTGATGGTGCAGAAAAGTACACTAATAGCCCCAAAACTGTAGGCGTGACCGATGTGATTACCGGCGCATCTGGGATGGCACCTAGTGTGAAAGCATTGGATACACCTGGGGAAGAAACACCATTTAAATTAACAGAAGAGACCGAGAACGTATATGTGGTCCCAGTAGTTAACCCACTATAATTACCTGATGTTGGGCCGGTGAAGTTGAACGTTGCCCCATTTGGAACAGGAGGGCTAGCAGATATACTATAGCCTAACACTGTATCAGCGGGGGCATTCCATGTAAGTACGGCCCCGTTTACAAGGGCTGCAGTAACATTAGTCGGTGCTCCGGGTGGTGATTGATTGTTGAATACTAGAACAACCTCACCCGCAGTTCCGTTTTGCGTTAATGGTGTAGTTGGTATAAAGAATATACGACTGCGATCAAAATACGAGGAACCGCCAGCGCCGCCGCTAGAGCCGACACCGCCGGCGCCGCCAAAGTATCCACCGCCGCCGCCGCCGCCACCAGGGCCATTGCCGATACCGCCCTGTAATGAATAACCGCGCCTCGAGGAATTACCGCCGCCGCCTACTGTGCTCCCACCGGTTACACTACTATCATATGTATCACTGGCACCGTTTGCAACATTGATAGTCGACGGATATACGATCCCCGTAGCAGACATAATTCCACCATCACCACCACTACCGGTTGTATTGCCGTTGCCGCCACCACCGCCACCGGCAATTATACCTTGATCTCGTATATTACCTAATGCAGAAACTTTATTACCATTTTGATAATTTTCTATCCACATCGGATATACTGGAGAAGAATAAGAAAATTTATATGGTCCATAAAGAACAT
>Ga0114974_10001363_pt1 | contig 19376 bp, 13 predicted proteins | sample S_130206_EF_Meta_FD_87318 | JGI IMG/M metagenome (GOLD analysis project Ga0114974, IMG submission 87318) | Freshwater microbial communities from Lake Simoncouche, Canada to study carbon cycling - S_130206_EF_MetaG | ecosystem: Environmental > Aquatic > Freshwater > Lake | place: Lake... | reverse complement strand
CTGCCCTAACAAATCAACCGCACACATTTCAGCATCGGCCGAATCGTCGGCAATGATCAGGGTCTCAGTTGGCCCTGCAAACAGGTCAATCCCCACGCGACCATACAGCTGACGCTTGGCCTCAGCCACAAACATGTTGCCTGGGCCCACCAACATATCAACGGCGGCGATCGACTGAGTACCCAAGGCCATCGCACCGACTGCTTGAATGCCACCTAGCACCAAAATTTCATCGGCGCCAGCAAAGTGCATGGCCGTCACAATCGCTGGGTGCGGTGCGCCTTGATAAGGCGGCGCAGTCGCAACGATACGTTTGACGCCGGCCACCTTAGCTGTCAGTACACTCATATGAGCCGAAGCGATCATTGGATATTTACCGCCGGGCACATAACACCCCACGGCATTCATCGGGATATGGGTATGACCGAGCACCACCCCTGGCATGGTTTCGACCTCAACGTCTTGCATCGAGGCACGCTGAATTTCAGCGAAACGGCGAATCTGTGTTTGGGCAAAGCGAATGTCTTCAATTTCACGTGGCGACAGTTGCTTGACCGCCTTTTCAATCGCGGCTTGGCTTAAGCGAAACTCGCTGGGCTCCCATTGATCAAACTTGGCCGAAAGCTCTTTAACGGCGCTGTCACCGCGTTTTTCGATATCTAACAAAATACCTTCAACGGTGGCGCGTACCTTGGCATCTGCCTCTGCAACTTCGGCGGCATTGCGACCACGCTTTAAATAACGCACTGACATGGGGTGAACTCCTGACGATTCAGATCAATTCGCTAGGATACGATATTGTGGGCGTGAATAGCTGCGCCAGCTGGCCGACCCTAATAAAATCGTAAGACTTTAGCCATTGGCATGACTGCCGGCAAGCCAGAATCAGAACACTTTAACTGGCTAAACAATTCTTTACAACTTTGCGCGCCTTGATCCTTTCTTGTTTGATTTTGATTCGTACGTGACCAGAACAGATTGTGGGGTAAGCTTGTGCGCCCTCTGTTTTCTTTACGCGTAGGCCACCCCGTACATGACAATCCCAGAAATTCGGCCTGAGCAGTCAACCGAGCTTTTAAAAGCGCTTCACATCTTGACGCGCGACGGCAAACTGAATCAGGACAGTCGGCGCAAACTCAAGCAGGTTTACCACCTATTCCAATTCATTGAGCCTCTGCTCGCCCAGCTGAATGAGAACAAACCAAATTTTTGCGTAGTCGATCACGGCGCCGGAAAATCATACCTAGGTTTTATTTTGGTCGATTTATATCTGCGTCACCATGCCAAAGCAGCGCGTATGGTTGGCATCGAAACCCGTGCAGAACTCGTGACTCAAACCACGCATTTAGCGCGCGATTTGGGGTTTTCGCAGATGCAATTTTTAAATGAGTCGGTGGCCGACTCGATTCACTCGAGCGCGCTGCCCGAGCGCGTAGACATGGTGACCGCCTTGCACGCGTGCAACACCGCCACCGACGATGCGATTCGGTTTGGCTTAGCCAAGCAGGCACGTTTTATGGTGCTGGTGCCCTGTTGCCAGGCCGAGGTTGCGGGCGTCTTACGCAGGCATAAGGCGCAGCAGCTTAAAGACCCGTTGGCCGAGATTTGGCGACACCCCTTGCATACGCGAGAGTTTGGCAGTCAAGTAACGAATACCTTGCGTTGCCTTCAGCTCGAAGCGCATGGTTACCAAGTCACTGTGACTGAGTTGGTGGGCTGGGAGCACTCGTTGAAAAACGAACTCATCATTGCCGAGCAAATGGGCCCACCAAAGCCTCACACGATTGCCCGCTTGCAAGCCTTATTAGAGCGGCTTGGCTTGCAAGAGCTTAATGAACGGTTTTTTGTTCCGAACTTAGCACCCTCGGGTGCTTAACTAATGCCAACCTCTGCATATCACCGCTGCAGTCAAGGGCCAAATCAACGTCTCAATTGTTATACGAAAAAATAACGATGCGTACAAATTCAGAATCAGCCCCGCCTATCATGCCAGGCACCAAGCGCGTATTAATCGCTGGCTGCGGCGATTTAGGGTTGCGTGTGGCCCAATTGCTAGCAATCGAAAACTCAACCAACTGGAGTTGGGGGCTCAGACGCCAACCTAATCTTGACTCGACACACGACATACCCAGCTTTACGTGGATTGCAGCCGACTTAACGCAGCCAGACACCTTGCGTGACCTACCCAAGGACATCACGCACGTTCTGTACACGGCAGCACCGAATGCACGTACTGAAGCGGATTATCGCGCTGTGTATCGTGAGGGCTTAGAGCGTTTAGTGCTCGCGGTTGCCGCACCCTCGCTGCAACGAGTGTTATTCGTGTCATCGACTGCGGTCTATGGCGCTCATGGTGCGCAATGGATTGATGAAGACACCCCCACTGCCCCAAAAAGTTTTAACGGCCAAGTGTTGCTTGAAACTGAGCAGTGGCTGTACAAGCAAAATACTCAATTTGAAACCTTGAGCTTACGCCTCTCTGGCATCTATGGCCCTGGTCGCAGCTATTTGCTTGAGCGTCTGCGTACAGGCCAAGCCACTGCGCCGATGACTGAATCGCACTGGGTCAATCGGATTCATATTGAAGACGCCGCGGCAGCCGTCGTGCATCTGATGAACTTACCCAACCCGAAACCGATTTATCTAGTGACCGATAGCACGCCTTTACCGATGCGCGTGTTGTATGACGCCTTGGCAAAACTCGTTGGCGGGCCGACGCCGCCCGCAGGAGCCGCACCCGCCTCAATAGGAAGCAAGCGGCTAAGTAACGCGCGACTGCGCGACAGTGGTTTTACCCTCAAGTGGCCCGATAGCCGCGAGGGACACGCTGCGCTGATGAGTGAGAAAAACTGAACGTGACCGATTGTGGATTACCGAAAATCTCTTAATAATGCTTAAGATTAAGTCAAACCCCTAAAGGAAAAACATGAATCAAGTTCTTGAGACAAGCCACACCATTGCGGATAGCGTCAAATTCAGTCTGCGTAACTTGCCTTTGCTAGAAAGCGGCGCAACCATGGCAAGCCTTGGCAGTGCGCCTGCGTTGTGGGCGCATTCAAAGGTGTATTCGACCGGGGGCGAAAACGCTTTACATAGCCACGATATCGAGGATCATTGCTTCTTGATCTTGCAAGGTGAAGCAACATTCAACTTTGGAGATGGCAGCTCAATCGTTGCACGCCAATTCGAAGGCGTACTCTTGCCCAGAGGTACGCAGTATCGATTTTCGGCCAACCCAGTGGGCAACTTGATCATGTTTAGAGTGGGTGGCGCGAACGTGACCAACCACAAGGATATTGACTCGTATGCTCTGCCTAAAGAGGCTGCCAAAAGCCGAAAGTTTTCAGATGGTACTGAAGGGGATGCTTCCAAGGGCGGTGCGCACGCTAATCCTACCGTCTTTAAGATGGGAGCATTTTTTGCACCCGACTGAGGGTTAGGATTGTTTAGCACTTGGTTGCGGATCAGGCCTTATTCCATTTTGCCAAGTGGATGGCCCTACCGAAACGACTTCTTGCCATTTAGTCTAGACAATCGACCACTAATCAATACTGAGACCGGTGTCCGTGCCCAGTCGCTGCCATTTGTCGATCTCGGTCTTGATCAACTGGCCGAACTGCTCTGGGCCGTAGGCTGCTTGCTCGATGCCATACGTTTCATACTGACGTTTCATACCCGGGTCGTTGACGATCGCAACAAATTCTTTTGCTAGGATTTGTACGACGGGCGCTGGGGTTGCTGCTGGCACCAACATGCCGTACCAACCTGTGAATTCAAAGCCCTTTAAGCCCGCTTCACCGATCGTCGGGATCTCAGGGGCGCCAGGATGGCGTTCTTTATTGGCTATCCCCAGTGCGCGTAGCTTGCCGTCTTTGATCTGCGGGTAGGCCACCGATAAGCTCATCCACAATGCCGACACCCGCCCTTCCATCACATCGATCATGGCCGGCGCCTCACCTTTGTACGGAACATGCAAAATCTTGACGCCTATGTCCCGTTGAAAGAGTTCCATCGCTAGATGGCCTGTCGATCCGACACCCGCAGAGGCATAACTCACGTCGGCGGGCTTGGTCTTGGCCAGAGCAATGAATTCGTTCAAGGTCTTCGTTTGAAAATTTGAGCCCACGACCAGCAAAAGTGGAAAGCGGGCGACAAGGCTTACCGCGGTGAAATCGCGCAAAGTGCTGTATGGTATTGTCTGACTGTTTAGCGCTTGGCGAACCGCGGCTGGGCCCATGAAGGTCATGAGGATCGTGTGGCCGTCGGCCGACGAGGCTGCCGCTGCAATCGTACCGACAACGCCGCCCGCACCCCCTTTGTTCTCAACCACGACCGATTGACCAAGGCGTTGCTCAAGCTTGAGCGCCAGCGTACGGCCCAAGCTATCGGTCAGGCCACCAGTTGCGACTGGAACAATTAACCGAAGCGGCTTGGTAGGAAATGGCGGATCAGTCGCCGCCTGTGCAAATATAGGGCTTACACAAAGGCACTGTGCGAACAAAAAGGCTGCGATGAAGGGCTTCAACGTCATAGTGTTTCCAAAACATAATGTTTAAAGCAAAGACGCCTCAATTTTCGCGACAAATGGGCACAAAATGCTTGAACAATACCTGCAGCCTGTCGCATTTTTTTCTTCTGTTTGTTGATGCTCCCGATTTAATCCTCAGGTGGGATACCAGCGGCTTTAATGAGATCGCCCCAATTCACGATTTCAGACTTAAGAAAACTTTGAAACTCTTGTGCAGTTGATGCCTTGACTGCCAACCCGAGTGTGGCGTATTTTTTTGCAAGCTCAGTGCTTTTTAAAGCTGTATTCAAAGCCTTTGAAATCCGCTGCGTCAGCGCGTCAGGTAGTTTCGCTGGGCCCGCCAAGGCAAACCACACGACCAGTTCATAACCAGGAGCCCCTGATTCATGAAGAGATTGCACTTGTGGAATCACAGGAAATCTTTCTTTCGTTGTGACGCCGAGCGCTTTGAGTTTGCCCCCCTGTAACTGCGGAATCGCGACCGAAAGATCGATAAACATAAAATCGACTTGCCCAGACATGACGTCGGTCATTGCTTGAGGTGAGCCCCGATAAGGAACTGGAACAGCCTGAATACCCCCCATGCTAACAAGCTTGGCTGCAGCAATCTGTGAGCTGCCTGAGCCATAGGCATAGGTCAGTGTTCCGGGGTTTTGACGGCCTAAGGCAAAAAGTTCAGCCGCAGAATTAGCAGGAAACTTTGTTGAACTCACCAGCAAAGTCGGCGACTCGGCGATCATACCAATAGCGGTTAAATCTTTGATCGGATCGTAGGGTAATTTTCGAAAGAGAGTGACATTGCTTGCGCCCGTTGTGACACCGAGTATCACAAAGGTGTAGCCGTCAGGCGGGGCTGCCACCGCCGCGTTAACGCCAATGATGCCTTGGGCGCCCGGCTTGTTATCGATGACAACGGGTTGACCTAGATCGCGCGACATTTCTTCGCCCAACTGTCGCGCAACTGTGTCAGTGGCGCTTCCCGCAGGAAAAGGCACAATAAATTTAATCGAACGCTCTGGGTACTGAGCCGAACTAGTTGTAACTGAGCCAACCAATACGCAACCAAGTAATAATTTTCGAATCATGTTTGTCTCCATGATGTCTTTATTGTTTTAATTAGCTACCAATCATGCGTTGGTATCTAGAAATTGTACCCTCAAAACAGTGCAAAGCAACGGCCACGATAACCCGCATTGCTTAGCGTTCTGTGACTATACTAATGGCGCTCACGCCGTTGCGTAGCTGACTTCTAAGATATCGAGCTCTTCTACGCCGCCCGGCGTACGAAGTGTGATGGTGTCTCCGACACGCGCTTTATTCAGCGCGCGAGCAACCGGTGAGATCCAACTGATTTTTCCGTTTAACGGTTCGGCTTCATCAACACCGACAATTGTCACTCGCCGCTCGAAACCGGTTTGATCCGAATACAGTACGGTTGCACCGAAAAAAATCTGATCGCGATTTTGTTGCTGGGCTGGGTCAACGATCTCAGCCAGTTCAAGCCGCTTGGTTAAGAAACGCATGCGACGATCGATCTCGCGCAAACGTTTTTTGCCATACAAGTAATCGCCATTTTCAGAGCGATCGCCATTTGAAGCTGCCCAAGACACGATCTGCACCATGGCTGGCCGCTCTTCGTTCATCAGCTTAACCAACTCACTGCGCAGCGCAGCGTAGCCGCCAGGGGTCAGATAATTGCGCGTGCCTTTAGGTAACGCAGCTGCCTCGGGCAGCTCGTCGTCATCGTCATTATCTTGTTCTTTTACGAAGGCTTTGTTCATCACTCTAAAAATATATTTTGCAATTCTGAAATGATCTACTGAGCGTCTTTGAATAATCTGCTGTGCCGTTCTGCAATGAGTTAGGGAGTATCTTTAGACAATCTTTTGTACCGCTTTGAAACACAAGACAGAAAATCTATCACTCGTGTCTTTTATCATTCTGAAAAGCATGTGGGCGAGTTTTGCAAAACAAACGTCAGATAAGGTCTTGCCAAACGGGCTTTAAATCAGCAGGCAACGGCGGCAGACTACCAAACTCAATCTTGCTTTCTTTTGAACTATGAAAATCTGAACCACATGACGCCAGAAAATCGTAATGACGCGCGATCTGGGCATACTCTTGATACTGCGGCACGGTGTGGCTGCCAGTAATGACTTCAATCGCCTGGCCGCCGACATCTTTAAACGTATCAAACAGTGCACCGAACTGTGTGGGTGTGTAGTGATAGCGACCGGGGTGCGCGATCACCGCGACGCCACCTGCACCGCGAATCCAGCTCACAGCGTCTTCGAGCTTGGCCCACTGCATCGGTTCGTGCGCGGGGCCCTCATCGCTTAGATAATGGTCAAACACGCTTTGCACCGTTGCGCAATGACCAGCTTGTACCAAGAAGCGTGCGAAATGTGTGCGGCTAATTAATTCGGGATTGCCCGCAAACGTCAGTGCGCCCTCGAAAGCGCCAGGCATACCAAGCTTGGCTAAACGCTCGCCGATGCGACGCGCACGAGCTGCTCTGCCTGCGCGGGTATCACGCAAGCCCTGCACTAACGCTGCGTTCTCGGGATCAATGCCCAGCCCAACGATATGTACGGTTTGTTTCGCCCAGGTCACTGAAATCTCGACACCTGATAGATAGCACATACCAAGCTCTTCTGCCCTGACGCGCGCGCGCTGTTGCCCAGACACTTCATCATGATCCGTCAGTGCCCATAAGGTCACGCCGCAGGCATGCGCGCGCTCGGCCACCACTTCGGGCTCATACACACCGTCAGAAATCGTGGAATGACAATGCAGATCGGCACAAAAAGCGGGCGTTTGACTAAGCATATAAAAAATCCGCTATGACTTTGACTTGATCGTCAGTCATGAGAGTTGGTGCATGACCCACGCCCTTAAACTCGTGAGACTGAGCCCGTGGATTACGCTCAAGCATTTGCTGCAACGTTTGTTTAGACAACAAATCAGACTCTGCACCGCGCAAGATCAAAATCGGTGTTTGAACAGAGGTATAGGCCGACCACAAATACTGCTCACCTTGCGCCGCGGCTTCAGGCGTCATGCTTTTAAACGGCATCGCCAGCCCTAAATCATAGTGCTTTATCCAACGACTATTTTGCTCGATATAAGTGTAGCGGGTGAGCTCTTCCCACTGTGTCTTGGTATGCGGCCCAAACGACGCTGCTGTCTGTTTGACATACTGAACTGCGTCTTGAAAGCTAGCAAACTCAATTGCCTCGCCTACATATTGGCCGATACGTTCAAGTGAAACCGGCTCAAGGTGGGGCCCCACGTCATTCAGTACCAGCCGATCTAGGCGAACCCCTGTTGAAGGCAAGTCTGAGTAATGCTGGGCGGGGGTCAGGTTTTGTTGTTGTACGCGCGCCAAAGCCAATGCACCGGCGTAAGCTAAGCCGATCAAGCCCCCCATCGAAGTGCCTACCCAGTGCAACTCAGCAGGTTGCAGGCGATCCACCAAATTCACCATGTCAGCGGCATATTGGGGCACCGCATAGAAAGCTGGGTTTGCCAGTCGATCCGACATCCCGCGACCAACCACATCGGGGCACACGACCCGATAATCTTGAGCTAACCGCTTAGCCAACACATCAAAATCGCGGCCGGTGCGCGTCAAACCGTGCACGCACAACACCACTTTTTTGTTTGAGGGATCGCCCCACTCGGTATAGGCCATACGATGCAAGCCAGCTGGACTGCTACACATGACTGCTCTGAGGCGGGGGGTGGCCATAAGGGGCTCCAGGTAACTGTTTCGTCGAGCAAGGGGACGAGCATTCACCATGCAACAATCCTACATACAACGTCACCTTATCGATCATTGTAGTGGGTATCACTCGATTCATACAATCGCACGCAAGCCCTTTATGGGCGCCGTTGATGCCAGTAACGCTGTCGAAGTTGGCTATACGCTTGAACCTTTAGGCCGATTGGCAACGACTCTGCCACAACAGCGCCGTGTTGGTCGGTTTGCCAGAATTTTGTCTGCGCATCAAGCCAGCGGCGCTGAATGACGGGATGCGGGTGTCCAAAGCGATTTAGATACCCAGTCTGCGCGATCGCGTGTTGCGCCTTGATCTGTTGCACAAAGCGCTTTGAGGAAGACGTGTCTGAGCCATGATGTGCCACCACGACAAGGTCAGCCGCCAACCCACTCACCACGACGGAGGTCGGGATCGCTGAGTCAGATTTAAATGACTGAGGCGATTCAGGTGATTCAGGCAACTCTGCCGCGTGCTGCTCAACCAACAATTGCTCTTGCTGAATCCCGATGTCTCCAGGCAACAGGGCCGAATGCCGTAAGCCTTGAACGTGAAGCACACAACTTTGCGCATTTTTTGACAGCTTGCCTTTGGCAGAGCGCAGAGGCGCGACCTTGTTGGAGCCATTCACCTCAACGGGTTGCTTCGCTTCAGGATGCAAAAACTGAAACACCACACCATCCCACACCCAACGTTGCCCTCTTTCGCAAAGCAAGGCCCGCGTGGGCGCTTTAACAAACGCTGTCGGGGCACTCGTTGGCCCTGCCTGTCTAAGCCAGTCTTGTAGCGCGAACGAGCTATAAAACGTGCCAACCGGTAGCGCCTTGAGCACTGCTAGCAAGCCCCCTGTGTGATCGCTATCCGCATGCGAGACAACCAGGCCATCCAGCTTGCGCACGCCCAGCGCCCGCAAGCCTGGCAAGATCGTACGCGTACCGGCCTCGCTCACGCCTTGGCGTGGCCCTGTATCAAACAAAACATCGTGGCTTTGCGTTTGCAAAAGCGCCGCTCCACCCTGCCCGACATCAAACGCTAGCAACCGCCAGCTTCCAGACGCAGGTCGTTGCGGCTCAAACGACAAGACTGGTACTAGCAGGCACCAACCAGCCCAGCGAACAGGCCAACCAGGAGGCTGTAGCGCCCAGCACAACCCAGCACCGGCAAGCGCCAAGGTCCAAAACGGTGCTGCAGCCACATCAAAGGCAGCCCACGATAAATTTGCTAACCACGTCACGGGGATGAGTGTGTATTTGAGCGCTAGGTGAGCGAGCGTACCGCTTGCTGTGGCGAACCAACCTAGACCAGGTATCATGCCAAAGACTGCCAAAGCCAGCGCCAACGGCGTCACGACAAACGTCAACACAGGGATCGCAAGCGCGTTAGCCAAGGGCGACACCAACGAGACCTGCTGAAACAAAAAGGTCAACACCGGCAGCATCGCAACTGTAATGAGCCACTGCAAACGCGTTGCCTCGACGCACACTTGTTTGGCGCGTTGCCAGTGCGAGTGCGCCTGGCTCAGTTTGCTACCCACCATGCCGGCTGCAAACAAAACCCCTACCGCCAAAAACGACAACCAAAAGCCGGTCGCCAGTGGCGCCCAGGGATCAGCCAGAACCACCACCGCGGCGGCGGCGGCCAACACGCGAGACGCCGATAAAGGATGGCGCAGCAGTATCGACGCTGCGACGCAGGCCAACATAAAAAAGGTGCGTTGGGCAGGCACACCCCAGCCGGCCAATAAGCAATACAACCAAGCCACTAGCATCGCCACAAGCGTCGCCACCACCCTTGCGGGGACTCGTTCGCACAGCAAACGCCCGCGCCAACTCATGGTCTTCATCAGCAACAGCGTGAGCCATCCGCCAACCGCTGCCAGCATGGTCACATGCGAGCCGCTAATTGAGACTAAGTGAGTAATTCCTGTCAGGTTGAAGATCCGCCAGTGCTCTTGCTTGACACTATCTTGGTCGCCGATGGCCAGAGCGATCAGCACCGCACCATAGGACATGTTTACCGTGACGCGGCGCATGCCTTCGCGCACAACATGTCGCGCGCGTGCCACACTCACCGAGAAGCTTGCGTAGGGCTCATCCGCTAATAAGACCGGAACCCCTCGCACGCGCCCGAGCGCTCGAATGTTTTTTGCAAAGAGGTGGCCTTCATAATCAAAACCATGCGGATTGAGATTGCTATGTGGTCGACGCAATACCAGCGCGGCACGAAACAGCTGCCCAGGCAACACCTGAGGCATGGTCGGCGTCTTTAACCAAGACACTTGTAAAGAGGTGGGCACCCCTGCTTTGAAGGGCTCAAGCACTTGTGCCTCAAAGCGCAGACTTTCTGAGGTGTCGTTAGGCAAAGACGTCACCCTAAACGTCAGGCGGGTGACAACGTTTTCATGCTCAAGCGCGAGTACGGCGCTTAGGCGCTGCTCTGCACGCCAAGTTACCCAGGTGATGCTTAACAATAAGACCAACAAAACTACCGTAGGCTGCTGCAACGTCCGACCAGCGCGTTTAATCTTGTTAGTCTGCTTTTGATCGTCGCCTCGTTGAAGCAGGCACAATAGAGCGAGTAGGCCTGCAACACAAAGACTCGCTGCATACAAGCTCTCGAGGGCGGGCAGCCTAGGCGAGCTCTGCACCAGCACCGCACCCAACACAATCGCCAGCGCACAAATTCTACCCATGCAGTATCACACCAAACGTGTGATGCTGCCGCTTGTCGCGCATCGGCGCAACAAGGACTGGACAAAAACATCGCGTTCGAACCTAAACTTGTTAAGTTCTAATAAGTCATAACTACGGGCTTTAGAAAAAGCCCCCAGCCATGCCTCGATATATCAATTAACAGAGACCAATGAAGACTCGCACGGGTTGACTACACCACCGTTGCTACATACCCTTCAGGCGGCGCAACATAGCCAGGTATTTGGGTGACATCGACCTCGTCAATCTGTTCAGCACCCAGGTACGCTTTGGCGTACTGCAGATAAACTTTCTCCCAAATAAAGACATCAAAGAGATCTGGGTCGATATGTTGCCCTAATTTCATCGAGCCCATAATTTTCAGCGACTCAGACAGGGACTTTGCTTTTTTGTACGGACGATCGCTTGCGGTTAACGCCTCGAAAATATCGGCAATCCCCATGCAACGTGCCTGTACCGACATTTGGTCGCGCGTGAGGCCCTTGGGGTAGCCCTTGCCATCCATCTTTTCATGATGGCCGCCCGCATACTCAGGTACGTTGCGCAAATGCTTTGGCCACGGCAGTTGTTCAAGCAGGTTGATCGTGAGCACGATGTGATGATTAATGATTTCACGCTCTTCGTTGTTCAGTGTTCCGTAGCGGATGCTTAGATTTTTTGCCTCGTCTGGCGTGACTGCGGCTTGTTCATCGCCCGTGGCATTGATCCAACCGTAATTTTGGCTGACCTGTGCAATACGCTGCACGTGCTCATCGCGCATCGATTCAGAACCGGTATTACTTTTCTTCAAAAACTCGATATCGTCAAGGGCCTGCTGACGCTTTTGTTGAGCTTGTTCTGAGCTTAAATCGCCCTTGAGCAAAGCAATCTCGATCTCTTTAATGACTAATTCAAAACGCAGTTCAACCAAGGCAATGCGATCATGAATTGCCTCAAGCTTGGTTGCCTTATCAACCACGTGTACAGGTGTTGAAATTTTTCCACAGTCATGCAGAAACCCAGCCACGCGCAACTCGGCACGATCTGCGGCCGTCATTTCAAAATTTGCCAACGGGCCCTGTTGGCAGCGATTCACCGCATCGGCCATCATCAAGGTTAGCTGCGGCACGCGAGAACAGTGCCCGCCGGTATAGGGTGACTTATCGTCAATGGCACTATTAATCAACTGAATCATTGAATCAAACAAGGCGGCCTGTGCAACAATCAAAATTCGATTGGCAAGTGCCACAGCCATTTGCGACGCCAAAGATCGCACCACAGATTGCTCTTGGTTGGTAAACGCGCGTATTGCACCGCTTTCGTCGAGCGGATTCAATAGCTGCAAGGCACCAATGATTTCGCCATCTGGCGTGCGCAACGGCACGGCCAACACAGACCTCGACAGGTAATCGTTCTGCTTGTCAAAGGCATGTGTGCCAGAAAAATCGAAACGCGTGCTCGCGTAGACGTCATCTACCTGCACGGTCTCGTGGGTATGAACGGCGTGGCAAACGATTCTTGAGTGATCGGGTGTGCCGTCAGCCAAAAACAAATCAATGGGAGCTAAGCTAATGGGATTGCCTGACTTGCCGCCCAAATGTACGCCTTTGCTGCGTGTGTGAATAATATCAAAGCTCAATTGCTTATCGTCAACTAGACGATACAGTGTGCCAGCGTCTGAGTGAGTAAAATCCATCGCCGCTTTTAAAATAATCTCGTAAAGCTTCTCAGCATCCTTTTCTGTACTCAGTATCGTGCCAATGTTTAAAATATCTTCAAGCATCGCGGGCTCCTGTCAAAAATAGTAGATTCCAGAAAACAGAAAACGATTATTCGGCGGTGGCTCGGTCGTATTTAATACCGACGCCCCACGCGCATAAGACAGTTCGACTGAACCTTTTGAAAAGTTTGTACGAGCCCCTAGGCCATACGAAGTGAGGCTATACGACCCACCGACTCTGCCAGCAGCCACATTGGTGTTGATATAGGTGGTGCCTTTATCGACAAACACAAAAAACTGCACCGGTTGGCTCAATAAATCAGAGAACGTCACGTCTTTTCGCAATTCAGCAAAGAACCCCAAGCCTCGGTCGCCCATGATCGCGCCATAGTAGTAGGCTCGGCCAATCGGTGGCCCACCAAACGAAATCTGATTCGCAATCAACAAGCTGTCAGCCGTGTATTGACCCACTGCGCCTGCATGAACACTAAATTTGTTCGGTAAATACTGAGTACGTGAGAGGTTAAACGCGAACTTATTGAACGAGGGGTTAAAACCAGGCACCGATACTCCTAAGTCGCTGGCGCGCGATGAGTTCAGCCCTGATAGTCCCTGATAGTAGCCAGCGCTCAGGTTGGTCACGCCTCGCAACCATGTCGAGTTTGACCAACGCAGAGTCAAATCAAATACCGTCGACTTATCGGTGGTAAATGGTGTACCACCAAGCATTGTCTGCGTCTCGCTAAACGTCACGCCAGAATCCAGAATCAACGAGTTTCCGCGGTTGCTAAACATTGGATAGCTCAAGCGCGGTGCGACTGTCGTACCTTGCGAGAGCAAATTAATGTCTGCTACCGTTGGCACAGGTTGACTTTGCGCATACAGGTAACTTAAGCTGGCTGATAACCCCGAGTAACCAATCGTCTGCGAATACTTAGCTGAAAACGACAGCATTCTTTTAAAATCTTCGACTGAACCTGAGCCTAACGACGCACTAGTACTAAAACTTAATTGATTATCGACGTCAAACAAGCGATTGACGGTGCCAGCAAAAGAAGCCCCCCACGTGCCAACCGCAGGTGCATTGAAGTTGTTGACCGAAAGCGAATAGTAATCAGGCAATTGGCTGACATTCATCACCATTTCTGACGAGCCAACTTCAGCACCTTGCCGCAAGACAGCGTTGACCGTCGTTGATGGAAACGCGTTGAGCGTGCGAATGGCTTTCTCTACACTCGGTAAATCAAGTGGTTTCTTATTGACCAGACCCGCTGTCACTACGTCGATCTTGGCACGATTTCCGGCAGTTCCACCTTCGACAAACAGTTCACTCAGGTAACCTTCGATGACCTTGACCTTGAGCACACCGTTTTCAAGTGTTTGCGGTGGGATATACACACGACTTAAAAAATAGCCAGCCTGCTTGTATTTTTCTTCGATCGTTTCAATTACCTCGTTCAGCTCTGGCAACGAAACCGGTCGATTGATAAACGTGGCAAAGTACTCTTGCAGTACCGTATCCGAATACACCGCGTTGCCATCGAAATCAACTTCAGTGACATTAAACTGTAAGTCATCAAGCGATTTTTTGATCGGGGTTTTGTCGGTACGTTGCATCTGCAAGTTAAAGCCTTGCGCGGTTGTATTCGACTGGTTCAATTGACTGTTTTGCAATTGCTGCTGTGCCGCCACATCCGCTTGCGACTCTCGCACCGCCTGCACGCCGGCCTCGAGATGGGGCGTAGCAGCTTGTACCGAAACACTCAACACACCAGTCAACACCAAACAGAGTCTCGAGCTCAGCCGGCAAAACGAAGAACTTAACGTTTTGCTAGCCATCATTTGTCTTCCATACGAATCACAACCCCAAACACCTTAGCGCGTAAGCGTTGAAGGTGAAATTGATACAAGGGATCATTCGGGTAACGTTCCGCTAACGCCTCGGCTGAGGACTGAGCCTCAGGTGTCATCACCCCCGCTGCATCGACCTGTTGCAAGATCGAATAAAACACCTGATAGTTAGCATTCAAGTGCGACTCAAACTCTTCTAGCGTCACTGGCAAAAATAGCCCGACCGCTTCAATCTTGCCCTTGAGCACCACATCACCAATTTTTCTAAACCATTGCTCGGGTGCCTGTTGCACGGTTTGTTGGGTACAGCACACTCGCGTACCAAAATATTTGTTGACACCTTCAGTACGCGCCGCTGTGTTCACCGTATCCCCTAAGGCGGTGTAATCCATACGCGATTGCGATCCAAAATTACCAATCGTGGCAAAACCAGTGTGCACACCAATTCGTGTTTCACCGATCGGTATCCCTAAAGCATTTTGTTTTTTTCTAAAGGTCTCGGCATACTCATCTAGCGCCAGGGCGCACTGCACGGCTCGTTCTGCATGATCAGCTTGCTCAAGCGGCGCGTTGAAAATCGTCATGATGGCATCGCCAATAAACTTATCAACGGTTCCCTCAAAACCCAAGATAATCTGGCAGGCCCCATCCAAATAGTCGTTGAGCACCTCAGAGAGCTTTTCAGAGCTAAGCAACTCAGACATCGTCGTAAAACCCGCAATATCGGTAAAAATAAAGCTAACCTCACGCTTAGAACCAGAGATACTGAGGGCCTCGGGGTGATCCATCAACTGCTTGACCACTTCAGGCGAGACATAGCGCGAAAACGCACCCTGTACAAACTGCTTTTGCTTGCGCTCGGCTTTACCAATCAACATATCCATAAACCAAACTGATAGGCCAAGTGCCAGCGTTGGGGCGACTAAGGGCACAAGCGGCAAGCCAAGACGATGACCGAGCATGGCGCCTACCCAGCCGCACACCACCAACAGCAAGCTTGCCACCACGTTAAAGACGATGCCCTTTTTGAACATGCCAATCGCAATCCCCAACACGGACGCAAACAAGACCAGCAGATTTGAGCCCAGCTCTTGAAAACCTGGCTCAGGCCGCGCCTCCAAAATTTGCGACAAACTGTGTGCGTGAATCATGACTCCAGGCATTGAGCCTCGCTCTCCATCGCCTTCGATCACCGCCAAGGGTGTTTCATGACGATCTGTAATCGACAGGACCGCGCCAATCAACACAACCTTGTCTTTAAACCAGGCGTCGGGCAACACCGCTAAAGCATGCGCGGGGTACACAGCAAATGAACCTGTCTCACTGTCGGGTGTCGCCCGCCAGGCGATCTCGACCAAGCGCTTTGGCGTAGCGATGCCTAAAACTTCGGCTACCTTGCGAACAAACCCTTTGGGCTCGTCAGCATCGCTCTCACCGGGATACATCCAACGCACTGAACCATCAAGCGGATCTTTTGCCAAATTGGCTGCAGCACGCTGTTTTTCTGGCACGAAGGCATTGAGATACTCAAGCTGATCCTCTGTCACCACATTCGACAGGTTGCTATAGCTAACAACTAGGGGAGTCTTCACCGAGCGCAAGGTCTCTTTCAGCAACTCATCTTTTTCAGGCTCGGTTGCCTGATCAAACAGGATATCGAGCCCAATCAGCTTCGGGCCCTTTTTTTCTAAGGTCTTGAGCAAGTTTGCCAAAAACTCGCGATCAACTGGTGATCGATACACAAACTGAGCCAACGTGCCCTCGTTAATTGCAACGATGACAATGTCTTTTGCTTGTGGTGTGGCCGGCTGAAACGCCGCAGTACGAATATCTTTCGAGATATTGTCTAGATTTTTTAAAAAACTTAAGTAATGAACGCCAGCTAACGCCAAGGCCGTCGCCAACGCCGCCGCAGCAAATGCCGAGAGCCACTCTTTTGTTTCGCGTGTCATCACACTCATGGCGTTGGCGCACCCAATTGCCGCAGCAAGGCATCGGCCTGCTGGGTACAGCCTTTTTCTAACAACCACGCAATCAAGATCACCCGATTACCCTCGGCGATGGCTTTAGGGATCTTCATCAGTTGCAAGGCGAACTCTTGGTCTGCTTGTTGAATCGTAAAAAAATTGAACTCGTTTTTAAATTCAAGTTTGCTTGCCGGCAGGCGTGCCGCGCCTCGGGGCCAGATAAAGTCTGCCTTATACGAGCGGTCTGACGGCACCAGCGTAAAACGAGCCTCTTGATTGGCATCGGGCCGCCAAAATGTCACCGTTTGGTCTTCGATCATGCAGCGCATTCCTGAGCGGCTCAGATCGACCAACCAGGGTTCAGGCAAGGGCATTACCTCTTCGCCAGCCCGAATCACACCCACTGAACTGGTACGCGCAGCACGCGTGTTGACTAGGGCGGCGAGTGCCTGTTTAGGGTCGGTCGCCACAGCAGTCGGCGGCGCTGGGGTCTTGCTAAACGGACCACGCAGGGTAATCACCGTGCCATCTGAGCGGATTAACGTCAGGCGCTCGCCCTCTTTCAGCGTCAAGACCTGATCGCCATCGATTTGGGCGCCTGCCTTTAAGTTAACGCCGCGCGCTTCCATGACGATTAGGGTCTCGGCTTGAGCAGGCATGCCTACCAACGCTAATAACACCACCGAAAAAGCTACAGCGAAGGCTCGAATCAAAATCATATTTTTTTAACAGTCCCGGCGCCCTCTTCGGCTCCATCGCCCAGCAATACAAAGGCGCCCCAAAAGACCGGATGTGAGGTGGCGGGCATACCCAGCATTTGAATCTGAGCTTGCTGCAAGGCACGTGCACTGCTACGAGTCATGTCGGGACCCAAGCTTGCAAACACTCGACCCATCAAACTCGTCGTGGCCTCAGACGGCACGCTCCAGTGCGTCACAAGCAGATTACGTGCGCCAGCAAAAAAGAACGCCTCTGCCAAACCCGTTAAGGCCTCGCCGCCAAACTTATCGCCACCGCCCGCTGTGTTGCAGGCCGACAGCACCACCAGATCAGCGTTTAACTTCAACTGCGAAATCTCACTAGCGTCTAACAAACCATCATCAATTTTTGTCACCGCTGCTGTAGCGGGTGGCGACAAGACCAAGGCGGGTTCAGACTGACAGCGCAATTCACCTGGAAGCAAGCCGTGCGTCGCAAAATACAGCACGCGATAATCACTGAGCCTAATACTACGCAAACGGGCTTCTGTCGCCTGCGCACCCACAAAAAACTCTGTCGGGCCTGATCCTTTCAGAAAATTTGAAACGGTCTGAAGCTCTGTTTGCGTATCGGGCAACGAAGGCATATCGGTCAAAATATTGCGTGGGATGGGACCACCATCGCGGCAAGTCACCGCGGCAAAGGCAGGCGGTTTGGCCACCGGTTTAGCAGCGACAGTCTGGGCGTTAGCCTGTCCTGCCGCTGTGGTCGGTTTGACATTTTGCGCGGGCGAGCTGGCCGGCGTAGTCGCCAAGGCATTCACCAAACGTACGGTTTTAGTTGGCGCCGAGGTCGGGCCGAGTGTTGGGTTACCGAAGCCCAAAAACATGCGCGTGGCTTGATGTGTGGGCACAGTTGAGCGCTTATCGTAAAACGACAGTAGCGACGGCGAGTGCGTTAAGGCAACGCGCTTCACTAACCAAGCGGTGTTGGCGTAATCGACACTGTTTGGCTGAGCAGTCACCAAGACACTAAAAGGCAAACTTGCCAACGGGCCCGATGGCACAACAATCAGATGTTCAAGCCCAGTCAGATTTTTATCGACCCCACCCAGCAAACTTTGATAAAGCGCAAAAGATTTATTGACATCAAACGCTTGCACATTACCCTGCTCGACACTCAAGCCCAAGCGCAAACTTTTGACCTCTTCGAAAATCTGCTCAACAGTTTTCGTGACGGGTGCGATCGTGACCGAATCGCGCCGTATTAATTGCACAAACCCTGAAGAGTTACCCAACAAAAAGATCGCGACACCCTCGGTGGGCGTCAGATAGCTTTGCAGCTGCTCGAGTTTGACGCGACGCACTCCTGTCAATTGAACATACTCGGGGCTTAATTTTTCAACCTGCGCGTGCAAGGCTTGGATTTGTTGATCCTTCTCTTTGATTTTTGCGAGTAAACCGTCTTCAACAAGTTTGCTGCGCTGATCGTCGGCCAAGCTGGTTTCACTAGCCAGTTGGGTTTTGTCTAAGTCGCGCTGGCGCTCAAGCATTTGTAGCTTTTGAATGGCTTCGCCGGCTTCTTTGTTGTTAATCAAGACACGCGCCGAGGCACGTGCCAAGGTCTTTTGCACAACCGTCGAGTTTTGTCGTTGAAAGGCCTCAAAGGCCTCTGCATATAAGCCTTGCACCGCAGCGGGATCTTTTGCATTGCTTGCTAAGGCCGCAAGCGCCTGAACGTAGCGACTCAACTCATCTGCAGTAAAGGCTGCACTGGCACCGGCGGGCAACGCGTTCGCCATTTTGATCGCTTGCCTGAACGAGACCGCCGCCTCGGTGATTAAGCCATCATCCTGCAAGCTTGCACCAAGCTTGGCCAAAATTCTGATAGCCTTCACCGAATCGCCAAACAGGCGTTGCTCGTAAGCTAACGCGCTCTTGTAATACACCCCGGCCGCCGATACGCGCTTTTGAGCCGAGCTGATATCGCCCAGGGTCATCAAGACATCGACCTTCCAAAACAAGGGCAAGTTACCCGCGGCATCCAAGATTTCGTAAGCCTGACCTGCCTGATTCAGCGCATTGCTTAAGTCAAACGTCTTGAGCGACATCAGCGCTTCAAAATTCAACGCCATCGCCAACT
>Ga0114974_10001362_pt1 | contig 19380 bp, 13 predicted proteins | sample S_130206_EF_Meta_FD_87318 | JGI IMG/M metagenome (GOLD analysis project Ga0114974, IMG submission 87318) | Freshwater microbial communities from Lake Simoncouche, Canada to study carbon cycling - S_130206_EF_MetaG | ecosystem: Environmental > Aquatic > Freshwater > Lake | place: Lake... | reverse complement strand
GGCAACAACCTGATGACAGCCTCACCGTCGGGGTTGCGCACTACCATTTATCACGCACTGCCAACCACGACGACACTGTGCGCTAAGCGGGACGGCAAGGTGGTGGGCACGCTCTCGCTGATACGCCAAAGCGCCTTCGGTTTTCCGCTCCAGGCGATCGCCCAAATAGGCGAAATTCGTGCGGTCGGCGGCAATATTGCCGAGATATCGGCGCTGGCCGTGCATGAGGACCACCGGAGCGCCGGCAGAACCATCTTGTTTGCACTGATGAAATTGCTCTTCTGGCAGTGCAGCCAGGTGTTTAATATCCGCCATCTGCTGATGGCGGCGCATCCCAAGCACATCCGAATCTACGAAGGCCTGCTGTTTTTCAAGCGACTGAGTCGGTACGAAGTGGTCAGTTATGACTTTGTCAACGGCGCGCCTGCTTTAGGCGCTTGGGTGGATGTGCAGGACGCAGACGCGCAGTACGCGCAACTTAGCGATCTGGCCCGAAGCAAGAAGCACTTATACCGAGATATTTGCCAGCTGCTGCCACCGGATCCCGATTCTTTTCCAGGAACTAAGCGCGACTGGCTAATGCCGACGGCCATGGCGCCCGAGGTGCTTGACTATTTTTTCAACCAGCGAACCCAAGTCTTCACGCAACTCGACGCGCGCAAACGTCTGCTGCTGCGGTCGATCTATCCCTCTGCCCAATACCAGCCGATTCTTCCCGCGATTGATCGAAAGTGGGAGCGCGCCACCAATCTGCGTCGGGAACATCGCCATGCAATGGCCGGCCGCGGATACTTCGTTTTTCAATCCAAGGGCAGTCCGGAGGGATCGTGGCTGGAATTGGTCGAGCTGTCGCATAACGGGTTTTCTGCCCAGTCCAGTTCCCCGATACCGGTGCAGCAGTGGGGCGACGCAACCATTGATTACGGCGACCGGCAACGCTCCACGCTGCGCGCCATGGCCATTCGCAACGACATCAGCGGCTCTTGCGTTTTGCACAGCTTCACGCTTTGCGAGCCTGACCTGGCCTGGAGAAAGTTTGTCGGCGCGTTGTCGTCCCGCGGCACAAGCGAAGCGCTAGACAAGCCGGAGGAATCCGTCCAAATTCATTTGCCCCTGGCCCGCTCGATCAACTCGGCGACAAACCGGGACGGAATCGCGTAGCTGATGCCCGAGGGCTGGCTAAGCGCCGACTCGCGTGTTCCCTTGATCAGGGCCATGCTAAGCACGCCCAGCAAATCGCCCTGAACCGGATCGAACAGGGGGCTGCCGCTATTGCCCGGATAGGCGGTTGCGTCGAGCTGGAATAGGTCAAAGGCTCCCGTGCGCAATCCGCGCACCACGGCTTCGTTGAGCAGCCGCGCCGTCTGCGCGGGAAGCACCGACTGGGTAATCGAGGAAATCATTCCGCGATGGGTCACCGCAGAGAACCCGAGCATGCCGCCAATCGGAAAGCCCATGAAGGCGACCGATTGTCCTTCGCGCACCAAGACAGAGTCCCGGATCGACAGGGGGGGCGCCGCATCTCCCTCAAAGCGCAGCAAAGCAAGGTCATGCAGCAGATCGACCTCCAGCACCACCGCCCGGCGCCGCTTGAAATCAGTCCCCGCGGCGCGCACTGGAAGCATCACTGACAATTCCGACGGGTTGTCTGAAGCGCCATCCAACGGGCCCGCCACCACATGCGCGGCCGTCACGGCAAGATTGCCGTCGCCGACTACAAAGCCGGTGCCACGCATCCGAAATCGCGGGCTATCGCTAGCCCTCCAGGTGCCGACAATCACCACCGAGGGCTTCACGCGGGCGATCACCTCTGTGATTTCAGCGCGTGCCGGTCCATGCCACAGGGCCAGGGCGACGGCAAGCAGGCAAGGCCAGGCTGCAGTTCTCACCACGCTACAAGCTCTTCAACAATGTCGCCACCTCGGCTTGGGCCGGGAACTTGTCACCCAATTTCGCCATCGCATCGAGTTCCTTGCGGGCCAGATCCTTCTTGCCGCCGCGCAGATGAATCCGTGCCAGGTTGAGCCTGAAGGCCGGGTTCTGCGCCTGAAGAGCCAGTGCCTTGGTTTGCCATTCAAGCGCCTTGGCGTAATCTTCTTTTTCAGACAGCAACATCGCCAAGGTATCCATGAAGGCGGGCTGATCGGGCGCCAGCGCCACGGCACGTTCCGCGTAGGCTATGGCACCGTCTTTCTTCAGTCTTCCGCTGACCCATGCCAGATTGTTCAGCGCGAGCGCGTTGCTCGCCTGCATCTGCGTGACCTTGCGATACAGCGATTCTGCGCCGGCGTAGTCCTTGCGCAGCACGGCGGTATCACCGAGGTACAAGGGGAAAATCACATCGCCCGGGTGCTCCTTAAGCCATGCGACCTGCAGCCTCTCCTGCTCGGTCGTCTTTCCCTGCTTCCCGAGGGTCGCGTGCAACTTCGCCGCGAGTTCGGCTGCGGGGGCTTTTGTCAGCCCGAACCGATAGGCTTCAGCGGCAAGTTCCCACTTCCCCTGATTCACCGAGATGTCACCCTCAAACTGGTATCCCACCGGTTCCTTGGGACGCTGCTTCTGTATGCTGCGCGCAATGCCAACCGCCTGCTGGTAATCACGCGCATCCACCGCCAGCATGATCAAGCCCCGCTGGGCGTCCAACAGGTCGGGTTTGACTTCCAGCGCTTTGCGAAGGCTTTGAGCGGCCGCGTCCTTGTCCTTGGCCGCCATATGCGCGTTCGCGAGTCGGACGTGCCCAAATGCAGACCGTGGCTGAAGTTCCACCACCCGCCGGTAGCTGGCCAGCGCCTGGCTCATGTCGCCCACCGTCTGCTGGGCGCGTCCCAACGCGTCGTGAACCTCCGGGCTATTGGGCAAGGCCGCGACGGCTTCAAGGCCTGCGGCCACCGCCTTGCGGGGTTCATTACCGCGCAGGTAAAGTTCAACCAGCAGCAGTCGCGGCGGCGTGTCGCCGGGGTTTTCTGCGATGGCGCGGCTGATCAACTCCGCCACCTCGTCGACTTTGCCACCCGCACGGGCCTTCAGTTCGGCCAGCGCGAGCAACGCCCGCACGTTCTTGCGGTCCTTCGCCAGCAGTGCCTCAAAGCGCTTGCGGGCTTCGTCGGGCTTCTTGTCGCCCATGTCGAGCGCTGCTAGGCTGGCGACCGAAGGGAAAAAGAGCGGATCCATCGCCAGCGATCGCTCGAAGCTTTTTCGCGCCCCCGCGAGGTCCTTCTTGGCCAGCAGCACCCGGCCTCGGAGGTTGTCGGCCAGCGGCTGCTCGGGTTGCTTTTTCTGCAGCCCATCGATGGCCTTGAGTGCGCGGTCAAATTCTCCACGTCGTAAATGGGTGCTGATCAAGGCCAGATCGGCATTCGACCCCTTGTCAAGCCCGGCAATGTCCTGCAACTCGGCCAGCGCCTCATCCGATCGCCCAGCGGCGAGGTGGGTCAGCGCCAAAGAGGTGCGGGTACGGGTGTTTTGGGGGTCCTGTTGGGCGGCCTTGGCGAAATACGCCTCGGCCTTCTTGAGGTCGCCGTTTTGCAAATAGACCTGAGCCGCCGTGGCGAGGGTCGCGGCGTCCGGCGACGCCAGCAGCGCCGGCTGCAGGGTGGCCAGGGCCTTTTCAGGCTGCCCCGACTGCAGGTACGTCAAGATCAGCAAGCGCCGCGCAAGAACGGCGCCGGGCGCCACCTTGATCGCCTTGTCCAGATAGGCCTCGGCCTGCAGCAGCGAGTTGGCTTGCAGTTCGATGGCACCGGCCAACTGCAGGCACATGGGGTTTTCGGGCGAGCCCTTGATCATCTGCTGCGCCAACTCGCGGGCCAGCTTGAAGTCCTTCTTCTGGTACGCCAGCAAGGTTGCGAAATAGCGCGCCTGCGGGCTGTTGGGCGAAGCCTTCTTGAGCAACTCGAGCTGCTCGGAGGCTTCGTCCAGCTTGCCGCCACCCAGCAGGCTGCTCAGGATGGCGCCGTGGCCCTCCACAAAATCGGACTTGACATCGACCGACTTTCGGTAAGCCGCGAGTGCCTCGGCAGTCTGGGACTTTGCGTGCAGCAGGATATCGCCCTTGAGCTTCCATGCCTCGTAGTCGCCCGGCGCGGTGGCGAAAATCGTGTCTATCGTTGCCAGCGCAGAATCGAACTCGCGACGCGCTGCCAGCAAGCGTGCGCGCATCAGGAGCGCCGGCGCGTAGGTCGCATCCGCCTCCAGCGCCGAATCCAGCGCGGCGCGCGATAGATCGACTTCTCCCTGGGCGGCGTGGGCCATCGCCAGCGAAGTCTTCAGACTGGCCCTGGCGGCAACATCCTTGAAGTCGCTTGCGGCAAACTCTTGCGTCAGTTTTTTGAACTGTCGCTGGGCGAGCAATGCCTGCGCCAGGGCCGGCACCAGCAACTCCTGCGGATGCTTCAACTCCATCGCCTTGCGCAATTCGGTCTCGCCGCCAGCCGCGTCGCCACTGCGCAGCAGCGCAAGTCCGAGCAGATAGCGCGCCTCGGGCTGGGCAGGATCCTTCTGCAAGGCGTTCTTGATCTGAATTGCCGCTGCCTTCGGGTCATTCTTCGCCATATAGTCGCGCGCAGACGCGAGCATGTCGGCGGGCTTTTCGCCGCCGCACGCGCTGAGCAGGAGAAGCAGCAGCAGCGACGAGGGAGCCGATGCAAGAGAACCGAAACGAAACATGGCTTGAACCTTTGGATATGTTGAATATAGGAAGATGAACCTGTTTGACGACGCCGGCGGGACTACTTCAGGCTCAGGCGGTGCATCAGGTCGTAAAGGGTGGGCCGACTTACCCCGAGCAATTCGGCAGCCCGCACCATATTGCCGTTCACGCGGCCGAGGGCCGCGATGATCGCGCTCTTGTCGGTACGATCGCGCATCGTGCGCAGATCCAGCATCAAAGGACCTGCGTTGGAGTCGGTCTGGCCCAAGCCGAGGTCCTCGGAAGAAATCGTGCTGCCCTCGGCCATGATGACCGCGCGGCGCACACAATTTTCCAACTCGCGGATATTGCCCGGCCAAAGGTGGGCCTCTATCGCTTGAACGGCGTCATCTCCAAGTGCCATGAAGCCGCGGTCCTGCTCGCGGACAAAGCGGCGCACAAAGGCATGCGCCAGCAAAGCCGGGTCGCCGATGCGCTCACGCAGCGGCGGTATGGTGATAACAATTTCTGCCAGTCGGTAATACAAGTCCTCACGGAATCGTCCTTCCTTGGTCAATGCCTTGAGGTCCTGATGGGTGGCACAGACGATGCGCACGTCGACCGGGATTTCATGGCGCCCGCCCACACGCTCAATCGTCCTCTCCTGCAAAAAGCGGAGCAATTTAGCCTGCAAGGGAAATGGCAGGTCGCCAATTTCATCGAGCATCAGGCTGCCCCGCGTGGCGAGCTCTATCTTTCCCAGCGTTGTCTTGGCGGCGCCGGTGAAGGCGCCTTTCTCATAGCCAAACAATTCGCTTTCAATCAGGTTTTCGGGAATCGCCGCACAGTTGATCGCCGAAAATTTTTCTGCCCTTCGTCCCGAAGCCTGATGCAGTGCGCGCGCCAGCACTTCCTTGCCCGTTCCGCTTTCGCCCAACAGCATCACGCTCGCGCTGCTCGGTGCCACCTTCTCGATCGTTCTGCAGATGCGCAGCATGGCAGGGTCACGGGTGATCAGCCCGGCCGTATCGGGAATCTGGGACTCCCTCAGCCTGCGGTTTTCGGCCTGCAGCTCTGCCAACTTGAACGCGCGCCCAAGGGTCAACTTGAGGAGCTCCGGCTCAAAAGGCTTGGGGAAGAAGTCGTAGGCGCCCAGTGCGATCGCACGCAGCGCATTGGCGCGCTCGTTTTGACCTGTCAGCACGATGACCTTGGTGTCGGGTGCCGCCGCCAAAATCTGCGCGAGCAACCAAAACCCCTCGGATACCGAGTCCGGATCCGGGGGCAGACCCAAGTCCATGGTCACGACGGTCGGCATGTGCCGGCGCAGTTGTACCAGCGCGCTTTCGCGATCGTGGGCCACCACAGCGTCGAACCCGTCCAGCGCCCATTTGATCTGCGTCTGCAGGCCGAGGTCATCCTCGACAATCAGCACGCAGCGCGTCTCGCGCACAGTCATGCAGCCACCCGCACCGAGGCTTCTGCCTGCCTGGGCAACTGAGACAGGGGCAGCAGCATCGTCACCCGGGTTCCCTGCGCGGGTCGGCTCTGCACCGTCATGCGGCCGCCGAGTTCTTGCACATACTGATAGCTTTCATAGGCGCCGATCCCCATCCCGCCCGTCTTGCTGCTCTGAAATGGCTTGAACAGGCGCTCATTCACGAATTCCGGCGTCATCCCGACGCCCGAATCACCGACTTCCACCACCGCGAAATCGCGTCCGCGGGCCAGACGCAGCCAGACCCGATCTGTCGAGCCGGTTGCATCCAGTGCGTTGTTCACCAAGTGACCGATAACGCGCGTGAGTCGGTCCGCGTGGCCGTTTGCCATCACCCTTTCAACCGCCACTATTTCCATCTCCCTGCCTCGCCGCGCAGCCAACTGAGCCATGGATTGGGCGATCTCGCGAAGGTCAACGCCCAAAGTCACGCCCAGCGGCCGCTCGCCATCGCGCAGTTGCTGCATCAACTGGCGCATACGGTCCAGTGCGCTTTCGACCGTGACCAGCATGTCCTTTTGAAACTCGGGGTTGGCATGCAGCCGTTGGGCGTTTTTCAGCATCAGCGACATCTGGGCGATTACATTCTTCAGGTCGTGCACGACAAAGGCGGAGGTGCGGTTGAAGGCGTCAAACTTTCGGACCTCGAGCAGGGCCTCGTCCACCTGCATCTGCGCCAGCCAGCAGGCGGCCTGGCGACCGGCGGTCTTGAGCAGGTCGTTGACCTCCCAATTGACGTCAACGCGGGCACGCGAATGCGCGAGCACCACGAAGCCGATCAACTCGCCACCGATAGCCAGCGGAACCAGCAGGCGAGCCTGCGGCATGGCCTCCAGCCAGGCCGGCAACACCAGGTCGCCGTAGCGGGGCCGGTTGGACTGGTACTCGTCGAGATCGACGACCCAGCCGCTGTCCGCCATGAAACGGATAAACGGCGAATCAGCCGGCTCGAATTCCAGGCTGATCGCCATGTTCCAACGCGCGGCCTGCCGATAAGCACTCGCCCCGCGGTCCTTTATCCAAAGACAACCTGCCGGACTGTCCAGCATGTCGGCAAGGCCGCGAACCACGCGTTCGCCCACGCCATGCTCGGCATGCTGGCCCGACAGGGTGTGGGTGAAGCGAAGCCATTCCACCCGGTAGTCGTAGCGGTAGCGGAAAAAGTGCTTTCCCAGCATCACCCGCAAGGTCGCCCGCACAGCGCCCGACATGGCCAGCACCGTCAGCGCCACCAAACCCAGAAAGACCATCGCAAACTGGAGTGCCCGTCCCCATTCGCCACCAAAGTAGCGGACATAGTAGGCGACGCCGGACAGGAATAACAGGTACAGACCCGCGATCATCAGGGTGGCAGAATGAAACGCCGCGCGCCGGGACAATTCGACCCGTCGGGTCCAATTGCCATGCCGCGACGCTGCCATCAGCAGCATCGGCATCAGCAAGAGATGCGCGACACCCCGGATGCCAAAAGCCTCTGGGTCCGCGCGGCCCAGCAAGACCGCTTGCGAGTACAGGAACAAGTCAAACATGAAAGCGCCCGCCAATCCCAGACACAAGGGCTTCACGCTCCAGCGCGCGTCTTCGTCGGCGTTTCTGTAGAGTTGCTCAAGAAGCACCAGGGCCATGACGGGGAGCGCCATGGAGCCCAGCAGAACGAAGTGCTCTGCTGATCCGGTCTCGCAGGCGCCAAAGACGCAGGCAGTCTGGGATAGCAACGCCAGCCCGACCAATGCGCCGGCGATGGACGCCAGCGGCCACGCGGCAGCGCGTGCGGTGGCCGACTGACGGGCGCCAAGCAGCGCCAGCAGGAACACATACCAAAATCCGTAGCGAAGCGTGTCGACCAGCTGGCCAAAGGTCCACAGCCACCGATTCGCCAGCACCATCACGGCTAACAGCGACAAAGCCCAAGCCGAACTGGCGGCCAACGCCACAACCAAAGCGCGTCGCCCCGGCTCCGACGACGTACGCCAGTAACCGCGCAGCAGCAGACGCCACGTCAGCAGGCCGTACAGCGTACCTGCGAACCCGTAGCTCCAGATATCCAAAACGAGCTCCTGATGGCCCATATGTTCAGCTGTTATGACGCGCCTGGGCCCATGTCAGTCAGGGGCCCAGCCTAGACCGCACCCTTGGCAAGCAGCACCACGCCAACGGTCTCGAAAAGGATCACCATGTCCAGAAACAGCGTGTGGTTCTTCACATAGTAGAGGTCGTACTGCAGCTTCTGCGCCGCGTCTTCCACCGACGCGCCATAGTGGTAGCGCACCTGCGCCCATCCGGTGACGCCGGGTTTGACGCTGTGGCGTGCTGCGAAGTACGGCAGCTCCTTTGTCAGCGAGTCGACGAAGTAGGGCCTTTCGGGACGGGGGCCAACCAGGCTCATGTGGCCCGCGAGTACGCTGAAGAGCTGTGGCAATTCGTCGATACGCAGCTTGCGAATCACCCGTCCCACGCGCGTGACCCGGTTGTCCTTGGCAGCGGCCCAGCGCGGCGTCCCATCCTTCTCCGCGTCGGCGCGCATGCTTCTGAACTTCACCACATGGAAGAGACGGCCGTGCAGCCCAACCCGCTGCTGCCGGTACAAGATCGGACCACTGCCCTCGAGCATCACCACAGCAGCCGTGACCACGATGACCGGTGAGGCCAGCACGATCAGAGCGGTCGCGCAGACGATGTCGAACGCCCGCTTGACGATGGTGCGCAAAAATCCCTGGTTGAATCCGTCGCCAAAAACCAGCCAACCGGCGGATACCGAATCGAGACGAATTTGCCCTAGCGTCTGTTCGAAGTGCGTCGCCATGTCAACCACCCGGATGCCTTTGAGCTTGCAGTCGAGCAGTTCGCGCAATGGCATGCTGCCGCCGCGGCGCTCGGCGAGCGCCACAACGATTTCGTCAACACGATGTTGCTCGACCACCTCGGTCAGCGATGCGCGCGAAGCCGCACCGCCCCAGGACGCCGACTGGTCTACCGCCTCGTTGGGACTGGCGTAGTAGCCAACCAGTTCGATGCGTGGATCCGATTTTTGCAGGGCCCGGCCTACCACCTTGGCCTGCGGCCCCGAACCGAAGACCAGCACCCGTTGACGCCCATTGGACTCGGCGTGCGAATGGCCGGCGTGCACGCGGTGCGAGAGCATTCCGACCAGGCCAGCCGCAATGCCCAGGGCGGCAAACTCAAGATGCTCCAAGGCCATCGGCAAAAAGTGCAGCGCCACATAGGACAGCGGCAGAATCAGGAACAACGACAAGACAGCCCGGGCCCGCGACTGCCCCACCGAACGGTTGTGGACCCGTTGGTAAAAGCCAAGTGCGACGTTGATCAGCAGTGCGCAGGCGCCCAGCAGCACTGCCGACGGCAGGCATTGCGACGCCGCTGCGGGCAGGCTCGGCTCGCGCCAGCCTACCGCCATGATGACAATTCCGGTGATCAGTCCGAAATCGAGCACGATCTGCGAAAGCGTTCTGCCATGAATATAGTGGTTGAAGATTCTGATCATTGCATTGCTACCTTTGTTGTTGCCTGCGTCTGCACCAAACCCGAAATCGCCGATGTCCGCACCCGCCGGCCTAGACCAGCACCTCAGGACACGCTGCATGGCCCAGGAAAGCCTGTGGACTGGCACTGGCTCCATAGGCGCCCGACTGAAACACCACCACCAAATCGTCCACCTGCGCTGAAGCGAGCTCCATCCGATCGGCGATCAGATCAAGCGGGGTGCACAGCGGCCCTACCACCGAGACCCGTTCGGTGTCTTCTGCATCCATGCGATTTCCTATGGCGACCGGATAGTTTTTTCGAATCACCTGGCCGAAATTTCCCGAGGCGGCGAGGTGGTGATTCAGCCCGCCATCGGTGACCAGATAGACCTGCCCGCGGGAGGTCTTGCGATCGACGACTCGCGTGACATAGATGCCCGCCTCGGCGACCAGATAGCGTCCTAATTCAAGGACTAGGCAGGCATGCGGCATCTCGCTTTGCACGCGCGCCATGATGCGCTGCAAATTGGCGCCTATCGGCTCCAGGTCCAAGCGTTGCTCGCCTGCAAAATAGGGAACACCGAAGCCGCCACCGAGGTTTAACGAGCAGACAGCCGACGGCGCATACGCCGCCAGGCGCAACGCAAGTTCGTAGGACTTCATTTGGGCTTCGCAGATCGCGTGCGGCCGCAGATTCTGTGAGCCCGCGAACAGATGGAATCCCTCGAAAGCGAGGCCCGAGCCGCCTATCTGCTGCAGCATGGCAGGCACCGCCTCGGCATCGATGCCGAACTGCCTGGCGCCCCCGCCCATCTTCATGCCCGAGCCCTTGAGCTCGAAGTCGGGGTTGACCCGCACCGCGACGCGCGCCGGCAGTCCCAGCGCATCCGAGATTCGTTGGAGCACGGCTATTTCACGCCCTGACTCGAGATTGATCAGCACGCCGGATGCAACCGCCTGTCGGAGCTCGCCATCCCTTTTCCCGGGCCCGGCGAAGCTGACCTCGGCCGGTGGCGTACCCGCGTCCAACGCGATCCGAAGCTCTCCGGCTGAAGCGACGTCCACCCCGTCCACCAGGCGCGCCATCAGGCCGACGACCGCCGGCATCGGGTTCGCCTTCATCGCGTAGTGCAGCTTGACGCCCACTGGCAACGCGGCTCGCAGACTGCGAACACGGTCCACCAGCAACTGGCGGTCATAGGCGTAGAAAGGCGTTTGACCGACCCTGGCGGCAAGCGTCGACAGGCGCTGCGAGCCCACCACCAACTCACCGTCCTCGACGGGAAACTGGCGCATCGGCGCGTGAACGGGAAGGGGGATGGAGTCTAGTGGCACGCGGTGGAAGGCAATAGGCCGTGGGTTGCGGTCAAGGCTATTGGCCGGCTTGAGAGCCCCAGTTGCCCGATATCAACGGGCGATCCAGCTTGCCATTCACGTTGCGCGGTAAAGGTCCACAAGTGATGAATATTCCCGCAGGAACCATATAGGTGGGCATCCTCAGCCGGCACTCGGCGAGCAAGGCGCCGGCCAACTGCTCATCGCCCAGCGCACTATCGGAGTCCCGCGGACGCGGCGTCGCGACCAACTGAATAGCGTGGCCCAAGGTGGGATGTTCGGTCCCGAAGGCCGCGCATTCGCCGACCAGTTGGGTGGCGTATACGATCTCTTCGACCTCGGTCGGGCTAACCCGGTATCCGGAAGTTTTCATCATCTCGTCGCGTCGGCCGATGAAATACAGATAGCCCTGCGCGTCCATGCGCACGGTATCGCCCGAGAAGACGGCGTATTCAGGTAGGGCCAACGCTGCCGACTGGCCCGGCGCGTCGCGGGCCAGCAGTTTGTAACGCTCGGCGGTCTTGGCTGCGTCGTTCCAGTAGCCCATGCCAACGAGCGCGCCGCGGTGCACAAGTTCGCCCGGCTCATCGGTGCCACAGGCCGACCCGTCTTCACGCAGAACCAGTATCTCGGCGTTGGGAATGGCTTTGCCGATCGAGTCGGGCCGTTCGTCCACCTGGTCCGGCGGCAAATAGGTTGAGCGAAAGGCCTCGGTCAGGCCATACATCAGAAAGGGCCTGGACTTTGGCAGTCGTTCGCGCAGCAGCGCCAGCGTCGCGCGCGGCATGCGACCTCCGGTATTGGCGAAGTAGCGAAGATGGTTCTGTGCCCCTTGGGGCCAGTCGAGCTGTGCGAGCTGGATGTACAACGGCGGTACCGCCGTCAGCCCGGTGACCTGCTCGCGATCGATCGCCCGCACAATGTCGCGCGGCATCAGGTAGTTCAGCAGTACCACGCGCGCGCCAGCGTGAAAGGCGGTGGTCAGCTGGCTGAAGCCGGCGTCAAAGGACAGCGGCAGCGCAGCGAGCAAGGTGTCGTGTGCGTTGTTTTCCAGATAGGACGCGACGCTCTTGGCGCCGGCGACCATGTTGCGGTGCGATAGCACGACCCCCTTAGGCCTTCCGGTGCTGCCCGAGGTGTAGAGGATTGCCGCCATATCGACGTCGATCACCCGATGCACCGGCTTGCCAACGCCTTCGAGCAGCGTCTTCCAGGACACCAGATGCAGGCCCCCATTCGCCGCGGCGCGCCGGGCTACTGCATCGAAGGTCGCACCCGTTATCAGCAGATGGCGCAGGTCCTTGCAGTCCGGCAGCACCGATTCGAGCAGGGATAAGCGTTCAGGCGATGTGAGCAGAGCGCGGGCATTGCTGTCCCGCAGAATATGGGCCACCTGTTCGGGCTTGAGAATCGGATTCACCGGTACGAACACCGCACCGGCTGCCGACGCCCCAAAGCTGCCAATCACCGTCTCGAAGCGCTTGTCGAGGTAGATCGCGACCCGATCGCCACGCGCCAGCCCCAGCGCCGCCAGACCGGACGCGAACTGCAGCACGGCGTGCCCGAGTTCCTCATAGCTCAGCGACCCGATATCGCTGGTCAAGGCGCAGGCATGCGGTGAGAGACGGGCGGATCGGGTAACGAGTTCGGATAGCAGGGTGGCTTCAGTCATGGGCTTCGGCGCCTGGCTAGGCGCAGCAAAAATCAGGTGATGGGCAGAAGTTATGCACGCCGCCGTGCCACGATTGAAACCTAGAATGACCCAGCGTTTACGGATGGAAAATATTTCAGGGAGCCAAAGTTGAATAGTGCACAAGAAGTGCTGCGCCTCTTGGACGAGGTGCTGAGTCTCAATGGCCGCGGTGCGAAATTCACCCGCGACACGCCACTGCTAGGCGCGATGCCAGAGCTCGACTCGATGGCGGTGGTGTCGCTCATGACCGCCATGGAGGACCAGCTAGGGATCGTGGTGGACGATGACGATATCGATGGCTACACCTTTGCGACACTGGGCTCTTTGACCGACTTTGTCGACGCGAAACGCGCGGGTTAAATAGCGGTTCGGCGCCGCTGCGTGGGCGCCGAGCTTGCACGCCGCTAGCCCACGCAGCGGTCGGGCGGCAGGCCCCGCATCAGCGGGCTAGGCGCAAACCGATTGGTAGATGCCCCGGTAGCGCGCGACGCTGTGGACCCAATTGCGCTCGGCGGTCACAAAGTCGCGCCCCGCGTCCTGCATGGATGTCCAACGATGCGGAGCGCCGAGTAGCGCAACGGCCTTGGCGGCAAGGTCGGTGGGGTCGCCGGCCTTAAACAGCATTCCGGTTCGGCCATGGTCGATCAGTTCGCGGTGCCCGCCAATATCCGAGGCGACGAGCAGTTTGCGCATCGCCATGGCTTCGAGCGGCTTCAACGGCGTGACCAACTCGGTCAGCCGGATCGACTTGCGCGGGTAGGCGAGCAAGTCCACGAGCTCATAGTAGCTTTGTATATCGGCGTGTGGCACGCGTCCGGTGAAAACAACCTTGTCACGCAAACCCAGTTCTTCAGCCAGCGACCTCAGTGGCCCGTCCTGCGGCCCGCCGCCCACCAGCAGCAGCCGAACCTCAGGCATCGTGTCGAGTATGAGCGGCAAAGCGCGGATCAGAATGTCCAGGCCCTCGTAGGCGTAGAAGGATCCGATGTACCCGATGACGGTTTTTCCGGTGAGACCCAGCTTGCGCTTGAGCGCTTCGTCGGACACACCATCCGAGCAGAAGTCCCGGACATCAACGGCGTTGGGGATGACCGTGACCTTGGCAGGGTCGATGCCGCGATCGACGATGTCGGCTCGCAGCCCTTCGCAGATGGTGGTGACTGCGTCGACCCGGCGCAGAGCCCAGCTCTCCAGTCCCCGAGTCAGTCGGTAACGCAAGCCCCATTCGTTGGCGGTGCCATGGTCGACCGCACCGTCTTCCCAAAATGCCCTCACCTCATAGACTACCGGTATCCCCATTCGACGACCGACACGAATTGCCGGTATCGCATTGAGCACCGGGGAGTGGGCGTGCAGCACGTCGGGCTTTGTCGCTTCGGCCACGTCGGCGATGCGAGCAGTCAACTGCTTCATCAGCGCGAGTTCTCCAATGCCCGGCAACGCGCAATAGGGACGACTGGCGGGGGGGGTACGGAAAAACCGTAGTCCCTCGACACAATCTTCCGAGGCGGGGCCGGGCCCCTGCTTCGGACCGGTCAGGTGCAGCGTTTCCCACCCCAGCGCGCGCTGCGCCCGCAGGATCGCCAGTGTGCGGAAGGTGTAGCCGCTGTGTAGCGGAATCGAATGGTCCAGAATGTGCAGGATCCGCATAACGCTATAGGCCTGGCAGAAGCTTCGCGTCGGTGCGCGGGGCAGGAGCGTCCGGACGGCTCACCAGCACAGTCCCATGACGCTGCCACGCAAGGCGAAGCGCTCGGGTATGTGCACCAGGTCCAGCACGGTCTGGTCAGCTCGGACATGCAGCGCCAGCGCTTCAAGCACGGCGGCACTGTCGAGCCCCACGACGAGCAGATCCGAATCGGCTACGACGCTTTCTACCGTCGGTCGAAGATGCGCTCCGATGTGCGGAATGTGCTCCTCAATAAAGCGGCTGTTGGCTCCGAGCAGCCGCGAAAGACTGACATCCGGATCGTAGACCAGCAGATCAAGGCCTTTGCCAATGAAATGCTCGGCCAGCGACACCATCGGACTTTCGCGAAGGTCATCGGTGCCGGTCTTGAACGACAGGCCGATCATGCCGACACGGCGCTTCCCGCTGGCCAGCACCTTGTCGATGGCGCGTTCCAAGTGCTTCTTGTTTGAGCCCGCTATCGAGCCCAGCATGGGAAGCTCGACATCGTGCATGCGCGACATGTGCATCGTGGCGCGCAGGTCCTTGGGCAAACAGGAGCCACCGAACGCGAAACCGGGCCTGAGATAGGCGGCGGAAATGTTGAGCTGGCGGTCCTTGCAGACCAGGTCCATCACCTCGAAGGGGTTGACTTGCAGCGCCTCGCACAGCCTGGCCGATTCGTTGGCAAAGGTGATCTTGAGCGCGTGGAAATTGTTGCAGCAGTACTTGATCATCTCGGCGGCGCGGATGGATGTGGCGTGAAACTCGCATGGAAGGTGACCAAACAGCTGACGCAAGGCCCGCACCGGTGGGTCCGTGTCCGCCCCTACCACGGTAAACGGTGGGTGGTCGTAGTCCCGAATCGAAGTGCCTTCGCGCAGGAACTCGGGCTGGAAACAGGTGTAAAAATCCTCCCCGTCCCGCTTGCCCGACTCCTGCTCCAGGATCGGACGCAATACCGTCTCGACCGAAGCCGGCGTCAACGTCGACCTGAAGACGAACACATGCGGCAGATCCTTCTCGCGTATGGCCCGCCCCAAGGCGCGGCACAGTCTGACAATAGCGGCCTGGTCCTGGCTCCCGTTGGACGCCGAAGGCGTTCCCACACAGATCAGCGACAGTTCGGACTCGAGAACCGCGCTGCGAACATCGCTGGTGACTGCAACCCTTCCGCTGCCGGTGGCGCGTGCCATCAGCTCCACCATGCCCTCCTCAACGACCGGAGTCCGGCCTTCGCGGATTAATGTGAGCTTGACCGGGTCGATATCCACGCCGATGACCTGGTGGCCATCCCGCGCCAGGCAAGCCAGCGACACAGCGCCCACATAACCGAGTCCGAAAATACTGATCTTCATGCCGCCACCTTCCTTGGTTCACTGACAGACCCAAGGTCTGGGCCCATTCCGAGATGGGTTTCGATCAGCGCGTCGAAGCGGTGCATCGAATGTCCCCAGTCGTGGTTGGAAAGCACCCTGGCCCGCCCGGCCCGCGCGAGCCGCTCGCGCTCCAGCGGGTTCGCAAGCACCCGGAGAATCGCGTCTGCCGTCGACTGCGCACCCTCGGCCACCAGAAAATGCTGGTGGGCCACAGCGTCGACTCCGCCAGCGGCTACCGGGGTAGTGACGACCGGAATTCCCGCCGCCATCGCTTCAAGAATCTTGTTCTGCGTGCCCCGGGCGATATTCAGCGGCGCTATCGACAAGGCCGCCTTGTGCAACCAGGGCCGGACATCGGGCACCTGCCCGGTGACCACCACCCCTGGAATGTCCGCAAGACGCCTGATCGCCATGGACGGAGCCGCGCCGACGATGTCGAGCTTGATATTTGGGCGCTGGGCGCGCAAGCGTGGCAGTACATCCCGGCAAAATTCCAACATGCATTGCTGGTTCGGGTAGTAATCCATGCGCCCCAGAAAGCAAATGCTATCGGCCTGGTATGGCGCGCCAACCGGGCTGAAATAGCTGCCGTCAACGCCGTTTGGAAACCAGCCGGTGCGGCGCGCCGAATGAAGGGACTCCAGCGTCTCCCACTCTGCGCGCGTGGTCGCCGTGCACAGCTCAAAGCGGCGCGCCAGCTGCTTTTCGGCATGCAGCATTTTTGTGCCCTCGAGCCGATAGCCCAGCGACATTGGCCAGGACTTGTAGCGCGCGTACTCAAGCCACTTCTGCGAGTCCATATCGCCGAAGTCAAGAATCTTCGGAATGTGCGCCACATGCGCAACATACTGCGCAACCGAGGAGCAGTGCACCACAATCAAATCAAGCCGCTGGGTGCGCAGCAGGTCCCGGATCCGCCTGGCGAGGCTCGCAGAGTAGAAGTAGCCCATTGACGAAGGCTCGGCGGTGGGCAACCGGGCCAGCATACGAAGCGCCTGCACCGGCGCGGTGACCCGACCGGCGATCGCGCTCGCGCAGTAGGCAGCGATGCCCTCGCCCTCCTTTGCCTCGCGTTGGGATCGCACCAGCGACGCGACCGTGACGCTATGCGGTCCCGCGAGGTGCTGGATCATGTGAAAGGGACGGATCTTCCCACCTCGACGCGGCGGAAATGGAAAGCGATGGCACAAAAACAGGATGTTCATACGAGCGACTCCTTGGCAACTGCGCTGGGCATGGCCGTCTTCCGGCATACGAAGATCACCACATGCGGCCCAATCAGAGGCGCCTTTGGCGCGCTGGCTTTTGTAATACGACGCTCGACCACAAATCCGGCGTCGTTGAGACAGGCGGTAGCACTATCGATGCTGTAGTTGTTCTGGACCGGCTGATGGATTGGCTTGTGCAGTTTCCCCACCAACCAGCGCGCCAGCCCCAATGGCCGCGGGCGCGGGAAGATGTACTCGGATACTTTCTGTCGAAGGCTCTGCAGCGGTGTCAGGTGCACATGGATCAGCAGCACGTAGCGTCCACCTGCGTCCAGCACCCGGAATATCTCCCGCGTCGCTGCGTGATCGTCGAGGAAGTGTTCCATCACGCCGACGCTGGTCACCAGATCGAATGCGGCATCCGAATAGGGCAGCCTCTCGCAAAGCGCCAGACTGAATTGCGCCTGCGTTCGCGCGTTCGACACCTGCAGCGCGCGCACCGACAGTTCGGTGGCGTGCTTTTCCGCCGCATCGCTGGCAGCCAGCACCAGGCCTTCGCCGCAGCCCACCTCCAGGATGCGCCGGGGCTGGAAGCTGTTCAGAATGCCCGCAAAGTAACGAATGAACTCCTTCGACCGTCCCTGGTTCTCCCAGACGTTCGCATGCTCGGCATAAATTTCCTCGTAGGCGTCGACCACACCGCGCGCCGAAGCGAATCCGGGACCATTGGGCAGCAGCTTGGGATAGCCAAATAAGCACGGAAACGCGCAGGCGCATTGCTCGCAGCGCAACCCGACAAGCGGGGATCGGCAGTCTGGACATACATACATGGTGGAGGCGCTATCCTGAATCGGATTGGTAGACAATTTCTGGCGGCGTAAATCGGTCTCACGGGAGACCTTGTGCACAGCGCTGAGCCACGATTGAACCGTAGAATGCCCTCAAGTTTCGGGATCGGAAAAAACTTCCGACGATCAAAGTTGAATACTGCACAACAAGGGCGACGGCCGCCGAATTCGATGCCGATCCTCAACCTGGAATCGCTACAAAAACCACGCGCTCCTTGCCGGCGCAAGCAACGACAATGCGCCAGACCCGGTGGCGCTGGATGGCCGGACGCCCCTGAGCGCCAAGACATAACCTGAATGAACAAGTTGGAAATTGCATGAAGATCACGGTCATTGGAACGGGCTATGTGGGCTTGGTCAGCGGCGCCTGCATGGCAGAGGTCGGCAACGACGTGCTGTGCCTGGACCTGGACGCGCAGAAGATCGATATCCTGCGCAAGGGCGGCATGCCGATCTTCGAGCCCGGGCTGCAGGAGATGGTCCGTCGCAATGTGGCGGCCGAGCGGCTGCACTTCAGCACCGACGTGGCACGCGCGGTGCAGCACGGGACGATTCAGTTCATCGCGGTGGGCACGCCTGCCGATGAAGACGGGTCGGCCGACCTGCAATACGTTCTTGCCGCTGCGCGCAGCATCGGGCGGCTGATGACCGACACCAAGGTGGTGGTCGACAAGAGCACGGTGCCGGTGGGAACCGCCGACCTGGTGAAGGCGGCCATCGCCGACGAACTGCAGCAGCGTGCGCTCGACATTCCCTTTAGCGTCGTATCGAACCCCGAGTTCCTCAAGGAGGGCGCTGCGGTTGAAGACTTCATGCGGCCCGACCGCATCGTCGTCGGCGCCGACAGCGAGCAGGCGATCCACGTGATGCGCGCGCTGTATGCGCCGTTTCAGCGCAACCACGAGCGGCTGATTGTCACCGACCCGCGCAGCGCAGAGCTCACCAAGTACGCGGCCAACGCGATGCTGGCCACCCGCATCAGTTTCATGAACGAGTTGGCGAACCTGGCCGAGGCGCTTGGCGCGGACATCGAAATGGTGCGCCAGGGAATCGGGTCGGACCCGCGCATTGGCTACGACTTCCTGTACCCGGGCGCGGGCTATGGCGGCTCGTGCTTTCCCAAGGACGTCAAGGCGCTGATCAGGACCGCATCGGACAAGGCGGGCATCGCGCTGAAAGTGCTCAGCGCGGTGGAGCAGGCCAACGAGGCGCAAAAGCATGTGCTTGGTGCGAAGGTGCGCAAGCGCATGGGCAACGACCTGAGCGGCAAGCACTTCGCACTCTGGGGCCTGGCTTTCAAGCCCAACACCGACGACATGCGCGACGCGCCAAGCCGCGCCCTGCTGGCCGACCTGTTTGCCGCCGGCGCCAGCGTGACGGCTTACGACCCGGTTGCCATGCCCGAAGCGCAGCGGATCTACCGTGACGAGCCGCGACTGCGCTATGCCGACAAGGCGATGGACGCGCTCGAGGGCGCCGACGCGCTCATCATCGTCACCGAGTGGAAGGAGTTCCGCAGCGCCGACCTGGAAATGATTCGCAAGAAGCTGAAGTCGCCCCTGGTGTTCGACGGCCGCAACCTGTACGACCCCAAGCGGGTGCGCGCACAGGCGCTGGAGTACTTCGCCATCGGACGCTGAT
>Ga0114974_10001361_pt1 | contig 19381 bp, 25 predicted proteins | sample S_130206_EF_Meta_FD_87318 | JGI IMG/M metagenome (GOLD analysis project Ga0114974, IMG submission 87318) | Freshwater microbial communities from Lake Simoncouche, Canada to study carbon cycling - S_130206_EF_MetaG | ecosystem: Environmental > Aquatic > Freshwater > Lake | place: Lake... | reverse complement strand
GTATATTCTATATTTAAAGGTCTAAAACTAGCTGTTCCTGCTGCTGCTGCAAATGTTCGTCTAATAGTTACATAATTTGCAATACCTGATGTAGTTGTATAATTTTGACCTGTAAAAAGTACATCATAATTATTACTAGAAAAATTTACTTTATTACTTGTAAATCCTAATCCGAATCCTAATATATCTTGTGTAGTTTCAATATCCTTAAATGGATAAATTATTGGTCCAATATTACTCTCTCTTGCTATTGTTATAGCCCCATTATTGTTAATAGCAATAGCTTGAGTACCTCCACTGTTTTCAAACCTTGCAATGTTAGTAGCTCCATCACCTTTAAGATTAAGTTTTGCCAGTGTTGAAGATGGAGAACCCCCTGTAATAGAACCAGTATATGAAACTTTAAATACACTTGCTCCACCGCTTACATGAAAATCTAAAAAATTACCTGGAAAAGAAGCTACAGCATTAATACCTATGTATGTTCCACCATTAGGACTAGCAGCCCAAATAGAAGAACCAGCAGTACCTAACAATAAAACTGGATGGTTTTGAGTAGCGTTACCTATTGTGTATGGATCTGTTTTAATTCTTACAGCATATTTATCGGGAGCTGTTGGAGCATCAAATAATTGTTGTACACCATTAAATGTATTAAAACCACTAAAAGTATTAGCACCAGTAAAAGTTTGAGCAATATCAATACCTGCAAAAGTTAAACTTGCATCTGGAAAAGTAAATGTATTGTCTTTACTCATTAAACCAGTGTTAAATATAGCAGAATATAGAGTATCGGGACCAGATAAAATTAAAGGAAATTGATTTCCATTTCCTATTTTTACTTGATTTATGCTTAAATATAAAGCAGAAGCATTATTCGACTGGTCTGTAACATTTGTTAATGTAGAAGACAAAGCAACACCACCAGCTAATTCTAAAAAACCAACATTAGTAGGGTATGGCCCAGCATTATATGGAGGATCGGATGTTATAAATTTTGACATTATCTTAAAATTATATAGTTAAGAGTACCTGAACCAGATACAGAAAGTTGATTAGTATTTTGACAAGGAAAGTTTAATCCTGCTCCAATAGCAATAGTAGCTCCATTATTAGCTGAAACATTACAAGCAGTTAAAAAAGTAACAGCTTTACAAGGCACATCAGGTAATGCAGTTAAAGTTCCAGATAAAGAAGCAGTAGCTGTTACAGGAGTAGTTGCTATAGTTGAATACCACAATTGGTAAGTTATTAATAAAAGTTCGTCTGTTTTTGTCATGTTGTTTACAAATTTAATTACAATAATTTAAAGCATCAACTAAAATATTAGTAAATTGCTCATCAGTAATAGAATTATAGTTAGTTCCTACTTCTCCATTCATATTTTGAGTCCAATCTGCTAAAATTCTTTTAGCTAAATAAAGTTTATATACTATACATAAATGTTTACAATTTAAACCATAAGCATAGTAATTATAAGTACCGTTAGAGTACCTAATAAAATTAGCATCAAGTATATTAGATACTATTTTTAATTGATCGTTATTATATATATTAACTGTTACAGCCACAATCTTTATCACAATAAGTTGTTAATAAATCAAATATCTGTTGTGCTTTAGTAACATTGTTAGCTACACAATTATCAAACATAGCATCGTATAATAAATACATATTTACTAATTTAATAGTTTGAAGTTCTAAACATCCACAATCACATACAGATAAATCAGCTACTTTAGCATCTAAACATTCTTTAATTTCTCTAGCAATAGGAACATATAAAATACTAGAAAAAACTACATTATAACTGCTGAGTGCAGCATTGGTAGCTCCACTCCAATTATCTGTAAATGTACCTGATAATGTAACTAAATTTAAACTTGCTATTGAATAGTAAGTAGCATTAGCTACGTCATAAATATATTTAACATTATTAAAATCTTGATTAGTATTACTAGATACTGTAAAATTTTTACTACCGTTAACAACATTTATTGTTGAAGCATTAGTAAAATTAACTAAATATTCTACTTTCCATAAACCATCTTCTAAAGGTTCATCTATAGTTTGACCTAAAATTGTATTTACAAAAGTATATCCATTAGGTAATAATGCTTGATTAAAATTATATTTAATTTCAGTTGGAGAAGTAAATATTTCTTTTACTATTACAATATTAGAAGTATTTCTTCTACTTGTAGGATTTTGAAGAGTTCCATAACCAGTTATACCTGTTCCAGTAATATCTTCTACTAAGATACTTTTCCAATCATAACTTGGTGTTAATCTAGTTCTTACTTGTAATGCCATAATATTAATTATAAACTCTTATTTCTATTGGTGCATTTGATAATATTCCATCAGTAGAAACATCACTATTATTATAACTTTGAAGTACAATTTGATTATTATTTACTCTATATAAAGTGTAATATCCTAAACCTGTTCCTATTGAATTAATAAGATAAAAGCCTTTAACAGGAATAGGTAAAAATAATTTAGAAACGGGAAAAGCATTAGCTAAAGTTCCATAATAAACACCTGCTGAACTATAAGTCCAAACAATATCACCAATTGTATTTTCAAAAATAGTACCTGTTACACTTTCTCCAACTATTCCAGATTGAGAAAAACTTGCTCTATAAACTTTATAATTATAAGGTATAAGTTTATCTAAAGTACAAGTATATTCAGATACATCTTGTCTGTTAACAACAATTTTATCTGTTCCAAGAGGGGTAGCTGTATTTGATTTATCTAAATTCATTTTAATAATATTTTGAGATACAAATGTAACATATAATATTAAATAAAAAAAGAGGATATTTCTATCCTCTTTTAATTTAATTATAAAAACACATTACTAAGCAGCATAAGCAGCTATAATTGTAGGCACCATAGCAGAGGCTAAAGTATCTCCACTTTGAGTAGCATTATTAACACAGAATATTTCTATTTCTGAAGTTTCTTGTCTTCCAATACCTTGAGCTGTTTTATCTTCCCAATAACCGTTATACTTAAATGCAAAACCATCATAATTAGATGTGGCTAGTGCATAATAAGGATTAGAAAAAGGTAAAAATACTCTATTGTTAAAGCCAAAATAACCCATAGCAATAAATTCTTCTTTTTGTACTTGATAACCTAATCCTCTTCCTTCAAAATAAACAGCAGAAGTTACTGTACCAGAAGCATTTAAATAAGGTTTAGGTACAACAGTATTTGTTGTAATTACACTTCCTAAATCAAATAAATTACCTGAAGCATAAACAAATATTTGTTTGTTAGGAGTTAATTGAGTTACAGGAATACCATTAAAAGAATTACCAAAAGCTACAAATCTAACACCTACCAAAGCACCTGGAGTAAGAGTTCCAATAGGAACAGCTGAAGCAGAAGCTCCTAAAGTCATAGAACCGTTAACATAAGGAGAATCTAAAGTAATTGTAACTGGATATGCTGCTGCTGAACAACCAGACAATACTTTATAAATAGGAGCACCTACTCCAGTAGTAGCATCACCCAATCTAATATAAGAACCATCGGCAACAGTAATTGTACTAGAAGAAGTTGTTAAAATTACAGCAGTAGAACCATTAGTTACAGTAGCAGTTACGTTTGCAGTTGTAGCTACATTTTGTAATTGAGTAGAACTAGTGCCTGAAAGTAAAGAAGCCCATACAAAAGTTTCTTCAGGTAAAGCACCAGTAGCAATATTATTCAAAGTATTAGCATTAATGCCTTTCATCATATCGTAAGCTACGTTTAAAGCTGTAGCAGAACCATCATTTCTATAAGATTTGTTCCAACTAGTGTAAGGAAAAGGAGGAATACCTTTACTCATGTTATTAATATTGATACCATAAGTTCCAGCTGTTCCGGCTTGAATTGTGTTTGAATCACCTGAAACTCCTGAAAAACCTATTGTATAAATATTAGGAATAGCAGCAGAATAAGAAATAGCAGTAGCAGGAACTGATCCAGCAATTACACTTCTTGGTTGAAGAGTTACACTTCTAAAGTTAGTAGTAGTACCTGAAGCAATACCTTGAGCTATCATTAAAGGTAATAGTTTTACAGCAGCAGTAACTAATCCAGTACCACTTCCAGAACCAGGTGTTGTTCCGTTTGTAAGCAAAGTAAAAGTACCATCAGAAGCAATAGAGTAAACTCCAATTTCTCCAGCTGCTAATAAATTTGGGTTGGCTGCTGTAGTGTAAGCTGAAGCATTTCCAATGAAAACTGTTTTTGACATTTTTTTGTTTGTTTAATTGTTATTTATTTATTGAATTTAAAAATTTATTCATTTGTTATTACTGTTTCTTGATGTGTTTTATATCTTCCTGCTTCAAACTCTTCAAGTAAATAAGAAGCTGTCATACTTAATATTTCATTATGAGTAAATTCAGGTAAATCACAATTTATATCTAAATAATAAGATACAGTTTTTGGTTTACGAATGTAAGACAAAATAGTTTTATTTACAACAAAATCATTTATATTAATATAAGTGTTTAATTTATTGCCACTAAAAAAACATAAAGGAAACTCATAATAAGTAGCATTAAAAGGATCTTGTTGCAAAGCAAACAAATCATCTTCTTGTACTTGTTTATTAGAGGTTGTCATATTTGTTCCACCTAAAACATACGTTGTTAATGTGTAAGTATTAGTTGCTAAAAGTGTATAAGTAGAACCTGAATTAGTTGAATAACTCCAAACAGGTACATAACTATTATTTCCTTTATAAACTATAATAATACTATTAGCAAAATACAAATCTTTATATTTTTCAAAATAAAATTCAAAATCTTTAGATTTATAATTATATGTTACAGAATTTACTGTTGCTGTCCAACCATTCCAACCATTCTTTAAGAAATCTGTTATTACAGAAGTCATATAACTATTATCTTCAGTTGTATAAACAGAAGCATTAGTCATATTTAAATCTGTTCCTATTACTACATTTACATTTAACAAATCTGCACCTAAATTTTTAATTCCAGTTGTATTTGTTAAAGTACCATTAAGTTGAAATTCTGGACCTGCAACCCCTCCAACGAGGCTAGCAGAAATAGTCATACTAGAAGCATTAATAGTTTTTATATAATAAGTTATTCCTATTTGAATGTTTGAATCAGTTCCTCCTTTTGTAACAAAAACAATTGGGTCATTAACACTCCAATTAATAGCAGCTAAATTAGTTGTCATATAAAAAATATTTAAACCTGGAGATCCCGGACCAGCTGCTGAAACAAGATAATAAACATCTGGATTTTTATATAAAAATGTTTTTAATCTACTAGTACTCCAATTACTATTAACAAAAGAACTAACAGGTAATACAGAATAGTATTCGTTTTTAGAAGCTTCTTGATAAGTAAAAGTTCCACAATCAACATAACTAATTTGACTTCTTGTGTTTACTGATAAACAATAATCAGAAGGAAGTTCTGCTTTTACCATTGAATTATAATCAATATCATCAACACTAGGTTTATAAGCAGTTAAACTATAATTAATCTTAACTAACTCTCTTAAATCATCTATTCTTTTTTGAGATTGCTCAAAACCTTTTTGTTTAGCGTTAGAATGGCTACCATATCTTTCTTTAACAAATCTTTCAATATTTTTATTAAAAGCTATGTCTTTTTCTTGAGGCGTCAGAATATCATATAAAGCAGAATTTACTTTATTTAATTCTTGGTCCAACAATATATGCCATTCTTTTATATTACTCATAATTTTATAAAAAGAATAGGTTTAACCCTATTCTTTTATTTTTTTAGATTTTATTTCTTCTTTAGCTTCTCTTTTTAATTCTTTACCGAATTGTTTAAGTTTAGCTTTTAATATTACTACTTTTTCAGATTCATTAGGATTTTTAAAGAAAGCTATTACAGCATTTATATCTCCTAAATTTTCTGTACCATTAATATAATCATTTCCAACTCTTTGGAAAATACCTGCTTCAACCATAGAAGCTACTTCAGCTCTATATTCTAAAGTATCATCTGATGTTAAAGCAATAAAGAAATCTGGATCTTTTTTAACAATTTCTTCTAAAGCTACTTCTTTTTCAGCTTTTTTCATTGAAGCTATTTTATCAATAGAACCAATAGAAGTATGCTTAACAGATAATGCTCTAAGTATCCAATCTATCTTAACTTCATTTTCAATTAATTTACCTAACTCAATATAAGCTTTAGTAGATTTACCAATTTTCTTAGATTTAGCTTGAAGTTCAGCTTCAGCATTTTCTATGTAAAATAGTTTCTTTTCATCAGCTTCAGCTGCTTGAGGATCTTTAGCTACATACGGATGACCCATAATAAATCTATATTTAATAAATTCTTCTACATTAATAGGTTCTCCATCTTCTCCTATTGTTTCATCTAAATTAACTCCTTCATAAGGAACATTAATGGACATAGTGTCAAAGTACTTATTAACCTCTTTTAAAAAAGCTATATCTTTACTATCAATAGCTAAAATTAAAGGCATCCATTTTTTCTTTTCTTCCAATGATAGTCCACAACCTGATTGACCTGTTTTAGTCATGTATGAACCAATAATTGCTACAGACTCCGAAGCTAATTGTTTAGCAAAACCGTGTCTTTTGTACTCTTTTCGTTGAATCTTAATCATCTTTTTTTCTTTTTTTCTAAGTTTGTTGAGGGCAGGGAATCGAACCCCAGCTAAAACACTCCATCGTATTTTGTGCTGCCATTAACACTACAACTCAATATAAAACTAGGAGTATTTCTACTCCTAGTTTAAATTTTATACTACAATCCAGCTACACAACGTAAGTCGATAGAAGTATTAAAACGTCTAAGAACTACTTGACCAGCTTTCATAAAGTGAATTGAACTTGCATCTTTATCAGTTGCAATTGAATCATTACCAGTTAAATTAGCTGATACTTCATTCATACCTTTAACAACTGCTCTTACCATTGAACGGCCTTTTTTAGTTACCATTACAAGGTTGTTTTCACCGTTATAAGTAGATGTATCAACAAATACTAATCTATGTGATTCTAATGGTAAACCAGTTTTAGGATGTCTAGGAGAAGCAAGTGCTTGTGGTCCATTATCAAAAATAGATGCAGTTTTAATTATAATTTTATAACCATCAACATGCTGATACATATCAAAGTATCCACCTAAAGCTAATGAATAACCAGAACCAGTAACAAATTGAGCATCAGTTAATTTGATGTAACTTCTAGCTGCTAAATCTGCTTTCATAGCATCATCAAATTCTTGACGACCACCAATACCAGTAAAGATTGTTACAACTTTATTAGAAGCATCAGACATACCGTAGAAAGTACTACGAATTGTTTGATGAATTTTATCTACTGTCAAAGTACCAAAAGTATCTTTGTTCATTATTTGTTCAAAAATACCTGAACCTCTTACAATAGGATTACCATTAACATCTCTTTCGTTAACAATACCTGAAGCATCACGATTTGAAGTTGAGTACCAATAGTTAGTTTCACATTCTTGACGGAATGATAAATTATGTTGGTATTCTTCAAAAGGCCACCATAAAGATTTTTCTCCACCACCAGAAGTAGGAAGTTTTACAGTTACAGTAGAACGATATTTTACATTACCTTCCCATTTGTAAGATTTACGAAGAGTAGTAATATCACCTCTCACTTTATAAGGAGCAGTAGAAACTGACTCATTACCAGTTGAACCAAATGATGCTACAGCTGCCCAACCTAATGAGAACAAGTTACCAGCAGTTAATTCAGAAGAAGGTAAAAACTGTGAACTGTTTTTAGCTACTAATTTTACAGGAAAGCTCCACAAACCATTTGTTTGGTAAGGTTCACCTACTACTGTTAATTGATAACCATTAGGAGTTAAGATTGTGTAATCTTTAGGAAATAATTTTTCTTGAAATTGAATAGTAAAAGTAGAGTAACCAATACCAGCATTTGCAGTTGATACAGTTGCTGCTAAAGGAATAGCTTTGAATAGACGTCCAATTACGTCATATTCATACTCATCACCTTCTATTTCTTTCATTGCTTTCATACCTTCAGAAAGGTACATGAGAGGAAATCTTTGACTTTCATCTCCCATAAGATATGTTAATACTGGAGATAATTGGTCAGGTTTCAACATCAACATCTTTGCTAAAGATGTATCGTTGGTTTTCATTTGTTCGTTCCATTGTTGGTCGAATACTAATTGAGCCATGTTTATTTATATTTGTTTTTAAAAGTTTTATTTTTTAGTGGGTCTTGCATCAAATACTATATCATCATTAGTATTTATGCTATCATTCCCAGTTCCACTTTTCATCGTTGTTTTACCTCCTGTCAACTTACTTCTTAAAGTTGATACTCTTTGAGTAGTTGCAGCTTGATTAATATACTTACCTAGTTTACCTTTATTTTTCATAAAGAAAGCTAGAGCAGCTCTATCTTCAAGTGTTAAATCGTTTTGATCAATTTGCCATTGACTCATTCCGTTTTTAACAGGTTTTTTCATATAATCTAAAGTAGGTTGAATTTCAGATACAGGTATCTCAAAATCTTGTACTTTACGATTTTTAACTATTTGCTCCATTTCTCCCCATATTTTAGCTTGACGTTGTCTAGACTGTTCAGCTTCTCTGCGTTGATTTTCTATTAGAGCACCTTTTTCTCTTTCTTGAGCTTTAGCTAATAATATTGAAGCTTCTTCTGCTTCTTCTTTTAATATACCAGCTATTTCAAATTTATCAAGTTTCTTTGTTATCTGTTCATCTGAATACCCATTATTTCTATAAAGAGTTTTTAAAACAGATTTTTGTACTGATTCATTATCAATATCTATTGATTTGTAATCTATTTCAGGTGTTATAGCTTTGTAATAATCTTCTACATTACCACCTAACATTACATAATCAAAAATTTCTCCTAAATCAGGATGTTCTTCAAAGAAGCTATTTAACTGTTGATCGGCAAATTCTTTACCAGCTCTTTCAGTAAAAGCTATTAAACCTTCTTCAGAATCTTCAAATTCATCATCTTCTCCTAATTCAATACCTAATTTACTAGCTATTGTTTTAATTAAAGACTCTTCTGAATTTTCTTCAGGTTCTTCTTCTTCAGTTTTAAAATCTTCTTTAACAGATTCTTTAACTTTTTCAGGTTCTTCTGCTTTTGTTTCTTCTTTTTGTTTAGCAGGTCTTCCTCTTTTTTTAGTTTCAGTTTCAACTGATTCATCATCTGTTTTAACATCATCACCTAATTGTTCTTGTTCAATAGGAACAATATTAGGTACATCATTTAAAACATCATCAAGTCCTTCTACCATTGAGTCAGGAGCTGATATTCCTTTACTTTCATCTTTCATTTTCTATTCAAAATTAATATTTATTAAATTTATTTCTATACTATTAAACTACTTTTTAATTGAGTAATTATTTATATCACTTTGTAGTTGTTTTAGGTTTTGATTTAGCTATTGCTAATTTGTTAGCCATTTCTTTTTCTTTAAGACCTGCATCAATCATAGCTTTTTGAATAGCTGTGTTATCATCTCCTTCATCCATACCTAAAGCAGTAAGTTCTGTTTTTCTCATATCCCATTCACCTTTTCTATCAATTTGCTCAAGAACATATTGTTGATTTCTATCTGCCATCTCACTCTGCATTTGAACTACTTGTTGCTCATGTTCTTGTTGAGCTTTTTCTTTCATTTGAGAATATTCTTGCATTTTAGCTTCAGCTGATCTTAACTTCATCTTAATATCAGCAAGATTATCAGATTCAAGTATTTCAACAATAGTTGAACCTGGTGTACCGTTTTGAGCTAAAGGTTGAGCTATAGACTGAACCATTTTAATTTTTTCTTGTAATTTACTAGATTTAGCTACAAATATTCCATATTCTGATTCAGAATGTTCTATACCATCTATATCCATATAAATAGTTTTAGCTGTTTCAGGCATTACAAAGCTAGTTTTCTTACCATTAATCCAAGCTAATTTAGACCAATCAAGTAATCCTTGATATTCTCTTTCTTTAAACTGATCAAAATAAGCAAAATAAACTTCAGTAATTAAAGAAGATTGAACTACAGCTCTTTCTACTCCACCTACTGTTTCAGAAGAAGTTATTTGACCTTCTCTTTGTTTAGTAATACCACATACTTCATCCCATTCTTGTTTAATAAATCTAAGTAATTCTATATAAGCTTGAATAGTTGAAGATGCTATTTGTAATCTAGATTGAGTATTATTATTTCTATTAACTCCTTCTTTAGCATAATCAGCAAACATAATAGAAGTTTGATCAGCCATCAACATCCACTTATCTATATCCCAATTTTTAGGTTTAAGATTAAGATCTAAAATAACCATATCATCTTTCATTTTAGCCATAGCCAGTTTTAACCTGTGCATAGTAGCATTATAAAGTACTTGATATGGAATACCTAAAGTAACCATTGATATATTTCTTGAATTTCTATTAGAAAATACTCTACCATTATAAGATAGTTTACATTTAGAAGGATTATCTATAGAATTTCTTTGGTTTTGTGAAGCTCTAATTCTTTTATACAAAGTAGTACCTATTCTATAACCTTCCCATACTTCATTTACCCAATACCATTTAAGAGTTTGTCCTTCTGTTTTTGTATAATCTTCAGTAACTTCTAAAGATTGAGGTTGCCCCATTTCATCTACAAAATCTACAATACCAATCTTCTTTTTACTTTTCCATTCTACATGAAGAACTTCTATTAATCTAGAATAAGCTTTAAAAGGAACTGTTCTATCATAAAGAAAAGGTGATGTAGTTGAAAAAGCTGGACCTTGAATAGCTAAAGTTTCTATTTGATTTATTTCATCCATTGTTAAATCATCATATAAAATATCTATAATAGAAGAAGGCAACATATACTTTCTTCTTACTACCCAATCTCCATCTTCAATAAACTGTAAATCAGGATCTTTATCATAATCAATATCTAAAGGATTTACAACTTCTACAAATACTTCATTATGTTCAATTCCTTTTTTAGTATATACTTCACCAGTTGCCATCCAATCAAACCAAGCAACATCAAATACTTCATCTAATTTATTATATTGACTAATAAAATTAATAGCATGTTGACCGTTAATAGCTCTTTTATCTCTATAACTAGATTCAAATTGTTCTTTAATATATTCTGGAGTAGGTATTTCTTGAGAAGGAATACCAGTATCTACACCTTGAGCATTTAAAGTATTTATAAATTGCTGTTCAAGGTTATCGTTAATTTGTTTGTTTAATTCTTCTAGCATTTTGTTATTAACATCATCGTTAACAACATATACTGTCATGTCTTTAGGTCTTTTACTAAATTCTCCTCTTAATAAATCTACTTTAGGTTTAATAATAGGATAGTTTTTAACATCAGCCCAATCTCCTTCAATTTCTTTACCAAAAGGAGCTGTTACTAATTTGTAGTCTTCAATATCTATATGTCCATTATAATAGTCATATAGTTTCTTTAACCACATTTTATAAGTGTTAGTAGAAAATGAAGATCTTTGGATATAAGCAAGCATAGTCTTCCTACCCCAGTCATAATCATCTTTTATTTTAGCAGCATAACTTATGTTCTGATTTGGTATATCAGAAATATATTGAACTTCACTCATTTTTAAATATTTTAGTTACAAATCTAATATAAGTTTTGATTATTAACAAATTTGAATCTATTAAAGAACTCATCATTGTATATATACTTGTCTTCTTGTTCAGGAGGTGGTTTTAAATTTAATTGTTGTTTATAAAGCATAGCTCCAAATAAACTAAGGACTCTATCAAAGTTTCCTTCATAATTAAATTTAAGAATTTCATCTAATAAAGGAATAGAATAAATTTTATGTAGATTTAATTCTACGTTTCCATTTATATCTTTTTCTCTTTCAGTAAGTAACCAATCTCTAAAATATAGAGCACATTGTCTTTTAAGTTCTTTATTAGACATTGAGTATCCGTATTTTCTATTTAACTTACCTTTTAATCCACCATCTTTATCAAATATATCTAGCTCTTCTTGAAGCCATCCTAATTGATGAGTTCTTCTAGCATATTCTATAACATTTCCTCTATCATTTTCAAATACTATTTTAGCATTGTAATATTTAGCTAAATTAAACAAATTATAATTATATTCATCTTGTGATTTAGGTCTAGCTACATATTCAGCTACAATTAAATCGTAAGGTTTACTAAAATTATTAATTCTTTTAATTACATAACAAGCACCTAAAGATTGACCATTCTCATTATCAGTAGCATAAGGGTCATGACAAATAAAATATAAATCATGTGGAGTTTCATTTCCATTCTTATAAGGAGGTTGATAAACAATAATACATCCTTCTCCATCTACATCTTTTTTAACAGGAAAATTTAAAATAGGTTTAACATCAGTAGTAGGTTGCCATTCAAGTATATTAGAAGAATTAACAACTAATCTACCTGTTGTACCTAAAAATTGAAGTGATCTTTCTGATTTAATTCTATTAATTTGAGATTGTATTTCAGCTTTAGGAAAAATATTACTTGAAGATTTAATAAAAGCTTCAGATGGTTTTCTAGGATTTTCACTTAATACCTTATCAATAGTATTAGAATCTTTAGAAGTTCTTTTAACTCTTTCTACTTCAGCTTCAATAAAAGCTAATGCTTCTTTAGTTTTAGAATTACCATTATTATCTATAAAACCATCTTTTGAATAATAATCTGGTAAAAAATAACCTATTTTAGTTCCTGACATTCCTTCTTCCCAAGAATTATCAAAAGATCTAAAGTTGTAAGGTTCAGGATTATAAAACATATCTTCAAAATCTACAATACCACCACTAAAGTCACCTCCAGTTCCATAACAAAAGATTTGACCAGAAACACCTGTTCCTGCTTGTACAGTTGGAAGTGTAGCTAAGTAAGTAGATTTTAAATTAGTAAAAGAACCAGCTTCTTCAAAAAGAATTACGTTAGCATCTTTACCCCTTGCTACGTCAGGATTGTTTTTAGAAGTTAAAGATAGTATTTTAGACCTGTAACCAGAAATTACTCTCCGACCATCAGGTAATATTTCATTAAATCCTGATTCTAAATGACTTCTAGGTTTATCTACTATTCTAGATTTACCAAAATCTGTATGTTTTATTAAAAAATCAAGATAAGCAGCAGCCATTAACAATGTTTCTTCAGCATAACCTGATTGTTCAGCTATAATAAGTGAAGTAGAATTTCTAAAAAAGCTATAATTATAAGCAGTTTTAGCTGCATTTTTAAATGAGTATCCTCTACGTCTAGGTTTTAAAACAATAACGTGCTGACCTTCATTTTTAGCAGCTTCACATTCAGTAAAATAATACCAATCACTATCCCAGAAATCAGGAAATGTTAATAATTTAGTTTGTTTGACTCTATTTGACTTAGTTGTTTCACCAAATAAATCTCTTTTTAAAACTATCTGACAAAAATTAAGATAAAAATAATGTTCTCCAGTAATTTTTACACCACCAACGGAATAACCATTTTTACAATAGTATTCTTGTTCATCCCAATAATTATTATATTCTCTGCTGTTCTTTTCAGCACCAATATACTTACCGTTCTTTAAAAATTCAATTGCTGGTTTACGAAATTCATCCGTATTAATACCGTAAATTCCTATATCTAACATTATCTTTCTCTATTACTTACTTCTAGCTTTCCTTTTATTCTTGAAGCCTTTTCTTCTTTTTCTTTTTCTACTTTCTTTTGTAATCCTTCTAATTCTGTTAACATTAAAGGTACTCTTTTACCTACATCCATTAGACAGTTAATATCATCAACAGTTATTTGAACACCAGTTTTAACAGCATTACCCATTTTAACATATTGTTGTTTATGAGTATTATTTTCTAAATTTTCTTCTAATTGTTCAATAATAGCTTTAATAATTTTATCAGTTTTATGTAAAGTTTCTGTAAGTGTTACAATTAGCTTTAAAGCTGGAGTAATATTTAACTCTTTATACTTTTCAATAGCTAATTTAACTTCAGCATCTATTTTATAACTAGAATCTCCAAATACATCATTTAAAAGATTAAAATGTCTATCTCGTTCCGAAAAATTAGCATAAATAGAATCATTAGAAGCCATGTGATAAACATAGGCAAGTTCTTTTTTAGCCAATTCTTTCTTTCTTCCGTCAGTATCACCTCGAGTCTTTTTAATTCGTTTAATAACATTTTTAAATTCTTCTATTTCGTAACAATGTGGTTCTATTTCCACATTCATTTCTTTATCTACTGCTAATAATTTCATTTTCTAAGTATCTAAGATGTTTATTATCAATTTTTTCTTGTAAAAATTCTTGAACTGATATATTTTTTCTTGTTTTAGGGTGCATTAAAACTTTTCTAGTACTATTTTTCCAAAATCCAGGTTTAATGTTAACTTTTATCCATTCTTTTTCTGGAATCATATATTCTTCATAGCTTTTTCCTTCTTCTAATTCTTCTAATTTTTTTATTAATTTCATTCTTTTGTCAAATTATATTGATGAAGTAAACCTCCTACTGTATCTACTAATTGTTCATTTAACCATATCTTGTTTCCAGTATAATATAACAAACAATGAGCTAATTCATGGTAAAAAGTATGTTCAACAATAGATTGTTTATACTTTCTCCAACTTCTAACTGTTTTATATCTATCGGCTAATATTATTTTATTATCCCATTCTAAAAATCTACCTTGACATTCGTGATCATGGCAATATTGGTTATCTATTACTACTTCAATTTCATGTCCTAGTAAAGTAAATTTAGATGGTATCATTTAATTTCTATGTTATATATAGACCCGTATTTATTTATTTCTTCTAAAGTATTTAATTTAAAATTAATATCTTTAGCATTTAAATTTGAAATTATATACCTTTTTAATGAATCTACTTTATTTGATGTGTCAGATAACTCATTTGATAATATTCTATTATCTCTATCTAACAAATACAATTCCATTTTTAAATTATTTACTGTTTGATTGTTTATTAAATAATCATCCCAAATAATTTCTTCTGGTAATTTAGTATTTAATCTTTTCCAAAATCTTTTAATTTTTTTCATAATCTAATTTTCATTTAATTTAAATATTACTTCTTGTACAGGTAAATTAATAATATAACATCTACCATCAAAAAATTCCATGATAGTATTAGTTGATTCAAATTCTTTTCTTGCAGTTAAAGCTAATACTTCATCTTTTAACATATTAGTATTCAACCACATAGAAATCCAATAATTATCTACATCATCAATAGTATTAATTTTTAAATCTTCAAGAACATTTTTGTATTGTTGATTTTCATCATCTACTAATTGATGATGGCCCCATATTTCAAATTCTATAAATTTCATACTATTGCTTTATTATTTTTAATTGATATTGCTTTATTATAAACATTAAGATTAATTCGATACCATTTGCCACAATTTTGACATTGACATCTTTTAAATTTTGTTCCTACAGCTGTTATAGCATACCCTCTAAATTGAATATGATCTGAACCACATTCAGGGCAATCTATTTTAGTTTCTCCTATAGCTACTCCAACATGAGTTTTATGTTTAGTATAATTTTTCATTGTTTGATGAACTTTTTCAGTTAAAAGAACATCTTTTTTACAATATTTAACCATTAGCTGCATAGATTTAGCGTCATTATCTAAAACTATTTTTCTCCAAAGATCATATTCAGTATGTATCTTATTTCCATATCCTAAGAAAGAAGACATATAATCTAATTTATTAGAATTAAATCTAAAATACTGTTTAGCTAATTTATAGGTATCAACAGAAGAATATGTAGGCATCATTTCTATTTTATGATATAAACATCTAGTTCTTAACCATTTAACATCAAAGTTATCTGAGTTTTGACCTACTACTTCATCAGCCTCATTAAGAACTTTAAGAAATTTAATAAGTAATTGCTTATCATCTCCTTTTTTCCATTCTAAAGAATGTACTTCTTTTTCATGTTCCCATTTATAACATACACATATTATAGCTCTTTCTTTTATAATATTGTTATGAGGAATTTGTAGTTTATAACCTGGTTGCCAAAAGAATCCTATATTAGGACTTACTTCAATATCAAAATATAACCTTTTAAATTGTACCATTAAATTCTTAGTCTTTTAGGTTTAGGTGTTTCAAAATCCTCATTTCTAAAATTAGTATGTTCATTGTAATAAACAGGATTAGTTACCTTGTCTAATTGTTCAATAGTTCTAAGAAGAATACTTTCAGCATGAGCTTTAATTGTTTTATAAATAGCTAATTCTTCATTATCCATTATATTACAAGTTTGAATAGTATTGTTACACATATCTATTAACGATATTTCTGTATCAATTTTAGGTAATCTCTTTACAAATGTTTCTTTGTCTATCATCTTTTAATTGTTTTAAATCTGTTATTTTTTTAGCTCTATATTTAGAAAATTCAAAAGTACCGAATCCTCTAAGTTTTATATTTCTTCTTTCTTCAATTTCTTTATTATTATAATCTAAACTCATTATATAAGAAGTAAATTTAAATTGAGATTGCCAAATCTTTTTAATTTCACTTTGAGTCAAATTATGTTTAATAGCTAATTGTTTAATCTCATTTTTTATTTCCATTTAAGTTTTTTCTTCATTTTTATATAATCACTTATTGTATAAATATAATTATTATAAACCATTTTACCAGCATCATTATAAACTTTAAAAAGATTTGGAAAGTCATTTCTTCTAACTTTAATAGTATAAGCACCTCTTGTATAAATATCTTCTAATTTTTCTACACTAACAGTTATCCATTTATCATAAAATAAACCATACTGAACTGTAAATACTTCACTATATGTATTCATATTACAAAAATAAGTAAAAATCCTTTCTCCACAACATAAATATAATCTTCTACTTCTATATCATATTGTTTATAGTTACTTATAAAAGTATTAGACGTAGTTAAAGCATCTTCAAGTTCAGTATGGAACAGCTTGATTATCATTTAGTTTCTTTTATTCCTTCTTGCTTCCTAATCTTTAACCCTTTAACCATTATTTTTCTTCTAAACTTATATTCTTCAAATGTTTCTCCTGCAATAGTTTGTCTTTCAGGATTATAAGATTTAAATAATCTAGTTCCATCTTCAAAAGTAACATAAGGAATAGCATAATGTTTATCTAAAGTTTCAGTTAACTCATCAGGCAATTCAATACCTATTTCATTTAAACTACTCTTCAATTCGTTGTCCATAACATCCAATTATATGTGATTCATAAGTAATTAAAACTTCTTCTCCTTCTATATACACTATAGGAATGTTTTTATATTGAGTTTCTCTACCATTTTCCCATAAATTAGGAAACATATTAACATCTACAGCAACTACATCTCCTTTTTTATATGGAGAATTATGATGAGAACAAGCTACAACAGCTTTATATTCAGCTGCTGATGCAGGAATAATTACACCAGAAGGTAGAGTTACATCTTCTTGAGGTAATGGTCTAAGTAACAACCTGTTAGGTGCAGGTAGTTTAAATCCTTTTAAGTCAGGAATACCTTCAAATTTACTTTCTTCTTTAAACTTAACTTCTGTAAGGATACCATCTGATCCTATAGATAATTTTGATTTTGTTTTTTCTTCTTTCATATTCTATTAATTTAAATTATATTTTGATTTTATTATTTCTAACTTATCTATTTCTAAATAAGGAGTATATTTTAAAATTTCTATACAATGTTGTAACATTTCTTCTTCTGTTAAACTTTCATTAGTTTTTAATAATTCCCAACTTGTAGTTAAAATATCCATTTCAAATTGAGTTCCTTGTAATTCTACTGCTGAAAATTCACCATTTGGTAAAACTCTTATTACACAATTATTTTTTGTTTTTAAAGCTTCTTTATTTTGATTAGTTACAAATCCAACTAATTTATAAAGATAGTCTTGTTTCATTATTATATTATTTTCCATATTATTCTTTTGTTGTTGATACAAATACCTTAGATATTAAATAAATACCTTTCATCTTTTTATGCAATAATCCTAAATCAGTTAATTCTTTAACAATAGCCTTAACTCTTCCATCTGATAAATTTAAACTATCACATATCTTTATCCTAGAAGTAGAATTAGAAAACCACAATTGATTTTCATCCATATTTTTAATTAGCTCATTATATACATGAATTTGACTCATTGTTTTACATTCATCTATATAAGTTTTATTTTCAGTTATCATCATTTTAACAAACCTAAACATTTTAAATTCATTTGCTTCAGAATTATGGTACAAAGATAATCCTATATTTCATTACTACAAGTAATATTTTTCATTACTATAAAAAATAATACTTAATATATTGTGGATAAATAGTTTAAAAACTTTACATAATAAATTAGTGGACACTTTTTCAGTACTACAGCTTGTGATACTTCAAGTAATGCAGCTTGTAGTACTTCAGTACTGTAGCTTGTAGTACTTGAAGTAATAGTGCTGTATTACTATCTCAAGTTAAAATGCTGATTTATAATCCATTAAGTAAATACCTCCTTTATAGTCTAAAATATGATGGATAAACTTATATCTATTTAAATATAATTTAAATCAAATCAATCATTTTATATTTTATTACATATAATTTTTTTTTAAAATTTTTTTAATTTTATGAGTGTGGGGATGGTTGGCAGGTTGAAGTTTACCCCTTCTCCAGTTTCGGAGTTGCTTGTATCCGTCACCTTTTGGTGATGGGGTTGGCGTTTTGCTCCGTAAATCACGTTAGGTTTGGAAATAATTACTGCTATTTCTTAATAACGATGAACATAAGACTCAAAAGGTCTTCTACTTATTATCACAACTAACTGTAAAGTATTGTGAATGTAGTAAATAGTAATGCTTTATCCTTGAACAACTTGATGTTGTGTTCATTGTATCATTTCATCACAAGTTATGGTATCATAACTAAACTAAGCCACGCGTGGTAATTGTTTGTGCCTAATCAGCCAGCAAAAACAAAAAGATAAGAGTGATTTCTTGTTGAATATGTTTCTATTTTAATTGGAGTAATTAACCAATTGATGTAGTATTAGTTTAGTTATGGTATTGTGATTTGTTTTACTAATGCAGCTAACCATTTGGTTAAGAGTCACAAGCCTCTATAAATTGCAGAGTGGTAAATTTTTCAACTCTTAATCATTTAAATATCATGAAAATCATCACAGCACCAATCATTAAAAAATTCTTTGCTGAAAAAATCGGCAAAACAGCTATTGAAACAACTGAAGGAACAGTATTTGTCAATGG
>Ga0114974_10001360_pt1 | contig 19383 bp, 14 predicted proteins | sample S_130206_EF_Meta_FD_87318 | JGI IMG/M metagenome (GOLD analysis project Ga0114974, IMG submission 87318) | Freshwater microbial communities from Lake Simoncouche, Canada to study carbon cycling - S_130206_EF_MetaG | ecosystem: Environmental > Aquatic > Freshwater > Lake | place: Lake... | reverse complement strand
GCAAAATAGAGCGAACCAATGTGGTTTTCCCCGCGCCCAAATCGCCTTCAAGTGCGATGATGGCGTTGAAAATGGCGGGGCATTGTGCAAGATGCTGCGCAAACGCTTGCGTCGCGGCTTCATCAGGCCATAAAAGAGTTTTTACAATTGCAGATTCGTTCAAAGGATGTCAGTGACTATTGATCACGCCAAGTTGTTAATGCAGTTGCAAGAATGGGGGCAAGAATTGGGATTCTCCCAAATCGCGATTGCTCCTGTTGACTTATCAACCGCAGAACCTGGATTATCCAACTGGTTGGCCCAAGGCTTTCACGGAAGTATGCAATACATGGCCAAACACGGTTTAAACCGCGCAAGACCGGCGCAATTTGTGCCAGGTACGGTATCGGTGATTACTGCTCGAATGAATTATTTGCCCAAAGACACGACTAGCGATTGGGCAGAGCAAGAAACACGTCGATTAAACCATACCGAGCAAGCGGTGGTATCGATTTATGCCAGAGGACGCGACTATCACAAAGTAATGCGTCAGCGATTAGAAAAACTAGCGCAACAGTTGCAACTCGAAGTGGGTGAGCTGGGTTATCGTGTGTTTACCGACTCAGCGCCCGTGCTTGAAGCGGAGTTGGCACAACGCAGTGGTCAGGGATGGCGGGGCAAACATACATTGATTTTGAATCGCGACGCAGGCTCGATGTTTTTTTTAGGCGAAATTTATATCGATGTGTTGTTGCCTGCTACTGCTCCTGTTCAAGATCATTGTGGAACTTGTCAATCGTGTATCGATGTATGTCCCACACAAGCGATTCTTGCGCCTGGTTTGTTGGACGCAAGGCGTTGCATCTCTTATCTCACCATTGAACACAAAGAATCGATTCCAATTGAGTTGAGACCGCTTATGGGTAATCGCATTTATGGTTGCGACGATTGCCAATTAATTTGTCCTTGGAATAAATACGCGCTGCGATCAACGCTTTCTGACTTTGATGCGCGTCATGATTTGCAGTCGGCGCAACTTTTAAGTTTATGGGCGTGGACGGCCAGCGATTTTGAAGAGCGCATGCAAGGCAGTGCGATTCGTCGGATTGGCTATGAGCAGTGGTTGCGCAATCTGGCTATTGCAATTGGCAATGCTCTGAAAGGTTGTGATGATTCGACTGCAAAAAAATTATTGGATGCTTTAAATACACGCTTGCATCAACACGGTGAATTGGTTGATGAACATATTGCTTGGGCTATTGAGCAATCCAACTAAGCGATGGCTGATTGGGCTGCGTGCAGCCCCGCGTTTCTTCCAAATACAGAACCTGCCATCAAACCCGACCCGCCCGGATATCCAAAATAAAACAAGCCTCCCACCATTTCACCCGCAGCATAAAGACCTTCGATTGGTTTATTTGCCGTGTCTAAAACTTGACTGGTCGCGGGTGAAATGGCCAATCCGCCAAACGTGAATGTGATGCCGCATCCGACTTGATAGGCCTCAAAGGGGCCTTGATCGATCGTCTGCGCCCAATTGGATTTGGGAACGCTCAAACCTTTTGTGCCTCGTCCATCTTTGACTTGTGGATCAAAGGGCGTTGTTGTATCAACGGCTGCATTAAACGATTTGATTTCATCCAAAAACGATTGAGCATCGACGCCATCGAGTTTGCTGGCTAATTCTTCTAATGTGGCAGCAGTGACTTTGGTGACTCGCTTGATTCGGTATTCGTCGCGCAGCAAGGGCACCACTTTGGAGTCAAAAATTTGCCAAGCAAACTGATCGGGTTGAGATAAAATAATGCGTCCCATTTTGCTGTAGGTTTTGATTCGCATATCCATGCCTTCATCAACAAAACGTCGACCCGTTGAGTTAATCATGACGCTGTATGGATAACTGAATTTTTGAAACGCATCACCCACGCTCAAATCACCCGTGGGCGGTGCGTGATTGTCCCAACAAACCGAATGACACCAGGACCAATGGCCTGTTGGCATTGCACCCAAATCCAAGGCCATTCGAATACCGTCGCCGTTGTTAAAACGAGAACCCCGAACTTTAGCCAACTCCCACCCAGGACCCAAGTATCGAGTACGCCATTCTGTATTGGCCTCGAAACCTCCGCAAGCTAACACCACAGACTTTGCGTGGATTTCTTGAGTGCCTTGGGGTCCTTGAGTGCGAACGCCAATGATGCGATTACCATCACTGAGCAAATCCATCGCACCTGTTTCATAAAGGATGTTGACGCCACTTTGAAGCGCTGCTTTTTTTTCTGCTGCAATTAAACCTTCGCCACCACCCCAAGCATCCAAGGTGAGTTCACCTGTAAAAATAAATCGCCCATCGCGTTTAATGGCGCTTCTTCCCCAAATGGGCGTGAAGCGAACACCTTTACCTCTGAGCCATTTCATGGTGTCATGAGATTGACTGACTAAGACTTCGCATAAATCGGGATCGGTGCGATAACGCGTCACTTGGTATAAATCGTCAAAGTAGCGTTGAGCTGAATAAGATCCAAAATCTGTTTTTTGAATTTCATCGGTTGTTAAATCGGGAACGAGATTGATAATATCTTGTGCATCGTTAAAGATGAATCGAAAAGCGCCAGCTGCGTAGCGCGAATTTCCACCGCTCTCAGATTCGGGTGCTCGCTCCAGCACAGTCACTTGTGCGCCTTGTTCTTGCGCAGCGATGGCCGCAGACAATGCGGCATTGCCAGCGCCTACAACAATAACGTCGGTTGAAGTCTTCATGGATTAATGGACCGCAGTTTCTTGAAGAACTTGCTGAGCCGCATGACGCCCTGATACAAAAGCCCACGACAAATGATGACCGTGACCATCAAGTAACACACCGCCTTGGCCAGCTGACCCGCAGGCGTACAAATGAGGAATCGGTTTTTGATTTTTACCGATCACTTGCAATTGTTCATTCACATTCAAGCCGCCTTCTGTGATAGTGATGTAGCCGCGCACAGGACCGAGCGCATAAAAAGGCCCTTGTTCGATAGGTCCGCAAGCAGGATTTTTTTGATTGTGTTGTCGCAATGTGTTTTGCAGTTGTGTGAGATCGATATCAATTGTTTTTGCCAGTTGATCAATCGTATCTGCGCGATGAAAAATGTCGGGTCTTGAGTGCTCATAATCTTTGAGATAGGCATACGCAATACCAGGGGCCGTCGAAATGAAGTGCGGCCATGCTTGAAATTGTTGCGCTAACTTTTGATCAAAAACAATATAGCCTTTGTTATGCTGATCTAAGGCTAAATGGCGCGCTGGACTTTTAAAGTCAACGTCAATCAAGGTTCCTGCCATATTGATCAATGCCGCGCCTGCTTTAAAAAGAGCGGGTTCGGGTCCTAATACAGTGGTCACCATTTTCATCATGAAGGGACGAATGATGGCAGGCGGTAAATACTTCATGGCCCATTGCATCAATTGAGCAATCGTTTTGGTTGGTGGCAAGCGTGAAAGCCATCCAGCATTTTCTTGCGGAACAAAACGCATGCGAGGAATATAAAAGGCCGCATAGTCGCCGTTGATGATTTGAGCGCCATATTTTTCGGCAACCAAAAGACCGTCTCCTGTGTTGATCGACACAACTGGCGCTGCATTGACAACAGCTGGATCAAAAAATCGTTCGCGCATTTCCCGGCTGCCGCTGAAATCACCACTTGCCAAAATAACAGCGCGCTTGGCATAAATTTTTTGAATGTGTTGATCGCTATTTAAAACTTGAACGCCACAAACCTGACCATCTTCAAATAAAAGATCGTGTAATTTTGTATTGCATGCGATTTGGACCCCTGCTTTTTTGCAATGTTTAACAAGGTAATACACCATAGCCACACCGCCAGGAACGGCATTGTGCATACGCGGTTTTGTATGAGGTGATTCGGCATGCGGGCCCATAAATTCAACACCCAGATCCATCAACCATTGCAATGTGTCAGGGGCTTTATCAACCAGCAATCGACGCAACTGCATGTTGTCTGCTCTTTTTGCATTGGCGTTGACCAAATCCATATCCGCAAAGTGTTGATCGCAACTGTCTACAACGCCTGCTTTTTTTTGATGCGGCGACGAACTGGTTGTGAATGCACCAACTGACCATGCGGTTGCGCCACCGGGTTGCGGCGCTTTCTCAATGATTAACACGCTCAAACCATGTTGTGCAGCCTCTAAAGCCGATGCCAATCCCGATCCACCCGCACCTACCACGATCACATCAAACACAGCTGAGGGATTTTGTTCAGAGGAATTCATATTTTTTAAATCGTTGGAGGATCAATTAAATCAGCAACTGCTTCGATGCCGTATTTGTACACTTGAATGCCAAGCCCACAAATAACGCCTTGTGCCGCACGACTGAGATAGGAGGGTGGTCTGAACGAATCGCGTTTGTAAATATTAGTGATGTGAATTTCAATCACAGGAATCGTCACAGCCATGACCGCATCGTGCAATGCAAGAGAGGTGCGTGCGTATGCCCCTGCATTGATTACCACTGAGGCATTGGCATGGTGCGCTTCATGAACCCAATCAATTAATACGCCTTCGTGATTACTTTGTCTGAAATCTAAAATTAAATTTTTGGCTAGGCAGGTTTTTTCACACAACTTTTGTACATCGGCTAATGTTTGCGTGCCATACAACTCAGGTTCGCGCGTGCCCAATAAATTCAAGTTCGAACCGTTTAAAACAAAAACGGTTCGAGTGAGTGTGCTTGAATCAAAGTTCATTGTGGTTTGATGCCTGCTTCGGCAACTACTTTTTGAATACGTCTGTAATCGTCTTTGATGAGTGTGCTGAACTCTTCAGGCGTGTTGTAGGAAACAACCAAGCCCATCTCTGTGAGTGCTTTTTTAACTTCGGGTGCATTCAATGCAATTTTCATTTGATCATTGAGTTTTTTAACAATAGGCGCTGGCGTACCTGCAGGTACCGCAATGCCATACCAACCCGCAAGTTGAAATCCAGGCAGTGTTTCTCCAATCGTGGGCACCTTAGGAAATTGAGGCACGCGCGTTGGAGAGGTGACACCAATGGCGCGCAAACGACCTGAATCCACGTGCTGTCCTAAACCGCCAAACGATTGAACGGTCATCGAGGTTCGACCCGCCATTAAGTCGGGCAATACAGGTGCTTCGCCTTTGTAGGGAATGTATTCCATCTTAAAACCTGCAGCACTGGCAATCAATACCATGGATAAATGCGCTTGACCACCAACGCCGCCATGTCCACCTGTCAGTACGCCTGGATTGGCTTTTCCATAAGCGACGAGTTCCGCCACATTTTGCACGGGCAAACTAGGACTCACCACCAACATTGAGTAATACTGAACCATCAATGAAATGGGTTGCAGATCTTTAAGCGGATCAAAAGGCATTTCTTTGAGCACATGCGGATTGACAGTGATGTTTTGTGTAATGGTGGTGAGTGTGTAGCCATCGGGTGCGGCACGTGAACCTGCTGCAAAACCAATATTGCCGCCTGCGCCCGCTTTGTTTTCAATCACAACGCGTTGTCCAAGTCCCTTGGATAATTCATTTGCAACGATACGGCTGACTAAATCAGATCCACCACCAGGTGCAAAAGGAACAATTAATGTGATGGGCTTGATTGGATAGTCCTGAGCCTGAGTAAGCGTTATGAAAAAACACGCAATCAAAGCGAAGGACTTTTTAAAACCATTAACTTGTCTCATTTTCTATACCTTTATTTTGTAACACTCCAAGAACTTTAGCCTGCTTCATTTTTATCGTCAAGGGGTTAATACCTATAAGTGTCTAGTGTGAAAGGCTAATGCAAGTTTGTAAACTCGCTGACATGGATCAAACACTTCAACAAATTGCTCGCTACGCGTCAAACTTTACTTTTTCAAATTTATCTTCTGATGTGATTTCGGATGGTAGGAAAAGATTGATCGACGTTGTAGCGTGTGCAGTAGCTGCGTATGACAAACAACCATCTGCCATTGCACGCCAAATAGCGATGCAACATGCCGCATTGCCACAGGCGCAGTTAATTGGAACTCATCATTTCTCGAGTGTTGAGATGGCAGCATTTGCCAACGGCGTGATGATTCGATATCTTGATGGTGCAGATACGTATCCAGGTGGTGGCGGACATGGCAGTGATTGCTGGGCAGGAATATTGGCTGTCGCACAATTTAAAAAATCAACACTTCAAGAAATAATCACGGCCATTACTTTGGCTTATGAAGTTTTTTATCGTTTGTTTCAAGCGGGTAATTTTCGCGAACATGGTTTGGATAATGTCTTGTATGTCACGGTGGGGACAGCAGTGGGCGTGTGTCATTTACTCAAACTCAACGAACAACAGATAGCCCATGCAGTTTCTATGGCACTTACAGGTCATTTGCCAATGGGCGTGGCGCGTACAGGTGTCTTATCAATGTGGAAGTCGGGTGCGTCGGGAAATGCGGCGCGCAATGGTGTTTTTTGTGCCATGTTGGCTCAATTGGACTTTGACGCGCCTGCACAACCGTTTGAGGGTGTCAGAGGTTTATTTGAAATCACTAAAAAATTTACTTGGCCGCTGTTGCCCTCGAAACCCACAGATACCTATGCTTTATCCTTGTCGCACATGAAAAGTTATTTGTGCGACTACCATTCGCAAACACCGATATTGGCGGCTATGCAACTGCATCAGCAATGCCGTGTCGACGACATTGCGCACGTGCATATTCAAACCTATTGGTTCGCCTGGAATGAAGTGGCCAGTGAAAAAGAAAAATGGCATCCAAGCAATCGCGAAACTGCCGATCACAGCATGCCATGGATTGTGGCGGGTGTATTAACCGATGGCGTATTCAGTGAACAAATATTTGAAGCTCATCGATTGGTTGATACAAATCTTCATGCAATGGCTGAAAAAATAACGATTGATGTGAATGATGCTTTGACCAAGCAATTTCCAGATCGCATGCCATGCATCATGACGATTACCACGAATCAAGGCAAAAAATTCGAAGTGAAAGTCGATATGCCACATGGGCATTATCTTCATCCACTGCAAGCCAGTGATATTAAAAATAAATTTAAAACGCTTACTCGGCAACATTACAAAACAGAACAAGCCGACCGTATTTTATCGGTGATATGGCAAATGGATTTGAACGAACCCATTGATCAAATTTTCAAAGAGGTGGTGATTCTTTAGTTGGTGCTTAATTTGTCAGATAATCGATGCCTGCAAGCGTCAAAACGCTGAGCCCTTATTCTGACTCACCAATGAAACCCACTCTTAAGCCTCAAAATCCAAACTTTTCCTCTGGTCCCTGCGCCAAGCGACCCGGTTACCGTGTCGACGCATTGCTATTAGATACCATGGGCCGTTCGCATCGTTCTGCATTGGGCAAAGAAGTGTTGGCGCGTGCGTGCTCCGAAACCGCACGTTTATTGGGTTTACCCAAAGGCTATCGCGTTGGTATTGTTCCTGCGTCCGATACGGGTGCTGTTGAAATGGCGATGTGGTCGCTGCTTGGTGAGCGTGGAGTTGACGTGCTCAGTTGGGAATCTTTTAGCGCAGGCTGGGTGACCGATATCGTTGGTCAACTCAAGTTGCCAAACGTTCAACACATTCAAGCGCCTTACGGAAAAATTCCAGATCTGACTCAAGTTAATTTTGACAACGACGTGGTGTTCGTTTGGAATGGAACCACATCGGGTGTCAAAGTACCCAATGGCGATTGGATACCTAACAATCGACAAGGCCTCACCATTTGTGATGCAACGTCTGCGGTTTTTGCAATGGACATGCCTTGGGAAAAACTCGATGTCGTTACTTATTCTTGGCAAAAAGTTTTGGGTGGTGAAGGTGCGCATGGCATGTTGATTTTGAGTCCGCGTGCCGTACAAAGAATCGAAAATTACAACCCATCTTGGCCCATGCCCAAAATATTTCGAATGAAATTGGGCAACACCATTAATGAAGGTATTTTTAGAGGCGAGACCATCAATACACCTTCGATGTTGTGTGTTTCCGATTATTTAGATGCACTGCAATGGGCCGACGGCATCGGTGGTCTTTCTGCATTGCTTGCACGCTGCCAATCCAACTTTGATGTAATCGATCGTTTTGTGAGTGCCAACGATTGGATTTCATTTTTAGCGATTGATCCTGCAACTCGTTCGACCACCAGTGTGTGTCTTCTTTTAAAACTAGAAGACGTGCAAGTTAAAAAAATGGTGCAACTGTTGGAAGATGAATCGGTTGCCTATGATATTGCTTCTTACAAAGACGCACCCTCTGGATTGCGTATTTGGTGTGGCGCGACTGTTGAGACTTCTGACTTGCAAGCACTCATTCCTTGGCTTACTTGGGCTTATTCAAAAGTTAAAACTTAAATTAAATTTACAAGGTTGAGATATCACATCTCATAAATACTTTTGTAAATCATGTAAGCGACTAACAAATAAAGAAATGACGCAAAAACTTTTTTTAGTTTTTTAACGGGCAAGCGATGCGCAAATTTAGCTCCCAAAGGTGCTGTAAAAATACTGCACGATGCAATCACCAACATGCCTGGTATCCAGATATATCCCAAAGAACCTGCTGGTAAATTTTCTAAGTACCAACCGCTCACAATGTATCCCGCCACGTTGGCCACTGCAATTGGAAACCCCAATGCAGCGCTGGTTGCAACGGCGGCGTGAATGCTGACGTTACACCATGCCATAAATGGCACGCTCACAAATGCGCCTCCTGCACCCACCAAGCCCGACAAAAATCCAATGATTCCGCCAACGCCAAATAAACCAGCAAAGCCAGGTATTTCACGCGTGGGTTTGGGTTTTTTATCCAAAAACATTTGCGTGGCCGAGAAAGAAACAAATACGCTAAACAAAATAGCCAAGGTAGAGCCTTTGAGAATTGCAAAAATCCAAAGACTTGCTAGACCACTTCCAAAAATAATGCCAGGCGCAAAACCTTTGACTAAATCCCAACGGATGGCACCTTTTTGGTGATGCGCACGAATACTTGAAATCGATGTGAGCATAATCGTCGACATCGATGTGACGATGGCCATTTTGAATGCCAAATCGTGGCCGACGCCTTGTTGAGTGAGTTGATAGGTGACAAAGGGCACCATGATTAGTCCCCCGCCAATGCCCAACAGTCCCGCCATAAAACCAGTGACGCATCCCACAAGGCCTAAGTAAATTGCAATTTCGAGGGTCATGGTTATTATTTAAAAGTATTCATTATGCTTGAGTCTAAGTCTGTCAGCTTAGACACCAGGTCATGCACCAGACTCTAGTATTTAATTCATTAGTAGTCGTTCTTCATTAAGGTAAACATGAATATCTAAGCTTTGTCTCAGAGCTGACAATGCAATTGTCTTATCACAATTTTTAATTTTTTAAAAGGTGAGCTTATGTGGACTAACAAACTGTCTCTCTTTATATTCGGCGTATTTTTATTACCCCTTGGGGTTCATTCGCAAGCTTGGAGTCCTACCAAAAGCGTGGAGCTCATCGTACCTGCAGGAACGGGCGGAGGCGCTGATCAAATGGCACGCTTTTTACAAGGTGTGATTACCAAACACAAATTGATGCCACAACCTTTGGTGGTCATCAACAAAGGCGGTGGTGCAGGTGCTGAAGGATTTTTAGATCTGAAGGGCTCGCGCCCTGATGGTCACAAAATCATCATCACCTTATCAAGTTTGTTCACCACACCCTTGGCCACTGGCGTGCCTTTCAATTGGAAAGATTTAACACCTGTATCGATGTTGGCCTTGGACGAGTTTGTGTTGTGGGTGAACGCAGAAGCACCCTACAAAAACGTTGCCGACATCACCAAAGCATTGAAGCAAGCCGATGACGGCAAATTCAAAATGGGTGGCACAGGTTCCAAGCAAGAAGATCAAATCATCACGGTGGCTATTGATAAATTCACAGGCAAAAAAATGACTTACATTCCTTTTAAGGGTGGTGGTGATGTGGCTGTTCAATTGGTAGGCAAGCACATCGATTTAACCGTGAACAACCCCAATGAAGCTGTCTCGCATTGGAAGGGCAACACTTTGCGTCCCCTGTGCGTGTTCGATTCAGCGGTCATGCCTTACCCTAAAAAAATCACAGCCACACAATCCTGGAAAGATATTCCGACTTGTAAATCGCAAGGCTTGGATGTGGAATATTTGATGCTTCGTGGCATTTTTATGGCGCCTAAAGCGACACAAGCTCAAGTGGACTACTTTATCGATGTATTTAAAAAGGTAAGAGCACTACCTGAGTGGCAAGATTTTATGGAAACAGGCGCGTTCAAGGATACGTTCTTGGTGGGGCAAGCTTTTCAAGACTGGTTGCTCAAAGCAGAAGTCGAGCATTTTCGTTTGATGCGCGAGGCCAATTTTTTAGCTAAATAATTCAAGGTAATTCAAGATGAATGAAAGAATAATAGAGCAGCGATGGATAGAAATTTTAATTGCGCTTTGTTTTACAGCCGTTGGCGTTTTGGTGGTGGTTGATAGTTTAAGAATTGGTTATCGGTGGGCCAGTGATGGACCTGAACCCGGTTACTTTATTTTTTATATCGGCTGCCTGCTTATATTGGGTAGTTTGTTTGTGATTGCTCAAACTGTCAAAACATGGAAGCAAGAAAACGGTGAAACGTCGTTTGCTGCAGTGAGCGAATTCAAATTGATGTTGCTCATGTTGATCCCCACTTGCGTCTATGTGGTGGGTGTTATTTTCTTAGGTATTTATTTGGCATCCGCTATTTTTGTTGCAGCATTCATGGTGTGGCAGGGCAAATATTCTTTACTGCAATCATCTTTTATTGGTGTTACTCTTTCGGTCATTTTATTTTTACTTTTTGAAATTTGGTTTTTGATTTCATTACCCAAAGGTCCGATTGAAGCGATGCTGGGGTATTGATCATGGAAGAAATCAATAATCTATTTCATGGCTTTGCGGTTGCACTGACATTTCAAAACATTTTGTTTATGTTTGTGGGTATTTTGCTGGGCGTACTCATTGGCGTGTTGCCAGGTTTGGGTGGTGCTAATGGCGTGGCTATTTTGTTGCCGCTCACCTTTAGCATGTCGCCTGTGTCCGCCATCATCATGTTGTCGTGTATTTATTGGGGCGCATTGTTTGGTGGCGCCATCACGTCTATTTTATTTAATATACCGGGTGAACCTTGGTCGGTAGCGACCACCTTTGATGGTTATCCCATGGCGCAAAAAGGGCGCGCCGCGCACGCGCTCACAGCTGCATTCACATCTTCATTTGTGGGCGCTTTGTTTGCGATTATGGTAGTGACGTTTTTAGCGCCCTTGGTTGCTAAATTTGCATTGGAGTTTGGACCTCCTGAATATTTTGCAGTTCAACTCCTCACGTTTTGTAGTTTCATCGGCATGGGTAAAGAGCCACCCGTTAAAACCATGTTGGCCATGATGCTGGGTTTTGCATTAGCAGCAGTGGGACTCGATAGCGTCACGGGTACATTGCGAATGACTTATGGCACCGAGAGTTTGTTGCAAGGTTTTGATTTTTTAATTGCCGTCATTGGTTTGTTTGGTATTGGTGAAATTTTGATCACCATGGAAGAAGGCCTTGCATTCAAAGGTCAACGCGGTCGCATCAGCTTGCGCGATGTGCTCGAAACATGGAAAGAGCTTCCCAAATATTGGGCCACCTCACTGCGTGCATGTTTGATTGGGTGTTGGATGGGCATCACGCCAGGCGGCGCCACACCTGCATCTTTTATGAGTTATGGCATGGCCAAGCGCATGAGCAATGAACCCGAAGAATTTGGCAAAGGAAAAATTGAAGGTGTAATAGCCCCTGAAACTGCTGCGCACGCTGCGGGTACCAGCGCGTTGCTCCCGATGTTGACATTGGGTATTCCAGGCTCTCCAACAGCGGCTGTGTTGTTGGGTGGTTTATTGATTTGGGGGTTGCAGCCGGGCCCCTTGTTATTTGTTGAACAAAAAGATTTTGTGTGGGGCTTGATTGCATCCATGTATTTGGGCAATGTGGTGGGATTCATCGTGGTTCTCACCACCGTGCCTTGGTGGGCGGCCATTTTGCGCATTCCTTTTTCAATCATTGCACCTGTGATTGTGGTGATTTGTGCTGTGGGCGCTTATACCGTGCACAACCGATTGCTTGATGTGGTGATGATGGTGGTGTTTGGGCTCATGGGCTATGCATTCAAAAAACTACAATACCCATTGGCACCTTTGGTTTTGGCCTTGGTGCTCGGCGATATGGCCGAATCCAGTTTTAGACAGTCAATGTTGATGTCTAACGGAAGTTTGTCTATCTTTACAGATACCTTACTCTCGGGTTGTATTACCATCTTGGCTTTAACCCTATTGTTCCTCCCGTTGCTCAATAGACTAAGGCACGCGCTGATGAGTGGCACTTCTGAAAGTAACAAAACATGACAGCACCAACTACCGATTCAACCATCGATGGTTTTCATTTGGTCATTGAAGCACTCAAACTCAATGACATTCACACCATTTTTGGATTGCCTGGTATTCCGATCACCGATTTAACTCGCATGGCGCAAGCCGAAGGTATGCGCGTGATTTCATTTCGTCACGAACAGCACGCAGGTAATGCTGCTGCTGCTGCAGGCTTTCTCACACAAAAACCAGGCATTTGTCTCACTGTTTCTGCACCAGGTTTTTTAAATGGACTTACAGCACTTGCCAATGCAACTGTCAATTGTTTCCCCATGATTCTCATCAGTGGATCGAGCGAGCGAGAAATCGTTGACCTTCAACAAGGCGATTACGAAGAGATGGATCAATTGGCGATTGCCAAGCCTTTGTGCAAAGCCGCTTATCGCGTGTTGCATGCGCAAGATATCGGTGTGGGCATTGCGCGTGCGATTCGTTCTGCCGTATCAGGTCGACCTGGTGGAGTGTATTTAGATTTACCTGCCAAGTTGTTTGCGCAAACCATGGATGCGATCGCAGGACGTCAATCGTTGATTAAAGTGGTTGACCCTGCGCCACGTCAAATTCCTGCGGCTGATGCGGTTCAACGTGCATTGGATTTACTCAAAACTGCAAAGCGACCATTAATTTTATTAGGCAAAGGCGCTGCTTATGCACAAGCCGATGCTGACATTCGTGCCTTGGTTGAAAAATCAGGTATTCCGTATTTGCCTATGTCGATGGCCAAAGGTTTGTTGCCCGATACACACGATCAATCGGCTTCAGCTGCACGCTCCTTTGTGTTGGCAGAAGCTGATGTGGTGATGTTGGTCGGTGCGCGACTTAATTGGTTGCTCTCACACGGTAAAGGTAAAACATGGGGCGCGCCTAACGCTAAAAAGTTTATTCAAATCGATATTGCCCCCACAGAGATCGATAGCAATGTGGCCATCGCGGCACCTGTGATTGGCGACATTGGTTCTTGCGTGAGTGCATTACTCAAAGGCATGGGTGCCAATTGGACAAAGCCACCCTCTGACTGGATTGGTGCGATTACCGAGCGCAAAGAAAAAAATCTCAGCAAGATGGCGCAAACATTGGCGCTCACACCCACGCCGATGAATTTTCACAGCGCGTTGGCAGTGATTCGTGATGTGGTCAAGTCCAGACCCGATGCGATTGTTGTCAATGAAGGCGCCAACACGCTCGACTTTGCTCGCAGTATTGTGGATATGTATGAACCGCGCAAACGGTTAGACGTGGGTACATGGGGCATCATGGGGATCGGTATGGGCTTTGCAGTGGCCGCAGCGGTCACCACTGGCAAACCTGTGATTGCAATTGAAGGCGATAGTGCATTCGGTTTTAGTGGCATGGAAGTCGAAACCATTTGTCGTTACAACTTACCTGTGTGCGTGATTGTGTTTAATAACAATGGCGTGTATCGCGGTACCGATGTCAATCAATCGGGCGGAACAGATGTTGCGCCTACTGTGTTTGTAAAAAATGCGCGCTACGACAAAATCATCGAAGCGTTTGGTGGTGTGGGCGTGCATGCAACCACATCGGAGCAACTCAGTGTTGCGCTGAAATATGCTGTTGCTTCTGGCAAGCCCACATTGATCAATGCGGTGATTGACGAAACGGCGGGCACCGAAAGTGGCCGTATCACCATGCTCAATCCACAAACCAAAAAAAATTAATTCAAGTTTAAAAAAAGGAGTTTTCGCATGAGTAAAGCACTGGATGGAGTTCGAATTTTGGACTTTACACATGTTCAATCGGGTCCTACTTGCACGCAGTTGCTTGCATGGTTTGGCGCAGATGTGATTAAGGTCGAGAGAGCAGGAGAGGGCGACGCCACGCGTGGTCAACTCAGAGATATTCCTGATGTGGATAGTTTGTACTTCACAATGCTCAATCACAACAAGCGTTCTATTACCTTGGACACCAAAAATCCAAAAGGCAAAGAAATTCTCAACACGCTCATCAAAACATGCGATGTGTTGGTTGAAAATTTTGCGCCTGGTGCGTTAGACCGTATGGGCTTTACTTGGGAGCGTATTCAAGAACTCAATCCGCGCATGATCGTAGCGTCTGTCAAAGGTTTTGGACCAGGCCCCTACGAAGATTGCAAGGTGTATGAAAACGTTGCGCAGTGTGCGGGTGGTGCAGCGTCCACCACTGGATTTGACGATGGCCCACCCTTGGTGACAGGCGCACAAATTGGCGACAGCGGAACTGGTTTGCATTTGGCATTGGGCATCGTTGCTGCTTTGTATCAACGCAATACAACAGGTCGTGGTCAAAAAGTATTGGCTGCCATGCAAGACTCTGTGATTAATTTGTGTCGCGTTAAGTTGCGCGATCAACAACGTTTGGATCGCACGCAAGTGCTCAAAGAGTATCCGCAATATCCTGATTCCAAATTTGGTGAAGCCGTACCCCGCGCAGGCAATGCATCAGGTGGCGGACAACCGGGGTGGATTTTGAAATGCAAAGGATGGGAAACCGACCCCAACGCATATATTTACTTCATCACGCAAGCACCCGTATGGGGTGCGATTTGTAAAGTCATTGGTCAAGAAGATTGGATCACGCATCCCGACTATGCAACACCACCCGCGCGTTTACCACGACTCAAATCAATTTTTGATCGCATCGAGCAGTGGACCATGACCAAAACTAAATTTGAGGCCATGGATATTCTCAACAAGTATGACATTCCATGCGGACCTATTTTGTCGATGAAAGAAATTGCAGAAGAACCATCATTGCGCGAAACTGGAACCGTGGTGGAAGTAGATCATCCCAAGCGAGGCAAATACCTCACAGTGGGTAACCCGATCAAAATGTCGGACAGTCCAACCGATGTGGTGCGTTCACCTTTGCTTGGCGAACACACCGACGAAGTGTTGAAGCAACTCGGTTACAAAGAAGAGCAGATCAAGGAACTTCGTGCAGAAAAAGTGATTTAAGCAATACTCGAGTGGCTATTTTTTTGAACATGCAAAGGATTAAAAATGAATAACGACAAGACAACGGTTCGAAAAATTCTTGATGAAGTTAAAGCATCTGGGCGAGATTCTTTAACAGCCCCCGAGGGCAAACTCGTTTGCGACGCGTATGGCATCACAGTGCCACAAGAAAGCGTGGTCAACAGTTCTGCAGATGCTCAAAAAATAGCCACTCAGATGGGTTATCCCGTTGTGATGAAAATTGTCTCGCCTGATATCTTGCACAAAACAGAAGCAGGTGGCGTCATTGTTGGTGTGAAGTCTGCGCAAGAAGCCGCAGACGCCTACAACAATATCATTGCCAATGCTAAAGCATACAAAAGCGACGCCAGCATCATCGGGGTGCAAGTGCAACAGATGATCAAAGGTGGACAAGAGGTCATCATTGGCGCTGTCACCGACCAGAGTTTTGGGAAATTAGTTGCCTTTGGTTTAGGCGGCGTGTTAGTTGAAGTTTTAAAAGACATCACTTTTCGATTGGCACCTGCCACCAAAGAAGATGCACTATCAATGCTTGATGGCATCAAGGCCGCCGATATGCTCAAAGGCGTGCGCGGCAGTGATCCTGTGAGTCGCGAAGCCTTGGCACACTTGATTGTTCAGGTAAGCAACTTGGTCACTGACTTTCCAGAAATTGCAGAGCTCGATTTAAACCCAGTGTTTGCCAGCAAAGATTCTGCGATTGCCGCTGACGTGCGCATCGTTGTTGACTTTGCTGCTAAGAAGCCACGTTATCGTCCACCTGAAGATCAAGTACTTGCTTCTATGAATCGCATCATGCAACCCAAATCGGTTGCAGTCATTGGTGCTTCCAATGAAGCCGGCAAGATCGGTAACTCGGTAATGAAAAATTTAATCAATGGTGGTTACAAAGGAAAGATATATCCGATTCATCCCAGTGCCGATGAAATCATGGGACACAAAGCATTCAAAAGCGTCAAAGACGTTCCTGCAGACATCGATACAGCTGTCTTTGCAATTCCTGCAAAATTTGTTGCAGGTGCGCTTGTCGAATGCGGTGAGAAAAAAATTGCAGGTGCAGTATTGATTCCATCGGGCTTTGCTGAGACAGGCAATGTGGAGATGCAAGAAGAGTTGGTCACCATCGGACAAAAGTACAACATCCGATTGATGGGCCCCAATATCTATGGCTTTTACTACACACCCGCCAATTTGTGCGCCACATTTTGTACAGCCTACGATGTCAAAGGCTCAGTTGCACTCTCTTCGCAATCGGGTGGCATCGGTATGGCCATCATTGGTTTTAGTCGCTCAGCCAAAATGGGTGTGTCTGCCATTGTGGGCTTGGGTAACAAGTCGGATATCGATGAAGATGATTTATTGATTTTCTTTGAACAAGACCCTAACACTAAAGTGATTGCACAGCATTGCGAAGATCTCAAAGACGGTCGCGCATTTGCAGAAGTGGCCAGACGCGTGTCTAAGAAAAAACCAGTGATCGTTTTAAAAGCGGGTCGTACATCAGCGGGAGCCAAAGCGGCAAGTTCACACACGGGTGCATTGGCTGGCAATGACAAAATTTATGAAGACGTGTTTCAACAAATTGGCGTGATTCGCGCGCGCAGTTTGCGTGACATGCTCGACTTTGCGCGTGGTGTTCCTATTTTGCCAACGCCCAAGGGTGAAAACGTCGTCATCATTACTGGTGCTGGCGGCTCGGGTGTTTTGTTGTCGGATGCATGCGTCGACAACAAACTCACATTGATGCCCATGCCCGACGATTTGGACGCAGCATTTAGAAAATTCATTCCGCCGTTTGGTGCAGCTGGTAATCCTGTGGACATCACCGGAGGTGAGCCACCTCTCACATACAAAAACACCGTCCTCTTGGGTCTGAGCGATCCGCGCATTCATGCGTTGATATTGGGCTATTGGCACACTATCGTCACACCACCGATGGTGTTTGCAAAAATCATGGTTGAAGCTCGCGATGAAATGCGCGCCAAAGGCATTGATAAACCCATAGTGGCTTCTTTAGCAGGTGACGTCGAGGTGGAAGAGGCCGCACAATATTTGTACGAGCATGGCATTCCTGCTTATGCGTATTCAACTGAAATACCTGTAGCTGTTTTGGGCGCTAAATACCAATGGGCACGTGGTGCAGGATTGATTTAATTCATGAGTGAAAAAATACAGCGGATCACAACACCGATCGTTGATCGCAAGCGTCATCGCAAAGCGCCCAAAGGTCGGCGTGTTGATTCCGATGTATGGATTCATCTCCAACATCTGTTGGGTGAGGAGCCCAAAAGCGCCGATCAATTGATTGAGTATTTGCATGTGATTCAAGATCACATGGGGTACTTACCCGTTGAATACCTCACGGCTCTTGCCAAAGAAATGGGTTTGCCGCAAACCCATGTGTACGAAGTGGCAACCTTTTATCACCACTTCGATGTTGTCAAAGAATCGGATACTGCACCTCCTGCGCTCACAGTGCGGGTGTGTGATGGTTTGTCGTGTGAGATGGCAGGTTCAATTGAATTATTAAAAAAAATACCCAAACTGTTAGGCCCTCATATTCGCGTCATTCCCGCGCCGTGTGTTGGGCGTTGTGATCACGCACCTGTTGCAGTAGTGGGGCAAGTGCCCGTTCATCAAGCCACAGAAAAAACAATTCAAGCAACCGTTGATGCAGGTCGGTTTGTTGAAGAACACACGCAATTTTTATCTTTAGACGATTACAAAAAAAATGGTGGCTATGCGTTACTCAACGCATGCATCAACAACCAACACACACGCAACGACATCATCACGTGTTTAGAGCAATCAGGCCTCAGAGGCTTGGGCGGCGCTGGTTTTCCATTGGGCAGAAAATGGCGCATTGTGAGTCTCGAACCCGCGCCTCGTTTGATGGCCGTTAACATTGACGAAGGCGAACCTGGCACTTTTAAAGATCGTGTTTTGTTGGAGCGCGATCCGCATCGATTTTTAGAGGGCATGCTCATTGCTGCATGGGCCATTGGCATATCAAAAATTTATATTTACTTGCGCGACGAATACCACGGTTGTCGCGTCATGCTCGACAAACAAATCAAATTACTCAAACGCAACCCACTCATGGCAGATATGCCAGAAATTATTTTGCGACGTGGTGCAGGGGCATACATTTGTGGTGAAGAATCCGCCATGATTGAATCGATCGAAGGTAAGCGCGGTATGCCTCGCTTAAGACCGCCCTTTGTTGCACAAGTGGGTTTGTTTGGCAGACCCACCTTAGAACATAATTTTGAATCTTTATTTTGGATCAGAGAGATCATCGAAAAAGGCGCCGATTGGTTTTCATCGCATGGAAAAAATAATCGTAAAGGATTGCGGACGTTTTCTGTATCGGGTCGCGTCAAGCAACCTGGCATCAAACTCGCGCCCGCAGGTATCACGATTCAAGAATTAATTGATGAACACTGTGGTGGCATGTTAGAAGGACATCGCTTTTATGCTTATTTACCTGGCGGCGCATCGGGCGGTATTTTGCCAGCCACTCTTAACAACATCCCATTAGATTTCGATACGCTTCAAGCTTATGGTTGCTTCATTGGGTCGGCTGCTGTGGTTGTTTTGTCTGATCAAGACAGCGTAAGCAACGCTGCACGCAACCTCATGAATTTCTTTAAAAACGAATCATGCGGTCAATGCACACCGTGTCGCGTGGGAACGGCTAAAGCGCATGCATTGATTTCAAAACCTTCATGGGATTTACCACTGCTGTCCGAGCTCTCGCAAGTGATGCGTGATGCGTCCATTTGCGGATTGGGTCAAGCTGCGCCCAATGCCGTCGATTGCGTAGTGAAATATTTTCCACAAGAATTAAAAAAGAGTGGCGCATGAATACATCCATCGATCATTCATCCATAGAAAAAACAATCACCATTCTATTCAATGGTCTTGCTGTTGCGTGCCAACCTGATCAAACCTTGCTCGACATTGCAAAAT
>Ga0114974_10001359_pt1 | contig 19383 bp, 17 predicted proteins | sample S_130206_EF_Meta_FD_87318 | JGI IMG/M metagenome (GOLD analysis project Ga0114974, IMG submission 87318) | Freshwater microbial communities from Lake Simoncouche, Canada to study carbon cycling - S_130206_EF_MetaG | ecosystem: Environmental > Aquatic > Freshwater > Lake | place: Lake... | reverse complement strand
GTCCGCACATGAGTGCACACAAACCTTTTAGCGTCGAAGGTTGCACCATCTTTGTTAAGACAGGACATTTACTAACAGCCTGACATTTGCCTGAAATTTTTTCAAGCCAGAGCGTGTCTTGAAACTTTTCCAAAAACTAGTTTTACCGCCAAGCAAACCCTCTAACTTTTTCGCATGCACAGTGACGCGTCTGAGTGCAAAATCTACTAAATTGCTGGGAAAACTGTAATTTACATTTTTCGGTCAATTACACGGAATATCACACGTCGGTTATTTTTACCTATAAGTTGTTGATTTATATGTATTTTTCACGAGCCTGGATTTTCTGTTATCCATCGCCGCTCGAAGGTGAGTGACGTTCAGGTGGCTATAGCGTTCGGCCATGCTGAGATTTTTGTGGCCGCTTATCCGCTTCATTGTTGGTAGATCCACTCCGGCCTGCAAAAGTGCGTGATGGACTATGACGAAAAGTGTGACGAACTACCTGTTGGAAATCCAGTCCCGCCACAAGCACACAGCGGCGAAATGGCTTATCCAGATTGACAGTGGCATTCTTTCAATAATTTGATTTCTATGTTAAGTTTCCTCTAAGTATGAAATTAAATCGTCTTGGGCAAACTAATCTTAATATCAGCCAGCTTGGAATGGGTGTTTGCTTTGTAGCGAACAAAGGCAATGAAATTGTTAGCCACGGCATAAGAGCTGCAATTGATCAAGGTATTAATTACTTTGATACAGCCCCTTATTACAGCAATGGGCTAGATGAGGAGATCCTGGGCGAAACTTTAAAAGGGCAACGAAATAATGTTGTCATATCGACCAAGGTTGGATATACAGAAATTGGCGACGATCACAGAAGTTCGTCAGGCCTGATGAAACAGCTTAACGAATCTTTGAAGCGCCTAAAAACAGACTATGTAGACATTCTCCAGATACATGAGGCCGACTTTAGAAAGTGGTGGGCTAAAGAGTCTGTCTCAAATGAGGAAGGCATGAACCCAACGGGGTGCGTTATCAAAGATGACGAACATTATGATTTCATGAATGCGCCTGTGGTCGATTTCCTCTTAAAAGCAAAAGAACTTGGAAAGGCCAGGTACATAGGACTAACTGGCAAAGATGCACGCCAATTAACTCGAGTCATACAGTCGATTAATGTGGACACAATTATGGTGGCTCATCAATTCAATCCGGTGATGCGAGGAGCGGCTAAATTTTTACTGCCCGTCACTGAGGCTAAAAGTAAGGGCGTATTGATTGCTGCACCTATGATGAGAGGCTGGCTTGCAGCACCAAAAAATCAATGGCGAACTCTGCCTCCCTCTTGGATGGACTCAACCTTTTATAAAGCATATTTTGCATTCGTTGATGTTGCAGATAGAGTTGGCATACCTTTGCACGAACTTACGCTACGCTGGATCTTAGGGGAACAAAGACAGCATTCAATCGTGTTTGGTTTTGGCCATGAAGATGAAATTAAATCTAATGTGCAATCGATAGATAAGGGACTCTTACCGCAAGACTTGCAATTGGAAATCGACTCCTTAGGGATCGCACACCCACTGATTTTTCAAGGTCGAACCTCAAATTAATTATCGACTATTTATTCCTTGAATTTAAATACAGATCAATTACTTAATTTAAATTAGCCTAGACTTCACTACAAGTAAATCATTCATGTCAAACGGTCATGGCCTTGGAAAATCAAGTGGCTGGCTTGAGTTAGCTGTGACCCTGGGCATTCAGTCTATAGCCTCAATGGCGCTCTTTGCTCTTCCCGTTATTGCAACCTTAGTAGGTGAGTCGATAAATGTTCCTACATCGGTGATTGGCGCATATATAGGGCTAGTTTATCTTGCATCATTTTTTGGAAGCCTTTCGGCGGGGACTTTGATTGGCATTTATGGGCCAATCCGAATTAGTCAGATTTGTCTATTTTTAAGCGCATGTGGCATGTTGCTCTGTTGCATAGCAACAGTTCAAGCAATCTTCATTGGGGCTGCAGTTCTTGGCTTAGGTTATGGCGCAATCACGCCAGCGAGCTCTCACATATTATCCCGAAGTGCGCCTCCCCAAAGAATGTCATTAATTTTTTCAATCAAGCAAACTGGAGTTCCCCTTGGAGGGATTTTAGCTGGTGCAGTTTTGCCATCATTGAGTCTGACTATTGGATGGAGATACTCTCTTACATTTATAGCTGCAGTGGCTTTTGCATTTATGCTGCTTGCTCAAGGATTAAGAAATAGGCTCGACTCCGAAAGACAATCTGGCATAGTTTTCAAAGCATCAGACTTAATAAAACCGATAAGCTTAGTAGCAAGCATCACACCATTGCGAAAAATTATTATGTTCGGTTTTTCATTTTCATCTGTACAACTTTGTCTCACTACTTATGCGGTAATTTACTTAACAACGGAACTCAAATTAGATTTAGTTTTTGCTGGCTTTATTCTTTCAGCTTGCCAATTTTCTGGCGTCATAGCCCGAATCATCTGTGGCGTTCTTGCTGATGCATATTTCGGCGCAATTCGAACACTTTCATTTTTAACTTCTGCTATTGCTGCGTGTTGTTTCGGTATTACTATTCTTCACCCAGGCACTGACATAACTATTGTGATTTCTTTAATGATAATTTTTGGCGCAACTGCAATTGGATGGAATGGTGTCTTTCTAGCAGAAGTCTCGCGCATATCGCCAAAAGACAATACAAGCTTAGCAACTGGTGGAACAATTGCGTTTACGAACCTAGGAGCCATGATTGCCCCACCTGTTTTCGCATTGATTTCTTCTCACTTTGGAAGTTTCAAATATGGATTCACTCTTCTGGGAATTGCAATGCTATTTAGTACGTTTGGACTATTTTCAATGCTACAAAAAGAATATTTGAAAAAATAAGATATCAATTAAATTCTTAACAAGGGTTTTCTCTATGTTCTTTGAATTTCAAAATAACAAAATAGAAATCAATTTATTTCTTTTAGAAAATACTCTAAGAGTTGTAAATATGAATTTAAGCAGCCAACCTAAATATCATTTTTAAATGTTAGGAGATCTTGTATGCGATCAATTTTTCATGCCCTTATTGCCACTGCGAGCTTAACTTTGAGTCCATTCATGGCCTCAGCACAGATTCTCAACTTCCCAGACAAACCAGTCAAAATGATTGTGCCCTTTCCTCCTGGGGGTGGAAGTGATGCGCTTGCCAGAATCATTTCAAAGAAGATGCCAGAAATTTGGTCACAGCCACTAATTATTGATAATCGAGGCGGTACTCAAGGTAGTCTAGGTACAGCTGCGGGAATTAAATCACCAGCAGACGGCTACACGATCACTTTGATTGTTCATGGCGCAATGGCTATACAACCTCACACTTACCCCAATGTCGGTTACGACGTTACAAAAGACTTTGCGCCAGTAACTCGGGCAACTGAACAGTCTTATATTCTCGTTGCAAATCCCAAAGTTCAAGCCAACACCCTCAAAGAAGTCGAGGCTTTAGCGAGGAGTCAACCAGGGAAATTCACATTTGCCACTTCTGGTGGTGGCCCTCAATTGGTAGGTGAGCTTTTCAAGTTAACGACCAAAACCAATCTCTTACATGTTCCATATAAAGGAGCTGGCCCCGCTGTTTTGGCTGTGTTGGGCGGAGATACTGACTTCATGATATCAAATCCAACTTCCGTTATACCCCACATCAAAGCTGGAAAATTAAAAGCAATTGCGGTACTTGGAAAACAACGAAATGATGCAATCCCCAATGTGCCGCATGCCCTTGAATCTGGATATCCAGCACTAAGCGATATTCCTGAGTGGTACGGTTTTGCAGTACCTGCAGGAACTCCAAGCGCAATTGTCAATAAACTAAATTCCGACTTTGTACGCGCTTTAAATTCAGCAGATGTCCAGACTGCAATTCGATCGCTTGGAACCACACCATCACCAAGCACTCCAGATGAATTTGCAAAGCAAATTGCATTTGATTTCGAGCGCTGGGGACGAGTAGTTCGTGAAGCTGGGGTCAAGGCAGAATAAACTAGTGATGGAAACCTAACATGCGTATCGTTTACAAAATCACAGGTCTGATGTTGACTCTTGGGTTAATGTTTGCCCTGAATGTCACTGCCCAAACTTACCCCAATAAACCAATCAAAGTGATCGTCCCCTACCCACCAGGTGGCGGAACAGATGTACTGACCAGGCTTCTTACAACACAATTATTAGCAGCGAATGGTGAAACATTTTTCATTGACAATCGACCAGGTGGCGACGCAACGATTGGGGCCGCGCTTGCTGCAAAATCTGCTCCAGATGGGTATACCTTGTTAGCCGTATCAGGCGTACCTTTTGTTATCAATCAGTTGGTCTTCTCTAAGCTGCCATACAAAATTCTTGAGGACTTTGAACCTGTAGGTCTATTTGCTTCAGGTCCGCTAGTACTTGTTGTGCATTCATCATTTCCTGCAAACACTGGCAAAGAATTGATTGAATTACTCAAAAATAACCCCGATAAATACAGCTACGCAGGTTCTGACCAGTTCACCTATTTAACAATGGAGATGATTTTAAATTCAACCGGTACAAAGATGACTCACGTGCCATACAAAGGCGTTGGCCCATCACTCAACGATGTTGCAGGCGGCCATATTCCCATTATGCTGAGTAGTCTTGCTCCTGCAATTCCATTCATTCAAGGAAAGCGAGTCAAAGCCCTGCTAGTTACATCAGCAACACGAACGCCTGCGCTGCCAGATGTACCAACTGTTGCTGAATCTATCATCCCGGGATATGACGTAAATGCTTGGTATGGTGTTTTTGCGCCGAAAGGCACGCCAAGTCAGGTTGTCATGCAACTAAGTCAGTCAATCAACAAAGCAACAGAAGGCGCAGACATTCGTAAGAATCTAGCTAATTTAGGAACTGTAACAGTTCGTGCCGAGCCTGAACCATTCCGTAATTTTTTAAGAGCTGAACTAGAAAAATGGCGCGCCGTTGTAAAGGCCACGAACATACCAGTTCAATAAAGAGTATTTCGTATGAAGAAAGTTGCGTTAGTTGTTGGAGCGACTGGAATTGTTGGGCGTCAATTAATACTTGAACTAGCTTCCTCCAACTGGAAGGTTTATGGGATTTGCCGCCGAATTCCTGCAAAAGCAAACGGATGGATACCCGTCACAATTAACTTGCTAGACCCTAATCAATGCCAAGTAGAAATTCAAAAAATTGATCCTATTACTCATGTGTTTTACGCTGCCAGACACACACATGTAGACCAAGGCGAGCCAGTTATTGAAAACATACAAATGTTAAGTCATCTATTGGATGCAGTACTCTATAAAAATAATTCACTGCGTCATGTCCATTTAGTTCACGGGATGAAAGTATACGGTTCTACCCTTGGGCCCTATAAAACCCCTGCAAAAGAAACCGACCCTCCCACAATGGCAGATACTTTCTATTTTGGTCAACAAGCCTTAATTGAAGACCGTCAACTTGGACAGAAATGGACGTGGTCAATCAGCCGTCCGCAAACCATTTGCGGCGACGATATTAGTCAAGTTCGAAACCTCCCTCGAATAATTGCGATTTATGCAGCTTTATGCAAGGCAAGAGGTATGCGTGAGTTGGATTTTCCCGGAACAGAAAAAGCTTTTTCCAGTATTTATCAAGTAACTCACGCACCTTTATTGGCAAGAGCAATTCATTGGATGTCTACTGATGAAAAATGTGGGAATCAAGTATTTAATATTACGAATGGCGACTGCTTCCGCTGGGTCAATATTTGGCCTGCCTTTTGTGATTATTTTGGAATGCGTCCAGGTCAGCCAAGGTCATATAAATTAGTAGATTTAATGGCGGCGAAATCTCAAGAGTGGGAGTCTCTCATCAATCAGCAACAGCTTCTTAAAATCCCTTTTGCTGATGCCTCTCAGTGGCGATATGCTGATTATATTTTTGGGTTTCAATATGACGTCTTGTCAGATCAGAACAAGTTGAGGACTTATGGGTTCAACGAAACAAAAGACTCAGAAGTCATGTTTTTAAGTATTTTCAAAAGCATTCACGACCAGGGCTTAACGCCGTGGTGACTATAAAGATTTGCCATGCTTACTAAAACGCTAGTACAACACGTCCACCAAATTAGTTGGGGAAATCTTCCTAGTGCGATTCAAAATCGTACGATCGATCTTTTGATTGACCACATCGCTGTAACTCTCAATGGCGCTACTCAACCATGGTCCAAAATGGTCCGAATGAATGCGGAGTCTGAAATGGGTGAACCACAAAGCACTGTTTACGGATACGGGGCTTTACCTGCTCGAGCAGCAGCATTGGTTAACGGTTGCGCTGCGCATGCCATTGAATTTGATGATACCCACGATGAGTCACTGGGGCATCCTGGCGCAGTCGTCATGACAACTGCAATGGCAATGGGTGAGGCTCTAAACAGTGAAGGTTCAGAGATACTAGAGGCAATAGTTGCCGGGTACGAAATTCAATGTCGGGTCGGTGCAGCCGCTGGGCGTCAAGCATTTGAATCTGGATTTCATCCAACCTCAACAGTCGGTGTTTTTGGAGCTGTCACAGCAGCCGGCCGACTGTTAAACCTCAGCACAGACCAATTGGAAAAAGCCTTCGGAATTGCTTTATCAACAGCATCAGGCACTTTACAGTTCAGTGAAGATCCATTGAATACAATGGTGAAACGATTGCATGCTGCACTACCTGCCGCAAATGGAATTTGGGCAGCTCAATTAGCCAGCAGGGGATTCACGGGACCTTCCATGGCCTTAGAGGGGAACTTTGGTTATGTCAATCAATTTTCTAACGACGTGAATTTAAATCGCATTACCCAGGACCTGGGAAGTCAGTGGGAAATTGGACGTATAAGCATTAAGTTATATCCATGTTGTAAGCAATTTCATGCACTGATTGATGCAACACGTATCTGCTTAAGTCGCGAAAAATTCAATGTCTCTGATATAGAGTCTATAGAGGCCTTTGGACCCGAATCCATGTTTGATTCGCATATGGAGCGCAGGCCGCAATCCACTATGGCAGCACAATACAGCCTTCCCTTTACCGCTGCAGTTGCCGTCGCATCAGATCCAACAGACCCAAACTCATTTAGCGAATCACAATGGTCACGTGAGGATATCTTGCGTTTAAGTGATTTGGTGACTACACGAGTTGACGCCAGACTTCAGGATGTCTATCCGCGAAAATTTGCTGGCGGAATAATGATTCGCTTAAAGGATGGGCGCGAAATTTCAGAGGCAGTCATTGATTCGCGCAGTTCACCTGAAAATCCAATTCCCCGCGAAGAAGTCATCGTTAAATTTAAAACTTTAACTCAAACCATATTAGATGATTCTCAACGCGATCAAATTTTAAAGGCCATACTTGCTCAAAACCACGACGGAACACCTAGGTTATTGGGAACAAAACTCAGAGGAATACTTTCCAGTGAAGTAGCGTAATCGAATATTTAAATAAATTCATAAATTGAACAATATGCAATCGTCGACAGCTCCTCCACTCAGCGGATTTCGTGTCCTTGAATTGGGCTGGTGTGTTGCAACTTCCGCTTGTGGTTCACTTCTGGCTCAAATGGGTGCTGAGGTTTTAGTAGTAGAACCTCATGAAACGAACACTGACGGCAAGTGGCGCAACAGATCTGCAGCTATGGCTGGAAAATACAGTGTCTTCATCTCAGGAGAGTCTTCAGAAGATCACAAAACAATAGATCAATTAATTCAACGAGTAGATATTGTTTTATTTAGCACTGACACAGCAAGTCCTTTTAAAGCATGGAATTCAACCCCTTCCGATCGGACAATTTTTTGCAACATTACAGCGTTTGGCAACGAAGATGCGATTACAGTTGAAACCAATCGAAGTGAGATTGTGGAGGCATTAGCTGGTGTATTGGACACCAATGGACTGCCTGGCAGAAACCCACTCAGTTGTGGCGTTGATGTGCTTGAATTTAGTGCTGCACTTTTTGCATCTTCAGCTATCTTGGCGGCTATTCATTCGCGGTATTCTGAGGGCTTTGGCCAACGCATCGATATCTCCCTTTACGACACAGCAATCAATGCATTGGTTAATTACATACCCTTGCATCTAACTAAGAACACAGTCACCCGAAGTGGTAATAGGCACCCTTTACACACGCCTTGGGGCTGCTACAAGGCTCTTGATGGTTTCGTCATGATTTGTTCAGTCACCGTCCAACAATTTGAAAGAATTTGCAAAGCCATTGGCCAGCCAGAATTAGCCAAGGATCAAAGGTTTTTTAATTCTGGGGAAAGATTAAAGCACTACACAATACTAGATTCGATTATTCAAGAATGGGTTGTGAAAATGACCATGAACGAATGCATTAGCATCCTATCGGGTCATGGAATTGCTTGTGGGCCTGTTGTTCAAATTGATAAACTTTCGGAAGATGCAAATTTAATTCTTCGCGATTCAATTAAAAAAACATTCGATAACAAATCAGGTTTAGTCACTTACTTGCCTCAACCACCTTTGCGCAGCGAAGATATTAATCTAATCCAACCTCTTAGAATTCCATCCCCTAACGAGGATATGCCAATGATGCAAACTTGGCTAAAAATTGAGGCCCATCCAATCGCCAAACACAAATCAAAGACTCCACGCCCCCTCCCCCTTGCCGGCATTCGAATTATTGAAATAGGCCAATATACTGTTGCGCCCCTTGTTAGTAGGCATTTGGGTTCCCTAGGGGCCGAGGTTATCAAGATTGAATCACCTGACGGAGATGCAACAAGGCGGTCATCGCCTCTTCGAGAGGATGGCAACTCGATTATTTTTGCATTGAGTAACACAGACAAGCGTGGCCTGGTACTTGACCTCAATAGGAAGGATCACCAAGAAGCGCTCCACAAACTTTTAGCCGCGTCAGACGCATTAGTAGAAAACTTGAAACCAGGATCACTTGCAAAAATGGGCTTTTCACAGCAGGTCCTTAAAGAACGGCATCCCCACTTAATCTATTGTCCAATTAATGGATTTGGAATTAAATCTGCATACCCAGGTCGGCCAGCGCTAGATACTGTGATTCAAGCAATGTCTGGAATTATGGATCTCATGCAAATAGATGGAATGCCATTAAAGACTGGCATTTCAACATCAGACACCATTGGCGGCCAAGTCGGATTAGTGGCGATTTTGGCAGGAATACTTTATAGGAATAAAACTGGAATTGCACCTCATTTTGATATCTCGATGCAAGATGCTTCCATGTGGATCACTCAAATGGACTGGGCTGGCTCTCACCCAAAAAAGAAAACGTCTATATGTAAGGCAAAAGACGGGCACGTTTATGTTCAAACGACACAAAAGGTAATTCAATCATTGGGTTTGGAATTAGTTAAATATTCAAGACATGAAATTGTTGAATTGCTTAAAAGCTTCAAAATCAATGCATTTCCAGTTTTAACTGTGAGTGAAGTTCTAGATTCCGACAGAGTTAAGCAACGCAAATTGCTAATTGAGCGTTTTAGCTGTGACGGTTTGAAATGGCTTGTCTTGGGTTCTCCCATGCAACTTCGAGAAACAATGCCTCAGATTAACAGCGTCATGGGACCATTGGGTATCCAAGACGACTTAATCATCAATGAATTTAATCTTAGCATTAAAGCTGAGCCCCTTCAATAACAACACAATGGAGAACAAACATGAGCCTTGAACATGTCATATTTGAACAAATAGATGCGGCGCTTGTTATAAGTTTCAATCGTCCTAACCAACGCAATGCCATCAGTGCCGCCATGATGAAAAGTATCATGGAAAAACTGACCGAAATTGATACTAATCCATCTATTCGAGGCGTCATCATTACTGGTGGGTATGATTATTTTTCGGCTGGCGCAGATCTTCGCGAAGCTCCAGGGTTGATGTCCTCACCCGGTACAGCAGTTGAATACATGACACTTTGGAGACGATTTCACCGCAGCTTAGAAGAACTATCCAAACCTGTCATTGCCGCTGTCGAAGGATTTTGTTTAACTGGCGGATTTGAATTGACATTAGCCTGCGATATTCGCATTGCAGGTGAAGGCTCCAGCTTTGGAATTACAAGTAGCAAAATTGGCACAGTACCTGGTTCTGGCGGCACCCAACGTTTACCCAGAATAGTGGGCCAGAGTAATGCACTCGATATGCTTTTTTCAGGCGACCCGATTGATGCCAACCACGCCCATCGAATTGGGTTAATTAACCGCCTAGTTCCAAAAGGATCTGCATTGTCTAGCGCCAAACAAATGGTTGCCCACTATGCAACCAGGGCTCCTTTGAGTCACAAACTCATGAAACGTGCCGTATATGGAGGCGTACAAATGGATCAGCAGAGTGCGATTGAATATGAATCGTTCATTGTTACATCTATCTATCAAACTGAGGACAGGCTTGAAGGCATCAATGCATTCCTAGAAAAACGATCCGCAAAATTTAAAGGAAAATAGAAGTGTCAAATTCTCAATCTCTTGCAGGCCAATTAGCCATCGTTACCGGCGCAAGTAGCGGAATTGGGAAAGCTATTGCATTAAGCCTTGCGAGCCAAGGTTGTAAAGTTCTTGCGACCGGAAGAAATAAAGAACGTCTTAATGCATTATCTTCTGAAGCACCATCAGGTTCTATGATTGGAATAGAACTAGATATGCGTGATTCAAATGGCATTTTGGAAATTAACAGTCACCTACCAGTGGGTTATGAATCAATTGACATTCTGATTAACAATGCGGCCGAAGACATCGGGGGAAGAACCAGGTTCGATCTGGCAAGTGCTGATGAAGTTTGCCGCGTGATAGAAACGAATTTAATTGGCCTGATGCGTATAACTCATGCACTAGTTCCGGGCATGCTAAAAAAGGGGCGAGGAACAATTGTAAATATTGGCTCCACAAATTCACAACGGCCTACACCCACAATGGCCGCCTATACCGCCAGCAAGGCTGGAGTTCATGCTTTTTCAGATGTGCTTCGTGCAGATTACGCAAAAGAAGGCATTCGCATTATTGAAATTGTGCCAGGTTTAACGCGAACCGATTTCGCAAAAAATCGCATGCGAGGTGATACCGAAAAAGCGAATGCTTTCTTCGAAAAGTTTCCGGGCGCATTAGATCCAACCGATGTCGCAGACGCCGTTTTGTATGCTGTCAGCCGACCTCAGCATGTTTGCATTCAACAAATTGTGGTAACACCCTGGTTCCAGTGGTAAGTCATCACAAAACTCATTACAACCTCAACAAGGAAATCACCATGGACTTTAAAGATATTTTGTACAAATCGGAAAATGGAATTGCAACCATCACCATCAACCGCGCTGAATCAAGAAATGCTGTACGGCCTAACACATACGAAGAACTGACCGTTGCAATGGGTATGGCAGGAAGAGACCCCAAAGTTGGCGTAGTCGTGCTGACAGGTGCCGGTGATAAGGCTTTTTGCGCCGGCGGTGATGTAAAAGATCAAAAAGGAAGAAATCCAGCAATACAACGAGAGCATATGCGTAGAGTACTCAATCTGTCCACCACGATGCGGATGATTGATAAACCAATTATTTCAAAAGTGCGCGGCTGGTGCGTAGGTGCAGGAAACGAAATTCACGTGTTCTGCGACTTGAGTGTTGCTTCTGAAAATTCAAAATTTGGTCAAGTGGGTCCTCGTGTTGGCGCCTGCCCAGTTTGGGGCTCATGCCAACTTCTTGCAAGATTAGTAGGTGAGCGTAAAGCACGTGAAATGATTTACACATGCCGAACATACTCCGCTCAGGAAGCTCTCGCAATGGGTTTGATTAACGAGGTCGTACCAGATGATGAGCTCGACAATGCAGTAGATCGACTTTGCAATGAAATTCTCGACAAGAGCCCACAATCAATACGTATCGCAAAAATTGCGCTGAATGCCGGTTCTGATCAAGAGTTCTACAGCTCGTTTTTTCCAGCAGCTGAACTTTTAGCATCCATCGTAGGAAATGAAGAAAACATGGAAGGTGTTAGCGCATTTCTTGAAAAACGTCCCACCGATTTCCGTAAATACCGTCGTTGATTGGTGAATAAAAATGAAACGATTTGAAGGAAAAATTGCTGTTGTTACAGGTTCTGCCCGAGGAATCGGTTTAGCAACAGCTGAAATGCTAGCGAGTCAAGGGGCCGATGTTGCCATAATCGATATGGATCCAGTGAAAGCTGAAAATGCAGCTTCGGTTATAGCAAAAAAGACCGGACAACGCGCAGCCGGCTTCGGCGCTGACATCAGTGACATATCAAATGTACAAGTTGCATTGAGCAACATACAAAATCAGCTTGGGCAACCTAACTTACTGATTCACTGTGCTGCAATCACAGATGACAAGCTATTTTTAGAATCAACACCTGAGGATTGGCAACGAATCATATCTGTTGACCTTTTTGGAACCTTAAACTGTCTGCACACTTTTCTACCTGGTATGGTTGAGCGCGGATATGGGCGTATTGTTTGCATGGCCTCAGACTCTGCTCGAATCGGCCAAGCTCGACTTTCATATTACGCTGCTGCCAAATCAGGCGTTATTGCGCTTGTGAAATCTATTGCACAGGAGGTAGGAAGGTCAGGCGTGACGATTAATGTTGTATCACCTGGAGCAACAAATACCGAAATGCGCGTAGCTCGCGAAGCAAGTCTTCTTGAGCAGATGGGCCCAGAAAAATATGAAAGAAGACAAAAAGCGGTTTTAAAAATGTATCCGGCTGGACGTATTGGTTTGCCGGAAGATATAGCGAACAGTATCGTTTTTCTTAGTAGCGATGAGGCATCCTGGATTACAGGACAAGTACTTAGCGTGAACGGTGGATTTTGCATGCCCTAATGGAGCCATAAAATGGACTTTGATCTGAATTCTGAACAAAGAATGTCGATAGATGCCACTAGGCGCATGGTTGAGGGGCAGATTCAACCTATCTTAGACGCACATCCAAAAAATCAACCACTTCCTAAGCAGGCAGCTTTAAAAATTTTAGGTTGTTGTGCAGAACTAGGGATCACTGCAGCCCGAGTCCCTGAAGAAGGCGGTGGGTCGGGAATGAAGTTGCTTGATTACGGGCTAATTACAGAACAGTTACCAGTTGTTGCCGCTGGCATTCTGCAACCTCAAGAAACAACGATCGCTAGACTTTATTATGGTAGCTCTGAGGAACAACGTGAAAAATTTCTGCCTGATCTCATTGCTGGAAAAAAAATCACTTGTACTGCTACAACAGAGCCAGACGTAGGGTCCGATCCAAGAGGTGTTCGCACACGGCTTCGAGAAGATGGTGACTCTGTCATTATTGAAGGGAGTAAGTTATGGATTTCGAATGCTTCCATAAGTGATTTAGTTAATGTAACTTGCAGAACTGAGGGTGGTGAATCAGGCCGAGATTTGACCAGGGTTGTAGTTGATCGCAGTGAGTCACCCTACGAATCCAACGAAATTGATGTGATAGGACTCAACCAAGGTCATCTTGGAGAAATTATCTTCCGTGAATGCAGAGTACCTCGTTTTAACGTGCTTGGAAATAGCGGAGATGCAGCACGAGTTCTTACGCTTACTTGGCTAGCAAACCGACCACTTCTTGGTCTTGGGGCTGTCAATTGCGCACAAAAAGCACTTGAACTTGCTCGCATTTACGCAGGCACAAGACGGCAATTTGGAAAGCTCATTGGTGGATATCAATTGATTTTGCAGGACCTTGCAGATATTCAGACAGCCGTTGTCGCAAGTCGTTTGCTTTGCTACAACGCACTTGCTGCTCTTGACAGAGGAGAGCGTGCGAATGGGCTTTCTGCAATGGCAAAGAGATTTTCAATAGATTCATGTGACCGTGCCATAGCATTGGCGATGAGAGTACACGGCGCCATGGGGTTAAGCCGTGAAGTCGGCCTTGAACAACTTGCTCGTGATGTTAGGATGCTTTCCATTCCAGATGGAACACCTGGAATACTTGCGCTTATTCAGGGTCGAGAAATAACTGGTCTAGATCCATTCAGAGACGGCAAACCAATGCCGATTAACTAAAAACCGGCAATCAGTTCGTGCGCTTGTCTATCCAAAATTTCACGCTGATCAGGGTGTGCGATATTGATCATCGCATGAACTCTCTGCTTGATAGTTTTTCCTCGCAACTCAGCAATTCCCCATTCGGTTGCGATTACATCGGCATCCGCCCTTGAGGTAGTGGTTGGGCCATTCAAGTGCGAAACAATCCTAGACTTACCGCTACTTTCATTAATCGAAGGCAAGGCCACCACAGATCGGCCACGTTGAGTCGAAAGTGCAGCGCGAACAAAGTCTGTCTGCCCACCAATTGTTCCAAGGTAATTTTTGCCAATAGATTCCGCATTTACTTGTCCTGTCAGGTCAACCTCCAATGCAGAATTAATGGTTACAAAACACTCAAATTGGCTAATGAGGGAAATATTATGGGTGAGTTCTACTCTTTCGACTTTGATTTCCGGATTCATATGCGCAAACCGATACAGTCGGTCAGTGCCAAAAAGACTGCCTGTCACACTAACGCCTTGATCAATTTTTTTTGTAGCATTGGTAACAACACCCGTCTCAATCAATTCAATCAGGACTTCATCACCAATGACACCACTGTGGATTCCAAGATTTTTGTGGTCGCGCAAAGATCTCATCACTGCGCCGGGCAAATTTCCAATGCCAACTTGAAGAATTGCACCATCCGGAATCAAATCCTTCACGTGTCTTGCAATTAATTCATCAATTGGTTGCGGCGATTTTGCAGGTATTTGTATCATAGGGCGATCACTTTGCAAAACAACATCAATCCGCGAAGGATCAAGAACATTGGATCCAAACGTCCAAGGTGCCTGCTCGTTCACCTCAACCAAAATAGTTCTAGCGTTTTCTATCAAGGCGGGCAGATAACTACTTACTGCCCCCAGACTGAAACTGCCATTCGAATTTACGCTAACTTGCAGAAGCAAAGCATCAACTTTCAATGCACCAGAACGAATCATCCAGGGTATCTGAGACAAATGACATGGCAGGACTTCCATCACTCCAGCTTTCAAAAAATCTCTATTGATTCCAACAGCCCCCATTCCTACAAAACTCATGCTATCAGCACACAATGGACTAACTTTTCCAGAGAAGTTGGTTCCAGCAAAAACACTCAGCGGTGCAACTTCATGCCGTTGATCTACCAACATTTCTGTAAGCGTCAGGGGCTCAGAAGTTGCTTGAGACCAAGAAACAGTATTTCCAGGATGGATCCAATCTTTAAATCGGAAATTTTCTTTTTGAATAAACTTAGTCATGGTCTCATTTTGAGATTACAAGTGATATGCAAGTCTAATTGTTTTCCCTGAGGAGAAATTTTAATGAGTCAAATAGAGCGCCGAATGGCGCAACTTTCCGGGATTGCCTCTGTGGTTGGGGTGGGTGAAACTGACTATGCCATTGACTATGCAGCAGCACGTGAAAAAAAACCTCCAACTCGAGATTCATATGGATACGCCGCACTTGCATTTAAACGTGCATTACACGATTGCAGTATCAATAAGTACGATATCGATGGTCTTATTGTTGGCCCTACCTTAGCAGCTGAAAGAACTGGCGAGATGCTTGGCCTGAATGTTCGCTGGATGGGGCAGGGAGATGCGGTGAACTCTTTAATGTCTGCTGCAATGGCTATTCATTCAGGAGCTGCAAGTTGCATTGCTTTGGTTTACGGCAACAATCAACGTACAAGAGGGACCCAATATGGTGGCGCTCAAGCTGATGGGGGCGATCGTTATTTAGCCTATCACTACTATGCGCCATGGGGCATGACTTCTCAAGGGGCTCTGTATGCGCTGATGACACAAAGATACATGAGTCTGCACGGTTTAACTGAACGTGAACTTGGAGAGATCGCAGTTTCACAAAGAAATTTCGCACAAATGAATCCGAACGCTGTGATGCGACAGTCTATGAATATCGAGCAATACTTAAATAGTAAATACATCTGTGAACCACTGCGTATCAATGACTACTGCCTTGTTAATGACGGAGGTGTTGCATTGATAGTCATGTCATCTGAACGCGCAAAGAAACACGGGAAAAATGCTGTCTCTATGGCCGCTTTCGGACGTAGCGATATAAATATGGATGCGACTAGCCTAAAACCTCGATTAGTTGATTTTTATCACTCAGCGCATCAAGCGGCTGCAAGTGATGTTTTCAATAATGCAGGTGTTGGTCCACAGGATATGGACTTTGCTCAAATTTACGATAGCTTCAGTGCACACGTATTATTTGCTCTAGAAGGCTTTGGATATTGCGAGATTGGCAAAGCTGGGGAATTTATTGCGAATGGAAAAATTGGTCCTGGCGGAAAACTTCCAATCAATACGTCTGGTGGCCATTTGTCAGATAGTTACATGCAAGGGTGGAACCATCAAGTAGAAATTGTTCGGCAACTTAGAAATCAAGCCGGAGCTCGGCAAGTTAAAAATGCAAGCTGGGGCCACTACATGTCAGATATTGCTGGCAAAGTAGCAACAGTTATATTCCGTAAGGAGCAATAAATGGTTGAACCAACAATGAATCGCCCTAACCCCTATCCAGGCTTACTCGAGGAACCGTTTTGGGAAGCTGTAGACCAGCGCAATTTAAGTTTACAAAATTGCAAATCCTGCGACCATGTATGGTATCCACCTGGCCCAGTATGTCCTGAATGCCTCTCAGAGGATTGGCAATTCAAGCCTGTGTCTGGATATGGAAAAGTAATTGCTTGGACAGTTTTTCACCGCCAGTATTTTCCTGAATTACCAACTCCTTATACGATCGTTAGTGTGGAAATTGACGAAGGTCCACTTTTAATTGGAGGTTATTGCGAAACGAACTCTAAAAATCTTGAGGTTGGAATGCGCGTGAAAGTTTCATATGAACAAGCTACAAGCAAGCTCAAAGATTCTTGGACAATATACAACTGGGTGCCAGCTTAATACTAAATTAACCCCTTCAAGATGAATAACTGGGCAGTGCTATTGCTGTTTTATAACGTACCTGAAAGCATCGTCAATGCAATTGTGCAATTATTAAAATGAACCATCCTACTGAAGAACTACTTGCTGACAAAATATCTAACTATACCGTCTTAAGCGGCGCACGCTCATACCCGTATGACGTATTAGATTTGGCACGAATGTGTCTCGCCGACTGGATTTGCGTTTGTATTGGCGCCTTAGATGAACCGCCAGGAATTCATGTGGAAAATCTGGTGCTAGGTTTTATGAGTCGCGGTCCTGCGGCAACGTTTCGCGGCGCAAAACTCCCTCCAACCCTTGCCTCTCTAATTAACGGAACTCTTGCTCATTGTCTTGATTATGATGATGTTCATTTTCCCTCTCTTTCTCATATCAGTGCTCCAACATGGGCAGCTGTACTTGCACTTGCCAGCGAAAAGAACATAACTCAACAAAGATTACTTGAATGTTTCATTACTGGCTTTGAGATTGGTTCTCGACTTGGATCCAACGGAGTTGGCATAGCATTGAATGATCATGGTTGGCATGCCACTGGCTGCATTGGCCGATTGGCAGCTACTGTTGCGTCCGCTGCTTTACTTGAACTAGAAAGTGAGAAAATAAAGAATGCAATTGCAATTGTGGCCACTCAGACAAGTGGGTTAACAGCCTCTTTTGGAACAGACGCTAAATCTTTGCATTCGGGTAAAGCCGCTTTTGATGCAGTTTTTTCCGCTCAACTCGCTTTAAGTGGTTTTCGTGGTGGATTAAATATTCTTGAACAACCTAATGGACTAATCAATGTACTTGTTCCACTCAATACGCCGCTCATGTGTATTGAGGATTTAGAAAACTCATGGAAGATTCGTGAAAATGCCATAAAACCTTATGCTTGTTGCGGACAAACTCACGCTGCTATAGATGCATCACGTTACTTAAATTCAAATTTAGGCATAGAGCAAATCGGAAAAGCTATTCGAGTTGATGTTTATGCCCATCCAATTGCTTCAAAAGTTGCCGCCTTAACCAACGTGAAAGAACCACTTGCTGCAAAGTTTAGTATTTCATACTGCTGCGCATTGGGACTTTTGGGATATTCAGCTAATGCTTCAGATTTCACCTTGGAAAGGATATCGCAAGCTGAAATAATTGCGCTAGCTAGTAAAGTATTCCTACATACTGACAAAAATCTAGGTGTAACGTCAGCACGTGTGACAGTCACTTTTAGTAATGGTAGTCAAGCTGAACATTTAATTAAAGAGTCACTTGGTAACCCAGGTAATCCAATCAGTTGGGAAGACCTCAAAGTAAAATTTATATCTTTGGTGGAACCGAGAATCGGCAAGAGAAGCTATGAATTATTTGATCTTCTTCGGGATTTTGGGGGGGCAAAAGATATAAGTGCTATGTGGGCTATTATTAATTAGGAAATGTTGACGCCGATTGAGTTTTGACAACCTGTGCCGATTGAAGCTTGACCAGGGGCTTTTGCAGGTCTGTGGTCTTGACCCTGTCATCCAGTACCGTCCGATGGTCCTGCTCGACGATGTTTTTGAGGTATTTCAATGGGCACAAGGTGCTGTTGAGCAGACTTTGGCGTAAATCAAGCATAGACCAGATTGTCGTTTATGCTTACTGCGACAGAACCAACTAGCAAGGAATACCGTGATGAATAATTCGCTTGGTTATTTTTTGATCACGGGTGGTAGCCGTGGCATCGGAGCAGCCTGCGCAGTACGCGCAGCCCGTGACTGGCCAGTTGCCCTTTTCTACCGCAACCGCACTGAAGAGGCCAACCAAGTCGTCCGAACTATCGAACGTGCTGGCGGGACGGCATTGGCCATCCAGGTCGATGTTGGAGATGAAGACTCTCTGATGCGCGGTTTCGAGACGCTCGACAAGGTTGGGCCGCTCGCGGTACTGGTAAACAATGCCGGCGTTACCGGCGGCATATCACGTGTCGATACGGTAAGCGCTCATACACTTCAAGAAGTTTACAAAGTGAACGTGATTGGCGCGTTTCTCAGTGCGCGCGAGGCTGTCAGGCGCATGTCGACCCGACATGGTGGCCAGGGCGGCTCTATCGTCAACATATCATCCGGCGCAGCGGTGCTTGGTTCACCCAACAGTTGGGTGCACTACGCAGCCTCAAAGGGCGCAATCGATACCATGACCATAGGGTTGTCAAAGGAAGTCGCTGGAGAAGGTATCCGGGTCAACGCAGTCCGCCCGGGACTTGTCGATACCGAAATTCAGAGTAGCCGAAGCGCCGAACAGTTACAGAAAATGATCAGTGCCGTGCCGCTTGGGCGCATGGGCACCGTCGAAGAAATCGCTGAGGCCGTAGTGTGGCTGGCATCG
>Ga0114974_10001356_pt1 | contig 19390 bp, 20 predicted proteins | sample S_130206_EF_Meta_FD_87318 | JGI IMG/M metagenome (GOLD analysis project Ga0114974, IMG submission 87318) | Freshwater microbial communities from Lake Simoncouche, Canada to study carbon cycling - S_130206_EF_MetaG | ecosystem: Environmental > Aquatic > Freshwater > Lake | place: Lake... | reverse complement strand
TTCTTTGCAACAGCATTTAATGCCTTGCCTTGGGCTGTAAAAATCTGTGCATTAGCAGACAGCAAATCTTTACGCTCCATACCCGGACCACGGGGACGCGCACCCACCAAAAGGGCAATATCAATATCCTTAAATGCGGTCATTGGGTCAGAATGAGCGCTCATGCCAGCTAGTAATGGGAACGCACAGTCATCTAACTCCATCATGACGCCAGTTAATGCTTTTTGTGCCTTTTCGTCTGGAATTTCGAGTAATTGGAGGATTACAGGCTGATCTTTGCCTAACAGGTCGCCATTGGCGATGCGGAACAAGAGGGAATATCCGATTTGACCGGCTGCACCGGTTACAGCGACACGCATTGGGGCTTTTGCCATTACTTATTACTCCAGAGGATGGTTAAGTGAGTTATTGAATGAAAACTTTTCTATTATCCATTCAAGTGTATGGACTTTCGCTTTACACTGTCAATGGTGTCTTATATAAGACTAGAATTAAGCTAAATTTTATCTAATAGATCTCTGTCATGGAGTTGATTTGTCAGAAGTAAGTCTGTCCGTTCCAGCATTTAGCCCTCTGTATCAACAGATTAAGGCGATGATTTTGACCAGCCTACAAGCCTCAGAGTGGCTGCCGGGTGCTGCCATCCCAAGTGAAATCGAGCTTGCAGCCCGTTATGCCGTGAGTCAGGGGACTGTTCGCAAGGCTATTGATGAATTGGCGGCAGAAAATTTATTAGTCAGACGCCAGGGCAAAGGTACCTTTGTTGCAACCCATCAGGAAGATGTTTGGCAGTTCCGCTTTTTGCGCTTAGCCCCTGATTCTGGCGAAAAGTTTCACCATACCAACCAGTTTTTAGTTTGCGAAAGGGTGAAGGCTAACGCCTATATTGCCAATTTGCTTAAATTGAAGGCTGGTGATTCCATTATTCATATTGACCGGATCCAGAGTTTTGATGGAAAACCGATTATTTTTGAAGAGATTTGGCTTCCTAGCTCCCGTTTCAAGGGATTGAGCTTAGAAACGTTAAATGAATGGCATGGCCCTATGTATGCCTTTTATGAAAGCAAGCATGCAACCCATATGGTGCGTGCAGAAGAAAAGATTAAGGCGATTGCAGCTGATGAGAGCTTGGCGACCCACCTCCAGTTAACCTTAGGTGCGCCATTACTTTCGGTTGAGAGGGTAGCTTTTACCTATGGAAACAAACCAGTGGAAATTCGGCACGCTAGATACGACACTTCTAAGCAACATTATGAGAACAAATTGAACTGATCTTATCCGCATAAATTGAAGCAGCTTTATCAGTGAAAACCAGTATTTAGACCCTATAAACCCTATAAAATCCCCAATGCCCCCAAGGTTTCCAATAGAATATGTTGCGTTACAACAAAATCATACTGAACCTCCACCTAAAGATTGATATTACCCATGGTTGATGCACAGCAAGACGTAAAAAAAGATAGACCCGTTTACCGAAACATTGGTCTAGCGCAGTTAATTAAATATCGCCTCCCATGGGCCGGCAAAGTTTCAATTCTTCACCGCATTAGCGGAGCAGCCTTGTTCCTCTTATTGCCTTTCATTTTGTATCTTTTTGATCAGAGTCTTGCCTCTGAAATGAGTTATCAAAAGTTCCAGGCATTTACCAGCAATATTTGGGTAAAAATAATTTGTCTTGGTTTGATTTGGTCCTTCTTGCACCACTTCTGTGCCGGTATTCGCTACCTCTTACTCGATCTAGAAATCGGAGTAGATAAGTCAGAAGCGAATCGCTCAGCAAAGTTTGTGCTGTTTTTGGGCTTGGCTTTGACTGCAATAGTCGGCCTCAAAATGTTCGGTCTGTACTAAGCGAAAATCATTTAAGGAAATTACATGCCTATTTATCACATCGGACCAAAACGCTTAGTTGTAGGGGCTCACTACGGCCTTAAGGAATGGATTATTCAACGCGTAACCGCCATTGTGATGGTGGTATTTACGATCGTATTGTTAGTGGACTATTGCATTACTGGCAGCGCAACTTATGAAGGTTGGGCTGGATTATTTAGTAACCAGTTCATGAAACTTTTAACATTTTTGGCTTTATTCAGTTTGTTCTATCACGCCTGGATCGGTGTGCGCGATATCTGGATGGATTACATCAAGCCCGTCAGCATTCGTTTAACACTTCAAGTGTTAACAGTTTTGTACCTGGTAGCGTGTGCTGCCTATGCCGTTCAAATTTTGTGGAAAGTGTAATTCGATGACTGCGATTCAAAAATCATTACCACGTCGCCGTTTTGATGCGGTGATTGTTGGTGCGGGTGGTTCAGGTATGCGCGCTTCATTGCAGTTAGCAGAAGCAGGCTTAAATGTTGCTGTATTAACAAAAGTATTCCCAACACGCTCACATACTGTTGCTGCGCAAGGCGGTATTGGTGCTTCATTGGGCAACATGAGTGAAGATAATTGGCACTATCACTTCTATGACACTATCAAAGGTTCTGACTGGTTAGGCGACCAGGACGTGATCGAGTTTATGTGTCGTGAAGCTCCAAAAGTAGTTTATGAGTTAGAGCACTTTGGAATGCCTTTTGATCGCAACCCAGATGGCACTATTTATCAACGTCCATTTGGTGGTCACACAGCAAACTATGGTGAAAAGCCTGTTCAACGTGCTTGCGCTGCTGCCGACCGAACTGGTCATGCAATGCTGCATACCTTGTATCAACGTAATGTTCGCGCTAAAACCAATTTCTTTGTGGAATGGTTGGCCTTAGACTTAATTCGTGATGATGCAGGTGATGTAGTGGGTGTTACTGCGCTCGAAATGGAAACAGGCCAGATCTATATTTTGGAAGCCAAGATTGTGATGTTGGCTACTGGTGGTGCAGGCCGTATTTGGGATGCCTCTACTAATGCGTTCATTAATACCGGCGACGGTATGGGACTGGCAGCGCGCGCGGGTATTCCATTGGAAGATATGGAGTTCTGGCAATTTCATCCAACCGGTGTTGCCGGTGCTGGTGTCTTGTTGACGGAAGGTTGCCGTGGCGAAGGCGGTATTTTGCGCAATAAAGACGGTGAGCGTTTTATGGAGCGCTACGCACCAACTTATAAAGATTTGGCACCACGTGATTTTGTATCCCGCTGTATGGATCAAGAAATTAAAGAAGGGCGAGGATGTGGCCCTAATGGTGACTATGTGGTGCTTGATCTAACCCACATTGGTGCTGAGACCATCATGAAGCGTCTACCTTCGGTATATGAGATCGGTATTAATTTTGCCAATGTGGACGTGACGAAAGAGCCGATCCCTGTTGTGCCAACAATCCACTATCAGATGGGCGGCATCCCAACTAACATCAATGGTCAAGTGGTTGTACCAGGTAACGGTAAACCCAATGAAGTGGTGAATGGTTTGTACGCAATTGGTGAGTGCTCATGTGTTTCTGTGCATGGTGCAAATCGCTTGGGCACTAACTCCTTACTGGACCTCTTAGTGTTTGGTCGTGCCGCAGGCAATCACATTGTCAATTTAGGCCTTAAGAATCGTGAGTTTAAGCCGCTGCCTCACAATGCTGGTCAACAGACATTGGAACGTATTGCGAAGTTAGATAACTCTACTTCTGGTGAATATGCGCAAGATGTAGCAAATGACATTCGTAAGACGATGCAGAAATATGCGGGCGTATTCCGTAACCAAGAGTTAATGGACGAAGGCGTTCGTCAAATGGCGAAATTGACAGAGCGTGCAAATCATCTGTGGTTAAAAGACAAATCTCAGATTTTCAATACAGCTCGTATTGAGGCCTTAGAGGTCGCTAACCTGGTTGAGACTGCAAATGCCACCATGATCTCTGCGGCTGCTCGCAAAGAGAGTCGTGGTGCACATTCACATGATGACCATCAACATCGCGATGATGAACACTGGATGAAGCATACCCTTTGGTATAGCGAAGGAAATAAGCTCGATTACAAGCCAGTGGTTTTACAGCCTTTGACTGTTGAGTCCTTCCCTCCTAAAGAACGTACTTTCTAAGCGAAGAGAAATAGAAAATGAGTGATATTCGTGTATTTGAAATTTACCGCTACGATCCAGATGTCGATGCTGCCCCACGCATGGAGCGTTATGAGCTTGAATTGACTGGGGAGCGGATGTTGTTAGACGCTTTGATTTCGTTAAAGAAGCAAGATGAAACGATTTCTTATCGTCGTTCATGCCGTGAAGGTGTGTGTGGTTCAGACGCTATGAATATCAACGGTAAAAATGGTTTGGCTTGCTTGACGAATATGTTGACCTTGCCTAAGGTGATTACCTTGCGTCCATTACCTGGCTTACCAGTAGTACGTGATTTGATCGTTGATATGACTTTGTTCTTCAAGCAATATTTATCTATCAAACCATACTTGGTAAATGACAATCCACCTCCAGAAAAAGAGCGCCTTCAGAGTCCTGAAGAGCGTGAAGAGTTAAATGGTTTGTATGAGTGCATCTTGTGCGCATCCTGCTCAACTGCATGCCCATCTTTCTGGTGGAACCCTGATAAGTTTGTTGGTCCAGCCGGCTTATTGCAAGCCTATCGCTTTATTGCAGATAGCCGTGACGAAGAAACTGCTCAGCGTTTAGATAATCTGGAAGATCCTTATCGCTTGTTCCGTTGCCATACCATCATGAACTGCGTTGATGTATGCCCTAAGCATTTGAATCCAACTAAGGCGATTGGCAAGATCAAGGAGCTGATGGTTCGTAGGGCGGTATGACCCTCAGTAATGCAGAGTTATATCGCTTAAAGAGCGACGCCCGTAGGGGCTTGTTAGAGAATGATTTAATTCTGCAACGTTTCTTTGAGCGTTATGGCGCTCAGATCAGCGCAGAAGATGGAAAAGTGTTAAGCCAGTTATTGGCCTTGGATGACAATGATCTAATGGATTTATTAATTGGGCGCAAAGATTCTGTAGTAGGGCTGGAAAAGGAGATGCATTCTGACTCCTTCAAGGCGGTTTTACAAAGGCTGAGAGAGAAATAAATCAGCATTTTGCTGTAGTTATATTGTTAGTATGTGATCGAATAGTGTATTAATCATAATTTTGAATGACTAAGGATTAGAAATGATTGAATCGGACATCAAGGCTAAACTCTCCTTTTCGGATGGCACCCCAGATATTGATTTGCCAATTTACAAAGGGTCTGTAGGACCTGACGTCATTGACATACGTAAGCTCTATGGTCAAACCGGTAAGTTTACTTACGATTCTGGCTTTCTATCTACTGCATCATGTAATAGCAAAATTACTTATATCGATGGAGATAAGGGTGAATTGCTCTATCGCGGCTACCCCATTGAAGACTTAGCGAATCACTGTGATTTCTTAGAAGTTTGCTATCTCTTGATTAATGGTCAATTGCCGAATACCAAGCAGAAGCAAGACTTTGATCAAATGGTCATTCATCACACCATGGTTCATGAGCAGATGCAATTCTTCTTACGAGGTTTTCGTCGTGATGCCCATCCAATGTCAGTGCTCACTGGATTGGTTGGCGCAATGGCTGCGTTCTACCATGACAAAATTGATTACAGTGATCCCTACGCACGTGAAGTTGCCCAAATTCGTTTAGTTGCAAAGATGCCAACTCTAGTGGCTATGTCTTATAAGTACTCCATAGGGCAGCCATTTATCTATCCAGATAATTCATTGTCATATACCGCTAACTTCATGCGGATGATGTTTGCAACCCCATGTGAAGAGTACAAAGTCAATCCAGTTTTAGTTCGTGCTCTTGATCGCATTTTCATCTTGCATGCAGACCATGAGCAAAATGCTTCCACTTCTACTGTCCGTTTATGCGGATCTTCAGGCACCAATCCTTTTGCGGCGATCTCTGCTGGTATCGCTTGCCTCTGGGGCCCAGCTCATGGCGGTGCAAACGAGGCTTGTTTGCAAATGCTCAATGATATTCAAGCTCAAGGCGGCGTAGATAAGATTCATGAATTCATTGCTCAGGTAAAAGATAAGAACTCTAGCGTGCGCTTAATGGGCTTTGGACATCGTGTTTATAAAAACTTTGACCCACGCGCTAAATTAATGCGTGAAACATGCTATGAGGTCTTAAATGAACTAGGCCTGCAAGATGACCCATTATTCAAGTTGGCAATGACTCTTGAGAAGATTGCCTTGGAAGACGAATACTTTGTTAGCCGCAAGCTGTATCCTAATGTGGACTTCTACTCAGGTATTGTTCAACGTGCTCTTGGCATTCCTACCGATATGTTTACCTGTGTTTTTGCCTTAGCAAGAACAGTGGGTTGGATTGCTCAGTGGGAAGAAATGATTACTGATCCTGAGTATAAGATTGGTCGTCCACGTCAGTTATACGTTGGCGAAACCACACGTAAAGTGCCAAACATTTCTGTTCGTAAATAAAGGTTTTAAGGCCGCTCATGTCTCGTACTCTTTATGACAAATTGTGGGATGACCACATTGTTTACTCGGAAGAGGATGGCACAGCCACGATCTATATCGACCGGCAGCTGCTCCATGAGGTAACCAGTCCTCAAGCATTTGAGGGTTTGAATATGGCCGGCCGTCCTGTTTGGCGCATCTCCGCCAATTTGGCGGTATCCGATCACAATGTGCCAACAACAGATCGCTCTGAAGGTATTTCTGATCCTATTTCAAAGTTACAAGTCGATACCCTGGATCAAAACTGCGATGCATTTGGTATTACCCAATACAAAATGAACGATACCCGGCAAGGGATTGTTCATGTGATTGGGCCGGAGCAGGGCGCTACTTTACCTGGCATGACGGTGGTGTGCGGAGATTCTCATACTAGTACCCATGGTGCTTTTGGTGCTCTAGCTTTTGGAATTGGTACCTCTGAGGTAGAGCATGTGTTGGCAACCCAAACATTGCTTATGAAAAAGAGTAAAAATATGTTGGTACGAGTTGATGGTCGCTTACAGCCAGGCTCTACTGCTAAAGATATAGTGCTTGCTGTTATCGGCAAGATCGGGACTGCTGGCGGTACTGGTTACACCATCGAATTTGCTGGGGAAGCGATTCGGAATTTATCCATGGAGGGTCGCATGACCCTTTGCAATATGGCAATTGAAGCTGGTGCACGTGCGGGCTTAGTGGCAGTTGATGAAACCACGATTGAATACATTCAAGGTCGTCCTTATGCCCCGAAAGGCCCAGCTCTTCTGCAAGCCATGCAATATTGGAGAACTTTGCACTCTGATACAGACGCAAAATTTGATGCAGTAGTTGAATTACGCGCCGAAGAAATTGATCCACAAGTAACTTGGGGTACATCACCAGAAATGGTGCTTTCAATTAGCGATCGAGTACCTGATCCTGAAAAAGAGCGTGATCCGAATAAGCGATCTGCTATGGAACGCGCTTTGGAGTACATGAATCTGATTCCAAATACTCCACTTAGCAGTATCGCAATCGATAAAGTTTTTATTGGCTCTTGTACTAATAGTCGGATTGAAGATATTCGTGCTGCTGCAAAGGTGGTTGATCGCCTTGGTAAAAAAGTGGCTGCTAATGTCAAGTTGGCTCTGGTTGTTCCTGGCTCTGGCTTGGTAAAAGCTCAGGCAGAACGTGAAGGTTTAGATCGAATTTTTAAAGCTGCTGGTTTTGAGTGGCGTGAGCCTGGATGCTCCATGTGCTTGGCAATGAATGCTGATCGTTTAGAGCCAGGAGAGCGATGTGCGTCTACTTCGAATCGAAATTTTGAAGGGCGTCAGGGTAATGGTGGTAGAACTCATTTAGTTAGCCCAGCAATGGCAGCTGCTGCTGCGATTGAAGGTCATTTTGTCGATGTACGAAAAATTTCATAGGGGTATTACTGTGCGCAAATTTCCTAGTATTTCCTTAATTACTCGTTTAGCTCTAGTTGGATTTGTGGGCTTAGTCATTTCGGCTTGCAATAGCACTATGGAAGGCATGGGCAAAGATTTGCAAACCATGGGTAAAGCCATGGGTGGCTCGAGTTCTACCCCAAAAAAACAAGCTCCACCTGATTCTCAAACTCAGGGTAAGGATGTCGTTGTCACCCCTGTGAAGTAAATCAATAGCGTTCATTAAGAGTTAAAGCATTATGGAAAAATTTACGGTTTATAAAGGTTTAGTCGCTCCGCTTAACCGCGAGAACGTCGATACTGACGCAATCATTCCTAAGCAATTTTTAAAGTCGATTAAGAAAACTGGCTTTGGTCAAAATCTTTTTGACGAATGGCGTTATCTTGATCATGGTGAACCAGGCCAAGAGTGCAGCACTAGACCCCTTAATCCCGACTTTATTCTGAACCAAGCACGCTATAAGGGTGCCGGTATCTTGCTAGCGCGTAAGAATTTTGGTTGCGGTAGTTCTCGTGAGCATGCTCCTTGGGCGCTGGATCAATTCGGTTTCAGAGCCATTATTGCCCCTAGCTTTGCAGATATCTTTTTCAATAACTGCTTTAAAAATGGCCTGTTACCAATTGTGTTGACAGAGCAGCAGGTAGATCACCTTTTTAATGAAACAATCGCCTTTAATGGATATCAGCTCACAATTGACCTAGAGGCTCAGCAGGTGCTTGCCCCTGATGGGACAGCCTATAGCTTTGAGGTCGCCCCCTTTAGAAAGTACTGCCTAGTCAATGGCTTGGACGATATTGGCTTAACTCTGCGCCATGCAGATAAAATCAAGGCTTATGAAGCTGAGCGCATCCTAAAAATGCCTTGGCTGACAACTCAATTGCCGTAATTTTGTAGAGTTAAGGGCCTTTCATGAAAATTGCAGTTCTACCGGGCGACGGAATCGGCCCGGAAATCGTTGCACAAGCCGTTCGCGTACTAAAAGTACTCGGTCCAAAGTTTGATCTGGAAGAAGCCCCAGTCGGTGGCGCTGCTTTTGATATCGCAGGCCATCCATTGCCGCCGACAACTTTAGAGTTAGCCAAAAAAGCAGATGCGATTCTGTTTGGCGCTGTAGGCGACTGGAAATATGACACCCTTCCACGTGAGCATCGTCCAGAGCAAGCCATTTTAGGTTTGCGTAAACACTTAGAACTCTTTGCAAACTTTAGACCAGCGATTTGCTATCCAGAATTAACATCAGCATCTAGTTTGAAGCCAGAGATTATTGGTGGTCTAGATATTTTGATTGTGCGCGAGCTCAATGGCGATATTTATTTTGGCCAACCTCGTGGTAGTCGTACTTCAGAGTTGTCATTATTTAAAGGCGCACGTGAGTGCTTTGACACCATGCATTACAGTGAGCCCGAAGTAGAGCGTATTGGACGAGTGGCATTTGAAGCAGCACGTAAGCGTGACAAGAAGGTTTGTAGCGTTGATAAGGCCAACGTACTAGAGACCTCACAGCTATGGCGCGAAGTCATGATTCAGGTTGCGAAAGATTATCCAGATGTGGAGTTATCGCATATGTATGTCGATAATGCGGCAATGCAATTGGTTAAAGCGCCAAAAGCATTTGATGTAGTAGTGACCGGCAATCTTTTTGGCGACATTCTTTCTGATGAAGCTGCTATGTTGACAGGCTCTATTGGGATGCTGCCTTCAGCATCTTTAGATAAGAACAATAAAGGTCTATATGAGCCAAGCCATGGATCTGCACCAGATATTGCTGGCAAGGGCATAGCCAATCCATTGGCCACCATTTTGTCTGCTGCGATGATGTTGCGTTATTCCTTAGGAATGCCTGCAGATGCAGATCGGATAGAAAAGGCCGTCCAGAAAGTATTGGCACAAGGCTTACGAACTGCTGATATTTATACCGACGGAACCAAAAAAGTGTCTACTGTTCAAATGGGCGACGCCGTAGTGTCAGCCCTTTCGTAGGTATTAAGCACCTTAGTAAATATTGAGATCATATTTAATAGATAGTTAATCATTATGGCAAATACAAAAACTCCTTTAGTAGGTTTGGTTGGCTGGCGTGGCATGGTAGGTAGCGTGCTAATGGAAAGAATGCTGGCTGAAAAAGATTTTGACCTCATCGAGCCCGTATTTTTTAGTACTAGTCAGGTAGGTGGAGAGGTGCCCTTGCTAAATGGTCAAAAAGTGACCAAGAGCGAAGGTACATTACAAGATGCCAATGATATTAAGGCCTTGTCGCGTTGCGATATTATTTTGACGTGTCAAGGCGGCGATTACACCAATGAAATTTTCCCAAAACTTCGCGCTGCAGGTTGGAGTGGGCATTGGATTGATGCTGCTAGTGCATTGCGCATGAAGGATGATGCGATATTAGTCTTAGACCCAATAAACCGCCCTGTGATTGATAAAGCTTTGTCTGCAGGTGGAAAGAATTGGATCGGCGCTAATTGCACTGTGAGCTTGATGATGATGGCAATGGGCGGCTTAGTAAAAGCGGACATGGTGGAATGGATCAGCGCGATGACTTACCAAGCGGCATCGGGTGCTGGCGCCCAAAATATGCGTGAATTACTCCTGCAAATGGGTGCCTTGCATGATAGTGTGGCAACTGAGTTGGCGGATCCATCTTCTTGGATTTTGGATATTGATCGCAAGGTGACTGAGGCATTACGGTCTTCTGATTTTCCGAAAAAGAATTTTCGTAATACAGCCTTAGCTGGTAGCTTAATTCCTTGGATTGATGTTCCCGTAGAGCATGGTCAAACTAAAGAAGAGTGGAAGGGCGGATCAGAGTTCAATAAGCTCCTAGGCCACTCTGCATTCCGCTCTCCTGGAAGTATTCCGATTGATGGTTTATGTGTCCGTGTTGGTGCAATGCGTTGTCACTCTCAAGGTTTAACAGTCAAGCTCAAAAAGGATGTCCCTTTAAAAGAAATTGAAGCCATTCTTGCTAATGACAATCAGTGGGTCAAAGTAGTTCCTAATGATCGTGAGGCTACTGAGCGTGATTTATCTCCAGCCGCAGTCAGCGGCACTTTGAGGGTGCCTATTGGACGTTTGCATAAATTGGCAATGGGCCCTGAATATTTAGGCGCATTTACTGTTGGCGATCAACTCTTGTGGGGTGCTGCAGAGCCCTTACGTCGTATGCTCAGAATTTTGCTTGAACATTAATGCTACGTCCAAGTCAACTGAGCGTTATAAAGGTACTTTGCTTTGTTTGGCTAAGTTGGTCTTGCTCAGCTTGGGCACTTTCTTTAGGTTCACCACAGCTCCTTTCTCGTTCAGGTGAGCCACTACGCGTTGAAATTCCAATTCGGCTTGGTGCAGATGAAGAGGCTGCTCTATCTAGCCTAAAAGCAGCGTTGCCCCAAAAGGAGGTGTTTGAGCGCTTAGGGATTTCACAAAAGATATTAGAGCTCAATCCCCAGGTGATGGTCTATCGCAATCGTCAAGAGCGATTAATGGTTCTGGTGGAGACAGCCAATCCAGTTCCTATTAGCGATGACCCCTTTTTAGATTTGCTCATTAATCTGAATTGGTCGAGTGGTAGGCTGACAAAAACGTATACCTTGCTATTAGGCGATGTTCAGAAAATACTAGTTAAACCTGGACAAACTCTTTCTGAAATTGCTGCATTGATGGCGCCTCAACTCGATGGCGCTAGCCTAGATCAAACAATGATGGCATTGTTTAAAGCAAATCCAGATGCTTTTGCAAGCGGTAGCATTAATCGCTTAGCTGCTGGGGCTGAGTTGAACAAGCCAAGTCAAGCTTTGCTGCGCTCAATCAGTCCTGCTGAAGCAAATCAGTTTGTAGCTGAGGCAAATGAGCAATGGCGTGAGGCTAAGACAGGCGAAGCAAAGGCAGATGCCAGTTCAAAAGGCAGCACTGCCACCTCCGATGAAGCGCTCCAAAAAGATCGTCTGAAGATTGGGTCTAGTGCTGATAGTGGCGACGAAGAAAAACGCTTCTCCGAGGAATTGGTTGCGCAAGAAAAAGCGCTTGACCAAGCTAAATCACGAGTAGCTGAATTAGAAAAGAATATTGCAGACTTACAGAGTCTGCTGGATAAAACGAAAGAAAAGAAAGCAGTTGAAAACAACTTTGGACTGGGTGGATTTGGCCCTGCCATTTTAGCTATCGGTCTAATGGTATTGATCGGTTTAGTACTTTGGGCACTCGCTCGTAATGCCCGTCGTTCAGAGAAGTTGGATTTTATGGAGTCATCACGCGCTCCAGAAAGAAAAGAGCCAAATGTCCCGCAGGGAATGCCAGAGCGCGCTAAGGCAATATTGGCCAGCATCGATCTTGACTTGTCGAAGCCGGCCGTTAATGCAGCTTTAACACAGCCAGAGCAGGTATTAAACCCACTCCTTGACGCCTTGAGGGTTAAGTTAAATCTCGCCCGGGCCTACATTACTATCGAAGATTTTTCAGCCGCCAAGAAATCCCTTGAAGAAATTTTACGTGTGAGCAATTCTGTTGACCCAGCGATCACGATTGAGGCACAAGGATTGCTATCGGAACTGACTCAGCGTAAGGTCTGAGGTATTTTTTGATGCGTATCGCCCTAGGTCTTCAATACGATGGTAGCCCTTACTCTGGCTGGCAATCACAACTCAATGGCAATACTGTTCAAGATGTCCTGGAGAGCGCCATTACAGCTTTTGTTGGAGACAAATCAAACTTAGCATTGCCGATACAAACCATTGCTGCTGGACGAACAGACACTGGAGTTCATGCCCTCGGTCAAGTAGTGCATTTTGATACGCCAGTAGAGCGCGAGGATTTTTCTTGGGTGAGAGGCATTAATTCCTTTTTGCCAAAATCGATTGTGGTCAATTGGGCCAAACCAGTTCCAGAAGAATTTAGCGCGCGTTTTTCTGCATATGAACGCACTTATATATATGCGTTGCATGCTGGTCCTTGTCGTTCACCGATGGTCGATTCTCGAGCGGGTTATCTACTTTTGCCTCCCCAGAGCTGGTTTGATGTTGAGGCTTTAAGCGCAGCGACACACTATTTGATTGGTGAACATGATTTCACTTCCTTTCGTGCTTCGGAATGTCAAAGCAAAACCCCAGTCAAAACAATCTATTCAATCGAGATTCTTTCCCAAGAGCCTTGGCTGTATTTCCGTATTCGAGGTAATGCTTTTTTGCACCACATGGTACGTAATATCGTTGGAAGTTTTTTATTGATTGGTACAGGCAAAAGACCCCCAGAGTGGATGGGTGAAGTCCTACTTGCAAAGGATAGAAACATGGCAGCACCTACATTTATGGCGGATGGTCTTTATTTGGCCAAAATTGCCTACCCAGAAGAATTTCGTATTCCAGGTCCATGGCTTCAAAACTCTTGGTTGCCGACGGAGTTGACTGGGGCGTAATCGAGCTTCAGGCCTTATTATTCATTTATGGGCTTACTCACTCTTTCACCAGGCCATACTCGGGTCAAAATCTGTGGATTACGAAATCCAGCAGATATCGATGCAGCTGTTGCTGCAGGCGTTGATGCGGTTGGATTTGTGTTTTATCCCCCCAGCCCGCGGGCTGTGACCCCACAGATTGCGGCCCAGCTGATTTCTAGGCTTCCTACCGGTATAGATGCTGTAGGGCTATTGGTCAATGCTACAGATGCGCAATTTGCTGCCATTAAGGCGGTTGCGCCCATTACTGTATGGCAGTTTCATGGCGATGAGACCCCGCAACGCTGTCAGGAGCTGGCATCTGGAGAGCCCTGGATGAAGGCTGCTCGAGTAGGAGCCCAGTTCGCTTATGACGATTTTTCCTTACAATACAGGGATGCAAACGCTTTTCTGCTCGATGCCTTAGTTGAGGGTTACGGTGGAGGAGGCGTTCCTTTTGATTGGCAAGGAATTCCACAGACATGGGTAAGCGAAAACGCGCATCGGGTCGTTTTGAGTGGTGGATTGAACACGCACAACGTGGGCGAGGCAATTACACGCCTGCATCCCTGCGCAGTTGACGTCTCTAGTGGCGTAGAAATTAGCAGGGGTGTGAAGGATCCTGCGCTCATGACTGAGTTTGTAAAAGCAGTGCGAGCGGCAGATACGAAATCATCATCCCAATAATTTGCTGTAAATAAATCAAAAGAGGTTGCTATGTACGATAAGCCAGATTCACGAGGACACTTTGGTCCATACGGTGGAGTGTTTGTTTCTGAGACGTTAATGTATGCGCTAGATGAATTAAAGGAAGCTTATGCAAAGTATCAACATGATCCAGAGTTCGTTGAAGAGTTTCATTACGAACTAAAGCATTTTGTAGGTAGGCCGTCTCCCGTCTATCATGCTAAGCGCTGGAGTGAAATGCTCGGTGGCGCACAGATTTATTTGAAGCGTGAAGATTTAAATCATACTGGTGCTCACAAGATCAATAACGTCATTGGCCAAGCAATGCTTGCTAAGCGTATGGGTAAGCCTCGCATCATTGCAGAAACAGGAGCAGGTCAGCATGGCGTTGCAACAGCAACTATTTGTGCTCGCTTTGGTTTAGATTGCACGGTATATCAAGGTTCAGTGGACGTCGCACGTCAGGCTCAAAACGTTTTTCGCATGAAGTTGCTAGGCGCTAAAGTAGTGCCCGTTGAATCCGGTACTAAAACTTTAAAAGATGCACTTAATGAGGCGATGCGTGATTGGGTAACCAATGTTGAAAACACTTTTTATATTATTGGTACCGTTGCTGGACCTCATCCTTATCCTATGATGGTGCGAGATTTTCAGAGTGTGATTGGTGAAGAGTGCAAAGTACAGATGCCTGAAATGATAGGTCGTCAACCAGATTATGTGATGGCTTGTGTGGGTGGTGGCTCTAATGCAATGGGTATCTTCTATCCTTATATTGACTTCCCAGAGGTCAAGCTGGTCGGTGTTGAGGCAGCAGGACATGGACTGGGTAGTGGATTGCACTCAGCAGCATTGTGCGTTGGAAAACCAGGTGTACTGCATGGTAACCGCACCTATTTATTACAAGATGAGAACGGTCAGATTTCTGAAACGCATTCTGTATCTGCAGGGATGGATTACCCGGGAGTGGGTCCAGAGCATGCATGGTTAAAGGATTCAGGTCGAGCTGACTATGTTGCTATTACCGATGAAGAAGCGCTGAAAGCTTTTCATGATTGCTGTCAAATTGAAGGCATTATTCCAGCCTTAGAGTCTGCTCATGCCATTGCTTATGCTTGCAAGCTTGCCAAGACATTACCGAAAGACAAAACTATCTTAGTGAATTTATCTGGTCGTGGGGATAAGGATATGCATACAGTTGCCATGGCTACAGGTTCAGAAGGTTAGTAATAGAACAGCATCATCAGAAAAAAATAGAACAACAAGAAAACTTTATGTCAAAAATTACCGCACTCTTTCAAGAGTTAAAGGCTTCTGGAAAAAAAGGGCTGATTCCCTTTATTACTGCTGGTGATCCGGATCCTCAATTGACGGTTGAGTTGATGCATGCATTAGTGCGCGGTGGTTCAAATGTGATCGAGTTGGGCGTACCATTTTCTGACCCTATGGCCGATGGCCCAGTGATTCAGAGATCGTCTGAGCGAGCATTATCTAAGGGTGTTACTTTGCATAGCTGCTTGGAGATGGTGAAGGAGTTTCGTAAAAAAGATACTATCACTCCGGTTGTTTTGATGGGTTATGCTAATCCTGTAGAGCAAATGGGTACCGAGCGATTTGCTACTGAAGCAAAGGCAGCTGGTGTTGATGGTGTACTAGTAGTTGACTACCCACCAGAAGAATGCGTTGATTTCGCTGGACGGATGCGGGTTGCAGGTATTGACCCCATTTTTTTGTTGGCGCCCACTTCCTCACATGAGCGTATTAAAGAGGCTGCCAAAATTGCTTCTGGTTATATTTACTACGTCTCCATGCGTGGAGTAACTGGTGCATCTCATCTGAATACTCAAGATGTTGCCAGTATCATCCCTAAAATTCGGGAAGAAACCCCAATTCCCATTGCAGTAGGATTTGGTATTAGTGATGCAGCCAGCGCTAAAGCCGTATCTACTAGCGCTGATGCGGTGGTAATTGGCAGTAGAATCATTCGCATCTTAGAGGATGCGCCCCCAGGCCAGGCGGTACAATCACTGGAAACCTTTATTCGTGAAATTCGCGACGCCTTAGATAGCTAAATACTCATGAGCTGGATTGATAAGTTACTCCCACCCCAAATTCAACATACCGATCCGGTTAACCGTAAATCGGTTCCAGAGGGATTGTGGGTAAAGTGTCCAGATTGTGCAACGGTTCTCTATAGCACTGATCTTGAGGCAAATCTTTCTGTTTGTCCAAAGTGTAGTCACCATATGCGTATTGGTGCTCGACAACGTTTAGATAGTCTTTTGGATGAAAAAGGGCGCTATGAAATCGGTGCCGATATTTATCCAACTGATCCATTGAAGTTTAAAGATTCAAAGAAATATCCCGATCGTATTAAAGAGGCAAATGATGCTTCGGGTGAGTCGGAAGCATTGATTGCGATGGGTGGAAAAATTGAAGGTAATCCTGTTGTAACGGCCTGTTTTGAGTTTCAATATATGGGTGGCTCAATGGGTTCTGTCGTTGGCGAGCGTTTCTCTCGCGGAGTACAAGAAGCGATCCATAAAAAATGCCCCTTTATCTGCATTACTGCTACTGGTGGTGCGCGGATGCAGGAGTCACTGCTATCACTATTTCAGATGGCAAAAACAAACTCGATGTTGACTCTATTGTCAAAAAAAGGCTTGCCTTACATTAGCGTCCTGACGGACCCAACCATGGGCGGTATTTCAGCAAGCTTTGCTTTTATGGGCGATGTGGTGATGGCGGAGCCAAAGGCTTTGATCGGTTTTGCAGGTCCACGTGTGATTGAGCAGACGGTTCGTGAAAAATTGCCTGAAGGTTTTCAACGATCTGAGTTTTTGATGCAAAAGGGTGGGATCGATATGATTGTTGATCGCCGTCAGATGCGCGCTGAAATTGCTCGCTTATTAGCCTTGTTACAAAAACATCCAGAGCCTGCGATCGCGGGTAGCGCAGCTGTTTAAGCGCTTGACTACAACACAACAACCCCCCATTTTATTTTCTAGCCTTGAGGCCTGGCTAAGCCACCTTGAGTCTGCACACCCGGTCGGAATCGATATGGGTTTAGAGCGCATTAATCGCGTTAAAGCCGCTCTTGATTTACATTTCGACTGTCCAGTGATTACGGTAGCAGGTACCAATGGAAAAGGCTCTACCTGCGCTTATCTCGAGAGTATTTTATTAGCGTCTGGTTATAGAGTGGGTTGCCACACCTCACCACATTTACTTAAATTTAATGAACGTGCCCGCATTAATGGTGATGATGTAAACGATGATCTTTTGCTAAAACATTTTACTGCGGTAGAGAATGCTAGAGTGAGCTTGGTAGATGCGCCAACCCTAACGTATTTTGAATTCACCACCTTAGCTATCATGCATTTATTTTCTGAGTCACATTTAGATGTCGTGGTTTTAGAGGTTGGTATGGGCGGACGTTTGGATGCCGTTAATATTATTGATGCTGACTGCGCTATTGTGACTAGCATTGATATTGATCATGCAGATTTTTTAGGCGGGACCCGAGAGCTGATTGCATTTGAAAAGGCAGGTATATTTCGCCCCGGACGTATTGCGGTTTGTGGAGATCCAATTCCACCCCAAACTTTGATAGATCATGCTGAACAATTAGGTTGCGATCTATGGTTACAGGGTCGTGATTACAATTTTCAAGGTGATAAACAGCAATGGGGTTGGGCCGGTCGTCAAAAGCGTTTCAGTGGCCTTGGTTATCCGGCTCTGCGAGGCGCCAATCAAATCTTAAATGCCTCTGCCGTGATTGCCGCTTTAATGGCTTTGCATGAACGCTTGCCAGTGAGCGCGCAAGATATACGCAATGGCTTTGCATTAGTCCAATTGCCGGGGCGGTTTCAAGTCTTACCAGGGCAACCTACAGTAGTGCTTGATGTAGCCCATAATCCGCATGCTGCCGCTACCTTAGGTCAAAGTCTCGAGAGAATGGGGTACCACCCTTATACCTATGCTGTTTTTGGTGCTATGGCTGATAAAGATATTGAGGGGGTCATCAAACCCCTATTGGAAATTGTCGATTTCTGGTTCTGTACCGATTTACCGACAAAACGGGCCGCCAACGCCAAAGATCTAGCTCAGAAGCTTGAGCAACTGGGTGTTAAGCCTAAAAATGGGGCAGATGGCGGAATTGAATGCTTTGCCACACCTGCTGCAGCGTATCAAAAAGCGCTATCTCAAGCTGGTGAGGGTGATAGAATTGTGACCTTCGGATCCTTCTATACTGTTGCAGGCGTAATGGCTTATCGAAACAACCAGGCGCATTGATCCATGATTCGTTTACCGAAGCTTTTTAAGCGAAAAACACAGGCTAATGACCTTGATCTAGGTTCATTAAGGGGTCGGCGTACCGCCAATAAACCAGCACCCCGCAGTTTTCAACGTGCAGCAGAAGCTGAAGAATTAGCCTTAACTGAGGACCCGGAGCAACAACGTGCTCGTCACCGCCTAATTGGCGCTGCTGTTTTAGTGCTCATTGCGGTGGTAGGTTTGCCTCGTATCTTAGATAACAAACCTAAAGCTGTCACAAACGATATTGCTGTCAATATTGTTACAAGTTTGCCAACTCCTTCTGTCATTTCTAAGTCGAGTGAGAATCCAAAGACTGATACTCCCCCTGAGCCATCTACCAAGCAAGGTGTTTCTGAATCAAAAGCTGAACCCAAGTCAGAAGCTAAAGCGGAAGTAAAGACAGAGGCGAAGATTGAATCAAAGCCTGTCAATCCAGCCCCACCTAAATCTAGCGCCCTAGGCTTGGCTTCTGGAGAAGAGGTAGTTGGTGCTCCTGGCATTTCAACTGCAGTCCCAGCGGCCAATGGATCTGGGAAGTTTGTTATTCAAATAGGTGCTTTTGCTTCTGAAGAGCGAGCCAAAGGATGGATTGCTAAGCTAAAAGAGCAAAAAATTCCAAATTATGTTTTAAATAAAAATGGCCCTGATGGTACAAAGTTATACGTGCTCCGTGCCGGTCCTTATACCGATAAAGATGAGGCGGAAGCTGCTGAGAAAAAAATTAAGGCGATGGGTCTTACTCCAAGACTTGTCGAAACTGGTAAACAGTAATGGAATACTTATCCACCCTCAAATTTACACCGGTGGATTATTTCACCCTAGTAGTTCTGCTTGTATCCGCTTTAATTGGAATATCGCGCGGCTTATTTAAAGAAGTACTCGCATTAGCTTCTTGGCTTGTAGCGGCTTGGGTTGCTTATCACTATAGCTATTATCTATCTACAGAGTGGCTCTCAACATTTCATTTAGACGAAATGTTGAGCCTAGGAATTAGCTTCCTCATTCTATTTATCTTGACCTTGATTGCTTGTGGGTTGTTTGGTGGGGTAATACAAAAGATCATTCTGTCTGCAGGCTTAAGTTTGACGGATCGTTTCTTGGGAT
>Ga0114974_10001354_pt1 | contig 19398 bp, 17 predicted proteins | sample S_130206_EF_Meta_FD_87318 | JGI IMG/M metagenome (GOLD analysis project Ga0114974, IMG submission 87318) | Freshwater microbial communities from Lake Simoncouche, Canada to study carbon cycling - S_130206_EF_MetaG | ecosystem: Environmental > Aquatic > Freshwater > Lake | place: Lake... | reverse complement strand
AACAAACTGTTCCTACAGGCTTTTCTGTGGACCCACCTGATGGCCCAGCAATCCCAGTAATAGAGACAGCAGCCTTCACTTTTGTAACTCCTTGCGCACCTTCAGACATCGCTTTAGCGACAGCTTCGCTGACTGCACCATGAGACTCAATGAGCTCAGTAGGCACGCCTAGACATTCCGTTTTGGCTTCATTGCTATAGGTGATATAGCCTCGCTCAAACCAATCGCTTGAGCCTGGTAATTGGGTTAATGTTGCGCATACAAGGCCACCAGTACAAGACTCTGCCAGGGCAATTTTCCAATCCTGAGGAAGTAAAAGATCGGCTAGTGCTTTAGCGGTATCGAGCGTATTCATTTATTTTCCTAGTGAACCAATACTTGAATGAATGCAATGATGAGGAGTGTGAAGAAGGCGGCTGCAAAATCATCCACCATAATGCCAAAGCCCCTCCAAATTATTTGAGGAATGCTTGATGGTGCGCTGGCCATGCTTTCAAGATTTTTAAAGTGCCGATCAATCATTCCAATTGGTCCTGGTTTGATGGCATCAAAAAAACGAAAGAGTAGGAAAGCTAGAGCCTGCATCCAAATATTGGTGGGCATAATAAAAATGAGTACCAACCAGAAGGCAACGATTTCATCCCAGACAATCCCGCCAAAATCTTTCCTACCAAGCTCTTCGCTAACATGACCACAGACCCAGCAACCCAATAAAATTCCACCTCCAATAATCCATAAAAAATCTTCAGTCGACAAAAAATATTCTCCGACTAAAAAGGCAGCCCAGGCCCAGAGGGTACCTGCAGTACCAGGTGCTATAGGGCTTAGGCCGCTACCAAAGCCGAAGGCGATAGTACGCCCTGCAGTTTGGAAGACCCACTTGAAGTTAGGATTGACTTGTGAGGAAGGTGGCGCTGGATTCATGATGCAAAGTGATCAAATGACTTTAGTAATGGTGTTGTCTCTGCATCGCTCAAGCGATTTCCGTCTGTGGAAAATAATTCTATAGTTGCCTCGGTATTTTTCATGGCTGTGATTTGCCCAATGCGAGTCATCGTTAAATGCAATGATTGACTAATACGGGTAATGACATCGCGTTGATGACTTGCCGCCGTAAAACAAAGCTCATAATCATCGCCACCACATGCGGCAAATTGATTTTGTGTAGCAATACTTTGTTTTAACAAGATTTCAGACTTTGGCAAACGATCTATTAAGATTTGTGCATCTACTTGAGATTGTTTGAGGATATGCTTTAGGTCGCCAAGTAGGCCATCTGAAACATCTAAAGCAGCACTAGCAATGCCTCTTAATTGAATACCTAATTCAACCCTTGGGGTGGGTTGATGCATGCGATGCTCAATTTGTTTGAGATCTGCTTCAGAGAGCAAGATTTCATGACGCAGTGCTGCAAGTGCCAGTCTGGCATCTCCAAGCGTTCCTGAAACCCAAATATCGTCCCCAGGCTTTGCCCCTGATCTTCGAATGGCTTTTCCGGTAGGCATGCTTCCAAATGCAGTAATGGAAATCGTCAGTGGGCCCGAGGTAGTGTCGCCCCCTATCAATGAGCATGAGTATTGTTTTGCAATTGAAAATAAGCCCTTGCTAAAGGCCTCTAGCCATTTCTGATCAACACTGGGCAAAGCCAGCGCTAAAGTGAATCCTAGGGGTGTTGCACCCATAGCAGCAAGGTCAGAAAGATTGACTGCAAGAGCCTTTGATCCTAATAGTTCTGGATTGGCACCAACAAAGAAGTGCCTGCCTTCCACCAGCATATCGGTAGTAATAGCCATTTCTTCATTAGCAGCTGGATGGATAAGGGCACAGTCATCTCCAATACCCAGGGCAATTGCTTGCTGAGGATGCATGGCATCAGCACCCGTTTTAAAAAAACGTTGAATCAGGTCGAATTCACCAATGTGGTCAGATAGAGGGGCCATGCTTCATTTTAGGCTGTTGGCGGAAGAACGTCTAAGGGGAATAGAATTGGAAGCTTAATCACGTCTATCTATGAGTTAGTTGATGAGTAAAGAAAATAACAAAGAGCAACAAATCGCAGCCCTCAGAGAGGCTGCTCTGCAATATCACGAGTTTCCAACCCCAGGCAAGATTGAGATTGCCCCTACTAAGCAATTAACGAATCAGCGCGATTTGGCTCTGGCATATACCCCAGGTGTTGCAGCACCTTGCGAAGAAATTGTTAAAGATCCAGCGAATGCTTTTAAATACACTGCTCGTGGAAATTTAGTTGGCGTGATTACGAATGGCACAGCTGTTCTTGGTTTGGGAAATATTGGCCCATTAGCAAGTAAGCCTGTGATGGAAGGTAAAGCAGTACTCTTTAAAAAATTTGCGGGCATTGATGTTTTCGATATTGAAGTCAACGAAAACGACCCAGACAAGCTAGTAGAAATTATTGCATCCTTAGAGCCTACTTTTGGCGGTATTAATTTAGAAGACATTAAGGCGCCTGACTGCTTTGTCGTTGAGCGTAAGTTACGAGCACGCATGAAGATTCCGGTTTTTCATGATGATCAACATGGTACTGCGATTGTTGTAGCTGCCGCGATATTGAATGGCTTGAAAGTAGTTGGTAAAGATGCGAGTCATGTGAAGTTAGTCACCTCAGGTGCGGGTGCAGCTGCACTTGCTTGTTTAGATCTCTTGGTTGAATTAGGAATTTCCCGTAAAAACATTTGGGTGACGGATCTTGCTGGTGTTGCATACAAAGGAAGAAAAGAATTAATGGATCCTGAGAAGGAGCCATTTTGCCAAGAGACCGATCTGCGAACTTTAGATGATGTGATTGCTGGCGCCGATATTTTCCTGGGGCTTTCTGCTGGTGGTGTTCTCAAGCAAGAGATGGTCAAGAAGATGGCCGATAAACCATTGATCTTTGCTTTGGCAAATCCAACTCCTGAGATTTTGCCGGAGGAAGTCAAAGCAGTTCGTCCAGATGCGGTGATGGCAACTGGCCGTACCGATTATCCGAACCAAGTCAATAACGTTTTGTGTTTTCCATTTATCTTCCGCGGTGCATTAGATGTCGGAGCCACTACGATTACGCGCGGCATGGAAGTGGCTGCTGTAAAGGCTGTAGCCGAGTTAGCCAGGGCGGAGCAAAGCGAGGTAGTTACCTCTGTTTATGGCATTGAGAATCTTTCTTTTGGCCCAGAGTATTTAATTCCAAAACCGTTTGATCCCCGTTTGCTTACAGTGATTGCTCCTGCAGTAGCGAAAGCTGCAATGGATGATGGTGTAGCTTCGCGCCCTATCAAAGATTTTGATGCTTACCGTAATCAACTCCAACAATTTGTGTACCACTCCGGTACTTTGATGAAACCACTTTTTAGTATCGCTAAACGAGTGCCCGCTAATCAAAAACGAATTGTGTTTGCAGAAGGTGAAGATGAGCGCGTATTACGTGCGGTCCAAATCATCATTGATGAACATTTAGCCACCCCAATTTTGATTGGTCGTCCTGCGGTGATTGAGCATCGCATTGTTAAATTTGGATTACGCATGAGAGTTGGCGAGGACTTTGAGATCGTTAACCCAGAAAATGATTCTCGCTACCGTGATTTCTGGCAAACCTATTTAGGTTTAACTGAGCGCAAGGGAGTAACGACATCTTTTGCAAAACTAGAAATGCGTCGTCGTAATACCTTAATTGGCTCCATCATGATTATTAAAGGTATGGCGGATGGCATGATTTGCGGAACAGTGAGTAATTCTGCAACTCATCTGAAATATATTGATGAGGTCGTTGGTCATGAGCCCGGTGCAAAAGTCTATGGTGCTATGTCTGGATTGATTCTTCCAGGTCGCCAAGTATTCTTGGTAGATACCCACATCAACATTGATCCCACAGCAGAGGAATTGGCTGAACTAACGCTAATGGCTGCTAGTGAAATGCGTAAGCTTGGTTTAGCGCCAAAAGTAGCGCTACTTTCGCATTCAAACTTTGGCTCTAGTAATGCTCCTTCAGCAGTCAAAATGCGCGAAGTGTTGGCACTCATTCAAAAGGCAGATCCCACATTAGAGGTTGATGGAGAGATGCATGGCGATAGCGCTTTGGATGCCACCATTCGAAGTGGTGCGGTTACTAGTTCTCCATTGAAGGGAGATGCTAATCTTTTGGTATTACCAAATATTGATGCCGCTAACATTTCTTACAACCTACTAAAGACAGCGGCAGGGAATGGCATTGCAATTGGGCCATTGTTGCTAGGTGTAGCCAAACCGATCCATATTCTGACCCCTGCGGCCACGGTTCGTAGGATCGTTAATGTGACTACTTTGGCAGTAGTGGAGGCTGCAAGTGATGCCAGAGGGATTTCCTAGGGCTCTAAATATATGTAAGTTAGTAATAACTTACATATATTTTTCCTATATAAATCATAGGTTTATATAAAATGCACTGTAATTGGGCTTGATTTGGTGGCGTGTTAAGGGTAACCTAACACCCATCATGAATAATCGCTCTGAAAACAGCAACACAGCCAGCTTTGAAGAACATAGCCGTGCTGAAAGTTGGGATAGCAATGATCGTTTAGAAACCGAATCTTCCGCTGCCAATATTTATGCTCAGGGCGGCTTATCTCGTTTACAAACCTATGCAGCAAATCAAGTTTCGGGGAAAAAAGTGACAGCTTCTTGGCGTGCCGCTTTGGCCGTTCGTGATGCCGGACCGCCGGCAATGTTGCGCAGTGTGCGCACAAATATCGTGCAATCTATCCGCGCCTTCCGTACTCCAGATCTTCAAGAGGCGGCAACAGAGCTCGGACAGCATTTCATTTATGCAAACTGTGCAAATGCAATGACTAAAGGTGAGGTTTTGGAATCGATTGCGATTGCATACTCCTTTACAAAACAACAGGCAAAGAATTTTGATCCTTTGTTAGACGCTTTAACCACTACAGTCGATAAATCTGGTCCTCAAACTGGTTTTGTTGTGGTGCTCGAGGGATTACCTTGTACTCAAAAATTTGATAAAGAAGCTCGCGAGACATTGCTAGATGTGTTCCGTGATGCAGTGGATTTTTGGGCAGAGCGTCGCACGCCGTACCGCGTCTTTTATTCTTTCGCTTAAGGCTAAAGCCTTTTAGAAAGCCGCTGAAATCGCCTCTACTTGAGGCGATTTTGCATTTCAGGATTCCATACACTGTGAACGGCTGTAATCGCCACTAGACCAGCCGTTTCAGTCCTGAGCACCCGTTCACCCAATGAAACTATTTGATAGCCTGCAGACTGTGCTAAGGCCTCTTCTGCAGGTGAATGACCCCCTTCAGGGCCGATCATTAAAACAATATCCTGAGGGTCATTTTCAAGAAGTACGGAATACAGACTTTTTGTAGCATCTGGGCTCAAAAGGAGTTTGAGCTTTGGTTTTGGATTGGTCTGTAAATAAGCTTCGAAATTCTGTATAGGCTCTAATGTTGTAAAAACAGTCCGATCACATTGTTCGCAGGCCGCTTGAATAATTCCACGCCAGTGAGCCAGTCGTTTTTGGGCACGCTCCTCATCACTTGAGCGTGTCAGCTTGATGACTGAGCGTTCACATTGCAAAGGTGCAATGATTTGAGCACCAGTTTCAACAGCTTTCTCGACTATCCAATCCATTTTGTCGCCACCAGCGAGTCCTTGGGCTAAGGTAATTGCATATGAAGTCTCACGATGGGTGTCCGTCTGAACCTTGCTCAGCAGAGCCTGCCCCGTTTTTCCTGTCAAAGAAAGCAGCGTAGCTTGCCCAATTTGGCCATTTCCATCAAAAACAGGGAAGGTTTCCCCGATTTGGATGCGTCGGACTCGTAAATGGTGGGCAAGCTCTGTGGTGAGGGTAATTGGCTTTTCGGATTCCCATGGCGCGGGAAGATAAAATTGGGGCATAACTGAAATATAGCCAATTTATTTTCCTCGAGACCACTTTTACGATGTCAAACCTTCAAATTCGCATGGCCAATGCCATTCGCGCCTTATCCATGGATGCAGTTCAACAGGCTAACTCAGGTCACCCTGGTATGCCGATGGGCATGGCCGATATCGCTGTTGGATTGTGGAATGAACATTTACAACATAATCCCACCGATCCGCATTGGCTAAATCGTGATCGCTTTGTTTTGTCGAATGGCCATGGATCGATGTTGTTGTACTCGCTCCTTCATCTTTCCGGTTATGACTTATCGATTGAAGAGTTAAAAAATTTCCGTCAATTGCATAGCAAAACGCCTGGTCATCCAGAGTATGGAATTACTGTTGGCGTAGAGACGACTACTGGCCCACTTGGTCAGGGAGTGTCAAATGCAGTCGGTATGGCGCTTGCAGAGAAATTACTCGCAGAAGAATTTAACCGTCCAGGCCATCAGATCATTGATCACTACACTTACGTCTTTTTAGGTGATGGCTGTTTGATGGAAGGTATTAGCCATGAAGTATGTTCATTAGCTGGTACCTTAAAGTTAAATAAGCTGATTGCTTTATGGGATGACAACGGAATTTCTATTGACGGTAAGGTGGTGTCTTGGTTTAACGAAGATACGCCAAAACGTTTTGAGGCTTATGGTTGGAATGTCATTCGTGATGTTGACGGACATGATGCCGAGGCTGTATCTGCTGCTATTACAAAGGCCAAGAAGAGCGATAAGCCTACCCTGATCTGCTGTAAGACCGCCATTGGTAAGGGCTCGCCCAATATGGCTGGTAGCGATAAAGTCCATGGTTCACCATTAGGTGCAACAGAGATTGCTGCTACACGTGTGGCTTTGAACTGGCCTTATGCTCCATTTGAAATTCCAAAAGATATTTACGCGGCTTGGGATTTTAAAAAGCGTGGTCAAGCACTTGAGCATGAATGGAATAAACAATTCCAAGCATACAAAAATAAATATCCTGAACTCGCCTCGGAACTACAGCGCCGTATGCAGGGCGACTTGTCAAAAGATTTTTCAGCTACTTTAAATGCCTATCTGAAAACATGTGAATCAAAAGCAGAGTCCGTAGCAACCCGTAAAGCTAGTCAAAATGCAATTGAAGCCTTAGCTCCTGCTGTTCCTGAATTTATGGGCGGTTCAGCAGACTTAACTGGTTCTAATTTAACCAATTGGTCTTCTTGTAAAGCCGTGCGCGGTGATCAATGGGGCAACCATATCAACTATGGTGTTCGTGAATTTGGGATGAGCGCCATCATGAATGGTATCGCTCTGCATGGGGGATACATCCCATTTGGCGGGACCTTCTTAACCTTTTCAGACTATAGTCGTAACGCATTACGCATGGCGGCTTTGATGAAGTTGCGTAGCATTTTTGTCTTTACGCATGACTCAATTGGCCTGGGTGAAGATGGCCCAACCCATCAATCTGTTGAGCAGGTCGCTAGCTTGCGGCTCATCCCCAATCTGATGGTCTGGCGTCCTTGTGATACCACTGAGAGTGGGGTTGCCTGGGGTGCAGCAATCGAGCGTAAGAATGGGCCAAGCGCTTTAATCTTTAGTCGTCAGACCTGCCCATTTGTTTCTCGTAGTGCTGCCCAAGTAAAAGAAATCGCTCGCGGTGCTTATGTCTTGCGTGATCCAAAGTCTACCAAGCTAGATGCTGTGATGATTGCTACTGGTTCTGAAGTAGCTCTTGCTCTTCAAGCTGCGCAGCAGTTAGAAAAGGACGGTATTGGAGTGCGCATAGTCTCTATGCCTTCTACTACGGTCTTTGATCAACAAGATGCCGCCTACAAAGCAAAAGTTTTACCAGCGAATATTCCGCGTATTGCGGTTGAAGCAGGCGTCAGTGATTTTTGGTGGAAGTATGGATGTGCTGCTGTGCATGGAGTCGATACTTTTGGAGAGTCAGCGCCAGCGCCACAGCTCTATGAGTATTTTGGTTTAACAAGTGATCAGATTGCAAAGACTGTGAAACAGTGCATTGCGCGGAAATAAACATCAAGTCATCATCAAAGATTAAGCATTAGTAAATTTAAAATAAGTTAGGGGAATGGAATGACAATTAATGTCGCAATTAATGGCTATGGTCGCATTGGACGCATGGTATTGCGTGCCTTATATGAAGATCAGGTCAATGGCAAACCTAGGCGAGATATTAAGATCGTTGCGATCAATGCGATGGGTGATGTCGCAATTAATGCCCACTTAACTCAGTACGATTCTGCGCATGGACGCTTTCCAGCTCAGGTTTCAGTTGATGGTGATTGCATGGTAGTGAATGGCGATCGCATCAAAATGTTCTCTACTCGTAACCCAGCAGAAACCCCATGGGGTGAATTAGGAGTTGATTTAGTTTTAGAGTGCACTGGTAAGTTCACCTCTAAAGAAAAAGCCATGATTCACATTCAACAGGGTGCGAAAAAAGTATTGATTTCTGCTCCTGGTGAAAAAGATGTGGATGCTACGATTGTTTATGGCGTGAATCAAAATGTATTAAAGCCAAGTGATGTAGTGGTATCAAATGCAAGCTGCACTACTAACTGTTTGGCACCCTTGGTCAAACCTTTATTAGAGAAGATTGGCATTGAGTCAGGCTTGATGACCACGATTCATGCGTTTACCAATGACCAAGTATTAACCGATGTTTATCACAAGGATATGCGCCGGGCGCGCTCAGCCGTAAGCAGCATGATCCCAACAAAAACCGGTGCAGCCAAAGCCGTCGGCTTAGTCTTACCAGCGCTTGCTGGTCGCTTTGATGGTTTTGCGATGCGGGTGCCCATCATTAATGTGTCTGTTGTGGATCTAACCTTTGCTGCTAGTCGTGCGACTAGCGTAGATGAAGTCAACTCCATTTTGAAGGCCGCAAGTGAAGGTGAACTGAAGGGTATTTTGGGCTTTAATACCCTGCCGCTGGTTTCCATCGACTTTAACCACGACCCTCGTCCAAGTATTTACGACGCTTCACAAACTCGCGTTTCTGCTGATGGAAAATTGGTCAAGGTATTGGCTTGGTATGACAACGAATGGGGTTATTCAGTCCAAATGCTCAATGCTGCCGAAGCCTTAATGGCGGTTAAGTAAGTAAAAGTTGATAAAAGTAGTTAAAACTCACTAAAAGTTACTGAAATTGCACTAGATAGTGATGCTGATATAAAAAAAAGACCTCGATTTGAGGTCTTTTTTACATTAATCATCCCTCAAAGGGGCTAATGCCATCTATTTTTGCTTATTTCGGCAGTTTTTCTTCAGGCAATGGCCATACATGGCCAAAGAATGCTCTTGGAGCTTAAATCCAAGGTTTTTAGCGATATCCCTTTGCCTTTTCTCAATTGCCTCATCTACAAACTCCTCAACATGACCACAGTCAAGACAAACTAGGTGGTCATGATGGTTTCCTTCATTGAGTTCGTAAATCGCCCGACTATCGCCTTTGCTGGACTCAAAATGGCTGCGAAGTAAAAGCCCTGCTTGCTCAAATTGGGTTAATACTCGGTATACAGTGGCTAGACCGATTTCTTGGTCTTCTTTAGCAAGCGCCATAAAGACATCTTCTGCGCTGAAATGAGTGCCCCCGTTTTGATGAAAAAAATCCAATATTTTCATACGAGGACCGGTGGCTTTTAGACCGATATCTCTTAAATCTGCTGGTGATGGGTTTTGGTTTGTAGTCATGGCTTTGGGAGCTAAAATCAAGATCTTAATGATACGTCTAGCCATGCAAAATTGCCCTGTACTGTTTAAACGCTTTTTGAACCCTTTTTTAAAGAGGTTTTATGCTTCCCCACGGGCTGGCTTAATGGCTTTGGCTTTCTTGGGATTTTTAAGTCTGGGAGGCTGCACTTCTGCAGTGGATGACCATCAGCGCGCTTTTATGAATACCATTTTTAGGCCTTATGTTCCTGACGTCGTGCAAGGTAATTTTATTTCCAGTGAGCAGTATTCCAAGTTGAAGTTGGATATGACGCGCGAACAGGTTCGTCAAATTTTAGGCACCCCCTTATTGGCAAGCTATTTCCATGTCAATCGCTGGGATTATGTTTTTGAATTCAAACGCGCCGGTCAAGTCATTGGAAAAGAGCGTCGTGTAACCGTCTTTTTTGATGGCGATAAAGTGGTGAAATTTGACGGCGATGCCTTACCAACCGAAATAGAGATGGTCGCAGAAATTGATAACTATGCAAAACAGAAGCGCTCCTTCTGGGAAATTTTGACTGGTAACAATAAGCCACCGGTAACAGTGCCTTTGCAGCAACCTGAGTTGTTGGTTCCTAGTCCCACTAATAATTTGCCTCCAGTAACAAAGCCGGCTGAGATTGCGACTCCTAAGCTTGCCGAAAGCTCTGCTCCAACAACGAACTTAGTAACAGAATCGGCGGGCTCTGATCAGCCATCTCCGTTAAAAACCCAGTAAGAAAGATTTTTAGGTAGTTTGTAACCAATACTTTAATGACAGAGCGAAGAAATCCATGATGAAGATTGCAATAGCTGGTGCCACAGGTCGCATGGGCAAGATGTTAATTGAAGCCGTTCTGAATACGCCAGATACTCAATTAGTGGGCGCACTTGAGCATGCCTCATGTCCGCAGTTAGGTGAAGATGCAGCTGCCTTCTTAGGCAAAAAAACGGGTGTATTGATTTCTGCAGATGTAGCTCAGGTATTGAGTGGCGCTCAGTTCTTAATCGATTTCACAAGACCTGAAGGCACGATGGCGCATTTGGCAGTCGCTGAAAAAACGGGTACCAAGATGGTGATCGGCACAACCGGTCTGAGTGCAGAACAAATTGCCAGCCTGAAGACTGCCTCTGCAAAGTTAGCCATCGTTTTTGCACCCAATATGAGTGTAGGTGTTAATGCGACCTTTAAGTTATTAGAGATGGCCGCAAAAATGTTGAATGAAGGTTATGACATTGAGATTGTTGAGGCGCATCACCGTCATAAAGTAGATGCCCCTTCCGGTACTGCACTCAAGATGGGCGAGGTAATTGCTGATTCCCTTGGTAAAAAGTTGGATGATGTTGGAGTTTATGCAAGAGAAGGCCATACCGGTGAACGTAAAGAGGGCACGATTGGTTTTGCCACAATTCGAGGCGGCGATATTGTTGGTGATCACACTGTCTTATTTGCTGGTGAGGGCGAACGTATCGAAATTAGCCATAAATCGTCCAGTCGCCAATCTTATGCACAAGGATCATTGCGTGCAGCGCGCTTCTTGCAAAATCAAACTGTAGGCCTATATGACATGCAAGATGTTTTGGGTTTACGTAAGTAGCCATTGAATTAAACCTATAGAAGAAAAGAGCTGTATTACATGAGCAAGGATTACGACTACCGTCGCATTGAAGCGGCGGCTCAAGCCGATTGGGATAGCGTCAAGGCCTATCAAGTATCAGAAAGCGCAGTCGATGCCGCTGGTCAGAAAAAGCCAAAATATTACGCGTGCTCGATGCTGCCTTATCCATCTGGCAAATTACACATGGGCCATGTGCGTAACTACACCATCAATGATGTGATGGCCCGTCAGTTGCGCATGCAAGGTTATAACGTCTTGATGCCAATGGGTTGGGATGCTTTCGGTATGCCAGCTGAAAATGCGGCGATTCAGAATAAAGTTCCACCTGCGCAATGGACCTACGACAACATTGCTTATATGAAAAAGCAAATGGTCGCAATGGGTCTTGCAATTGACTGGTCTCGCGAAGTGGCGACTTGTAGTCCTGACTATTATCGATGGAACCAGTGGCTCTTCTTAAAGATGTTGGAAAAGGGTATTGCTTATCGTAAGACGCAAGTAGTCAATTGGGATCCCATTGATCAAACTGTGTTAGCAAATGAGCAGGTCATTGATGGCCGTGGTTGGCGCTCTGGCGCATTAGTCGAGAAACGTGAAATTCCTGGTTACTATTTCAACATTACTGCTTATGCAGAACAGTTACTAGACGGTCTTGATGGATTGGGTTGGCCTGAGCGGGTCAAAACGATGCAGCAAAATTGGATTGGTAAAAGCCGTGGCGTGCGTTTTGCTTTCAAGCATCAAATTGCTGATGACCATGGAAATTTTATTCAAGATGGTTTGCTGTATGTATTTACTACCCGTGCTGACACCATCATGGGAGTTACTTTTTGCGCAGTTGCTGCCGAGCACCCATTAGCAACAAAAGCGGCTGCTGATCATCCAGCTCTCGCTGCCTTTATTGAGAAGTGTAAGACCGGCAGTGTGATTGAATCTGATTTAGCAACGCAAGAAAAAGAAGGCATGTTCACTGGACTGTATGTCACACATCCTTTAACGCATGAGCAAGTACCGGTTTGGGTTGGCAATTATGTCTTGATGTCTTATGGTGATGGTGCGGTGATGGGCGTACCAGCCCATGATGAGCGTGATTTTGTATTTGCCTTGAAGTACAAATTACCAATTAAGCAAGTGATTGCACTCAAGGGCGAGTCACCAATGTTTAACCCAACGCACTGGGAAGACTGGTATGCCCAAAAAGAGGGTGTGATTTGTTTAAATAGCGACAAGTTTGATGGCATGTCTCATGAAGAGGCTGTTAGTGCTGTCGCTCAAGATTTAGAAAAGATGGGTATTGGAGAGATCAAGACTACCTATCGCCTTCGCGATTGGGGCATCTCTCGTCAGCGCTACTGGGGTACGCCGATTCCGATTATTCACTGTGGAGATGAAGCTCATCCAGGCTGTGGCGCTGTTCCAGTTCCAGAAGCAGACCTTCCAGTAGTTTTGCCAGAAGATTGTGTACCAGATGGTAGTGGCAACCCACTGAATAAGCGCGCCGATTTTTTAAATGCAAAGTGTCCAAAGTGCGGCAAGCCTGCCCGACGTGAAACTGACACCATGGATACCTTTGTAGATTCCTCTTGGTATTTCATGCGCTACACGGGTCCTGACGCTAAGACCATGGTGGATGAACGTAATGAATATTGGATGCCAATGGATCAATACATTGGCGGAATTGAGCATGCTATTTTGCATTTACTCTATGCGCGTTTCTGGACCAAGGTGATGCGGGATCTCAAGCTGATTAGCTTTGAGGAACCATTTCAGAATCTCTTAACTCAGGGCATGGTGCTTAATGAGACTTATTACTCTGAAGATGCCACCGGCAAAAAAACCTGGCTCAATCCTTTGGATGTAGAGCTAGACTTGGATGAAAAAGGTCGCCCACAAGGTGCCAAACTAAAAGATGGAAGTTCTAGCGCACCAATCATTATTGGTGGTGTTGAGAAGATGTCTAAGAGTAAAAATAACGGAGTTGATCCTCAGGCCTTGATTGATCAATATGGTGCAGATACTGCACGTTTATTCGTGATGTTTGCTGCTCCGCCCGAGCAACAGCTTGAATGGTCAGGTGCTGGTGTAGATGGCGCTTCACGTTTCTTGAGGCGCGTGTGGATGTATTCGAGCAGTCAAGCAGATGCGCTACGTAATGTACCCGATCACAATCCAGGAAATTTAAATGAATCCGAAAAAGAATTACGCCGTGAAGTGCATACCATTCTCAAACAAGCAAACTTTGATTATCAGCGTCGTCAATACAACACTGTAGTTTCTGCTGCGATGAAGATGCTCAATGTGCTTGAGCCTATCAAGTTAGATCAAAACTCTTCAATCAGTGCCCCAGTGCTTCGTGAATGCCTCAGTATCTTGTTGCGTATTCTGTATCCAGTTGTGCCACACTTAACCCATGTGCTCTGGAAAGAAGTGGGCTATGAGAGCCATTTTGGTTCATTACTTGATGCACCATGGCCAGCGGTAGATGAGTCTGCGCTAGTCCAAACAGAAGTCACTTTGATGTTGCAGATTAACGGTAAATTACGTGGGGATATTCGAGTGCCTGCAGATGCTGGTAAGGAGCAAATTGAGAAATTGGCTTTACAAAGCGAGCCAGCTTTAAAAGCCTTGAACGGCGGGGTACCTAAAAAGATTATTGTGGTACCTGGCCGCTTAGTCAATATTGTTGCTTAGCTTGTAGCCCGAACTTTTTTATTGGAAACTAAAGACATGAGTTCAGATCAGCGAAATATGAAAGCAGGTTCTTTGGCGAATATCAATTTGCCTAGGAGGGCAGTACTCGGTCTATTTGCCTTGGTCCCCCTGGGTGGGCTAATGGCTTGCGGGTATCGTTTACGCGGCGCAGTCGATTTGCCATTTAATGCACTGGCGATTACAGGTAACCCATCGCCTCCGCTGCGTGCTGATTTGCAGACTGCTGTCTTAACTGGTACTGCAGTTAAAGTTGCGATTAATCCGCGTGATGCCGATTTAATTCTAGAGATCACCAACGAAATTACTGGCCGTGAAATTTTGGCCTTTAACTCGAGCGGTCAGATTTCTGCCTATCGCTTAAATATTCGCGTGGGCTTTAGAGCTTTTGATACTGCTGGTAATGAAATCGTGCCTGAGTCTGAGGTTTTCATCACACGAGATATGGATTTCTCGGTTTCGACTGTTTTGGCAAATGATGCCCAGATACAGGCCTTCTTGGGCCTGATGCGCCGTGATTTGGCGATTCAGATTCTGCGTCGAGTAGCTGCTTCTTCTAAAGCTCCTAGGGCAAAGGCCTTTTGAGGCTCAATGACATTGCATGGTTAAAACTGACGCCTTAAAAGTCCATCTAAAAAAGTTAGATGCTGGAGGTACGATGCTACCTCTGTATATCTTTAGTGGCGATGAGCCGCTCTTAATGATGGAAGCAATGGATCAATTACGAGCGGTAGCAAAAAAGCAATCCTATACAGAGCGCGAAGTGTTATTGCAAGAACGAGGATTTGATTGGAGTGCACTTCTTAGCGCTGGACAAACCATGTCTCTATTTGGGGATAAGCGCTGGCTCGAGTTGCGTATTCCGACAGGTAAGCCAGGTCGTGATGGTGCAGATGCCCTCAAGCAATTTGCCGCGCAAGTTCAGTCACAAGCTCTAGATACCCCCGACACAGTGGTATGTATTATTTTGCCCCGCCTAGATGGAAAGACTAAGACCTCTGCTTGGTTTAGCGCTTTGGATGAAGCGGGAATGGCTATCCAAATTGACTCCCTAGATCGTAGCCAATTACCGCAATGGATTACTGGGCGCTTAAAAAATCAAAATCAAGAGGTCGAGCCTGGGGCTGAAGGCATAAGAGCGCTCGAGTTTATTGCGAATCAGGTGGAAGGCAATTTAATTGCTGCTCATCAAGAAATTCAGAAGCTAGGATTGTTATATCCCAATGGAAAGTTAACTGAAGAGCAAATTCGGACCGCGATTTTGAAAGTCGCACGCTATAACGTATTTGAATTAACCGAAGCCATGCTGGCAGGGGATTTGGCTAGACTCAATCGTATGCTGGATGGATTAAAAGGTGAAGGCGAGCCCTTAGTTTTAATTCTGTGGAGCGTGACAGAAGAGCTTAGGCTACTATCTAAGTTGAAAGCTGCGAGCGATGCAGGTGAGTCGGTGCAGCAGTTAATGCGCGCTAATCGTGTTTGGGGTAATAAAGAACGCTTGTATCCAAATGCATTAAGGCGCGTTCAGCCTTTAAAGTTGCGAAGAGCAATGCAGGTAGCTGCTGGATTAGATCGTCAGGTAAAAGGTCTATATGCTGCAGATCTCCCAGCAGATCCATGGGATGGTTTGCGTTTAGTAGGCAATCTATTGCGCTAAGCTTGTGGACAAAGTAATACTAGGGAAAGATTAAGAAAGTCGGAAAAATGAGTTCAGCAATACAACAAATGATGCATGACATAGGTGAGCGGGCTCGCAAAGCATCGCGTGCTATGACTCGAGCATCAGCTGAACAAAAGAACCAAGCACTTTTGCATATTGCTCAGCTTATACGTCAAAAGGCAAGTGAGATTCAGAAGGTAAATCAAATGGATGTTGAGCGTGCCAAGACTAATGGTCAAGATGCTGCTTTTATTGATCGCTTGACGATGACACCCAAGACGATTGAAACCATGGCTTTGGGTTTAGAGCAAATTGTTAGCTTGGAAGACCCAGTTGGAAAAATTTCTGCATTGAAAAAGCAAGCATCAGGAATTGAGTTAGGTCAGATGCGTGTCCCGCTTGGTGTCATTGGGATTATTTATGAATCTCGCCCTAACGTCACGATTGATGCCGCAGCCCTTTGCCTGAAATCGGGTAACGCTGTGATTTTGCGTGGCGGTTCGGAGGCGATTGATTCTAATACTTTATTGGCGCACATTATCCAAGAGGGCCTAGCAGCAGCAGCTTTGCCTAAGGATGCAGTCCAGGTGGTGACTACCACTGATCGAGCGGCAGTCGGTGAAATGATCACCATGACGCAATATATTGATGTGATCGTGCCACGCGGTGGTAAGAGTCTTATTGCACGTTTAATGGCTGAAGCACGTGTACCAATGATTAAGCATTTAGATGGTATTTGTCATACCTATATTGATGCAGATGCCGATATCGAGATGGCAGTGAAGGTTTGCGATAACGCGAAGACACAACGCTATGCTCCTTGTAACGCGATGGAAACCCTATTAGTGAATCAAGCAATTGCTGCAAAGGTATTGCCAAGGCTTTGCAAGATTTACCAAGATAAGGGAGTGGAGTTGCGAGTAGATCCAGTCACTCGCAAAACCTTAGAAGATGCTGGGCTAAAGAATTTGATAGATGCCAAGGAGGAAGATTGGCACACAGAATATCTAGCCCCGATTTTGTCCATTAAGACTGTGGCTGATATTGATGAGGCTATGAGCCATATAGAGCACTACGGTAGTAAACATACCGATGCCATCATCACCAATAACAAGGCTACTGCTGATCGATTTTTGCGTGAAGTAGATAGTGCCAGTGTTATGGTTAATGCCAGCACACGCTTTGCCGATGGTTTTGAGTATGGGCTTGGTGCTGAGATTGGTATATCCAATGACAAACTCCATGCGCGCGGCCCAGTAGGTCTTGATGGCTTGACCTCTCTTAAATATATCGTCATGGGTCATGGCGAGATTCGAACATAAGAGATTAATCACTATGGGTAATGCATATCTCTGGGTCAAGACATTTCATATTGTCTTAATTACATCTTGGTTCGCAGGATTATTTTATTTACCGAGAATTTTTGTCAATCTCGCAGATGAAAAAAATCCTGAGACTTATGCTCGTCTGCTTGGTATGGCTGACCGACTCTTTCGGTTTATGACGATTTTGGCGGTACCTGCCATACTGTTAGGCCTTGCTCTTTGGCTTCACTTCAGAGTTGGTGCCGGTGAAATTTGGATGCACGCAAAGTTATTTTTTGTACTATTGATTATTGGATATCACCATTCATGCTGGAATCTGCTTAAGAAATTTCGAGCCGGTAAAAATACCAAATCTGGTAAGTGGTACCGCTGGTTTAATGAGGCTCCTGTACTTTTGTTAGTGGTCGTTGTGGCTCTCGTTATTTTTAAACCCTAATTTCTATTTTTAAGTTTCTTTTCTTTCTAAGATTGCTAGACCTATGAGATTTTTTGTTGTTTGTCCAGGTGGTCTAGAGGCGCCGCTCGCGCAAGAGTTGGCAAGCATTGCGAATCGTCCGGATTCTAAGGCGCTGGGCACTTGGGTCATTGATCCAACACCTACCAGTCCTTCGGGCGGTATTGGCTTAGCGGCCCCCATTTCTGCGGCGATGGCCCTCAATCTTCACTCCCGAATTGCTAGTCGCGTTTTATTACAAATGGCACAAGCACCCTATAGACAGGAAGATGATTTATACAAGTTAGCCAGCGGTTTGGCTTGGGAAGATTGGTTTACCTCTAAACAAACTTTGCGCGTTGATGTAACGGCTCATCGCTCCCCACTAAAGAGTTTGAATTTTGCTACGCTCAAAATCAAAGATGCGATTGTTGATCGTTTGCGTGATGTGACTGGTGATCGTCCTAGTATTGATACAGCCTTTCCGGATATTCGTGTACAGGCCCATTTAACTGCAAATCAAGTCACCATTTATTTAGATACATCTGGAGAGGCTCTATTTAAAAGGGGTTGGCGCGATGAAAAGGGCGATGCCCCTTTAAAAGAAAATTTAGCTGCAGGTATTTTGTTGATTACGGGTTGGCAACCATCGCAGACGCTTTTTGATCCGATGTGCGGTAGTGGAACCTTTCTGATTGAGGCAGCACAAATGGCGTTGGCTATTCCGCCAGGAGCTATTCGCGCAGGCATGTATGGTGATGATGCCAAGCCAAGTCGACTAGCCTACCGTCCTTTAGTGACATCAGCTCATGGTTTTGGCTTTCAGAGGCTCAAACCGTTTCATGAGCCTGCTGAGCAAAAGCGTTGGGCTGACTTGAAGGAAGAGGCGCTAGCCCAAATGTTGGCAATGCGTCAGCAATATCCCACGGTAGAGTCACTTGGAATTAGCGGTGGAGATATTAATGAAAAATTAGTCTCGATGTTTAGGGGAAATTGGCAAAGAGCCCAATTACCCGATCAGCCAGTTGTTAGGCAAGTTGACGCTTTAGCAGCAAAGCCACCCATCAATATAAAAGAGGGGGTCATGTTATTAAACCCACCTTATGGCGAGCGTTTAGTGATCAAGGGTGGTCGTGGACAAGAACGAAATCCTGCAGTATCCGACTATGAGGAAGAGCCGGTAAACCGTTTTGAGTTAAATCTTGAAACAGGTCGTCAAAGTGCCAAGCGATCTAGTCGAGAATCATTAAAGCGATTACAAGCCCAAGAGGAACAAGATCCCAAGTTTGTTGAGTTTCTAAGACAGTTTGGTCAGCATCTCAAAGATTCTTTTGGTGGCTGGAATGTGTTTGTTTTAACGGCGGATATGGCTTTACCTGGGCAGTTGCGCATTAAAGAATCTAAGCGTACCCCTTTATTTAATGGCCCGCTAGAATGTCGTCTCTTCAAGTTTGAGATGCATGCCAAGCGCCCATCTTAGAATATGACTGAGATGTAATAAGCGATTTAAAATCAAACGATTAAGAAATGGATTGGATTAAGCGGAGAGATTGATGGAATTGAAGACTTATATGTGCCTTATCTGTGGCTGGGTTTATAGCGAGGCAGATGGATTACCAGATGAAGGAATTGCACCAGGAACCTTATGGGCAGACGTCCCCATGAATTGGGCTTGTCCAGAGTGCGGTGCCCGTAAAGAAGATTTTGAAATGATGGCGATTTGATTAGGAAATCACAGTGGCAAAAGTAGACCAAAACGAAGTTTTATTTGAACGCGCACAAAAGACCATTCCGGGGGGAGTGAACTCTCCGGTACGAGCCTTCCGTCAGGTCGGAGGCACGCCCCGTTTTGTTACTAAAGCTAAAGGCCCTTATTTTTGGGATGCGGATAACAAGCGATATATCGATTTAATTATGTCTTGGGGTCCAATGATTGTGGGCCATGCAAATCCAGAGGTTGTAGAGGCTGTTCAAAGGGCGGCAGAAACGAGCTTTAGTTATGGCGCACCTACGGAAGGTGAGATTGAGTTGGCAGAGCGTATTT
>Ga0114974_10001352_pt1 | contig 19400 bp, 16 predicted proteins | sample S_130206_EF_Meta_FD_87318 | JGI IMG/M metagenome (GOLD analysis project Ga0114974, IMG submission 87318) | Freshwater microbial communities from Lake Simoncouche, Canada to study carbon cycling - S_130206_EF_MetaG | ecosystem: Environmental > Aquatic > Freshwater > Lake | place: Lake... | reverse complement strand
TGGTACTGTTAGAACTTTAAGAGACTATGAAAAATATTCTGGTTTATTGTTTGAAAAAAGAGCTGTAGACCAACATTGTATAGATAAGAAATATCCACCAAGTCCTATGATTGAAGACGAAGAAGAATGGAAAAAAAGTTTTTCGACAATCTTCAAACATTGTATTGATGTCGGTTATTCAAGTGTTCCTGAAACAGATTATGATTTTTGGGTTGTTGCATTCCATGGTCCAAATGATGAAACATTGTTTAGAAAAGATGCTGACAAGAACGAAATTGCAGGATTTATGCGAGACCCTGACAAATACTGTAAGATATGGAGAGAATTCCCTACAACAATGTTACCAACTTATTGGGTAGTTTGGCCTCACTCAGAATCAAAAGGATGGTGTGAAAGACTTACTGGTCAACTAAACCATAATGTTGTGAGTTAATATGAAATTAAGATTATCAGGATGGTGGACAGACTCTGGTCCCTTAAATGACAGGATAATAAAACAATTTATCCCAAGAGAAGAACGTGACCTTGTTGAGTTTGTTACTGACGATTCATACGATTACTTGATTGTTTTTGGTAGATTAAAACCCGAAATTCAAATTAAAGATAAATCTAAAGTATTATTCTTTTCTCAAGAACCTTTATGGTCTCCAAATGAATCGAGAAATCCATCTGAATTTGCAGACAATTGTTTTATTTCCGATAATAGAGTTTACGAAAATCCAGACAAGTGTACTGAAGTATTATTACCTATGTTTTATGCTGGACATAATGAGACCCATCATGATGAAAATTTTGATTGGTCTTCTGATTTAAGAAATGTTGATTTGTTTGACATAAAAACAAAAGGGGTTAGTTACATCGTTAGAAAAGATTATTGTTCATATTGGGACCCTTACGTTAACAAATCTGTTTCAAAATTAATATATAAAACAAGAACTGATTTAGGTCGAGAATTATCTGAAAAAGTTCAAGATGTAACAATTTGGGGAACACATTGGGAAAGTAACGAAAAGAATGTTTTGGGTTCTATTTGGAATAAAAGAGCGGCTTTAAATGATTTTAGATTTTCAATCTGTGCTGAAAACACAATTCAAAGAAACTATATCAGTGAGAAGTTTTGGGACTCGGTATTGACAAATACAGTTCCAATTTATTTAGGATGTTCAAATATCGATGATTACATACCTTCTGACTATTTTGTAAACCTAACATCAAAGGTTGATGATATGGATGCAATGGTTGAGGAAATTAGAGAAATAACTAATAACTCTGAAGAGTTGTATAAAAAATACCAACCAAGAATTAAAGAACTTAAAGAATCTTTTTTTACGGATAAGAGATTTAATCTTTGGTTAAAAATTAAGGATACGATTTTACTATGAGTTTAATAAGTTTAAACATGGTTTTTTGGGATGATGGAAAAACTGATTCAACAAGAATTAGAAACGTTTTATACACCTATCCCCAACTTAAGAAGTTAACCCAATATCTTAAGGACAATGGTGTTGATGCTGTTTGTAACTTATATGATTTTTCACCAGAACAAAAAGCCGAAGAATGTATTTGGATTCCATTTCCATTATCGGAATTTAGGAAATCTGAAAAGTTAAACATTGTTATTAAACAACAAAGTGAACATTCGTTCTTTTGTATGTTTGATTGTGATTGTTTTATTGACCCATTAGATTATCCAAGATTATTAGAACAAATTAAAGGATTAACTGCTGGTGATATTGTTACATACGACTTAGCTAAATTAGGTGGTGATGTTAATGAATATATAATTGACGGTGTATTTCATAAAGATAATGCTCGTTGGTCTTACGCATATTCAGGTAAAATGGAGAATGGTCCGTTATGTGGAAGTATGGGTGGATTAGGTGGAGTTTTTATTTGTGATAGTAAAATACTTAATGAAGTGGGTGGATACGACGAGAAATATAAAACATGGGGAGGAGAAGACGGAGATTTATTGGATAGAATTATGATATCCAAAAACTATAAATCAATCAACTCAACAAGAGATTTTGCACCATATCATTTGGAACACTTCACTGATTGGGATAATAAAAAATATAAAAGTTAAATGAAAAAAGTTAAATTTATTACTTGTATATTCAGTAATTTAAATGGAACCAAATGGGGTGGAAGACCTAATAGATGGGGACATTACAAGTGGAGTTTATTGTCATTATTAAAAATGACCGACGCTGATTTTGTGTGTTATACTTCTGCTGAGGAGTATGATGAATTATATAAATTTTATCACGAAAGACACAACATAACCACGGATAAATTTCAAATAAAAGTTTGGAGTTTAGAAGACACAAGATACCTTGAACAAATACATTCAATAAAAGATTTCGATTCAGCTAAACGTGGAGATAGATGTATTGAAGTTCAATATACAAAATTCTATTGGTGGGAGTTGGAAGATAATTCTTATGATTATTATTTTTGGATTGATGCTGGGTTATCTCACACAGGATTGATTCCAAACAATTATCTAACATCTACACACCCTGAACAAAGATATTATGAAAGTTCTCTATTTGACAATACGTTCTTAAATAATATGATTGAAATGATTGGTGATAAGTTTATTCTTTTGGGTAAGGAAAACGATAGAAACTTTTGGTCGGGTACGGTAGACCAAAAATTCTATACCAAATACGATAGGTCTATCCATATTATAGGAGGATTGTTTGGTGGAAAGAAAGAACTATGGCCAAGTGTGTTTGGAGAATTTGATAGATATTTGAAAATGTTTTTATATGATGAAAAAGAGATTCATCATGAAGAATTGATAATGTCGTTGATGTTTAGGAATCATCCTGAATATTTTACAATGTTTCAATTCGACACTTGGTGGCATCCTGAATCTGCCCCAAGAGGATTGAAACCAACCTACTTTGAAGAAAATAAAAGTTTCTATAAAATATTAGAAGACATACATAACAATGAAAAAAATAATAGCATTTAGTATTTGGGGTAATAACTACAGATACTTGGGTGGAGCCCTACAAAACGCCGAATTGGCATTACACTTTTATTCAGGTTGGATTTGTCGTTTCTACATAGGACAATCAACAAGAAAAGACTTCGTTGAAAGATTAAAGGAGTTTCCAAATGTTGAGGTTGTTGAAATGGAAGAAGAGGGAAATTGGTCAGGTATGTTATGGAGATTCTATGCCGCTTCAGACCCAGATGTTGAAGTAATGTTAAGTAAAGATGCCGATAGTAGAATTAATAACAGAGCAGTTGCTGCGGTAAATGAGTTGTTAAACTCTGATAAAGATTTCCACATTATGAGAGACCATAACTATCATGGAGTACCAATCCTTGGTGGTATGTGGGGAGTTCGTGGTGATTTAGTTAGAGATATTAAAGAACTTGCAATTGAGTATAAACCAGGTAATTTTTGGCAAACAGACCAAAACTTTTTAAGAGATGTAATTTTTAATAAAGTTGCTGAAAATGCAATGGTTCATGATGAGATTCATAGAATTAAAGTTGACTCAAGTAGATATCCAAAAGAGTCAGGTGAAAGACATGACTATCATTTTATTGGACAAGCATATGCTGGTGATGGTAAGGTATTAGATGATGAACCAAAATTCACTGACTACTTAAAAGAAGTAGAAGGTATTGAAATAAAAATTTACGACGAATTTAAAAACTAATGAGCAAAATAACTTTAGTAACAGGACTTTGGAATATTAAGAGAGACGAACTTAAAGAAGGTTGGTCTCGAAGCTTTGACCACTATTTGGAAAAGTTTGAGAAATTATTGGATGTTGATGCAAATATGATAATATATGGAGACGAAGAATTAAGAGACTTTGTTTTCAAAAAAAGAAATGCGAGCAATACTCAATTTATTGTTAGAAGCCAAGAATGGTTCAAAACCAATGAGTTTTACAATAAAATACAATCAATAAGAAATAGGGAGGATTGGTTAAGTCTTTCAGGTTGGTTAAGAGATTCTACCCAAGCAAGATTAGAGTTATACAATCCTTTGGTTATGTCTAAAGTATTTTTATTACATGATGCAAAGATAATGGACCAATTCAATTCTGAGTATATGTTTTGGATTGACGCAGGATTAACAAATACGGTTCATCCAGGTTATTTTACACATGATAAAGTTTTAGATAAACTACCCAAGTATATTTCTAAGTTCTCATTTGTTTGTTTCCCTTACGATGCTGAATCAGAAATACATGGATTTGAATATAAAAAACTTAATTCAATTGCTGGAGACAAGGTTAACAAAGTTGCTAGAGGGGGTTTCTTTGGTGGTCCAAAGAGTACAATTTCAGACATCAATTCAATTTATTACAATTTACTTCAGTCAACATTAAATGAAGGATATATGGGTACGGAAGAATCTATATTTTCTATTATGTGTTATAGGCATTCAGACATGATTAATTATTTTGAAATTGAAAGTAATGGATTAATGGGTAAGTTTTTTGAGGATTTAAAAAATGATGACCTAAAAGTAAAATCAGAAAACACTAAAAAAGTATCAAACACACTCGATACAAATAAAGTTGGTCTGTATGTAATAACATTTAATAGTCCGAATCAATTTAGAACTTTGATTGATTCTATGTTGTCATATGATGAAGATTACATATTGAAAACAAAAAAGTTTTTATTAGACAATTCAAGTGATTTATCAACAACAGAAGAATATGCAGAACTATGTAAGGAATATAATTTTGAACACATTAAGAAAGATAATTTAGGTATTTGTGGCGGTAGACAATGGATAGCAGAACATTTTGAAACAACAGATTTAGATTACTATTTGTTTTTTGAAGATGATATGTTTTTTTATACAAACGAAGGAACTGTTTGTAGAAATGAATTTAACAGATATGTTTCTAACTTATACACCAAATCATTAGAAATAATTAAGAAAGAAAATTTTGATTTTTTAAAGTTAAACTATTCTGAATTTTTTGGTGATAACGGAACACAATGGTCTTGGTATAATGTTCCTCAACATATTAGAGAAGAATATTGGCCAGGTAAACAAAGACTACCTGAACAAGGGTTAGACCCAAATGCACCAAAAACTAAATTTGATTCTGTTTTATCTTATAGAGGAGTTCCTTATGTGAGTGGTGAAGTTTACTATTGTAATTGGCCTCAAATTGTTAGTAGAACAGGTAATAAAAAAATGTTTTTAGATACAACTTGGGCACACCCGTATGAACAAACGTGGATGAGTCATATGTATCAGTTAACTAAAAAGGGAGAATTGAACCCTGGATTATTACTTATGACTCCAACGGAACACGATAGATTTGAACATTATAGTAGAGAGCTTCGTAAAGAGTCATAACAATATATTTATTGTTATGGAATTTTATATTAAAAAAAATGCAACACTACCTGTTTTAAAAATGCAGGTTGTAAAAGATGGTAGAGCTGGGTATCTACAACTAATGGAAGATTTAGAAGTTTCAACAATTTATTTTTCAATGGTTGATGTTGAAACTGGAATTCCAAAAATTGTTTCTGCACCTGCAGAGATTGTTGCACTTATTCTTCCTGAAGATGGTGCTCCAACCGAATACTATATCTATTTTAAATTTACATCAAGAGACACAAATACACCAGGTAGATATCAAGGACAATTTTTAATTAAGAATGATGAAGGAAATTTAATTTTACCAATTAGAGAAGAACTTTATATCAACATCCAAGATAGTTTTATTTCTGAAACGGCTTGTTGTTAATTTGATTAATTAGTTAGTTTTTTTATATTTATAGAAGAAGGTAAATTTCACATATTGTGAAAGCTAATAGACCACTCTAAAAAATATATTATGATATCTAACGAAGAGATAGAATCGTTCCTACATGGTAACGACCCTGAAGAATTTATAGTCGCAATCGAGTTTGACTACGCATCCAATTCAATTTACAAAATCAAAGAAGCACCTGGTAAAGGTAAAGAAATCCGTAAGGATACATTCATTCCATTTGCGTGGGTAGGTGATTTACGCGGATTAAAGTTTTATAGTGATTCCAAAGCAGCGCAAAAAGAAGCCATGTCAAAATATGGTATCATGATTGAAAAGCTTGAGACACAAGATAACGAAAGACTTAAAAATGGATTAACATATATTGTTAAATCATTGAAAGGTTATAGAGAACTTATTCAATTTTTTAGAGATGGTGGGTGTGACCCTTGGGGTGAGAAGTCAAAAGATAAAATTATGATTCTACCTCCTGTTGAACAATATTTAATTTCCAAAGAAAAAAGATTATTTAAAGGATTTGAAGACTACGAGCAAGTCACCCGACTTGTATTTGACTTGGAAACTGACGCCCTTGACCCTAAAGATGGTCGTATTTTCATGATTGGAATCAAAACCAATAAAGGGTATCATCGAGTAATTGAGTGTCTTGATGAGTCTCAGGAGAAGACTGCAATCATCGAGTTCTTCAGAGTTATTGATGAAATCAAACCAAGTATTATTGGTGGATATAATTCCGCAAACTTCGATTGGCATTGGATATTTGAAAGATGTAGAATTTTAGGTGTTGACCCAAAAAAGGTTTGTCGTTCATTACATCCCCAACATTCATTTACAAGAAAAGACAGTATGTTGAAACTTGCGAATGAGGTGGAAGAATATGTTCAGACATCAATTTGGGGTTACAATGTAATCGATATTATTCATGCTGTTCGTAGAGCTCAGGCAATTAATTCAAGTATTAAAGCCGCGGGTTTGAAATACATCACAAAGTTTATTAATGCAGAGGCGCCTGACCGTGTGTACATTGACCATGAGAATATCGGTAAGATGTATGCAAACAAAGAAGAATATTGGTTGAACGTACAAAACGGAAAATATAAGAAGGCTTCTGAATACCAAGATTTGGATGTTAAGTTTCCTGGTGTATATATAAAAACCACTGGGGATAATCTTGTGGAGAGATATCTTGACGATGACTTAGATGAAACTCTAAAGGTTGATAAAGAATTCAACCAAGGTTCGTTCCTACTCGCTGCGATGATTCCAACAACATATGAAAGAGTATCTACAATGGGTACCGCAACATTATGGAAGATGTTGATGTTGGCCTGGTCATACAAACACGGATTGGCAATTCCAGCTAAGGAAGCTAAGACTGATTTCGTGGGTGGTTTATCGAGACTATTAAAGGTTGGGTATTCAAAAGACGTACTTAAGTTGGACTTTAGTTCACTATACCCATCTATTCAATTGGTTCATGATGTATTCCCTGACTGTGATGTTACAGGTGCAATGAAAGGTATGTTAAGTTATTTCCGTAACACCCGTATCAAATACAAACAACTTGCAGAAGAATATTATCTAACTGACCCTAAGAAGTCAGCAACATACGGTAACAAACAATTACCAATCAAAATCTTCATTAACTCAATGTTCGGTGCGTTGTCCGCACCTCAGGTTTATGCGTGGGGTGACATGTATATGGGGGAACAAATTACTTGTACAGGTCGTCAATACCTTCGTCAGATGATTAGATTTTTTATGACAAAAGGTTATGTTCCATTGGTAATGGATACGGATGGTGTTAACTTCTCAACTCCTCCTGAAGCAAAAGACCGTGTATATGTAGGTCGTGGATTGAATTGGAAAGTTAAGGAAGGCAAGGAGTATTATGGACCTGAGGCGGATGTTGCAGAATACAATGATATATTCATGAGAGGAGAGATGGCACTTGATACCGATGGGGTATGGCCATCATGTATAAATCTTGCCAGAAAAAATTACGCTGTTATGGATGCCAAGGGAAAGATAAAGTTGACTGGCAATTCCATTAAGTCAAAGAAGTTACCTTTATACATTGAAGAGTTCTTGGATAAAGGAATCAAGATGTTATTACAAGGTGATGGTAAGGCGTTTGTTGAATACTACTATGAGTATCTACAGAAGATATTTGATAAGAAGGTTCCATTAAGTAAAATTGCCCAAAGAGCTAAGGTTAAATTAACTCTTGATGAATATAGAAAGAGATTAACAACCAAGACTAAAGCGGGTAATAGTATGTCTCGTATGGCTCATATGGAACTTGCAATACAAGAAAACTTGAATGTTAACTTGGGTGATGTGATTATGTATGTTAATAACGGTAACAAAGCTTCACAAGGTGATGTTCAGAAGATGACTGCAAAACAAATTAAAGATACAAACGCAGTAAACTTATTTAATAACCCTAAGGCAAAACCAATTACAGATGGGGTTATGGTTAACTGTTATATGTTGGATAAAGATATTTTAGACAAAGACCCTGAATTGACTGGTGACTATAATGTACCAAGAGCAATTTCAACATTCAATAAAAGGATTGAACCTTTGATGGTTGTCTTCCAAGATGAAGTTAGAAATGGTTTGATTGTTTCTGACCCTGAACAAAGAGGTATTTTTACAACAGCACAATGTGAATTAATCAATGGACATCCATTAGGTGAAGGAGACCAAGATGATTTACAGAAAGATGTTTTGGATATTACCGAACAAGAATTAAATTATTGGGAAAGACGTGGTCTTAAACCAGACTATATGTATGATTTGGCGGAAGAAAATTGGAAAGAAAAATTAGGATTGCTTCAGACCGTCTGAAGATAAGATATACCAGTTTCCACCAACGTATCTGAATTCAACACATGCGAATTTGTCCATAACAATTTCATCGTACTCCTCATCAATTTTTCCGAAGTCAGGTCTTATTGTTAGTTTTACGAGTGTTTTGACAACAACATGGTCTGTTGTTCTTGAGTCCAATACAACAAAGGATTCAGATACACCTCTTACAATTATACATTCTTCTCCGTTTGTACGGTAGTCTAATTCTGAAACTAATGAAACTTCAGAGGTTTCAATTGCCATTCCATTAATGATTCTTCTTGATGGTATCGTTCTAACTATTGACATAAATTAAATTACATATATTTGACGAGGCATTGCTCTGAACCTCATCTGTTTGTTTAGGTTTTCAGCAATTAATGCTTCTCTCTCCATAACTTTTTCAGGTCTCAATCTTGTTAACCAACCTTCAGCACCTATCAGTTCTTCTAGTAATTTCGTCTTTTCATCTTTTGCTTCAGTTAAAAGACTTTGATAATCCATAGTTACTTCAGAGTCAGGTGTCTTTAGATTTCCACTAAATTTTCCTCTTACTCTTGCTAATGTTTCTTTAACATATGCTGTGAACCATCTTCTAACCCATTGTTTACCAGGAGTGTTTAAATCCTCCCAACTTAATTCTTCAATAGGTACATCCGTTGGTAATTTAATTACATCAGGATTGTTTTTTAAACAATCGGCTCTTGAGTCTGGAGTTACGTCATAATACCAATACCAAACTGCTTTTCCTACATATTGACTATAGTTACTCCAGTTGAAATTGTTTCCTGGTGCATTGTATAGTTGAATCATTTTTTTACCATCAGGTAGACCTGTGATTCTATATGTTAATGACCCTCCTAAGATTCTATTAAGAATGTTAGCTTCTTGCATTCTGATAAGGTAATCAAAACCTGACATCATAAAGTAAGAACCTGCATATCCTGCTTGAGCAAAACCCGCTTGATTGGCACCTAAACCGATACCACCCATTCCAAATCCTCCAACACCACCAAGACCAAATGCAGTCCAAGCTTGGTTACTGAACCATAAAAGTTCATTAACCTCTCTACCTGCAGGAATTTCATAGTCTTGTTTGTTTTGTTCAAGAACGAAATAGTCCTTTTTTAATACCCAAGGACCCATAGTTTGTAGTCCAACAATTTTAGAATATGCATAACTAAATTGTTGTTCAAAATCCATTGTTCTAGTTATTAATGCTTGAGCAACAGATTTTTCAGTCATGTTTAGGTTAACTAAATTAACCCACTGACTATCAATTAGCCATTGTAAGATATATTCTTCGTAGTCTTGGATTGACAACTCCATTAAGGAGTCCATCATTTCGTCCTCAACTTCAACACTTCTGAGCGGAGCTCCTAACAAGTGTTTTACTCTGGTATAAATTTTTGACCTTTCTGGTTCTGGTATAACTGCCATATCAAATAAATATCTTTATTATTATATTTCGTAAAGTAATGAACTCGAATTAAAAACGTAATTAATGTGAGTACTTATTGGTTCGTTTTTAAATATTAATACTTTACCTGTTTTATCATTATTAAAAATTAACCAATCAACAGAATATTTCTTAACATCTGCTGAGCCTAAAACTTTTATTTTATTGTCTGACATTTCAACACTTGTATACGGCTTAATCTGTGCAGTATGTTTTTTACCATCTAAAACTATTGTCGAATCAATTCCTTTGTACGCATCTTTTTTTAATCCGTGACCACTAGTTTTTTCAACTTTAACTCTATCTTTAAAATATTTTTCAATTTTACTTGTTGAACTATTTTCAGTTTTTTGTCCTTTACTCCAAAGTATTGTTAACACTTTGATTATATTAAGAAAATCTTCATTAGTTTGAACAAAAATATTATTTCTAAAATGATGAAGTGCAATTAAAAATCTTCTAACCTCATCTTTGTTTCTATTTCTTTCTTCTGAAAAATCAAATAATTTATTAGGATTTTTAATTTTTAATATCTCCTTATTAACCGCTTTAACTAATAAACAAAAGGCGTTGAAGTTTGTGTTTAAGTTATTGAGAACAGACCTACCTTCTTCGCTTTCTACTCCATAAAATCCTGCCATTTCTGTTTCATTTCCTTCAACCCAATGTTCAGGGAACATTTCTCTTAATATTTTTAAAATACCTTTTTGATATAAACTTTTAATACTTTCATTATTAGTCAATTCACTATAGAATTTAATTTCATCACTACCACAAAATTCCACTTTATTAGAATCTTCTAAAAGTCTGACCAGTCCTTTAGATTCAGTAAGTTTTGTTTGAGTTCTTATTTCAAACATTTTTGTGACAAAATCCCAATTGACAACTTTCCAAAAGTTGGCAATGTATTCATCCCTTTTGTTTCTGTATTTTAAATAATATGCGTGTTCCCATAAATCCAATCCTAAAATAGGGAATCCACCACCCTCAATAACATTCATCAAAGGATTATCTTGATTCGGTGTGGACATTATTTTTAATGTGTTTTTAGCTGTTAATACTAACCATACCCACCCTGAACCAAATCTATCTTTAGCAATTGATTCAAATTTTTTCTTGAACGCTGGAAAACTTCCAAATTGTTTTACGATTTTTTGATAAAGTTTACCTTCAAGTTTTTTTGGATTTGGTGTCAACATGTTCCAAAATAATGCGTGATTAAACGCACCACCTGCATTGTTTCTGATTGACTTGTCGTAACGACTAATGTTTTTGATAATTTGCTCTAATTCTAAATCCCCATGTTTTTTCTTTGATAGAGCATCATTTAATTTATCAACATACCCTTTATAGTGTTTGTTGTAGTGAAAGTTCATTGTTTCTGGGTCAATGAACTGTTTGAGGGCTGAGTAGGAATAAGGTAATTTCTCTATTCCAATTTTTTTCATTTCTGTAATCAAAAACTCTTTTTCTTCGTTAATATTTTCTTTAAGTATTTGTTCTTCAAGTTGTTTGATTTTCTCTTCTGTTCTAATCATATCTTTGAGTTATTCATATATATAAATAACTCGTATTTTGTTTAACGACGCATTTCATTAATTCTCTTCAAAATTTCTTCAGCAGCATCACCGCTGTTTTGATTGTCCCCCATTACCGTGGCAATCACTTGTTTTTTATTATTTAATATGTCGTAGATAATTCCTTCGATTGTGTTTTCAAATATGGGGTAATAAACTAATACATTATTTTTTTGACCGTATCTGTAGGCTCGGTCTTCAGCTTGTGAATGGTCTGATGGTAAGAATGATAAATCATTCATAATAACAGCTTCAGCTGCGGTTAAAGTTAATCCAACACCAGCGGCTTTAATATTACCAACAAAAACTTTTATTTTGTCGTTTTCTTGAAAAGAATCCACACTATGTTGTCTTTCAGGTTTGGACATTGAACCATCAACCTTTACCGCGGTTTTACCAAAGTGCTCAACAATTTTATTTAACGAATCTGTAAAGTTACAGAATATAATAACCTTTTTATCTTGCTCAATAATATTTTCAGCTAACTCAATTGTTTGGGCAATTTTTTCGTCAGCAATTATTTGTCTAACCTTTGTTAGTTTAGTAAATTGAACTGTTAGAGATTTTGATTCCTCTGGATTCTTTTCGTACCAATTATAGTATTCACCCATTACATCTTCATATTCCTTAGACCTTAATCTCAAATAAACAGGGGTGATGATTTTTTCTGGTAAATCTAAAACATCTTCTTTTAATCTTCGTAAAGTTAAACCTAATGTTCTGTCTCTTAACTCTTCAAGATTTGATGCTCCCATAACATTCCACACCTTTCTACCACCAACATTAAATTGATAACCTTGACAATATCTTATTGCATATGCCATCCAATTTTTGGCAACAGGAGAATCAACAAGACTTAATAAGTTGTAATAGTCAATTGGTCTACTTGTCATTGGTGTTCCTGTCAAAAGCCAAATCCTGTCAACTTTTTTTACAATGTCATTAATCAGTTTTGTTCTTTGTGCTGTTGCATTTTTGATGTAGTGTGCCTCATCAACGACCACCAAATCAAAATTGGCTCTAAAAATTTGCGAATCATCTTTCTTTTTAGTGTCATGGAAATTTTTAATTATATCGTAATTTATGATTACAAAGTCATGTTCGGTACTGAAATTCTTACCTTCAGCAATAAACACGAACTTGTCAGAATAGTTTTCAATTTCTCTTTTCCAGTTAATCTTCAATGTTGCTGGACAAATTATCAAAACCTTTTTTGCCCCTGATTCTAATGCGGCAATAATTGTGGATGTTGTTTTACCAAGACCCATATCGTCAGCAAGGATAAATTTTTTGTTTTCAACTAATTTTTGAACCGCTTCTTTTTGATGTTCTAATGGTGGTCTGTGAGAATATTTGTCGTAAGAAATTACAACGTCTTTTACCGAGTTGTCTTTGATAATTGCTGCTTTAGGTAACCAAAAGTCGTGAAGTGTATCATTCTCGTTTATTTTACCCCAAATATGAAAAGCCTTTTCTTTGTCTGCCAGTAATTTTTCAACCCAAACCTTTTCAGGTACTTCAGTCATTAATTTATCGTCAGCTAGTTTTTGTGCAAAGTAAGCATCAAGAACAACCCACTTCTTGGCAACCTTGGGTTGCTTATCGTGAAAGTTAATAATATACTCTGATTGACTTCTTGTTGGATAGAATTTTCTATTTATTTGAGACTTTCTTTTTAATTCAAGTAAATAATTATTTCCACCTTCGTAGGTTTCCAACAATGCCAACGCTTTTGATTCTAGACTCACATCCATTAACGAAAAAATATTTGAGTTAAATATAGTTATATTTTGAGTATTTATCAATATGGAAAATTTAGTACCAATAACAAGATTAGGTAAGTTCTTTGGAGGGGAAGATTTTGCCTTAGACGTAGGTATGGGTGAAGAGTGGTTGTTAGGTGATATGAACTTCACAGTTATTCTTTATAGAATCGACAGGTACAAAACTAAGACAGATGATGTCTATGGTGAAGTTTTACAAGACGGTGTACAATTTATGGCGCCTGTTGAGCTTAAAGGTTTGGTTCAAATTATGGCACCAACAAATAAATTGATAGGTAGTTCCAAAATCAAACAAGACGAGCCAGGTAATATTAAGTTTTCAATATATCAAAAAACTCTTGATGATTTACAAGTTAACATCTTTATGGGTGATTATTTGGGGTACTATGAGACAGAATCAAGAGTTAGATATTATACGGTAATAGATGATGGACTTGTTAAGTCTGATAATAAACACACTTACGGTGGTTACAAACCATTCTATAGAACAGTGACAGCAACTTGGGTAAGTGAAAATGAATTTAGAGGCATATAATAAATTAATATGAGATACGTTATTACAGAAGAACAATTCAAGTTTTTGATTAATGAAATTAGTTTCGACCCTGAAGTAGAGAAGATACAAAAAATATTAGTCAAGAAAGGTTATGACTTGGGTAAGTTTGGTCCTAATCAAGACGGTGTTGATGGAAAGATGGGCTCATTAACAAAGAAAGCCTATGAAAAAGAATTTGGAAAAAAATTGGATTCTCCTACCAAATCTGAGCCAAATCATGAGAACGGAGATGTTGATGCCATATTAATTGGAGGATTAGATTATAGAAGTGGGGATTTGAGTATTGATGCTCAGGTCGATAAGTTTAAAGAAAATTTTGGTTCAAAGAACGTTAAAGGATTCAGATATAATACACCAACTTCAACAATATTAGATTTTTTAAAATCTAATCCAAACACACCTGTTTATATGTTTAGTGCTGGTTGTACTAAATCAAATGATATTTCAAAAAGCCCAAATGTAGATAAAAGTAAAGTTTTCATAATTGAACCATTTGCAAGTAGTTCAACAACAAAAGGTATAGTACAATCTGCAGTATCTAATGGTGTTCCCGCATCAAATGTTTTTGTTGGCCCAAATAGTAGTAGAGGAGCTGGTGTTGTGAATGGGGCTTCGTCATCTAACGCCAAAACCCATTGGGATGCCCTTAAACAAGTTGCATCATTAACATAAATTATTCAATATGCCATTACCTAAAAATCAAGTAAAACCAACATTACCTTTAGTTCCTAAAAAAACATTATCTGCTCGTAGAGAACAGTTATTGGAATATATTAAGGAAGATGGTACTTATTTACCAAAATCGGTTTTACATGCCGACTTGGATAGAGGTATGTTAGATTTCACCAAGAGTGAACTTCAAGTTGTAACTTCAGGAAAAATTGTTCCGATGGTTGATATTATCATTACCACACAAAACTGGTCTCAATATCTTGAAACTGCTCAATTTGTAGATTTAGATAATAATCCTGAACCACCGTTCATCACAGTTGTAAGGAGTCCTGAAGTTAAGTATGGTTCAAACCCTTCTTTAATTTATACTATTCCAAATAGAAAACAATTTTATTATGCCTCAGTTCCTACTTGGAACGGAAACCAACAAGGTATGGATATATACACTATACCCCAACCTGTACCTGTAGATATTAATTATAGTGTTAAGATTATTTGTAATAGAATGAGAGAACTTAATCAGCTCAACAAAGTTGTTATGCAAAAGTTTTCTTCGAGACAAGCCTACACTTTTATTAAAGGACAATATGTTCCAATTATTTTGAATAATGTTGGAGATGAGTCTCAGTTAACTACTGAGTCTAGAAAGTATTATGTTCAGTCTTATGATTTCATAATGTTAGGATATCTAATTGATGAGTCAGAATTCCAGGTTAAGCCTGCAATTTCGAGAGTTACTCAATTAGTTGAAATAGATACGTCTATAAGAAAAAGTAAAAGAAAAGATTACCCTGAGAATCCAAATGATTTTCCAAGTAACTTTTTATTTCTAAATGGAAATTCAGTACTGACTGATGTAATTGATTTTACTGCTGATATGAGCTTCGTAAATTCTGATAACGTTGACACTTATGATGTGTATATCAACAATGATTATTATGGTACCGACATACCAAGAATTCAAATAACTACTAACGATATTTTGAGGATTGAGATTACAAGAATTGATAGTGGAAATGACGCTTCAATTACTTTTGAAAGTAGCTTGGTTTAGTCTTCTCCGTACACATCCTTTTTCTCTTTACACTTCTCAAAAATTAAATTTTCTAAGAATTTATATATTTTGATTCCTCTCTTATCACAGTATTTTTTCAATAGTTCGTGAGACTCTGGTGATATTTTAATATTCTTTATTTCTTTCTTTGTTTTCATAGGCAGAAAAAAGGTAGAATTTATTCCTACTGTTTACAAATAGATATCTAAAAGTCAAGTTTTTTGTGTTAGTAATGAATATTTATCATTAAAATAAATCTGCATTAGAAATAATTAATAATGGCAACAGCACAAGCAAATCAAAAAGTATTCGTTTCACCTGGAGTTTACACCTCTGAAACGGATTTATCATTCGTAGCCCAAAGTGTCGGTGTAACGACATTGGGTCTTGTAGGAGAAACAATAAAAGGTCCAGCATTTGAACCGATTTTCATCACTAACTATGATGAGTTTCAGGCATATTTTGGTGGAACAGAACCAACAAAATTTGTAAACACACAAATCCCAAAATATGAAGCGGCTTATATCGCTAAATCATACTTACAACAATCAAATCAATTGTTTGTAACGAGAGTATTAGGTTTATCAGGTTATGATGCGGGCCCTTCTTGGAGTATTAGTGTAACTGCAAATGTTGACCCATTAACTATAGGTTTAGAACCATCAACAGGAACATCATGGTCAGCAATTTTCACGGGAACTTCAACAGGAAGTACTATTGAATTTGTTGGGGGTTCTTTACCAACACCAGTTCAAAACAACATCGGTGTTCAATATAGAATGAATGATGGTAGTGTTTCTACTTTATCTAGTGATTTTAATAATCAAATTCTTAACACTTTTCTTAAAGACCCAGCATTAACAGGAAACACATCTTATTTTTATGGAGCTGTTCCTGAACAAGATTATTATGATGTATCTACAATATACTATAACGACATCAACGTTTATCTTTGTGATTCACCAAACTTGGCGTTCAACGACTTAAGTGCTGGTGATAACGATTCATGGTTCTATGCTAACTTCGAAAATTACGCAAACGATAACTATTCAGGTTATTCATTCTACTATTACGTATCAGCTTTTGCAACAGGTGCTACATCTGGTGTAACAAGTTTCACAGGAACAATGACTGGTGAATATTATACGTTCTCAGGAACCGCGTATGAAGAGTATAACAACATGGTTATAGCTACTTTACGTTCAAGAGGTCTTTCTGAATATGCTAATAGTTCTACATCAGTAAATCATGGACCTGTTTATGAGGTAGGTATTGATTACAATAATAGTAATGCTTGGGTACCAAACAACGTACAATTAGTTTGTGGAGGTCAATATTCAGGGACTGCGGAAAATCCTTACTCAACTTTCTTAGTTTCAGGTGTTACTAAAGATAGTGATTCTTTTAATTTTGAAGTTTCATTATTAGCGTCTTCATCAAAATACATAACTAAGGTTCTTGGTATAGATAATTTTGGAAAATCTAAAAATGAAGTTCCTTTATTTGTTGAGGAAATTTATCCAGCTTCTTTGAATTATGCATATAGTCAAGGATACATTAAAGGAATTAATTGTGATTTGATTGCATTACCTGATGCTAGAAGTCAAAATACATCCTCAATTGCTTACAATTTAGAAAGATACCAATCACCTGAAACACCTTTTTTAGTTTCAGAATTAAGAGGTAATAAAGTTTACAAATTATTTAAGTTTATTTCAATTTCAGATGGTAATTCTGCAAATGTTGAAATCAAAGTTTCGATTGCTAATCTATCATTCAACAACATGTCATTTGATGTATTAGTTAGAAATTTCTATGATACTGATGCAAATCCTGTTGTAATTGAAAAATTCACTAACTGTAATATGGACCCAGGAACTAATAACTTTATTGCTAAAAAGATTGGTTCTTCAAATGGTGAATATGCTTTAATATCAAAATATATAATGGTTGAAATGTCTGATGAAGCTCCGATAGATGCTATCCCTTGTGGATTCTACGGATATACTCAAAGAGAGTATTTGTCAGAGGTTGAATACCCATCTCCGTACATAAAATATAAAACACAGTATTATTATCCTGGTGAAGTAATTTACAATCCTCCATTTGGTATCGCTGCTGGTGGAGCTCCAGTTGAATCTTCAGGAGATATTATCAGAAGAAGTTATTTAGGATTCTCATCTCAATTTGGTGTTGACGAATCATTCTTACAGTATCTTGGAAAACAAACTCCTCCAAGTTGGATAACTAATCCAACTCAGGTAGCAGAATCTTGGAATGTAGTAAGTAAAGGATTCCATATGGATTCAGGTGCTACAGTTGTCACAATTGGTAATGTATCTCTTACAAGTGGTCAAACTGCTTTTGAGTGTGGAACAGCTGATTTTAGATTCGACCCCGAAACTCAAGAAAACCCTTACTATTTCATCTACTCAAGAAAGTATACAGTATGTTTTGCTGGTGGATTTGACGGATGGGATATCTATAGAGAGTGGAGAACAAACCAAGATAGATTCCAATTAGGTTCTTCAGGTTATTTGGCAGGAGCTTCTGCATCATCAAGATATCCAACCGCAACTGGTGAAGGATTATTCAAGAGAATTGTTGTTGGTAACAATACTCAAGATTTTGCTAACACTGACTACTACGCTTACTTACTTGGTATCTTGTCATTCAGGAATCCTGAAGCTACAAACATCAACGTATTTGCAACAGCAAGTATTGATTATGTAAATAACTCTAATCTTTGTGAAGAAGCAATCGATATGATTCAATATCAAAGAGCGGATTCTGTTTATATCGTAACAACTCCTGACTACTTTATGTACACTCCTGACTCAACAAGTCAGTATGACGTAATCTACTCTCAAGAGGCAGTTGATAACTTAGATAACACAGGAATTGATTCAAACTATACAGCTACTTACTATCCTTGGATTTTAACAAGAGATACTGTAAACAATACACAAATTTATTTACCTCCAACAGGTGAAGTTTGTAGAAACTTAGCTTTAACTGATAACATTGCATTCCCTTGGTTCGCATCAGCGGGTTACACAAGAGGTCTTGTAAATTCAATCAAAGCTAGACAAAAACTAACACAAGAAGATAGAGATACATTGTATCAAGGTAGAATTAACCCTATCGCAACTTTCTCTGACGTTGGAACTGTAATTTGGGGTAATAAAACACTTCAAGTTGCTGACACAGCTCTTAACAGATTAAACGTTAGAAGATTGTTATTACAAGCTCGTAAGTTGATTTCAGCTGTAGCGGTAAGATTGTTGTTTGAACAAAACGACCAAGTAGTTAGACAACAATTCTTGGATAGTGTTAACCCTATTTTAGATTCAATCAGAAGAGACAGAGGTTTATACGATTTCCGTGTAACAGTTTCTTCTTCACCTGAAGACTTAGATAGAAATACACTAACAGGTAAGATTTATCTTAAACCAACGAAGGCGTTAGAATTCATTGATATTGAGTTCTTCATCACTCCTACAGGAGCTTCGTTTGAAAACATATAATAAAACGGGGGGAGAAATCCCCCCCTTTTTTAGCCAAACATGAAAAGAAAATTAACTGAAGGATTTAAAGGGGAAGGTACACCAGATTTAAAATACTATGCGTTTGATTGGGACGATAATATTGTACATATGCCT
>Ga0114974_10001349_pt1 | contig 19407 bp, 17 predicted proteins | sample S_130206_EF_Meta_FD_87318 | JGI IMG/M metagenome (GOLD analysis project Ga0114974, IMG submission 87318) | Freshwater microbial communities from Lake Simoncouche, Canada to study carbon cycling - S_130206_EF_MetaG | ecosystem: Environmental > Aquatic > Freshwater > Lake | place: Lake... | reverse complement strand
CTGGCCACAAAAGACGCGAGAACAGCACGGCGTCACCATCGGCTCGGTGGGCGTCTCGTAGCAAATGGGGCACATCTCCTCCTTGAACCCCTCAATCCGCGCCTGAATACTCTTAATCGCCTCCTCCTTCCCCTTCATCTTATCCTCGAGACTTTTCAGCGCCATCTCCTTCGCCGCCTGGGTGGAATACTCTAGCCCCGCCTTGAATTCATAGGTGGCCTTGAGTCGCTGAAGCTCCTTCTTCAGATTCATCGTCACGGCATCAATCAGGCTCGTCGTATCCTCCGACTTGACGCCCAGGGCCGCAATCGCCCCAGTAATATCTCCTCCGTGAAGGAGCATCTGAACATCCCCAGGAACCGCGTCCGACACAATCTGCTGGGTAATGGGCGCCACGCAAATGACATTGCTTCTATGGAGCACCGGCAGAGAAATCGACTGCTGGACGAATTCATCCGAGCACTTGATAACAAGACGCCCCCGAAGCCGATGATTATTATTCAGCACCTCCCGGAAAAAGTTATAGGATGTCATGCTAAAGCGCATATAGTTATAGGGCCGCCCCGAACGCATTAGCTCCGAAAAATACGGCTTCAAGCACGCATAGGGTGCGCCCTCCCCAAACACATTCGCAACGAGATTCTGGTGCTGAATATATAAGGATTCATTCGGAAAAATCATGTTCATCCACGATGCAGTAATAAACCAGGTAAATAGGGCCTCGGGCCTCCGATACCCATTTACAAGATGAATCGTATCCGACTCGTCGATAAATACACGCTTCCACACAATCCGATTATCATTCTGCCACAGGCTGAATTCCTTGTACTGCGTGTTACTAATAAGCACCACCTGCGCATTCATCACCGACTCACGAAAGGTGTCCTGGGATACAGCCTTCTTCTTGTCCACCAGCAAATGCGTCAGATGCGTCTGCTTCTTGATATAATCCGACCACTGACGGAAAAGGGTATGCGGGACGATAATAAGTGCGCCCGCGCCGCTCATATCCATAGCCTCCTCGGACTTAATACTAAACATCTTGTTCGAGGAATTTGCGCCCAGAGTCTTCATCGCGGGTAGCGCAGGAAGGGTCGCAAGGCGCGCAATATGTGCGAGAACCATGAGCGACTTTCCAACACCGACCGAATCTCCTAGAATCCCATAGGAAGAATATAGGGTTTCGCCGGCGCACTCCATGCCAGATACAAGCTCACGCTCGGAACGCTCCATGGCCGCGAGCACTGCCTGCTGATGCGCCCTCAGACTCACCTTCATGGTATTCGGGGGCGCATCGACAATAGGCGAGTTTGAATCAAGTCCTCTTTCTAATGTATCTGCCATAAGCGCAAAAGAGCGATGGGGGAGATACATGCTCATTCGATTTTCTATCCGTTGATATCTGGATTTCTTAAGGTCTTCCGTGGTGTCATCTAGGCTTATGCTGTCGAGAAAAATTCACGCGCCGCCGCGTCTTTAATAAAATCCCGCAGCTTCCGCGCAGTCTTTTTCACCAGCGGATTCGCCTCATTCTCGCGCAGCTTCTTCTTATCAAAGGTATTGTCCGAATGGCTCATAACTAGCATGACCTTGTACGGGTCGAGCTGAATCATAGGATTCTTATAACCCTCGAGAAACGACTTCTCCTCGGCGTGGGTAACCGTCTCGTCATAGAGATGCGTGTCAGCATAGCTCCTCTTCCAGGCCATCGTCCCGTTTGTAGCATGGTTCGCATGATAGGGGCCGAGTTTGTAAATGGTCTTAATATCGGAATAATACATGTAAATCTCGGAGGCACCCGCAAGCTCTATCCCAGGCTTCTGCTTGAACGCCATAATCACCGCTGAGACGCGCTCAGGAGGATAGTAATCGTCATCGTCCATGGCAACAATAACATCGCCGCACGACTTCTTGTTCAGAATATTGCGCTTCGCGCCAATCGTCAGCTTCTCGGGCATGTAGATATAATGGACATTGGGTAGGCCGAGATCCTTGAACAGATCGCCCACCGGGTCGGAACCGTCGTCCAGAATAATCCACTCCATCCGCTCCTTCGGATACTTCTGAGCCTTATAACACGCAATAAGCTGCGGGATGAATCTGCGGCGATTATAGGTTGGGGTAATCACAGAAACAAATGGGTGATTTGCCGCTTGTTGCTGTGTTACAACTGGTTTTGTAGAATGGGACATTGCTATAGATACATGCCGCCGAATGTTTAGACCTTATCCCTTGCTTACCGTTCCATAGAGGGTGCCCAAGGTAATAAGGCTCACAGAGGTCATGATAGAAATATACCAAAGAATTGCCTTATTATCTGTATAAGCCGCCGCCGGATTTCTGGAATCTACGATGACATAGCTAAAGAATTTATCGACGGCTGTTACGGGTTCGTAGGGATTCTCCAAAGTTGAGACTAGTACATTAGATACGCTTGGAACATCGATCTGATCCTTTGCGCATGGCGGGGAAGAGAACTGTAATCCTGTTACACTTTCTAGTTTATCTAATGCTGCCTGCTTAGCTGACGCAAACTGATCTCCGAGGCCAACAGAACCAGCCGCACCTTCCACCCTAGATAAGCCGGCCTGTACAGCATCAGAAGATGCTACACTTGTAGCAGCATTTTGGGCCTTCGCTTTTGCAGCATCTGCCGCCTGTTGTTTGGCGGCATCAAGGCTCGTAGGTATAGATGGTAAACCAAAAGCGCCCCCCTTCATGTAACTATTGTACTCAAATAATAATCATATTTATAGCGTGCTACTGTCTTCAGCCGGTGTCTCCACGGCAGGCGCATTAGCTTGAGGCGTCTCCACTGTATAAGGATTCGCAGACACTATAGGCGCAAGTCGCGGGTACCACGGGAATATACCGGAGACCCAGTACGGTGGTTTCAGAAGCGAATATGCTATAAATAGTGGAAATCCTATCATTCCATGAATGAAATACCATATGCGCCCAGCCAGGAAATCCTTTTCAGCCTCTACATACATATTTGCGGAGATAATGCCGCCCCAGACAATAGAAAAAGCAAGCGCCACGTAAAAGGCAATCGGAATGAGTTTTCTGTAAATAAAATTCTTGATATTTCGCATTATACGATTTAAATCATAAGGATTTCCAACGAGACTATTGTATGTCGCAAGGACTTGTTCATGCTCGATATCATAATCGCTAGCCATTTCAACGACCGGCAGTTGATATGGCAGCTGTAGACCGCCAGACCCGGAACTACCAGAACTAGCCGTTGAAGAAACAATATAAGGATCACTACCTTGGAGCGTTGCTATATCAGCGTTAATCCTTGCGAGCAGGTCATCATAGGTTGGAAACACAGAATCGCCCTTAAAGACGAGGGCACCATCTTTCAGAGCAGCCACTTTTTCGGCCTGAATAGCATTGTATTGATTCTGGATTTTATCACGTTCCGTAGTTAGCTGTGCTATCTGCGCGGCCAGAGTATCCCTGAAGAATTTCAGCTGCGCAGCATCTACCTCGGCCTGTAGCTGTGCCTGTTTCTTCGCACATTCATCGGTGCTGAGCCCCTTACAGGTTTCTTGTAGGGACTTTGCGGAATCGAGGGCCCCTGTTAGCGCAGTAGTATCAACCGCGTCCTTTAAATCCGGCGAGAGACTTGTAGCAACAGAAATGGATGATGTCAAACTCGAGGACATGCCTGTAAAGTTCGAGTTTAGCGTCGCGATTTCTTCTGTTGCCTTGCCCGTATCTGTAGCAGGTACTGTGCCGCCCCCAAATATATTGGAAAACACACTCGGAGCTGCTGGTGCCGCCATAGATTACCTATCCTAACATCCCCTATTTTTCGCACGCTTTTCCCGGGAATCGCTTTCCCAGCCCCTAGCAGAGCTCTTCATGATACAACTTATTTACATGGCCCGGCCTATCTACGGTGGCTGGGTGTCCTTTACCGCCCACATGGCCTTGAAATACTCCCTACCTCTCTACAAAATCGGCTCCAGAACGGAAGAAAAACAGCGGGACTATGGATACGGAGTCCAGTACCAGAATCGGGCGCCGAGCGATCTCCCCAAGGGCCGCATCCTCATCACGGCCATCGATAAGACCTACTACGAGTTCCTCGACAAGATGCCCGATGGCACGATGATTGTCATCCACGACCCTACAGAGGTTTCTGGCAAGGGGAAGGAGCCCGTTCTGAAGGCGCTGGCGCGCTTCAAGGTCATCACCATCCGCGAATCCGTCAAGAAGTTCTTGAAAGACCAGTTCGGAATCAAGAGCAAGTTCGTCGTCCATCCCTTCTACGAATATCCGTTCACCAAGACAAAGGCACCTGGTGGCGCCGTCAGTATCTCTCGCATCGACTTCGACAAGCACACCGACATTATCTTGAAGGCGAACAAGCAGCTCAAGGACCCTATCGATATTTACGGGGCCATCAATCGCCAATACGTCTTTTTCAAGCTGAATGATCTGGGCTTCAAGCGCTTCTACAAAGGACCCTTTGAAAAGAGTTTCGAGGATCTCGACGACATTCTCGCCGATGCGAAATATGTCGTAGATATGAGTGTAATCAAGAATGATGGGGGTGGTTCACAGTACACTTTTTTGGAGGCCATGTACCAGGGCTGCGCCCTCGTCATCAATGCGAAATGGGTCGAGGGGTCCAAGACAGAGTTCGAAGATGGGAAAAACTGTTTTGTTGTGGCGGGTGAAGAAGAGCTTGTGAGCCTGATGAACAAGGACCCAAGCACTGCTCGTGTGATAAAAGGGGGCAAGGAGCTGTTGAAGCCCCATATTGAGGTGAACTGGCCGAAGGAACTGGCTCGCTTGTAAGCGACTACAAGGCATACTTCAGGCCGCCCATACCCGAAACAATCTCTAAGAAGTTTATATTCTCTACATATATGTCCACGTCATATAGGTAGGTGGTATTTACCGGGAGTGGCCAGAAATCGACATCGACCTGAAAGTTCCGAATACGGCTTGCATTCAGCGACCCTGAAGGCTGCGTCGAAGAGGTATTCAGTTGAAATGAATAAATGGGAAGACCCGCTTGCCCAATCCCTTTGACATACTTGTACGGGGAATATGTTGTAAAAAAGTCGACATTCTTCGTCTCCTGGATTTCATTGCCATCACAGAGAATATGGATGCTCCGAATCATTTCCTGCTGCATTCCTGGTAGCAGTTGGCCCGAATAGTTCACTCCAACTACACCTGGGGTAACAGTAAATGGATAGTTTGGAAAGGTGTACCAGTTCGTGAAGTTCGCAAAATCATTGCGATAGGCCTGGTCAGAACGCCGCTGAATAAAAATCATCCGTGTAAGAGGATTATGGGGCTGTAAATCAAGCACAGCCCGCGTCGTTTGCGCATGATTTGGAAAGGCGGTGACTTGCGGTAAAATATATGAAAGAGGTCTCGTCGCAAAAATAACCTGCTCCTCTCTCGGAAGATAGATGAAGTTCGCCTGGAGTCTCGGATAAAAGCTCTGCCAGGTATCCAAGCTCGGAACTGTATATCCGATATCCGTAAGAAAATAGCGGATGTTGCCAGAAATATCCGGCGCTGAACTATAGGACGGCGTATTATTCAAAGGAGTTGCCATAGGCTGTGGAATCTGCCATTCAGGATTTACACGATGACCATAGTTGTCAAGAATCGTATAAAGCTGTGAAATGGGATTCAGCGTGATTTTCACCTCACACTCATGATATTGTAGGCCAATGAGGGGCAGGGCCTTCGATATCGTCTCAGAAAACCAAAAGGAAAGTGGAACATGAATGTCGCGGCCAAAAATCGAAGGGCGATTCGTCTGCGCCCCCGCAGCCGCCGCATTTTTCACAACATTTGGATAACCGGAATAAATGTTTGTCACGGGACTGTAGGAAGCATACTCGCTCGTCGAGGGAGATATCATCGCTTCAGTGTCTCCCACGAGAATGCGCCATTTATTAAAAGCATCTTGGTCATTGTCTAGAAGCGCCCGTCCCAACATATACGACCCATCAAACTCCTGAATTTTCTGGCCTCCAATAGAAAAACTTACCTTGTTTATAATCGCCAGCCCCAGATAGCGCACCCATTGAAATTCATATTGCGGCACACGGTATATGGGATTATTGTTTGCGTCGACCCCTATTTTCCTCGAGTTCGGAGGAACATATTTACTGTAAATATCGGGCACATGGAAGGAAAAAATCAGGTCAGACATCAGGTCACCGTAGCGAGGAATCTTTGCCCGGAGGTCTACTGTCGTATCAAATCCAGGCTCGTTCGGTCCCTCGAGCGCAATCGTAATATTCTCCATTGCAAAGTGCGAATATCTCTTGAACGCCTTATAAAAGTATGTCATTTGCGGATTACCGCTTAAAATGACATTCTGCGTTCCATACGCAACGAGAGCATATAATCCTCCTCCTGCCATGGGCAAATCCTTACTGGAATATAAGAGATTATATGTTTAGACCTGGTGCGGGTTCTTAACTTTCGCAAGGCATGACGCAACTATTTTATTTGCCCTCTTTGAGAGTAATTAAAATAGTATTCTACAGTTTAAGCGCCTACATTTGCTGATGCGCCCACCAGTCATCTGCCAAGTAGGGAGGACGCTGCATTGTTTTAATATTCGTTTTAGTTGACGGTCCCTTATTCATTATATTCTGAATCTCAGTTACAGATAGGGCGTACCGGGTATAGACAAGATTTGACAGATTTCCAGAGAAACTGCCAGCTAGGCGGAGAGTGTCGCCACCCAGTACTCCAGGTGCACGCGTACCCGATAGGCTATCCGAAATAACATTCGAAAACAGCGTAATATCCTGGAAGTTTTGATAAGGGAGTGTGCCCGTAAACGGAATCCTATTTGCAAGCTCTCCATTGATAAAGATGTCAAGCCCATTGTTGTAGCAGTTTAGAACAACATGTACCCATTTCTGAAGGGGAAAGTTTTTTACATCGGCGTGAGTGTATGGGTTTTTATAGGTATTCATTACGATTCTCATAGTATTATTCGTCCCGTTCATGAAAACGCCAGGGCCCATAAGAGGCCAGGGGAAGGCAAATCCTTTGTGGAAGACGTGCTTGTATTTATCCTCACTATCAGGTGTGAATGTCGCGGGCAGAACATAAATATAAAATGAATACGCGAATTCAATGCCAGTCCGCTCATTTACAGAGAATCCAATCGGCTTTGCATTCTCATACTTTGAAGCATCCTGGTGAATGGTTATGCTTGAATCTTGCGAGTCTGCCGTGTAGTCTAGGAGTGTTTGATAGCGGCTTCTTGCCTCATACATGCTTTTGTAGATAACTTCGCCAGTCAGGGATACAATAAAGATTAGTGCGACAAGAGCAAGGCCGCTTATAACCTCACCGGAAGAATCTTTGCCCGTCGGGTTTCCATATTGGCCCGCATAACTCATCCCTACTATCGTATCTATGGGAATAAAAGTTTACCGGGTTCTTAAGTTTCGCACATGACGCTATTAACTTAGTTTGGCACCCTTAAAAAGAGATGTTATCCAAGAAAACACATCTAAGCTCGTTCCACTCGGCCCCGAAAGATAGGTTCTATAGATTTCATCGGGATTCATACTGTAACTTCCTACACTTGTATTTCCAATGTAGCCGTCGAATCCACCTCTGTCAACAATATTCAGCTTCACATCCGCTGTAGGATCCACTTTAAAGTAGGACGGGGTCACGCAAGAACGGCTCAGTTTTCCATCAATGTACACATCAATCATCTTACCCGAAAGAACAACAGTCACCATTGTCCAGCGCTGGAGATCTATTTCGGGAATGTCGCACTGGAGGGGCGTCCCATTCAGAAGCGAATCATCCGATGCCATCGGCAGGAACATTCCATCTAGTGCGCTCGTACTAAGTGTTCCAGGCTTATCTCCTGACTTACCTGTTGTAGTACTTACTATTGTGTTTTGGATCTTGGAGCCGATCATTCCAGATCCTGTACTGGGATTCGAGCCCATACTGGCTCCAGAAGCCATACTGGGTCCAGAACCCATACTGGGTCTAGAACCTGATCCAGAACCACTCTGGAACCCGTCCTTCGCATTCGCCATAACAGATTTCACCCGACTCACAATCGCACCCGTATAATCGCTCAAGGGATTTTCGAAACCCTCCGTAGGGTCCGTGTACTGTGTCCGCACAATAAGCGAGTTCTTAAATGACCCTATAGCAATAAGCAGCGTAGAAAAGTGCGCACCCTTAATCTCTAAAACATGCTTACGCTTATTGTTCGTGTTCAAACTGTTCAAGTATATCCATGTATTCACCGAATAGTCACCGCCCTCATACGGTTTCGGAAACGTGGGAATCGTCGTCGGAGGGGTCATCGCAGCCTGCTGTGAGGGAATAATCACGGTACTACTCGAGTATGCTGATGTATGCAGAAAACGATACAGATAGTATATTACTAGTACCCCAACAATTACAAACAGAATATTTATAAAAGAAAAGGTGCTTGAACCACTGTTTGATGCGCCGTTGCTCGCATCGGCCATTTCTATAGTACTATGTTAAATTTACCGTGTTCTGCTAAAAATAGCTGCTCCATCAAGGCGCATTTATTTGTAGCGTGTTGCGCGAGACCTTATGCGTAAGGCGTCGTCCACTGATATAAAGGATTCGCAGGCTGTATAGACGGCGACGCAATACAGCCCTCAGGCGGGCATATATTTATAGTGGGTATGAAAGAGGTCAAGCTCGAAAAGCTGCTCGCCGTGTAGCTGGGAATAATACCGCCAATATCAGATAGGCTCATAGGATTCGTCGAATCATTAAAGAAGGGCTTCCCACGCGTATCCGCGTACTGCCGGTATTTCTCGGCAACATCTTTACTCGAAAGCCGATAGTTGTACATATTCGCAATAATAAGCTGACCTTCCAGCCCAGAAGAACCGGAGGTAGTCGTCGAAAGAGGGCCCATCGGATAAATTGGATATTGCGTGCTCTTTGATAAAATCAGTGTATTATTGTAAAATATATCGAGCCGCCGTCCCTCTCGGGCAATCGTCACATATGTCCACTTTTGAATATCCAGGGGCGGAAGTACAATAGATTCTATATAAGTATGCGCAGAGTCCTGGGTTTTTACCAAAACCTGTGTCGCAGCCTTGGCCTGGCGACTCGCATCCGGGGCAACAAGAACATCCATAGATAATACATCCCCGATGTTAAACACCTGCTTGTAGCCCGTGTGAGCGCAGCTTGTACAATCCGTTGTGTTCGTGTTTCCGCCCACAGTAGTCGTACACATACATATCGAGTATTCACCATTTTCGCATGAAGAGCCTGCGAATGCGCTACAAGAAGAATAGGTTGCCGTACGATTCGCCTGACTTAGATATACGAACGCCGAGAATGTTCCCGCATTCCCGCTCGTAAAAGGCAGGGTTTTGGCGCGGTCAATGATTTGTAGAGGTTTCTGGTTTAAATCAAACGGGCCAATAGCACTCGCATCCAGTTTTGGAATATACTTGGGAGAAAAATAGTATACTACTATTGAAGCCACTACAAGGCCTGTTAATAATAATGGTAGTACCCCCCCCTCCATATCTAAGGATATATAAGAATATCTTCACCTACCGTGTTGTGCTAAAAATAAGTACGCCCCCATGGGGAGTACTTATTTTAGCCTACAACACCACTGTAGTCATGTAGGCTAGATTAACTAGCCTCTTTGAGGCTAGTTAATCCGGCACATGACGCTAGGTTCTCGGTATAATAGGAGGCGTAAGATCTCCCATAGGTCCCGATTCATAGGCCCGAATCTCTTTTGATGTAAGAAGTCTCGGCCACATCGCCATATTTCCTATAGAAACACCGCCCACCCCGTGCTCTACAACCGGCGGATAGAAGTCCGTCTCCGATATTGACTTTAGCGCATTCGCCGCATTAATTGTCGATAAAAGCCCTCCATTTATATAGACTTCTGCAAACGAATCCGCGACCACAATCGTTAGACGAAATGTCTTCTTATTGGGAGGCGCATAGGCCCTATCCATGGATTTCTGGACAGTGGTCCCATCGGATGTAGTCGTCACCAGGGCTACCTGGACTTCCTTTGTATCTGGCTGACACCAGGCGATTATATTTGTATCAGTGTATATCTCTGATAGCGGGCGCGGGGCGGCGGCATCCGTCGAACTAAGAGGAGCCCTCGCCCGATAAAAAATAGGTAAAGGATACTGTGTTTTAATCGTGTCGTCAATATATACATCAACGCCCAAGGTATATGTACAAGGAGGGAGCGTCGTTCTCTTAATATTTTTATTCCGCGCATTTTCGGGTTTAGGAGGGTTTCCATCATTCAGCGTATAAGCCAGTTCTCGGTCACTTGTACCTGAGACAACAATAATACCAGGGTCATTCGGCGTCAATGCAAAAATAGGATACACCGTGAAGTGAACAAACACAAGTATTAAAAATATGACGAACACGCTTAGTGAACCATAGTATAATGCGCCGAACACAGATACACCTGCTGTACCCGTCGGAGTAGTATAAAAACTGGAATAATCACTCATGCTCTGCTTACCTACTTTGCAGCTTTTATTTTCCGTGTCTTACCCCGCTCCTTCATATCTCCCTTCTCAGGATGAAACTGTATCCGCGAATAATACGCCTGCGTCTCCGAGGACTTACAGCCGCGAATCTTCTCGCGCAAATAGCATACAAAGGAAATGCGTGTGAACGGCTTCTCGCCACCCATCGTCCCCGTCGCAGCATCGTCATTGTGAATCTTCGGCAGCTTCTTATTGAACGCCTTGTCCTCAGCAGATTCGTGAAGTTCCGTGTTACAATGCCATTCATGGACATCCATGGCCAGAAAGTCGCCCGTACGCACATTGAATCCGACGCCAAATCGGGGAAAGAGTGTTGCGCCGCCCGAGTACTTGCCCCGCTCAATGACGGAGAGATTGCCATAGCCGTCGCGGAAATCGCCGTCGTCCATATGGAGGGCCGTCTGAAAGTTGCGATTAATGGTGACGGAGGAGAAGGCCGTATCGGCTACGCGGTACATCGGCTTCTCAGAGGCCGCCGCCAGCTGCTTCCCGTGAGGACCCGGAACGAGCTTTTTGAATGCCTTATCAATGGCCTGGATAAACGGAATGCCGTGCCGATACTGATGGAAATACTTCTGCGTGTAGGAGGTGAGGCGGCAGGGCAGCTTCATGAAAGGGGTCTGCTCAAAGTAGCCGAGTACGGAGCTGAAGACATTGTTGTTCACGCGCATCTTGGAGAGTTTTCCATCCTGCATGTAACGGGCCGACCACTTATTAATATCCGTAGGGTTCCTCTTTTTCCAATAGTTCGAGTTGACCTTAATCGGCCCCGCGGCGGCGCCCCGATTTCTGGAGGCGGCAGCCGTCTGATAATAGGCTTCCCACCCCGTCTTAATCAAGTCATTGGGAAGAACATGCTTCCGGAATCTGGCGAGCAATTTCTTCTCACCATCCACCTTACCATATACATCAACATCCTCATCGAAAATCTCTTTGACCTCCTTGTCAGTGAAGTAGGTGCCCTCGCGCGCCTTTATCTCGTCATTCGACATGACGGGCTCCACGACGACTTCTCGGACCTTCAAGGCCACGGGCCTCGCAGCCGTGGAAGGAATCTGAAGCCCCTCGTAGATTTCGGGCTTGTAGACCTTTTCATTATGTGTGTTTTTTCTGGACACGGCCCGCTTCTTACCTCCAAAGGCGAGCATCTACAGTGATGTGGGAAATTAAGCTCTCTCCCCCTTCGTTGTCCACCACAGTAGCGATGCCGCAAAGAGCACTACACCGCCGCCGATGATTCCACCCTTCACCATCGACCGCATATCTATCTCATCAAGATCCGCCTGATTGATAACAGGAGATGTCGCTCGCGCCCCAATGCGCGCATAGAACATAATCGACTCCTTCTCAGAAATAGTTGGCTTGTCTAGACTCTTATTCACAACATTATGTACATTGACTGTCCAGCGGAACAGGTCCTCGCGGCGGTCCAAGTGCGGTGAAATCGGAAACTTCTGTAGGTGCGTACCATAGTGCTCCCTACATTTCGGGCAAGGAATCAGGTGCGCAAGACTTTCGTAAAAGTCTTTCGCAGCACGCTTATGTGCATAGGTCGGCTTTTCAGGATATGAAAGCGCGGTTATATGAATGGTATGCCAGAAAAGGGGTCCCCATACAGAAGGCGGAAGTCTCATTCTGTTCCTTCTATTGACCTTATATTTCATTTTTACGATGCCTAAACGCGATGTAGTATATCATATAGTGGTCCGTAAGGATAGTATGTTACCATTTTATAGACAATCCGGAAATTTATTTTCAATGATAACATGTACGAATTGTTCAGGAATGGGTCATACATCGAAACACTGTATGAAGCCTGTTACGAGTTATGGAATAATCCTCTTTCGATGTAAGAAGGGTTGGAATCAGGCTGCCGTACTTCAATCGGACAAGGCGTCCCTGACTGGATTTGAAGGTGCGGACACCGGTATCGAATATCTTCTCATCCAGCGTAAGGACAGTATAGGATTTATTGAGATGATTCGAGGGAAATACAAATTGTCGGATCTTGACTATATTCGGCACACTGTCGCAGGTATGACGCGCGCGGAGCGGGAGAAAATCTTGACTGTGCCCTACGATGAGCTCTGGGAGAACCTGTGGGGGCCGAGTAGGGATGGGCAGAATACCTATCGCCATGAGAAAGAGCAGGGGCGGGCGAAACTGGAGGCGCTTCGTGTAGGAACACCCTCTCTCGAAACGATTCTTCAAGAATCTGGCCCTCCCTTTGAAACTCCTGAATGGGGATTTCCAAAGGGGCGGAAAAATCTGAATGAAACGGAGCATGCGTGCGCCCTCCGCGAGACGTGGGAAGAAACAAATATTAAGGCCGCGCAGATTGTCGCAATTGATAACATGGATCCCGTAACAGAAGTATTCACGGGTTCGAATGGGATCCAATATTGTCACAAATATTATATCGGCTATACCAGCCATGGAATAGGAGAAGAAGGGGTCGATGCTGCGGCGAAGACAAATGAGCATATTAAGCGTGAAGTGGGGGATATTCGTTGGTGCTCCTTCAACGACGCAGTGGCTCTTATTCGAGAGGAAAATCCCGAAAAACGCGGCGTATTGCTCCGGGTTGACAAGATTCTGAAGGGATTCTGTCCTCTTCAACTGGGCACTGTAGCGCTCGAATAAGCATTTTAATATCCTATGTTTATCATAGATGGAGTCGGTCGGTGAAGATACGGTCGCACTTAATGAAGATATCCTGCGTAAGTGGAACAGTCACGACTTGACATTTGCACAAAGAGACAAGCTTCTTGCGCAAATAGAATCGAGGGGCCTATATCCGAAAATCATGGGCTCCATCGATGAATGGGAGCGCGAGGGTGGTCTATATCCTGACGTGGAAGACCCCCGTTTTGCCGAAAAGATTATGCGGAAGCAGGAGTTCGCCGAGAACAAGCAGGATAGCATTGCGACACAGATGGAGCAGGAGGTGAACCCGTGCGATCCTGACAAGGAGTTTGAGCTCACCCCCGTTCAGCGATTTATAGGGCGCTTCATGTCCCCTCAGTGCCCCTATTTATCGGCCCTCCTGTATCACGGCGTGGGGGTCGGTAAAACCTGTGCTGCCATTACCGTGGCTGAAAACTATTTGCGCGCATACCCGCGGCGTTCCGTTATTATCGTTGCGCCCAGAAATATTCAGCCCGGATTTCGCAGAACGATTTTCGACGATGAGGCTCTGAAAATATCCGAGACAGGCGCGAATACTGCGAACGGCTGTACCGGCAATACATATCTGAAGCGGACCTCTACCGAGTTTGAGAGAGACAAGGCGACGATTGTACGGCGCGTGAATCAGTCCATACAGAGTCGCTACACCTTCCTCGGCTATATACAGTTTCATCGGATGATTGAAGATATTCTCAAAAATGTTCCGAAGACGCTCGACGAGGCGGCTGCGCGCGCTCGCTCCATTCGTCTTCTACGCCGAGAGTTCAGTGGCCGTCTGCTGATAATCGACGAGGCCCATAATCTTCGCGACACGCCCGAGGACGCCGACGACGATTCCGATAATCCTGGGGGCGACATGGAGTTGACGGAGAAACAGGCCGGCAAGAAGTTGACGCCGAGCCTCTTAAAGGTGCTGGAGGCATCGGAAGGAATGAAGATGGTCTTACTGACCGGTACTCCCATGTACAATTCGTATGTGGAAATCATCTTTTTGCTGAAGCTTCTGCTGACAAATGACAAGCGGGCGATTCTTTCCCAGCGCGACATTTTCTTGCCCACGGGCAAGTTTAAGCCCGCCGTGAATGGCCAGAAATCTGGGGAAGAGCTGCTGGGCTCGGCTGCGAATGCGTATGTGAGTTTCATGCGTGGCGAGAATCCGCTTTCCTTCCCTGTGCGCTTGCCGCCCGAGGGCACGCCTCCCCTTACGCAGTGGCCCGCCCGCGCACCAACTGGCGTTGAAATCCCTGAAGCGCAGACGCAGCGGATGTTACGCATGCCCTTTGTCCCTGTTCAGTTTGAAGGCGATTCCATGGCCGCCTATAAACAGATTTCGCAGGAGGCGATTGAAGCGGGGGGCGTCAGCGTCGGCAGTATTGATGAGATGGTTCAATCTGGAAACTGGCTCTTTCCCGGACTGGAGGGCCCTAAGATTCGCGACGCAGGCTTCGACGAATGTTTTCAAGATATCGGTTCAGGGGGGCCGTCGCAGTTTACTGCTCGGAATGGCGCGCCCACATGGCTCGCTACAAGCGCGCTCGGCCCCGTGTCACCAAAGGCGAAGTTCACACTCGGCAGAGCCCGCACCGCCAAGGGTGTCGTCTTCATCTACAGTCGTTTCATTAAATCAGGGGCGCTCCCGCTCGCGCTGGCCCTGGAGGCGAATGGCTATTCTCCCTGGGGAGATAAGCGTCCCCTCCTCACGAACGGCGTTCAGACAGGCGAGGGACTCCAGTGCGCGCTGTGTCCAAAGAGACAGAAAACGCACGTGGGCGCCGATCACAAGTTTGTCCCTGCGAAATACATCCTGATTACCGGTCGCGCGAATGTATCACAGAATAATCCCGTGGCGATTCAGGCCGCGCGTGCGAAGACGAATGTCGATGGCAGGGATGTGAAAATCATTATTGGCTCGCAGGTTGCGTCAGAAGGCGTGGATTTCCGATTTGTCCGAGAGATTTATATCTTCGATAGCTGGTTTCACTTGAACAAGATGGAACAGGTGCTCGGACGCGGCATTCGTACATGCTCTCATGTACTGCTGCCCGAGGAGCAGCGAAACTGTACCACCTATTTACTAGTAAACACATATGAGAATGAAGAGGAAACAGAGACGGCTGACCTCTACATGTATAGGAGGGCGATGATAAAGGCGATTGAAGTTGGACGGGTTACACGAGTACTGAAACGCTATGCGCTCGACTGTAATCTCAATCGCGACGCTATTATTGTGACTGGACTTGGAAGTCAGACGCACACAGATTCGCAGGGGGTGGTTCGAGAGGAGGTAAACATTAATGATACCCCATATACGAATCTCTGCGACTGGATTGAGACTTGCGAATACACTTGTGCGAACCCTATGGATGTTGGTGCGCCGCCGGTAGATTTGAGCACATACGATGAATATGCGGTAAAGTGGAGAGAGACCCAGCTTAAATCTGTCATACGACGAATCTTTGAAGTGGAGAAGCAGCCAGAGTTTCAGCTCGACGATATTCTACATGCGATGTCAGGTGTTCCGCCGCGGGCGATTTCGGGCCTCTTATCGGATATTGTAGGAAATCGGTCCTTTCGTGTTCGCGTTGGGGCTGCGGAGGGGTACATCGTCTATCGGAACAACTATTTCATGTTTCAGCCCGATTATCTCTCCGATATTCGAGTCCCGCTTGCTCTGCGTGTCGCAGATGTCCCCGTCAAGCGCGATGTATTTGATCCGGCCGCAATGTCCTTGGCACAAACAGAAGTGAAGCCCGTGAAGCCCGTAGAAGGCGAAGCACCACCAGAAATAGAGGCGCAAGCAAAAGCCACGGAGCCCGTTGCGGGGACTATACAGGAATATTGGCGCTCGATTAGTCGCTGGGCATCGGCAATTTCAAAGGCCGAGTCTGTAGTTGATAAAATTCCCCCCGAGGTTCAAGCATCGATTGAGACACGCTATATAGGCGATGAGCAAGAACGAGAGAAGGCGTGGCTTACTATGATTAGCTGGCTGTACGAGCATATAGCTGGAAGCACGGAGTATACGCCTGAGCAGAAAACTCAGTACCTTCGGGGCCTTGCTGAAACACTCCTACAGTTTATTTGGGATGAAAGCCTTCGGCCAAATGAGCAGCTTCAGCTCATCCAGGCGAAAGATGAGTTTGCTTTGCGCGCGGGGGTGGAACAGATTGTTACAAAGGATAGTGTAACGGCGTTTCGGTTCGTCGATTCCATTACGGGCGTTCTTAAATACATGTGCGGCATGGCTCCGTGTTCTGAAGCCGTGAGAAAAGAGTTTGAGGCGGATCCTACGGACCCTCTACGCGGAGTTGTCGTAAATACAGATACAACCGGGCCGCTGTACGGATTTAATGTGCCTAAGGCAAAGGAGCGTCGTCTTATTTTCAAGACGAGCTCGCCGCCGCCGCCAGGAGGGAAGCTCGAAAAGGGAGGTGAATGCGCCATTATTAGTACAATATCGTATCATATAACGATGTTAAAGGCGATTTCAGAGATGCTGATTGCGGAGGGATTTCCCAGATTCATTCTCACGGAAGATATTCTTGATGAAAAGGCGAGGAAGAAGAGAGAGAAGGCGCTCGCAAAGGCGGCTGGGACGAAGATTACGATTGAAAGTCGCCGCGCTGGGCGCACCTTTGAGAATGCTGTACGCGCGTGCGCGCTGAAAGATATTGTACTGCGCTGGATGGATATCATGAAGAGTACGGATGCGTCGCGGAAGCGCTACTTTTTGAGACCCGTTGCGGCCTTGAAATCCGGTCATAAGGGGGCGGTACAGAAAATCTAACGCGGCACCTCACGGTAACAGCTTAAAATTGACAAACCCAATATAGAATAGGAGTTCAGCATGAAGTACACAGCACTTTTCGAGGAACAGGTCGCATTGACCCCCAAAGATATGTGCCATGATATCGCTTCCTTTGATACGCTGCTGATGGAGAAGCTTCAGACCAAGCTCGAGGGAAGATGTTCTCGCCACGGCTATGTTATTTCTGGAACACTCAACGTCCTGAGTCGCTCGATGGGGACGATGGAGCGTGGGCGCTTTACGGGCAGTATCCTCTACTACATTCAGGCGGAGGCAGAGGTTCTAAATCCTCCCGAGGGCGAGGTGATTGATGGCATTGTTATTAGAAAGAATAAGATGGGCATGTATGTCTCGTATAATGTGAAGGAGGGGGATTCTGAGGCGGAGGCAATCCGTATTATTGTGCCGAGGGACTTACATATTGGAGACGAGGAGTTTGAGAAGGTGGAGATCGGTGAGCGGGTTAAGGTTCAGATTAAGAAGTCTCGGTTTCAGATTAATGACCCCTATATTCTCAGCGTGGGTATGTTCCTTTCATCAGCTGGTAAGGGGATGGCGCCTATTGCGGAGGCTGCCGAAGATGCTATTCCTGAGGAGGCCGTTGAGGGCGAGGAGGGCGAGGAGGCTGTTGAAGAGGGTGAGGAGGCTGCCGAGGAGGCTGTTGAAGAGGGCGAGGAGGCTGCCGAAGAGGGCGAGGAGGCTGTTGAGGGCGAGGGTGTCTATGGCGAGGCCGTTGAGGGCGAGGCTGTCTATGGTGAGGCTGTTGAGGGCGTTGAGTAGCGCGGAAACGGTTCCGGAAGATGAAGAATCTAAGGAATAGAATGAGTGCATCCGCCGCATCTTTAACACAGGACGAATATGAACAGAGAAAAGTTTTTGCCGATGAGATCAAACTTCTTACCCGAAATGAAATGGAGGAAATCTATAAACTCCTCAAGGCCAAGAAGGCCGAGTACAGTGAAAATAGCAATGGCGTTTTTTTCGATGTCTCCAAACTTCCGGCCGAAATCTTTTCCGAGCTACAGAACTTTATGGTATTCTGTAAGAAGAATCGCGACGAGTTCAGCGTACACGAGGAGGCTCAGAAGCGGGCCCACGATGCTCTTCTATACGGGCGGGACTAAGCACTACACAGCAAAGCGCGAGGCTAACCACAGGACGCCCTGAAGGGACTAAAGCCTGATCGCGATACCATAGTAATGGAATCCCACGGACTCACTGTGCTCAAGCAGCTACAGTCCTTTGTTAAGGAAAATCCCCATCGGAAGCTCACCGTGATTCCGATAGAGATTTGTTCAGTCACAGATACGCAAGAGGGTTCAGACGCACCTGCGACAGTGGCCGGTGGCTGGATTCCGACACCGCTCGAGCCGCCTGGGCCACTTGGCCTCTTTCTCTGGAAGACGGATCCCGAGTTCCGCGCTGGTACTCCGCCTATCCGGCGCACCATTCTTCGCGACACGATTCTGAAGATTAATGAGCGTGTCGAGAATGAGCTGCGGGGCGTGAAGTGGCACCGTAAGAAGGTCATTGAGCAGCTGGCCACGCAGCAGACATCGGCGGTGTCGCCGCCTATGGACACGCCTGACCTCGATATCGCCCTGTGCGAGCTGTATGGCTATCAGAAGGTAGTGCTTGACGAGGCGAACAAGAAGATTGAGTTTTTCCCGCAGGATCCTCGCACATGGAGCACCGAGTTTCCTGTCTGGGGCTGTACGCACGGCTCTCGTGCGGTGCTCCATCGGCGGGGCGAGGAGTCTGTTGGTGCTGGACTCGCTGATTGGATCTCTGATCGTGAGAAGGACGGCTGGAAGGTCGCTTGGCCCGTCCATGATGGAACTCTTGAGGCGATGAAGAAGATTATGTCGGAGCGCGGGACGTCACTGGGGCCGCGTCTAGAGAAGCCGAAGAAGGCTGATTATGCTGTAGCGATGGGGCGTGCGGACGGGCTCAGGGCGCTGGCAAAGTTTTAACGAGCCTTTGGCAAAGTTTTAACGGGCCTTTGGCAAAGTTTTAACGGGCCTTTGGCGAAGTTCTCTGCCTGAGTCAGATGTTCGCGGACGTAACCAACTATAAGAACTCTGGAGATTGGCTGTATCTAGTGACTGGCGCTACAGTCGTGGACCTGGCTGTGATTCTTATGACCAAATATCCCGGAAAAAACCCTTCGTTCGGTGTGGGGGCCCTAAATGACTGGTATACAAAGTTTGGTGCGCTCGCGGCTGCTTCTGACATCTTAAGTGCGCTCATTGGCATCTTTTTTGCGCGTCTCATTTATGCGCAGATTGGCGGGTCGGTCATAGTCTTTATCGCGGCCATTATAGGATTCCAGCTGTT